>Ga0114931_10000159_pt1 | contig 76325 bp, 69 predicted proteins | sample 2SBtaG_FD_89579 | JGI IMG/M metagenome (GOLD analysis project Ga0114931, IMG submission 89579) | Deep subsurface microbial communities from Kolumbo volcano to uncover new lineages of life (NeLLi) - 2SBTROV14_V59a metaG | ecosystem: Environmental > Aquatic > Marine > Volcanic | place: Kolumbo...
CCAGACCGCAGGAATGGCCCCCATTTTCTGAAGAAAGGAGGCGTGGAACGCTATTAATCCGACTCATTTGCTCGGTTATTGCGGGTTGAGTGGCTGCGGAGATCGCTACAGCGTAAATGCCTCGCTTATTCATTTATTTGTAATCTGTATCCAATTGATATATCTATCAATATGGCACAGCTTGTGCCCAACCAACATGGCGGCCACCCCGGCGGGGAACCGCTGCATAACAACAGGTCTCGAAACACCCGACCGCCCCATCTGCACCAACTGGTGGATGTAGGTAACACCGGATACGATTTCTTCGGTGGCCAGGGATCCTTCTTTAGCCTCTACGACGGATTTGATTACATCGATGGGGAGATCGCACTCGCGGCCTCTCCGCCTCCCTCCCCGGTTCCCGAACCCAGCAGCCTCTGGCTGCTGGCCGCCGGCCTGCTGCTGGGCCTGGGCCGGCGTCAACTCACTAAGCCAGGCGACTGATCCCCCAGGGGTGTCCGGCCCGTCTCCGTCGTAGCCGGGGACGGGCCCTGTCAGGGGTACGATTCGACCGCTCGTGAGCCACCGTTCGGGTGGCCAGCATGGCTATTCGTGTCCCTTTTTCCCACCTCGAAAGACTCCATTTTTCGTTCCTTCGCAAACCGTGACCGGGCTCAAGCAGGGGCTTTTTTTCCCAAGACTCCTGTCACAGAATCGGTCCTCCCATTGCGGTCTACTCTCGGCTCACATCAAAGAAACGAGAGGAAATCGTAATGCAAAAACTGACGAAACGGCGTGGCGCCCTGCTGGCAGGCACCCTCCTGGCGGCCTTCGGTACCACTGGAGCCATGGCCTTCGGCTCTTTTGGCGGCCAGGTCGACCAGGCCTGCGCAAACCTGGGCAATCCGCTGGCGGACCAGTTCCAACCCCGCATGAACAACAACTGCTTCGCCTGCCACGACAATGGCAATGGGGGCAGTGGCGCCGGCAAGAGCGCCTTCCGGCAGGGTAATTTCGAGTTCTTCTGTCCGCCGCTGGTTCCCCCCGCGCCGACCTGCACCGATGCGGACGGGGATGGCTTCTTCGCCGAGGGCGGCCAGTGCGGCCCCATGGATCCCAACGACAACGACCCGTCCGTCTTCCCCGGGGCCCCGGAGATCTGTAACGACGGGGTGGACAACGACGGAAACGGCCTGATCGATGCCCAGGATCCGGCCTGTAACGTACCCCCCGCCTGTACCGACATGGACGGCGACGGCTACAGCGCCGAGGGTGGCAGCTGCGGCCCCATGGATTGCAACGACATGGACCCCGCCATCAACCCGGGAGCCCCCGAGAACTGCAGCGATGGCATCGACAACAACTGTAACGGCAAGGTCGATTCCGCCGATCCCAACGCCGTGGGTTGCCCGGTCGCCTGTACCGATGTGGACGGTGACGGCTACAGCGTCGAGGGCGGCAACTGCGGTCCCATGGATTGCAACGACATGGATCCCGGCCTCAACCCGGGCGTGATCGAGATCTGCGACGACGGCATCGACAACAACTGTGACGGCAAGGTCGACGCAGCCGACAGCGCCTGTCAGGCCATGGACGACGACGACAAGCTGAAGAAGCGCCACAACAAGGCCAAGCGGCACCATGAAGACAACGATGGCGACATGGACGAGCACCAGAACCGGAAGGAGCGCAAGCACAAGAGCGACAAGCGCAAACGCCATCACGAGGAAGACGACGACTAGACCTTTCTTCCAAACCTGACCAGAGGGGGGCATTTGCCCCCCTTTTTATTGGCTGCGGGACCGCTCCCAGCGGCTCGCCAGCAGGATGGCCAGACTCGATACCAGGAACCCGGGCAGCAGCTCGTAGAGATCGAACAACCCACCCTGCAGCTGCTTCCAGACTACCACTGTGAGGCCGCCCGCGAGGATCCCGGCCAGGGCCCCCAGGCGGGTCATCCCCGGCCAGTAGAGGGAGAGCAGCACTGCCGGGCCGAAGGCGGCCCCGAAGCCGGCCCAGGCGTAGGCCACCAGGTCGAGCACCCGGCTCTGCGGGTCGAGCGCCAGGACGAAGGCCAGCAGGGCGATGCTCAGCACCGCCAGACGGCCCACCACCACCAGCTCCCGGTCGCTCGCCTGGCGACGCAACAGGGCCCGGTAGAGGTCGTCGGTGAAGACACTGGAGGCCACCAACAGCTGGGAGTCGGCGGTGCTCATGATCGCCGCCAGAATGGCCGCCAGGCAGATCCCCGCCACCCAGGGGTGGAACAGCAGGTTGACCAGCTCGATGAAGACCTTTTCCGCATCCGCCAGGGGGCTGGGGAGGCTGTTGATGCCGGCCAGCCCCACCAGGCAGGCGGTGCTCAGGGTCAGGCCCACCCAGGTCAGGGCGATACGCCGGGCGCGTGGGATCAGTGCCGGCGACTGCACCGCCTTGAAGCGGGCCAGGATGTGTGGCTGTCCGAAATAACCCAGGCCCCAGGCCAGCAGGGAGGCGATGCCGATCCAGCCCAGCTCCTCGCCCCGGTTGTTGGTGAAGGGGTTGAGCAGTTCGGCATGGGCGGGGCCCGGCTCGAATACCGCCAGGCTCGCCCCTCCCGGCCGGTCCAGCAGCATCAGCGGCACCGCCAGCAGGGCCGCGGCCATCAGCAGCCCCTGCACCAGGTCGGTCCAGGAGACCGCCAGGAAGCCGCCGAAGGCGGTATAGAGGAGGATGGTCAGGGCCCCCGCCGCCACCGCCCAGACATAGGGCAGGCCGAACACCGACTCGAACAGCTTGCCCCCGGCCACCAGCCCGGAGCTGGTATAGAAGAGGAAGAAGAGCAGGATGAAGAGGGCCGAGACGCTGCGGATCAGCCCGCCCCGGTCGCCGAAGCGGTGGGCGAAATACTCCGGCAGGGTGAGGGCGTCACCGGCCCGCTCCGAGGCGACACGCAGGGGCGCCGCCACCAGCCGCCAGTTGAGCCAGGTGCCGGCGAGCAGTCCCCCGGCCAGCCACAGCGACTCCAGTCCCGAGAGATAGGCGTAGCCCGGTAGCCCCAGCAGCAGCCAGCCGCTCATGTCCGAGGCACTGGCGCTGAGCGCGGTCACCCAGCTGCCGAGGGAACGCCCCCCAAGCACGAAGTCGGAGAGGTTGCGGGTACGCCGCCAGGCGACCCAGCCGATCCCCAGCATCGCCAGCAAGTAGACCAGGAAGGTCAGGGCGATGGTGGTCTCCCGCTCACTCATCTTTTACCCCTCCGGAGTGCGATCTTCTCCAGGTAGCTGGTCTGCATGGCCTGCTCGAAGGCCGCGTTCGAGGGGTAGTCGAAGCCGAACACTGGCCGCCACAGGCGCGGGTTCTCCATGCAGAGATAGAAGAAGACCTGGTGGTGCCAGGGGGCCAGGGACTGGTAGGCGAAGCGGAACATCTCCAGTTTGATCTCGTCCGGATAGCTCAGCTTGCCGTCACACCCCACCATTGGCATCTGCAGTATCTTGCTGTGAAACCCGGGGCGGGCGCGCAGCTGTTTGATCACCGGCCGGATATAGGTGAGGGTGCCCAGCGACACCAGAGCCACCTGCTCCGGTGCGAAGCCTCCGGTGAGCCGGGCGAACAGCTCGCCATACTCCGCTTGCCAATGGTCGTAGTGGATCATCGGGTGGAAGTGAAAGCCCACCAGCAGCCCCTTGTCCGCCAGCCGCTGGGCCGCTTCCAGGCGCTCCTCCAGGGAGGCGGTCAGGTGCTCCTCGTTGGCGATCAGGGTCTGGGGATTGAGGGACCAGGTGCAGAGGATGTTGGGGGGGACCTCGTGTTTCAACAGATAGCCGATGTTCTTCGACTTGGTCTTGAGTTCCAGGATCACGTTCGGGTGGGCGCGCGCGAACGCCAGCAGGGCGTCGAGGATACCCGCCTGGTTGCCCCACATCAGGGAGTCGGAGGACTGGCCGGTGCCGATGTGGTAGGTCTTGTCTGGATCGATCTCCAGGCGTTGCAGCTTCTCGGCGAAACCGGCGTCGAAGCGCACCTGGTCGCCATGATAGAAGGACTGGATGGAACAGTAGCTGCAGTCGAAGCCACAGTTCTCCACCGCGTCCAGGGTCTGCAGGTTGCAGCAGCGGGTCCGCGGAGAGGCCACCGGGCAGGTCCCCAGACCGAGCCCCGGTCGCTCCTGAATGACCCGCTGGAGGCGTTGGGGCCGATAGTCGCCGAAGGTCTCCGGATAGTGATTGGGGGCCTCCTGCAGCCCCCGCCAGTGCTCCCGCAGCCGTGCCAGCAGCCTTTGCCGCCGCTGCTTGGGGGGGGCCTGCTCCGGCAGTGCAGCGGGCCAGACCGACTCCAGGGGCGGCTCGCCCCACATGCGCAGGTCGAGCGCCATGTCGGCGAGCTGACGCAACTCCTGCTGGGTGAAGCGATAGTCCAGGGCCTGGGCCGCGAGGAAGCGCCGCTGGGGCTCCTCCAGACGCCCCACTCCGGCCTGTTCCAGCAGTTGCGGGAGCCGCTCGGCGTAGCTCGTCTGGCTCTTCATGGCGTGGGCGGACACGGCTCAGTGGCGTTTCTGTTTCTTGACGTGCCGGACCAGCCGTTTGCGCTTCTCGACCTGTCGGGGGGTGAGCCTGTTCTTGCGACCGGCATAGGGGTTGGCGCCGGAGCGGAATTCCAGGCGGATCGGGGTCCCCCTGAGCTTGAGGGCCTGGCGGAAGCGGCTCACCAGAAAGCGCTTGTAGGGCTCGGGCACCTGCTCGGTCTGGTTGCCGTGGATCACGATCAGCGGCGGATTCTTGCCCCCCTGGTGGGCATAGCGCAGCTTGATGCGCCGTCCATGCACCAGCGGCGGCTGATGCTCCTGGACCAGCCGTTCCAGCAGGCGGGTCAGCTCGGGGGTCGGCAGGTCGCGCATGGCGCTGGCGTAGGCCTGGTCCACCAGCCCGTAGAGATCCCCCACCCCGGAGCCGTGCCGGGCGGAGATGAAGTGCAACCGGGCGAAACCGAGAAACGGCAGCTTACGCGCGACCTCCTGGCGCACCCGCTCGCGCTGCTCCGGGCTGAGCCCGTCCCACTTGTTGACCACCAGCACCAGGGCGCGCCCGCTGTCGAGGATGTGTCCGGCCAGGTTGGCGTCCTGCTCGCCCACGCCCTGCTGAGCATCCAGCACCAGCAGCACTACGTTGGCCTGTTCTATGGCCTGCAGGGTCTTGATGATGCTGAACTTCTCCACCGCCTCGCGGATGCGCGCGCGGCGCCGTACCCCGGCGGTGTCGATCAGGGTATAGCTCCGGCCATCATGTTGCAGGGGGATGAAGATGCTGTCCCTGGTGGTGCCCGGCTGGTCGAAGGCCACCACCCGCTCCTCTCCCAGCAGGCGGTTGACCAGGGTCGACTTGCCCACATTGGGGCGACCCACCACGGCGATCAGGGTCCCCGGCTGTTCCGGCGCGGCCCCGGCCTCCAGCGGCGGCAGGCTGGCGAGCACCTGTTCGATCAGGGCGCGTACCCCGCGCCCGTGGGCCGCCGCGATGGCCTGGGGCTCGCCCAGGCCTAGGTCATGAAAGTCGGCGCTGGCCAACCCTGCATCCAGGCCGTCGGTCTTGTTCACCACCGGGGTCACCGGGGTGCCGGTACGGCGCAGCTGGGCAGCGATCTCCTGATCACCCCCGGTCAGGCCCTGCCGGGCGTCCAGCAGCAACAGGATGTGGTCCGCCTCGCCGATCGCCTGGAGCACCTGCTGACCCATCAGCCCCTCGACCCCCTCCTGCTCACCGCTGATACCGCCGGTATCCACCACCAGATAGGAGCCGCCACCGAGCTTGCCGATGCCGTACTTGCGGTCCCGGGTGAGCCCGGGCTGATCGGCCACCAGGGCGTCGCGGCTCTTGGTGAGGCGGTTGAAGAGGGTCGACTTGCCCACGTTGGGCCGGCCCACCAGGGCGATGACCGGCAACATGAGCTATTCGGGCTTGGGGGGCTTGGGGAGTTTGGGGCGCAGAGCGGTCAGGCGGCCGCCATCGTCGAAGACATAGACCACGCCATCCACCACCAGGGGCTTGATACGGATGGGCTCCCCGCTCACATGGGTACGCGCCACCAGGTGGCCGTCTTCCTGGGCGAACCAGTGCAGATAGCCCTGCCGATCGCCCACCACCAGATAGTCACCGACGATGGCCGGGGCGGAGATGCCGCGGGCATGCAGCATCTTCTGCTGCCAGAGCGAGGCGCCGTTGTTGGCGTCCAGGGACCAGATATGGTCCTGGTTGTCACTCAGGTAGACCTGCCGCCAGTCTGCGTCCAGACCGGCATGGGAGGAGAGCTTGCGCTTCCAGAGCACCACCCCGCTGGCCTCCGAGACCGCTGCCACACCACCATGGAAACTGGCGCTGTAGATCACCTCTTCCACCAGTACCGGATCGGCGTCGATGTCCACCACCCGTTCCAGTTCGGTGCGCCCACGGGGTGTGGCGATGGGTGTCTCCCACACCTGGGTGCCGCTGTCGAGTTCGAGACAGGCCAGCTTGCCGTTGGCGAAGCCGATGAAGACCCGTCCATCCCTCACCAGTGGCGAACTGTTGCCGCGCAGGGTCAGCACCGGCACGCTGCGATCGAAGAACCAGCGGGTCTCACCGTTGCTGCTGTTGACTCCGATCACCCGCCCATCCGCGCTCCTCACCACCGCCACCCCCGCCTCCCCGGCAGGGCTCGACAGGACCTCGCTGCTGACCCGGCGGCGCCAGCGCTGCTCACCCTTCTCCTGAGTCAAGGCGACCAGCTCCGCCTCCTCGGTACCCAGCAGCAGCAGCTCCCCAGCCGCCCCCGGGCCACCACTCAGGGGCAGGCCGGTATCGACCCGCCAGAGGGTCTTACCGCTGGCCGGGTCCAGGGCCACCACCCGCCCCTTGTGGTCGGCGAGAAACAACCGCCCTTGGTGATAGAGGGGGCGCAGCGCCAGGTAGCGCCCGTCACTGCCCGCCACTCCGGCGTGCCAGAGGGTCTCCACCTCCAGGGTTGGTTTGAAGTCGACCAGCTCGGCCGGTGGGTCGGCGTTGTCCTTGGCGCCGAACAGGCTGCAGCCCCCGAGCAGGAGCAGCAGGCCAGACCAGCCGATGAAGCGTGCTACCTGGGGCATCAAGGCGTGACGCCGGCCAGGTCGTCCAGTTTCATCTGCAGGCGCTGCGGGTCGGCGGCATTCAGCGCCAGGGCCTGGGTGTAGGCTTCCCGGGCGGCATCCAGCCGCTTTTGCTCCGCCGCGATGTCGCCGCGCAGTTCGGCGAAGTCGGCAGCGAAGCCCCCATCGGTCACGTCCGCGAGCTCGGCCGCCCGCTTCAGCTCGCCATCGCTGAGAAGGACACGCGCCAGATCGAGCCGGGCCAGGGTCTTGAGGCTGGGGTTGTCACTGTGCTGCATGGCCCATTCCAGTTGGGAACGGGCCGCCCCGCGGTCACCCTGCTCAAGCTTGAGGCGCGCCTCCACCATGGCCGCCAGGACGGCGTAGCTGGTGGATTCGAACTCGCTGCGCAACAGCTCGGCCTGTTTGCTGGCCGAAGCCGGATCGGCCGTTTTGGCCGCCCCAATCAGCTGGCTGAAGGCCACCGAGGCCTCCCCGCCGATCCGATCCTGATAGCCGTTCCAGGCCTGCCAGCCGAACACCCCGCCCAGGCCGAGCACCACCCCGGCGATGATCGAGGTGCCATTCTCCTTCCACCACTTCTTGATCGCTTCGACCTGCTCTTCTTCGGTCTCGTATACACTCATCAGTCTTTTCCTTCGATTACTGGCGGGTGTTGGTCACACCCAATATTATCCAATCAATTCTCCGGCCTGACATTTACAGGCTGGCTACCACAGAGAACACGGAGATCACAGGGCAATAGTGGCCGGAAGGGAAATGCACCCGCCCTTTCACACCAGCGGCCAGCTCCACTCCCGCCTTTCTCTGTGTCCTCTGCGGTGAACTAGTATCCCAGCAGCCGGGCGATCCGCTCACCCAGTTGCGCAAGTTCGATCTGCTGCTGCTCGCCCTGCCCACGCAGCGGTTTGAGGCCCGCCTCGCCCCGCGCCAGCTCGTCGTCACCGAGGATCAGGGCATAGCGGGCAGTACTCTTGTCGGCGCGCTTGAACTGGCTCTTGAAACCGCCGCCACCCGAGTGGCAAAGCAGTCGCAGGCCGGGGATCCGATCGCGCAGCTGCTCGGCGATCTGCACCCCCTGGCGCTGGGCCTGTTCACCCACCATCACCAGGTAGAGATCGACCCCCGGCAGACGCGCGGCCAGGTCGCTCTCCTCCAGCAGGGCGATCAGTCGTTCCAGCCCCAGGGCGAACCCCACCGCCGGTGCCGGCCTGCCCCCCAGCTGCTCCACCAGGCCGTCGTAACGGCCGCCGGCGCAGACCGTGCCTTGGGCCCCCAGGCGGTCGCTCACCCACTCGAACACGGTACGCGCATAGTAGTCGAGCCCGCGTACCAGGCGGGGGTTGAGCCGGTAGGGGATGCCCGCCGCCTCGAGCCCGGCCTGCAGATGCTCGAAATGGGCCAGGGATTCCGCCTCCAGGTGATCGAGCAGGCTGGGGGCCCCGGCGATCAAATCCGCCATGGCCGGGTTCTTGCTGTCGAGGATGCGCAGCGGGTTGCTCTCCAGGCGCCGCCGGCTGTCCTCGTCCAGTTGCGTCTGGTGGGCCTCCAGGTAGGCCACCAGCACGGCCCGGTAGTGCTGCCGCTCCTCGGGAGTGCCCAGGGTATTGAGCTGCAACTCCAGGTCGTGCAGACCGAGTTCCCGCCAGATGCGCGCGCTCATCAGCAGCAACTCCAGATCGATGTCCGGCCCCGCCAGGCCGAAGACCTCCACGCCGATCTGGTGGAACTGGCGATAACGCCCCTTCTGGGGCCGCTCGTGGCGAAACATCGGCCCGGCGTACCAGAGTCGCTGCACCTGATTGAACAGCAGGCCGTGCTCCAGCCCGGCGCGCACGCAGCCGGCGGTGCCCTCCGGGCGCAGGGTCAGGCTGTCACCATTGCGATCATTGAAGGTGTACATCTCCTTTTCGACGATGTCGGTCACCTCACCGATGGAGCGCTTGAACAGCTCGGTCATCTCCAGGATCGGCATGCGGATCTCGTCGTAACCATAGCCCGCCAACACCCCACGAACCCGCTCCTCGAGGAACTGCCAGAGGGGGGTCTGACCGGGCAGGATGTCCTTCATGCCGCGGATTGCCTGGATCTTCTTAGCCATCGACTGTCACTGGGGATCTTGCTGACGCTTCGCGCAAACCGCGAAGGTTAGCACGCTTCGAGGTGGTGGGCGAGCTACTGCTGACAGCTAACGGTCATGGCGAGAGGCCACCCAAGATGACGAAACATTCTCTCCATGACCGTTCCCTCACCCCGGCCTTTCCATAGGGAGAGGAGGTCCAAGGAGACGCTTCACGTTGTTCCACGCTAACACCCATGAAACCGGGGCCACACACACCCCAGATCATGGAAGACTTGAATTCGTGCGTTGGTGCGCAATATCCTCATTGGTCAAGGGGTTGCCAGGGCCCTTGGGTGAGATGCCGTGAATACATCCCTGTAGGCTTGAATGCAGCATCCCTGCTGCATACACTCACCCAAAGGCCCCGGCAAACCCATTCGAAAGTCACCGATTCAGGAAAAACTCTGATGTATTTCCACACTAATGACCGCTTGCCGGCAAGGTGAAGCGGGCGACCTTACCGCGGGTATGGGGGGCCAGATCGTAGGGCTTGCCTGCCAGGGTCACGCGCACGGCGTCCGCATTGCCCAGCACGACTTTGAAGGGGCCCAGGCCGGCATCCAGTTCGCGGCGGCTACCGGCGTGCATCTCACCAATGATCCGCGCCCGTCCCGTGCTGTCACGCACCTCCGCCCAACAGGGGCCGCTGAATTCGAATACCAGCCGATGCCCCATCCCGGCCGGGGCGGTTGACGGGACCTTGGGCTCGCTGGCAGGCAGCGGGGCCGGCGGCTCACTGGGCGACAACTCCCCATCTGACCCACTGACCGACGGCTCACTGGGCGACAACTCCCCATCGGGCCCGCTGGCCGGCGTCGCTCCGCTCTCCTGGGTCTGGGGGACCAGACCATCCCCCGGCTCGGGCAGGCCCGGGTCGCCGAACACCCCTCCGGTTGCGGTCTCAGGGGACAGCCCCTGCTTCTCCATCTCGGTCGATGGGGTGTCGTCCCGGGCCTCCTGCGGGCGGGTGAGCTCCGCCGGCGCCTCCATGGCGCTGCCAAAGACCGGGGCTGGCGCCTGGGCTGGCTCGCTGTCTAACCGCTCCGGCTCCACCACCTGGGTGGGGGCATCGAGCTGCCAATCGAGGCGGCCCTGCCACCAGATCAGCAGCAGGCCAAGCAGGCCAATGGCGATGAGCCAGGTCACCAGCCGCACCACACCGTGGCTGCTGCGTACCTCCGGGGCGATGGGGCCGCCATGCCCCTCGGGTAGATCGTCACACTCCTCCTCCGGACAGAGCTGCCGATAGGCGGCCAGCACCTCGTCCGCCGGTATATCGAGCAGACGGGCGTAGTTGCGCAGATAGCCCTGGATGAAGACCGCACCCGGTAGGGCCTGGTAGTCATCCTGCTCCAGGGCCTCGATCATCTGCTCGCTCAGGTGCAGCTGGGCCGCCACCCGGCTGCGTTCGAGCCCCTGGGATTCCCGCACCTTGCGCAACCTGGCGCCCGGGCCTTGGACCGGCCGCTCAGCGGCGTCCGTCCCCTCTTCTGCTGTCATCAATATGCTCATGATCCTGGGATTACTCTTCTGACTGCCGCAGCAGCTGGACCTCCGGGGCATCCGGAAATTTCGTCAACAGCTGGTTGCGATACTCGTTGGCCTTGCCCCGATCGCCCATCTGCTGTTCGATCTGTACCCCCAGCCAGAGGGCGTCGGCGCTCTCCTGGGCCACGCCGTTGTAGCGTTCCAGGTAGGCCCGGGCATGCAGGGGCTGATGTTGCGCTAGGGAGAGCTTGGCCATCTGGTAGAGGGCCTGGGGATAGTCCGCTTTGGCGCTCAGGGCGCGCCGGTAGTAGGCCTCCGCCTTGCCCATCTCCCCGGCCCGCTCGGCACACAGACCGGCATTGGTCATGGCCACCCAGGGGGTGGGGTAGAGGGGATTGCTCAGGGCGCTCTCGAACTCCACCTCGGCCTCCTGATACTTGGCCTGTTTGCATAGATAACTGCCCAGGGCGTTGTGGATGTAGGGGTTCTGGGGCTCCAGGCGGACTGCCTTATGGAAGTGCTCGCCAGCCAGTTTGGTCTCGCCCAGGCGCTCGTAGAGCAGGGCGATGACATTGTGGGCCGGGGCATAGTTGGGATCGAGGGAGAGGGCCTTTTTCAGCTTCTTCAGGGCCACCGCCTCCTGGCCGTTGCGCAGGTAGGCGACCCCCAGATTCACATACAGCTCGGCCGGGCTCTTCTGCTGTTCCCGACCCAACTCACCAGTGGCGTCATTGCCCCCCTTGAGCCCACCCTGGGTGGCGCAGCCGGTGAGCAGCGCCAGAACCAGCACCAGTAACCAAAAGCGGTTAGGTGTCGACCGGTTCACGAGGCCTGGGTCCCGGCGAGGCGTTTCAGCTCGCGACCGCTGCGGTCCCTGACCCGCCCGACCAGTTGCCCGCAGGCGGCGTCGATATCCTCGCCCCGGGTCTTGCGGGTGGTGGCGATGATGCCGGCGCGTTTGAGGCGCTGTCGGAAGGCCTCCACCCGCTCCGTCGGCGAGGTCCGGTAGACGGTGCCGGGAAAGGGGTTGAAGGGGATCAGGTTGAGCTTGGAGGGGGTCCCCTCGAGGAGGCGGATCAGGGCCTTGGCGTGGGCCAGGCTGTCGTTAACACCATCCAGCATCACATACTCCCAGGTGACCTTGCGTCGCTTGTCTCCACGCACGAAGTCACGGCAGGCGGGGATCAGCTCCTGCAGGGGGTACTTGCGGTTGATCGGCACCAGCCGGTCGCGCAGGGCGTTGTCGGGGGCGTGCAGGGAGACCGCCAGGCTGACATCGCTGAGTTCGCGCAGACGCCGCAGGGCCGGCACGATGCCGGAGGTGCTGATGGTGACCCGGTATTTCGACAACATGTAGGCCAGGTCGTCCTGCATGATGGTCATCGCCTTGACCACCGCGTCTAGGTTGGCCAGGGGCTCGCCCATGCCCATCATGACGATATTGCTCGGTGGCCGGCCCAGCTCCCGGCTGGCGATCCACACCTGGCCGATGATCTCGGCCACGCTGAGATTGCGATTGAAGCCTTGCTGGGCGGTGGAACAGAAGGCGCAGTCGAGGGCGCAACCCACTTGGGAGGAGACACAGATGGTGCTGCGCCCGTCATCCGGGATATAGACCGTCTCGATGCGCTGTCCGTCCGCCAGCTCCAGCAGCCACTTGCGGGTGCCATCCAGGGCCGGTTGCTCGAACACCAGGCGCGGCAATCGCACCGTGGCCCGGGCCTGGAGCTCTGTCCTCAGCCGCTTGGAGATGTCGGTCATGGCAGCGAAATCGGTGACCCCGTGCTTGTGGATCCATTTGAAGACGTTGCGCCCGTGAAACGCCTTGGAACCGAGGCGCAGGAAGAAGGCCTCCATCTCCGGCAGGTCCAGTTCGAGCAGGTTGGTCTTGGGGGTTTCAGGCAAGTGGGCGGTCCGGGTAAAGGGTCACCAGGCCGCGGCATCCAGGGATGCGGCGTTGGTAACGGAGATGCATCGACTATCAGGACGTTAGTTTAGCCTTCAGGCCCCGGCCTGGCAATTTGTGCTGACGGTTCACACCAGGCGTCTGGCGCTGAATACGTCCGGCAGCTGCTCGATCTTGCTGAGCAGGTGGCTGAGCTGCTCCATATCCACCACCTCCACGGTAAACTGCATGTCGGCGGTATCCTTGCGGCGATCGCTGCTGGTATTCACTCCGATCACGTCCACCTCTTCATTGGTGAAGATGGAGGAGATATCCCGCAGCAGCCCCTTGCGATCGTGGGCATGAACCAGGATGTCCACCGGGTAGCTGGCCTCGGCCTGGCGCTCGCTCCAGCTGACCTGCACCAGGCGCGCCCGCTCCGGCTCCTCCAGGGCGAGGATGTTCGGACAGTCCCGGCGATGCACCGTGACCCCCCGGCCCCGGGTGATGAAACCGATGATCGGATCGTAGGGGACTGGCTTGCAGCAGCGCGCCACGCTGGTCATCAGGTCGTCCACCCCCTCCACCACCACCTCGCCCCTGGCTGCTGACTGGCGCGACGCCGGCTCTTCCACCGGCGGCTGAGGTTCCTTGGGCCGCTGCCGGCCACCCAGGCCCGCCACCTGGATCGGTGACAGGTCACCACGGCCGATGGCGGCATAGAGGTCGTCCGCGTGGCGCAGGTTGTAGCGGGGCGCCAAGGCCTCCAGGTCGGGCCGCTCGCTGATCGAGAGCCGGTTCAGCTCACGCTCCAAGGCGACCCTTCCCAGGTCTACATGGTGTTCAAAGTCGAGGTGTTTGAACCACTGCTTGACCCGGTTGCGCGCCTTCGCGGTATGCAGATAGCCCAAGTGGGGGTTGATCCAGTCGCGGCTCGGAGCGCCATTCTTGGCGGTGAGTATCTCCACCGTCTCACCACTGCGCAGGGGCCGGGTCAGCTGCACGATATGCCCGTCCACCCGGGCGCCCCGGCAGTGGTGTCCCACATCGGTGTGGATGGCGTAGGCGAAGTCCAGTGCGGTGGCCCCCTTGGGCAGTTCCACCACCTTGCCCTGGGGGGTCAGCACATAGATCCGGGTCGCCCCCAGTTCCTGGTCGAGACGGCGCAGAAACTCCCCGGCCTCTTCGTCCCCCTCCCGCAGATCCAGCCAGTGGCGCATCCACACGATGCGCTTCTCGAAGTCGGCATCGTGCTTGGTGTTCTCCTTGTAGCGCCAATGGGCGGCCACCCCCAGCTCGCTGTGGTAGTGCATGTCGCGGGTGCGGATCTGCACCTCCAGGGTCTTCCCCTCGGGACCGATCACCGCAGTGTGGATCGACTGGTACATGTTCGCCTTGGGAGTGGCGATATAGTCGTCGAACTCCCCGGGGATGTGGCGCCAGAGCCCGTGCACCACACCCAGGGCGGCATAGCACTGGGCGATGTCGCCCACCAGCACCCGCACCGCCCGCAGGTCGAAGATCTGCTCTATGTCCACCGACTTGCGCTGCATCTTGCGCCAGATGCTGTAGATGTGTTTGGGGCGGCCCGTGATCTCGGCCGGGATGCCGGCCTCCCGGAACTTCTCCTGCAGCAGTGCGATGACCCCCTGGATGAACCGCTCCCGGTCGGCGCGCCGCCCGTCCAGCCGGCTGGCGATCTGCTTGTAGTCGTCCGGGCGCAGGAAGCGCAGCGCCAGGTCTTCCAGCTCCCACTTGACCTGCCAGATGCCCAGGCGGTTGGCCAGGGGGTCGTAGATATCCTGGGTCTGGCGCGCCAGGGCCTGGCGCAGCTCGGGCGGCAGCCCCCGGGCGATGCGCATCAAGTGCAGCTGTTCGGCCACCACCACCAACACCACCCGCACATCTTCAGCGATCCCCAGCAGCAGGCGGCGCAGATTCTCCGCCTGCTCCTGCTTCTCTTCCGGGGAGACCTCGGCAGGCAGACCGGTGAGCCGGCCGATGCGTTCCAGGTCGTCGACCATGCGCGCGGCGGTCTCGCCAAACTGCTGCTCCAGCTGGGCGAGTTCCACCCCTTGGTGGCCCAGCACCCCTAGCAGGATCGCTGCCGCCAGGGTCTCCCGGTCGAGACGCATGCCGGTGAGGATCTCGGCCACCGAGAGGGCGTGGCGCAACTGGCTCTCTCCGGACGGCAGGCGCTCCTCGGCGCCAGCCCGCAGCGCCAGCGCGGTGGCCCGGCGCAAGTAGTCCAGGTCCTCCTGGGTGAACTCCGCCGGCAGGCCGGCGAGCCACTGGTCGATGGCTGCCTGATCGACCAGGTCACCCTGGGGCAGGCTGGTCGTGACGGTTACCATACCAGTGGGCTGTGGTTGCCGGGGCCCGGGGCCTCAGTCCAACAGGTGGCTGACCAGGCCATCCGCCAGCTTGGGTTCGAACCAGGTGGACTTGGGGGGCATCACTTCACCCGCATCCGCCACTGCCATGAGTTGCTCCATACGGGTCGGGAAGAGTGCAAAGGCGAGCCGCATCTCGCCGCTGTCGACCCGCTTCTCCAACCCCTCCAGGCCGCGAATGCCACCCACGAAATCGATACGGTCATCACGCCTGGGGTCGGAGATGCCGAGGATCGGCTCGATCAGGTTATCTGCCAGCAGACTGACGTCCAGGCTGGCCACCGGGTCATCCGCCGGGATGCGGGCTGGGTCGAGCCGCAGGCGATACCACTGCCCCTCGAGGTACATACCGAACTCCGCCGTCCGGGTCGGTTTCACCGGCTGAGTGCTGGGCTCCAGGGTGAAGCGCCGGCCCACCTGCTCGAGGAAGGCCTGCCGATCGAGCCCATTGAGGTCCCTGATGACCCGGTTGTAGTCGAGGATCTGCATCTGCTGGTGAGGAAAGATCACCGACAGAAAGTAGTTGTAGGCCTCCTCGCCGGTGTGTGTCGGGTTGGCCTGGCGGCGCCGCGCCGCCACCCTGGAGGCCGCCGCCGAACGGTGATGGCCATCCGCCACATAGAGGGCCGGCATTTCATCGAAGGCCCCGGTCAGGCGCCGGATGATCTCCGCGTCGTCCACCACCCAGATCTCGTGGCGCACTCCGTCCGCTGCGGTGACGTCCATGTCGGTCTGCCGGGAGCCGATATCCGCCAGAGTCTCGTCCACCTCCTGGTGGCTGGGATAGACGAGGAATACCGGCCCGGTCTGGGCGTTGAGGGCCTCGATCTGGCGCACCCGGTCGTCCTCCTTGGCGGGACGGGTGAACTCGTGTTTCTTGATCCGACCCTGATCATAGGCCTCCACCGAGGCCGCCGCCACCAGCCCGGTCTGCCGGTGATCGCCCATGGTGAGGCGATAGACGTAGTAACAGGCGGGCTTGTCCTGCACCAGCACACCCTTTTCGATCATCCGGGCCAGGTTCTTGGCCGCCTGGGCATAGACCTCCGGGGCATAGGGATCGGTCCCCTCGGGCAGATCGACCTCGGGCCGGGAGATGTGCAGAAAGCTGCAGGGCCGTCCCTTCACCATCTCCAGGGCCTCGGCCTCGTTCATGACATCATAGGGTGGAGCGGCCACGTCGGCGGCGCGACCCGCGGCGGGGCGCAGGCCAGGAAAGGCTCTGATCAGCGACATAGTATTCCTCTGGAATCGGTTGCGGTTCGGCGCCCGGGGCGCGGGAGTGCGGATTGTTTCAAATCAGCCACCGCCGGATCAAGACGGGGGACTGACCCAGATCAGTAAAATCACGACTCCTCCTCCCAGGGGATGCGCCAGAGCGTCTGGGCCGGATCGTCGAACCCTGCCCACAGCCTGGCGTAGCTGAGCCCGCTCGGGGGGTGAATCTCGTCTCCAGCCACCTCCGACAGGGGCAACAGGACGAAGGCGTAGCGGGTGATCTCGTCCCGCGGCAGGCGCAGGTCCGGCTGCTCGATCACCTGCTCTCCATAGGTCAGCAGGTCGATGTCCAGGGTGCGCGGGACGAAACGCTCACTCCCCCGCTGGCGGCCGTTACGGGCCTCGATCCGGTGCAGTTCTTCCACCAGCCCCCGGGGCGACAGCCCGGTCCACACACCGACCACCAGGTTGTAGAAGTTGTTGCCCTCCATGCCCACCGCCTCGCTCTCATAGACCGGGGAGACCACCAGCTCGCCAAAGCGCTCCCGCAGGTCGACCAGGGCCCGGGCGATGTGCTGGCGCGGCTGGATGTTGCTGCCCAGGCTCAGCCAGGCGCGGACCTCAGGCATGGCCGCCCCTGGGGACCCGTCCGGGCTGGCGGGCCAGCACCCTCACGCCGCCGTCCGCTCGATGATGACGCCCACATCGCGCGCCGCGCTGACCGCACCGATCTTGTTCAGGGTCAGACGCAGCCAGGGCACCGCGAACTCCTCCAGCACGATGGCGGCGCAGCGCTCGGCCAGGGTCTCCACCAGCTGAAACTCGCTGGCCTCGACGAACTCCACCAGGCGCTTGCTCACCGCCTTGTAGTCGAGGGTGTGCTCGATGCTGTCGCTGGCCGCGGCACGGGCGATATCCGTGCCCATCTCCAGATCGAAGATCACGGTCTGTTTGATCTCCCGCTCCCAGTCGTAGATGCCTATGACCGTCTGGATGCGCAGATCCCGGATGAAGACTATATCCATGAAATCACTGAACCGTTGTGGTGACAGGGGCTGCCATCTTAGTGGAGTGTGCATCATTTACAAACCCCCTAACGGCAGGCATTATGCCCCGACACCATAATCCGGGCCCGGGGAGCAACCACCACCGCACCATGTCTACTGCCTTCGCCCTCGTCCTTGGCGCCTACCTGCTGGGCTCCATCTCCAGCGCCATCATCGTCTGCCGTCTGCTGGGTCTACCCGACCCACGCACCCAGGGCTCCCACAACCCGGGCGCCACCAACGTACTGCGCATCGGCGGCAAGCGGGCAGCGGCCATCACCCTGTTCGGTGACATGCTCAAGGGGCTGCTCCCAATGCTGGCGGCCCATCTGCTGGATGCCGACCCGCTGCTCTTCGCCCTGACTGGACTGGCGGCCTTCCTCGGCCATCTCTACCCGCTGTTCTTCGGCTTCCAGGGCGGCAAGGGAGTGGCCACCGCCCTGGGCGTGCAGTTCGGCCTGCACTGGTCCATCGGCGGTGCAGTGGCGTTGATCTGGCTGCTGATTGCCAAGGTCATGCACATCTCCTCCCTGGCGGCACTGATCTCCATGGCCCTGGCCCCGCTGATCGTCTGGTATGCCTTGCCCTACACGGACCTGGGCCCTGGCTGGGAGCTGGTGGGCATGCAGATCCTGATCAGCTGTCTGCTGTTCTGGCGTCACCGCAGCAACATCAAAAACCTGCTTTCCGGCCGGGAGGGACGGATCTCCAATGAGCAGGGTCCGACCGATGGGGCAGAGTGATGGAGTGGCTCACCGAGCTCTCCGCGGGTATCAGCTGCATCGACACCGGCTACCAGCGCCCCGGCCTGGCCGCCTGCTACCTGCTCGAGGAGGCCGGAGAGGCGGCCTTCATCGATACTGGCACCGCCCATACCCTGCCACGCCTGTTGCAGTTACTGAAGGCCAGGGGACTGGCCCCCGAACAGGTCAAGTACGTGATCCCCACCCATGTACACCTGGACCACGCCGGGGGCGCCGGGGGGCTGATGCAACGGTTGCCCCGGGCCCGCCTAGCGGTCCACCCCCGCGGCGCCCGCCACCTCATCGATCCCGCCAAGCTGATCGCGGGAGCCCGCGCGGTCTATGGGGAGGCGCGCTTCCGCCAGCTGTTCGGCGAGTTGCTGCCGGTGGACCCCGAGCGGGTCATGGAGGCGGCAGACACCACCCGCCTCTCCGTAGGCGGCCGGGAGCTACTCTGCCTCGACACCCCGGGCCATGCCCGTCACCACATCTGTATCTATGACCAGCGCAGCCGGGGGGTCTTCAGCGGCGACAGCTTCGGGCTCTGCTACCGGGAGCTCGACACCCCACAGGGTCCCTTCATCCTGCCCACCACCACTCCGGTGCAGTTCGACCCGGAGGCCTGGCATGGGACCCTGCAAAAGTTGCTAGAGCTGCGCCCGGAGACCTTCTACCTGACCCACTTCGGCGCCATCACCGCCAGCCAGGGACTGGGAGACCAGCTGGCCCAGGGCATCGATGCCTTTGCCACCATCGCCCTGGATGCCTCAGGGAACGATCGCCTGGGCAAGATCAGGCGAGGACTGCTGGCCTGGGTGCGGGAGCGATTGAGGTCCCAGGGCGCGGACATCGGCGCGGCCCGGCTGGAGGCGGTGCTGGGGATGGACCTGGACCTGAACGCCCAGGGCCTGGAGATCTGGCTGAGGCGTCGGGAATCGCCCTGAGATCAGCCCACCTTGGAGCCGCTCAGGTCCCAGGCGAAGGTGCAGTCGAGGTGGCAGAGTACGTTGATCAAACCCTGCTCTCCCTCGCCGAGCATGATCGAGAGGGGGCTGCGTTTTTGAAACTTGGGGCTGGGCTGGCGCAACCAGCGCTTACCGATACCCGGGTTGGCCGGATAGGTGGTGCGCAGGGCGTCGCCGATACGGATCAGGTATTCGATCCGTTTCATGATCCGGGGGTCGTCCGGAAAGGGGGTATCGTGGCGGAACTGGACGAAGTGGCGCGGCTTGCCCTCCATGTCGAGCAGGGCCATGCACTCCTCGGCACGCAACCCCCAGTTGTCGAACAGATGTATGACCCCATGGGTAATGGTCAGCCGGTCCTCCAGGGAGAGCCCTGGTTGCTTCTGCGCCGTCTCGCTCATCTCTACCACCCGGATATTTCCTACTAATCAACTCAGGCTTTCATTCTAGCATGAACGGCGGAGAAAAAGCATGCAATTCTCTAGGAGCTTGTCCTCACCCGCCGAACAGGCTGCGCCACCAGCGCTTGCGGTTGTTGGGGACGAGCCGGGTGGCCTGCAGATCGACCGGGGGCAGCTTGCTCAAGACCCAGCCCGGCAGGGGGGGATTGTCGCTGTAGCCACAGGAGACACCCAGGTTGTTGGGGTCGTAGATCTTGACGAAGGAGGGCGCCCGCAGGTCGTCGGCATAGACGATGCCGCAGTAGTCCTCGGCGTGCTCCCGGCGCAGCAGTTCGTCGATCTCCGCGAGGAACCGCTGGAAGGAGTCCCCGTCCACCGGGCTGTCCGGGGGCTCCTCACCGATCGCATAGATATACCAGCCGGCAGCGGCATCCTGGCGCAGCACCTCCCACAGGGCATCCAGGTGGTGCCAGCGCAGGGCCGAGGTGAAACTACCGCGAAATGCCTGAAGATAGGGTTCTGGTTCACTCATGTTCGACTCACTCGGCGTAGCTGGAGGCGCCATTGATACGTTTTGACCCAGTCCCTGGATGCGCCATGAAAAAGAGCACAGGCAAAACCTTTTGGTCACTAAAAGGTTATAATAACGGCTTTTGATCGATCGACAAACCCAATGACAATCACCAGCAACACCCTCTATGAGTCCTCCCTGCCCGGCCTCAAGCTTCTCAACCGGGGCAAGGTGCGTGACATCTATGAGGTGGATGCGGAGCACCTGCTGATCGTCACCAGCGATCGCCTCTCCGCCTTCGACGTGGTCCTGCCCCAGCCCATCCCCGGCAAGGGCGAGGTGCTCAACCGGGTCTCCAGGTTCTGGTTCGGGCGCACCCGCCCCCTGGTCCCCAACCAGGTCTCTGAGCGCCCGCTGGAGTCGGTGGTCAGCGATCCGGCCCTACGCAGCGCCCTGGGGGATCGCGCCCTGGTGGTGCGCCGTCTCGCGCCCCTGCCGGTGGAAGCCATAGTGCGGGGCTACCTGATCGGCTCGGGCTGGAAGGACTACCAGCGCAACGGCGGCGTCTGCGGCATCCGGCTGCCGGCAGGCCTGCAGCAGGCGGAGCGACTGCCGGACCCCATCTTCACCCCGTCCACCAAGGCCGCCGTGGGCCGGCACGACGAGAATATCAGTTTCGCCGAGACCACCGAGCTGCTGGGTGCGGACCTGGCCAGTCAGGTCCGGGAGCTGAGCCTGCGCATCTACCGCGAAGCCGCCGACTACGCCCGCCAACGGGGTATCATCATCGCCGATACCAAATTCGAGTTCGGGCTCGACCCGGAGGGGACCGTCTACCTGATCGACGAGGTCCTGACCCCCGATTCATCCCGCTTCTGGCCCGCCGACCAATACCGGCCCGGCAGCAGCCCGCCCAGCTTCGACAAGCAGTTCGTGCGGGACTATCTGGAGTCCCTGGATTGGGACAAGCAGGCCCCGGCCCCCCGGCTCCCGCAACAGGTCATCGACAAGACCGCGCAGAAGTACCGCGAGGCGGAACGCCGCCTCACCGGCCACTGATGGGCGGCTGGCGTCTGCGGCATACGCCCAGGTACGGGGTTGCGCTCGGGCGGGAAGTCTGCGATAAAGATGCGTCAGAAAAGCGGCGACAAGACCTTTGAAGACCTGCCCGTCCCGTTGGATCGGGCCCTTAAGATAGTGAGACAGCGTCAAGCCGGCGGATAGACCGGTGTTTTTTTCGGCGGGATAGCCGGTTTCAGACTAGGTTCCTGCCATGCAACAACAACAAAGAACCACCAAGGTCGTCATCTATACCACCCTCAATTGCCCCCACTGCCAGCATGCAAAGAAGTGGCTCACGCAGCGTCGGATTCCCTTTCTCGACTTCAACGTCGCCAAGCCGGGCAGGATCCAGCGCCAGTTCTTTCAGCTTGGGGGACACAGCGTACCCCTGATCATGGTCGGAAAACGGCGTCTGAACGGCTTCAATCCCCACCAGCTCCAGGAGGTCCTGGAGACCGCCGGGCTGCTGCCGATGAACCTAGAATCCTCAGTTGGACGGGGTGAAGAGTAGGCCTACGGGGATGCAGGGCAAGGCACAACGACGCGGAATAGTCATTTATGTCCAAGGATGGACGGTATGCAGAAAATGCAGGAGCAATTTTCTGCCTATTCCAAGGAGTTGTAACACCGCCATGTGCCCCCGTAGGCCTGCTATTCACCCTGTAGCGTGATTCACCCAATGGGTGATCAGGTCAATTCAAGTCAGTGTATTTCGTATCAATCACTTAGTTTCAGAATGGAGCGGTCAACTGAGGAATCTAGGATGAAATGACTCCGGGCCCATCGGCGCCACCTGCGCCGCTGCTCACCCGCCCTCCGGAATAAAAAAAGGGGGGCCTGAGCCCCCCTTTCGCGTCCCATTGAGTGGAGCGGGTCAGTTGACCTTGGGATCCAGCTCGCCACTGTCGTAGCGCTTCTGCATGCCTTCCAGGGAGATCGGCGTGATTTTGTCGGCCATCCCGGCGGAACCAAAGGCCTCGTAACGGGCCTTGCAGATATCGGCCATCGCCTTGGTGGCCTCCTTGAGGAACTTACGAGGATCGAAGTTGGAGGGGTTGTCATGCAAGTGTCTGCGGATGGCGCCGGTCGAGGCCATGCGCAGGTCGGTGTCGATATTGACCTTGCGCACCCCGTGCTTGATCCCCTCGACGATCTCCTCTACCGGTACGCCATAGGTCTCGCCCATGTCGCCACCATACTCGTTGATGATGGCCAGCCAATCCTGGGGCACCGAGGAGGAGCCGTGCATCACCAGATGGGTATCCGGGATCCGCGCATGGATCTCCTTGACCCGCTCGATGGCAAGGATGTCACCGGTCGGCGGACGGGTGAACTTGTAGGCCCCGTGGGAGGTGCCGATGGCGATGGCCAGGGCGTCCACCCCGGTCTGCTTGACGAAATCGGCGGCCTCGTCCGGGTCGGTCAACAGCTGGCTGTGGTCCAGGGTGCCTTCGGCGCCGATCCCATCCTCTTCACCGGCCTGGCCGGTCTCCAGGGAGCCCAGGCAGCCCAGCTCACCCTCCACCGAGACGCCACCGGCATGGGCCATCTCGACGGTCTTACTGGTGACCCCGACGTTGTAGTCATAGCTGGAGGGAGTCTTGCCATCGGTCATCAGGGAACCGTCCATCATCACCGAGCTAAAGCCCGACTGGATGGAACGCAGGTAGACCGCGGGTGAGGTGCCGTGATCCTGGTGCATGCAGACCGGGATGTGGGGATACATTTCGGTGGCGGCGACGATCAGGTGACGCAGGAAGGGTTCACCCGCGTAGGCCCGCGCTCCTGCAGACCCCTGCAGGATGACCGGGCTGTTGACGGTGTCCGCCGCCTGCATGATGGCGTGCACCTGTTCCATGTTGTTGACGTTGAACGCCGGCAGTCCGTAACTGTGTTCTGCGGCGTGATCCAGTAGCTGGCGCAGGGAAATCAGTGCCATGTTAGCCTCCTCGGTTGAGTGTATGTAGTGAAATGGTCCAAACCATCAGGTCGTTACACCTGAACTAATCTTCATTCGGCGGCAGGTGTTCGCCCGCCCGCATGACCTTCATGATGTTCGTCTGCCCCTCGACACCCGAACGGTCACCCTTGGTGATGATCACCAGATCGCCCTCGCGGACTTCACCGCGCCGCAACAGTTCGTCGATGACCTCGGCGTTGACCTCGGCGATGTCGGTGCTGGCGACATCGAAACTGACCGGGTAGACTCCCCGGTAGAGGGTCACCTTGCGACGGGTCGCAACGTGCCGGGTGAGGGCGTAGATGGGGATGCCCGAACTGATGCGCGACATCCACTTCACCGTCGAACCCGACTCGGTGAGGGCGGCGATGGCGGTCACCCCCAGGTGGTTGGCAGTGTACATGGTAGCCATAGCGATGGCCTCGTCGACCCGTCCAAAGACCGAATCGATGCGATGCTGGGAACGTGTCACGATGCTCTGCTTCTCGGCCTCGACACATATCCGGTCCATGGCCTCGACCACCTTGTGGGGATAGCGGCCAATGGAGGTCTCGGCTGACAGCATCACCGCGTCGGTGCCGTCCAGCACGGCATTGGCCACGTCGAAGATCTCGGCGCGGGTCGGTATGGGACTCTCGATCATCGACTGCATCATCTGGGTGGCGGTGATCACAACGCTGTTGAGCCGGCGCGCCTCCTTGATCAGGCGCTTCTGGGCCGCCGGCAGCTCGGCGTCGCCGATCTCCACCCCCAGGTCACCGCGCGCCACCATGATGGCGTCCGAGGCCTCGATGATCTCCTGGATGGCGCCCAGCGCCTCGGCACGTTCGATCTTGGCGATGATCCCGCCACTGCCACCCGCCTCTTCCAGTAGTCGTCGCGCCTCGCGCACATCCTCCGCATTGCGCACGAAGGAGACCGCCAGGTAGTCCGCGTCGATCTCCGCGGCAAAGCGGATGTCGGACCGATCCTTGTCGGTCAGGGCCGGGGCGGAGAGTCCTCCCCCCTGTTTGTTGATGCCCTTGTTGTTCGACAGTTTGCCCCCCACCACCACCCGGCAGCGGATCTCGGGGGCCGTGACCTCGGCGACCCAGAGCACCAGGGCGCCATCGTCCAGCAGCAGGGTGTCGCCACGCCTGACATCCTCGACCAGCTGGGGATAGGTCAGGCCGACCCGCTCTTCATCGCCATCCATCAGCGAACAACTGGTATCGAGGATGAAATCCTGCCCCTCGAGCAGGCTGATATAGCCTGCCTTGAAGCGTCCGATGCGGATCTTCGGCCCCTGCAGGTCGCAGAGTACGCCGACCTGGCGCCCGCTGGCGCGGGAGCGGTCGCGGATCCGTTCACAGCGCTGCCGCTGCTGATCGTGGGGATCGTGGGAGAGGTTGAGACGCACCACATCGACCCCGGCATGGATCAACTGGTCCATCACCCTGGGGTCGTCGGTGGCCGGCCCCAGGGTGGCAACGATCTTAGTGCGTCTTGGCATATGGGTCCTGTTTGCGGAGTGATTCTACCCTTGGCCTGGTCAGGGGACGGTCGACCGCGGACTCCATGTTCCCGTGCCGGCCACCGACAAACCCTGGAGCGGGTTACTCGGCCGCACGGGCCTCCAGCATCGCCACCGCTGGCAGGGTCTTACCCTCCAGATACTCCAGAAAGGCGCCGCCAGCGGTCGAGATGTAGGACACCTTATCATAGATGCCGTACTTCTGAATCGCCGCGATGGTGTCACCGCCACCCGCCAGGGAGAAACCATCCGCCTCGGCGATGGCCATGGCGATGGTCTTGGTACCCTCACCGAACTGATCGAATTCGAACACCCCCACCGGACCGTTCCAGACGATGGTGCCCGCCTGCTTGATGATCCGGGCCAGCTCATTGGCGCTGTCGGGGCCGATATCGAAGATCATCTCGTCATCTGCCACCTCGCCGGCGCTCTTCAGCACCGCCGGCTCGTCTTCGGAGAAGTTCTTGCCCACCACCACGTCGGTGGCGATCGGGATATTGGCGCCACGGGCCTGCATCTTCTCGATCAGCGCCTTGGCGGTATCCACCAGGTCGTCCTCGCACAGGGACTTGCCGACGTTCTTGCCGGTGGCCTTGAGAAAGGTGTTGGCGATGCCGCCACCGACCACCAGCTGATCGACCTTCTCGGAGAGGGCCTCGAGCACGGTCAGCTTGGTGGAGACCTTGGAGCCGCCGACGATGGCCACCATCGGGCGGGCCGGGTTGGCCAGGGCCTTGGCCAGGTTTTCCAACTCGTCGGCCAGCAGCAGCCCGGCGCAGGCAGTGGGGGCAAACTTCCCGACCCCGTGGGTCGAGGCCTGAGCGCGGTGGGCGGTACCAAAGGCGTCCATCACGAATACATCACAGAGGGCGGCATACTTCCTGGCCAATGTCTCGTCGTCCTTCTTCTCACCCGGGTTGAAGCGCACGTTCTCGAACAGCACCACCTCGCCATCCGCCACTTGCGGGGCCTGCTCCAGGTAGTCCTTGATCAGGCGCACTGGCTTGCCCAGCTTGGCCGACAGATCGTCGGCGATGGGCTGCATGGAGTTCTCCTCGTCCACCTCGCCCTCCTTGGGACGACCCCGGTGGGACATGACCTGTACCTTGGCGCCGGCCTTCATGCAGTGTTCGATGGTCGGCATGGAGGCGGTGATGCGGGCATCTGAGGTCACTTTGCCGTCTTTGACGGGAACGTTCAGGTCGGCGCGGATGAGGACACGCTTGCCGGCAAGATCGAGGTCGGTGAGCTTGATAAAGGACATGAGGGGACTCCTTAAGGGATTCAGTCTGAAAGGATTCAGATCAGGCCAGGCCTGGTCTCAAGCCTCTGGGACGGGCCATCGCCTCACCGGACGGCCGTCGGGGCTGGCCGGTGAGGCGATCGATGTGCGGCTTATTTGGAGACGTGCTCCACCATGCGCAGCATGTTGCAGGTGTAGCCATACTCGTTGTCATACCAGGAGACCACCTTGATGAAGGTACCGTCCAGGGCGATCCCGGCGCCCGCATCGAAGATCGATGGGGTGCTGCGGCCACGGAAATCGGTGGAAACTACCTTGTCCTCGGTGTAGGCCAACACGCCCGCCAGGTCACCTGACTCGGAGGCCGACTTCATGGCGGCGCAGATGTCGTTGTAGTCGGCATCCTTGTTCAGTTCCACGGTCAGGTCGACCACCGAGACGTCGGAGGTGGGTACGCGGAAGGCCATTCCGGTGAGCTTGCCGTTGAGCTCGGGCAGCACCTTACCGACCGCCTTGGCGGCGCCAGTGGAGGACGGGATGATGTTCTCGAGGATACCGCGGCCACCTCGCCAGTCTTTAAGGGAGGGTCCGTCCACGGTCTTCTGGGTGGCGGTGGCGGCATGCACCGTGGTCATCAGGCCACGTTTGATGCCCCAGCTGTCGTTCAGCACCTTGGCCACCGGGGCCAGGCAGTTGGTGGTGCAGGAGGCGGCAGAAACGATCGCCTGACCGGCATAGGTGTTGTGGTTGACGCCATACACGAACATCGGGGTGGCATCCTTGGAGGGGGCGGACTGAACCACCTTCTTGGCGCCCGCCTGGATGTGCTTCTGACAGGTCTCCTCGGTGAGGAAGAAGCCGGTGCACTCGATCACCAGATCGGCGCCGATGTCACCCCAGGCCAGGTTGGCGGGATCGCGCTCGGCGGTCAGGCGGATGGTCTTACCGTTGACCACCATGTTGCCACCCTCGACGGCGATATCGCCATCGAAGTTGCCGTGTACTGAATCGTACTTCAGCATGTAGGCCAGGTAATCGGGCTCGAGCAGGTCGTTGATGCCGACCACTTGGATGCCTGGGAAGTCCTTGGCGATAGCGCGGAATGCCATACGGCCGATGCGGCCAAAACCATTGATGCCTACTTTAATAGTCATTTCGATTCTCCGTTTGACGATAGATTGTATTCTGAATTCAGTGGGAGCGAGTGGCGCCCGGGGCGCCACCGCTGTGGTCTCAGGCCGATACCTCGGCGATCGCCGCCAGCACGTTCTCTGCGGTGAAGCCGAACTCCTTGAACAGCTCGCCGGCCGGCGCGGATTCACCAAAGCGGTTGATGCCGATCACCTTGCCGTCGAGACCGACGTACTTGTACCAGCCATCGGTCACCGCGGCCTCCACCGCCACCCGGGCGGTCACCGCGGCAGGCAGTACCGCCTCTTTGTAGGCCTCATCCTGGGCATCGAAGACCTTGGTGTTGGGCATGGAGACCACGCGCACCCGCCTGGCGGACTGGGCGGCCGCCTTGACCGCGATATCCACCTTGGAACCGGTGGCGATGACGATCACCTCCGGGGTGCCCTCGCAGTCGGCCAGGATATAGCCGCCGCGGTTGATATCGGCGATCTGCTGGTCGCTGCGCGCCTGATGGGCCAGGCCCTGGCGGGAGAAGATCAGGCAGCTAGGGCCATCCTGCTTCTCGATCGCCGCCTTCCAGGCGACCGCGGTCTCGACTGCATCACAGGGACGCCAGACATCCATATTGGGGATCATGCGCAGGGTTGGAATCTGCTCGATCGGCTGATGGGTCGGCCCATCCTCGCCCAGGCCGATGGAGTCGTGGGTATAGACGAAGATCGACCGGATCTTCATCAGCGCGGCCATGCGCAGGGCGTTGCGGGCGTACTCCGAGAACATCAGGAAGGTGCCGCCATAGGGAATGAAGCCCCCGTGCAGGGCGATGCCATTGAGGATCGCCGACATGCCGAACTCGCGCACCCCGTAGGAGAGGTAGTTGCCGTCGGCATGGCCCTCGGTGATCGACTTGGAACCGGACCAGGCGGTCAGGTTCGACGGTGTCAGGTCGGCGGAACCACCGAGGAACTCGGGCAGCAGCGGACCATAGCCGTTGAGGGTGTTCTGGGAGGCCTTGCGGGTGGCCGGGGACTCGGCCTTGGCGTTCACCTCGGCAATGAATTTGGCCGCCTCGCTCTCCCAGTCGGCCGGCAGATCACCCGCCATGCGTCGTTTGAATTCGGCCGCCAGCTCGGAGTGGGCGTCCTCATAGGCGGAGAAGCGCTCGTCCCAGGACTGTTCGGCCGCGCTGCCCGCCGCCTTGGCGTCCCAGCCGGCATAGATCTCCTCAGGGATCTCGAAGGGGGCATATTTCCAGCCCAGGTGCTCGCGGGTGGCGGCGATCTCCTCTTCGCCCAGGGGGGCGCCATGGCAATTGTGGCTGCCCGCCAGATTCGGGGAACCGAAGCCAATGGTGGTCTTGCAACAGATCAGGCTGGGTTGGTCGCTGGCGGCCTTGGCCTCTTCGATGGCTCGGTTGATGGCATCGGCGTCGTGGCCATCCACGTCCCGGATCACATGCCAGGCATAGGCCTCGAAACGGGCCGGGGTATCGTCGGTGAACCAGTGTTCGACCTCGCCATCAATACTGATGCCGTTGTCGTCCCAGAAGACGATCAGCTTGCCCAGCCCCAGGGTGCCGGCCAGGGAGCAGGCCTCGTGGGAGATCCCCTCCATCATGCAGCCGTCACCCATGAAGACATAGGTGTGGTGGTCGACGATGTCGTGACCGGGCTTGTTGAACTGGGCGGCCAGGGTGCGCTCCGCCAGGGCCATGCCCACGGCGTTGGTGATCCCCTGCCCCAGCGGGCCGGTGGTGGTCTCCACCCCGGGCGCATAGCCGTACTCCGGGTGGCCCGGAGTCTTGGAGTGGAGCTGGCGGAAGTTCTTCAGGTCATCGATAGAGAGATCGTAGCCCGTGAGGTGCAGCAGGGAGTAGATCAGCATGGAGCCGTGACCGTTGGAGAGGACGAAGCGGTCACGGTCGACCCAGTGCGGATTGGCCGGATTGTGTTTCATGTGATCGTTCCACAGGACCTCGGCGATATCCGCCATCCCCATGGGCGCGCCCGGGTGACCCGAATTGGCTTTCTGCACCGCATCCATGCTCAGGGCACGAATGGCGTTGGCGAGTTCTCTACGTGAGGACATGATCCCTCCTAGGTTTATAGATTGGTTAGACTCCCTGGACACCCTCCCGGGGGTGCCCAGGAAACGGAAACAGCGGCTGTGACCCTACTTGTTTCCTGTATCTTCAATGGCCTGCGGCCCATAAAAAACGGCAGTACCCCAGTGCTGAGCCGCCTACCGGCCTCTGGCCCCGATTAGGGATGGGATTCTCCCCCTGCTCCCGCGACCCCCGCTCCCTTGCCGGTGCAAACCCCGACCCGCCGCCACTGGGCCGGTTCCGCATCGGGGTCTGGGAGCAAAAGGTGGGCTATTCTGACCCAAGCTCGGATCACAGGCAATACAGATACCTTTATAGGGGTAATAACCAGATTTGATGGTTACTTTGAATATCCTGATATACTGATTATAAGCGATTGATTTCAAGCATCTTTCCACTTGATAGAGCAGCCCATGCTCGGAACCTGTTCGTCCGGCCCCCTGCCGGTCTCGGCCACCTGACGCATCGCCTCGAACAGCTCACGGCGCACATCGGGTGCTGCCGGCTGCTTGCCGCTGGCATCCAGCCGGCCCCGGTATTGCAGCCTCAAGTCGCTGTTATAGCCGAAGAAGTCGGGGGTACAGACGGCCCCGTAGGCCTTCGCCACCTGCTGGGTCTCGTCGAACAGGTAGGGGAAGGGATAATCATAGGTCTTGGCCACCCGCAGCATGTTTTCGAACGAGTCTTCGGCATACTCGGCCGGATCGTTGGACATGATCGCCACGGCGTTGATGCCCAGCCCCTGCAGCTCCCGCACGTCCCGCACCAGACGCTCGCGGATCGCCTTGACATAGGGGCAGTGGTTGCAGATGAACATCACCAGCAGTCCCTTCTCGCCGCGGCACTCCTGCAGGCTCCAGGAACGGCCGTCCACCCCTGGGAGGTTAAAGTCCGGGGCGGGGGTACCGAAATCACAGACCGGGGTTTGCAGTGACACCATGATATTTCTGCCTCTGGCCGGGGATGGAGCGCGCATTATGCAAAAAGCCCGATGGTGTGTAAAATCCCGCCCCAATCCGATTCACCACCGGGCCCCGGCCACCCACCGCCGGCGTCACCACCACCAAAAGGACACTATAGATAGATGGCTGAAAAATTCATATTCACCTCGGAATCCGTCTCCGAGGGACACCCAGACAAGGTCGCGGACCAGATATCTGACGCCATGCTGGATGCCATCCTGGCCAAAGACCCCCACCCGGAGCGGGCCCGGGTCGCCTGCGAGACCCTGATCAAGACCGGTGCGGTGATCGTCGCCGGGGAGATCACCACCGAGGCCTGGATCGATCTGGACGAGCTGGTGCGCGGAGTGGTCTGCGATATCGGCTACACCAGCTCCGACGTGGGCTTCGACGGCTCCACCTGCGCGGTCATGTCCCTGATCGGCAAGCAGTCCGCCAATATCGCCCAGGGGGTCGACCGCACCAGCCCGGAGGAACAGGGCGCCGGCGACCAGGGCATGATGTTCGGCTACGCCACCGACGAGACCGACGTGCTGATGCCCGCCCCCATCACCTACGCCCAGCGCCTGGTGCAGCGCCAGTCGGAGATCCGCAAGACCGGGGTGCTGCCCTGGCTACGCCCGGACGCCAAGAGCCAGGTCTCCCTGCGCTACGCCGATGGCCGGGTTACCGGTATCGACGCGGTGGTGCTCTCCACCCAGCACGACCCGGACATCGACTACACCCACCTGCGCGAGGCGGTGATGGAGAACATCATCCAACCGGTGCTGCCGGAGGAGTGGCTGGCCGACTGCCCCCAGGAGAAGATCCACATCAACCCCACCGGCAGCTTCGTGATCGGCGGGCCGGTGGGCGACTGCGGCCTGACCGGACGCAAGATCATCGTCGACACCTATGGCGGCATGGCGCGCCATGGCGGTGGCGCCTTCTCGGGCAAGGACCCCTCCAAGGTCGACCGCTCCGCCGCCTACGCCTGCCGCTACGTGGCCAAGAACATCGTCGCCGCCGGTCTGGCCGGTCGCTGCGAGATCCAGGTCTCCTACGCCATCGGGGTGGCCGAGCCCACCTCCATCATGGTGGAGACCTTCGGCACCGGCCGCATCGCCGACGAGAAGATCGTCGAGCTGGTGCGCCGTCACTTCGACCTGCGTCCCTACGGCATCCTCCGGATGCTCGGCCTGCTCGATACCCAGCAGATCCAGTACCGTAAGACCGCCGCCTACGGCCACTTCGGCCGCGAGGACGAGGGCTTCAGCTGGGAACGCACCGACAAGGCCGAGGACCTCAAGGCGGACGCGGGGCTGTAGATATGAAACGACGCATCTAGCAGCCTGCCCCGAGGAGCGTTGCGACGGGAGATCCCGCCAGGCTCGGGGCCAGGTACAGACAGAGACAACGGCGCTCACTCTATCGACCCGCCCCATTCACGGTGGCGGGTTTAAATGCACAGGAGAGACCCGCATGAGTGAGTTCACAGACTACAAGGTAGCCAATATTTCCCTGGCCGAATTCGGCCGCAAAGAGATCGCCATCGCCGAGACCGAGATGCCCGGCCTGATGGCGCTGCGCGCCAAGTACCGGGACCAGCAACCCCTGCAGGGGGCGCGAATCACCGGTTCCCTGCACATGACCATTCAGACCGCGGTCCTGATCGAGACCCTGGTGGCCCTGGGGGCCCAGGTACGCTGGGCCTCCTGCAACATCTTCTCCACCCAGGACCACGCGGCCGCGGCCATCGCCGCCGACGGCATCCCGGTATTCGCCTGGAAGGGGGAGAGCCTGGAGGAGTACTGGTGGTGCACGGAGCAGGCCCTGACCTGGCCCGGCGGCGCCCTGCCCAACATGATCCTGGACGACGGTGGTGACGCCACCCTGCTGATCCACAAGGGGGTCGAGTACGAGCAGGCCGGTGCAGTCCCCGAGGCCAAACCGGACGACCCGGAGGAGTGGGGGGTGATCCTGGAGACCCTGCGGCGCAACCTGGAGACGGACGACCAGCGCTGGCGGCGCACCGCCGAGAGCGTCAAGGGGGTGACCGAGGAGACCACCACCGGGGTGCACCGCCTCTACCAGATGCAGGAGAGGGGGGAACTGCTGTTCCCCGCCATGAACGTCAACGACTCGGTCACTAAGTCCAAGTTCGACAACCTCTACGGCTGTCGCGAGTCCCTGGTGGACGGCATCAAGCGCGCCACCGACGTGATGATCGCTGGCAAGATCGCCCTGGTGGCGGGTTACGGTGATGTGGGCAAGGGCTGCGCCCAGTCACTGCGTGGCCTCGGCGCTACCGTCTGGGTCACCGAGATCGACCCGATCTGCGCCCTCCAGGCGGCCATGGAGGGCTATCGCATCGTCACCATGGAGGAGGCCGCGCCCATCGCCGACATCTTCGTCACCGCCACCGGCAACTACCACGTCATCGGCCACGACCACATGGCGGCGATGAAGGACCAGACCATCGTCTGCAACATCGGCCACTTCGACAACGAGATCGACGTCGCCAGCGTGGAGAAGTATCGGTGGGAGAACATCAAGCCCCAGGTGGACCATATCATCTTCCCCGACGGCAAGCGCATCATCCTGCTGGCCGAGGGGCGCCTGGTGAACCTGGGCTGCGCCACCGGCCATCCCAGCTTCGTGATGTCCAACAGCTTCACCAACCAGGTATTGGCGCAGATCGAGATCTTCAATCACCCGGAGGACTACCCGGTAGGCGTCTACGTGCTGCCCAAGAAGCTCGACGAGGAGGTGGCCCGGCTGCACCTGCAGAAACTCGGGGTCCATCTCACCACCCTCACCCAGGAACAGGCCGACTATATCGGCGTGCCGCTGGAAGGCCCCTACAAGGCCGAATACTACCGCTATTGAGCCGATGCACCCCAGCGGCCCGGGCTGCGGGCCGCGGGGGTGCGCGCAGCGAACTGCAACCACTGAACCCGCGGTGACAGAGGGCCTCGCCATGCAACCATCCAGGACCTTCAGCTTCGAACTCTTCCCGCCCAAGACCGAACAGGGCTTTGCCAATCTCAAGGCGGCGGTCACCCAGCTCAACGCCCTGGGCCCCGAGTTCTTCTCCGTCACCTACGGCGCCGGGGGTTCGACCCAGGAACGCACCTTCGCCAGCGTCGACTGGTTGCTGGAGCAGGGGATCGCCGTGGCCCCCCACCTCTCCTGCATCGGCTCCGACCGCCAGGAGCTGACGGCGATCCTGCGGCGCTACCAGGCTCAGGGGGTGCGCCGTATCGTCGCCCTGCGTGGCGACCTGCCCTCCGGGGTGGGGCTGGGGGGACTGGGGGAGTTCAACTACGCCAACGAGCTGGTGGCCTTCATGCGCAAGGAGTTCGGCAGCTGGTTCACCATCGAGGTGGCCGCCTACCCGGAGTTCCATCCCCAGGCCAGCAGCGCGCGTCAAGACCTGGACAACTTCCAGCGCAAGGTCGAGGCCGGGGCCAACGGCGCCATCACCCAGTACTTCTACAATGCCGACGCCTACTTCCGCTTCCTCGACGACTGCACCACCCGGGGTATAGAGATCCCCATCGTGCCCGGCATCATGCCGATCTCCAACTTCGTCCAGCTGGCGCGCTTCTCCGACGGCTGTGGCGCGGAGATCCCGCGCTGGCTGCGCTGGCGCCTGGAGGGGCTGGGCGAGGACCTGGAGGCGATCCGCGACTATGGCGCGGAGGTGGTCGGTCGACTCTGTGAACGGCTGCTCTCCGGGGGCGCCCCGGGACTGCACTTCTACACCATGAACCAGGCCGGCCCGACCATGAGGATCTGGCAGCGTCTCGGCTTCTGACGCCAGGGATCCGGCCGCAAGTCTGACCGGCCCCGCGGCAGGCCGGCCAGATATGCCAGGAGCCTGTTCGAGAATAGCGGTCGTAGCGAGGGGAGCCATTTCGAGTCACTTTTTTCGATCATTTGAGGCGAATATCGGCCATATTTAACGAAAATGAGCGGAAAAAGGGCCAAAACGGCTTTCCGCAGTAGAGCGTTCTATTCTCGGACAGGCTCCTAGGCATAGCCCGGGCGCTGCACATACTGGGCGATGACGGCGTCCAGCTCGTCCGGTTCCACGGGCTTGTTGAGAAAGCCGTCCATGCCCGCCTGGCGACACTGCTCCCACATATCCTCAGCGGTATTGGCGGTCAGGGCGAGGATCGGCATGTGTCGCTCCGGGGCCTCCTGACTACGGTACCAGCGGGTAAACTCCAGCCCGTCCACCCTGGGCATGCGCAGGTCCACCAGCGCCAGGTGGTGGTCGCCCTGGGTGACCGCCTGTTGCGCCTCGATACCATCCTTCACCAGGGTCACCCGGTGGCCCTTGTGGCTCAACAGGGTGCGCAACACCTTGGCGGCAATGGCATTGTCCTCTGCCAGCAGGATATGCACCCCACTCGCCTCCACCGGCTCTCCCAACACCTGCGGTGTCGTACTCTCTCCTGGGGCGCGCGGCCTGCCGCCTACCAGCAGACCGATCGCCACCTGGGCCAGCTGATCGGCGATGAAGGGCTTGTAGAGCAAGGCCGAGATTCCCTCCGGCAGGTTCACCAGGCGTCCGCGGTAGCTCGCCAGCAGGATCGGCCGCTGCCGCGCAAGCAGTGGATCGAGGCGCTGCAGGGCCCTGTCCCAGAGGGCGCCTTCCAGGGCATCACACAGCAGCACCAGGTCGAAATCCTGGTCCACCACCGCGGTCAACCCTGGCAGATCGCTCACCGGCACCACATCCATACCCAGCTTCGTGGCCGCATCCACATGGGCCTGCAGGCTGCTGGCCTGGGTCTCGAAGATCAGCAGTCGCTTGCCCTCCAGTTGAGGGGGGCGGACATTCAGATTACCCCCCTGGTCGGGCAGCAGCGGCAGACCGAGACTGAATGTGGTCCCCACCCCCAGCTGGCTGCTGACATCGATCCAGCCCCCCATCAGCTGGCAGAGGTCACGGGCCACGGTGGTGCCCAGCCCGGCCCCGCCGAAGCGCCGGCTGATACTGGCGTCGGCCTGCCAGAACATGTCGAAGATCCGTTCCAGCTTCTCCGCCGGGATGCCGATGCCGGTGTCGGCCACCTCGACGCGCAGATAGGGGCGCTCCAGCCGCTCATCGGCCGGGGCCACGACAAAGCGCAGCTGGATCTCGCCCCGTTCGGTGAACTTGATCGCGTTGCCCAGCAGATTGAAGAGGATCTGGGAGAGCCGCAGCCGGTCCCCCAGCAGCTCCCGGGGGATCTGCTCATCGATGCGGCAGATCAGCTCGATGCGTTTCTCCTGGGCCTGGGGCGCCAGGGTCGAACAGACGTTGACCACCAGTTCGCGCAGATCGAAGGGCTCCGCGTCCAGCTCCAACTTGTTGGCGTCGATCTTGGAGAAATCGAGGATATCGCCGATCAGCGCCCGCAGCAGCTGGGCGGAGGACTTGATGGAGTGGAGATACTCCCGCTGCTCCCTGTCCAGTGGGGTGTGCTCCAGCAGCCGCGCCATGCCGATCACCCCGATCAGCGGGGTGCGCAGTTCATGGGTCATGGTGGCCAGGAAGTCCCCACGCGCCTTGTTCGCCCGCTCCGCCTCCTGGCGCGCCTGATGCAGCTTGCGCAGCAGGGAGTACTGATAAATCGGCAACACCACCAGCAGTAACAGAAAAAAGAAGGCCTCGAAGGTGTGCAACCGCCACTCGTCCAGGGCCAGCAACACGATGTTGTAGGCCACCACGCTGAGGATCGAGGCCACCATCAGCAAGGTCTTTCCGTAACGGGTCCCATAGGAGACGAAGATCCAGATGTAGATCAGATAGAAGGGGCTGATCGCATGATGGGTGAGAAAGATCGCCAGGCTGGTGGCAGTGATATCGGTGAGCAGGGTGATAAAGCGACGCGAGGGCATCTGGGGCCGCACATAGACACTCGCCAGTAGGCTGGCGAAGACCACGAAGAAGCCGCCGAAGAACAGATAGTACTGCAGCATGTCGACGCTGTAGTAGCCGGTCCAGCTCCCCAGCCAGAGATAGATGGCGCTGAACAGCCAGATCCCCATGCGCACCCACGCCGACTGGAATTCAGGGATCTTCCACAACTCCTGATTGAACCATCGCTGCATCATCGAAATTCCTTGTGTTGTCGGTCCACCCAGAAGCGGCCGATGCCGGCGACCCCCTGGGCGCCCAGCGCGCGGGCCCGGGAGAGGTCGTCCGGACCTACACCCCCCAGGGCATAGACCGGCAGATTGGCCTGTGCCACCCAGGCGGCAAAGCGTTGCCAGCCCAGGGGCTCCACCCCGGGGTGGGAGGGGGTCGCGCAGACCGGTGACAGGAAAGCATAATCGAGTCCCAGCCGGTTTGCCCGCGCCAATTCCGCGGGATTGTGACAGGATGCACCGATCCAACCCGATAGGGTGGGCCGTTCGGCCAATTCCAGCAGCTGGCGGCTGGTCAGGTGGAGACCGTCCGCCAGCCCTGGCCAAGGCGCCACTGCCCGTGGCCGGCTCAGCAGCATCCGCGCCCCCGCCTCCCGGCACAGCGACAGGGCCGCCTCGGCCAGAGATCGATAGGTCGCATCATCGAGGGGGTGGGCGCGCAGCACCACCAGGCGCAGACCGGCCGCCAGGGCAGCGCGCAGACGTTGCAGGAACCATTCGCCATCCCTTGGATCGGCGCCGGTGATCAGGCAGTGTGGCGGCAACCGCAGGGCCTGGATGACCGGACGGTCCGCCGCGGGAAACTCGGCCGGGTCCATCGCTTCCGGATGGCTCCAGCGCAGCGCCTGCCCCTCCCGTCCCCGAGGCCGCCCGCTGAAGCGGCCCACCCGGAACACCTCCAGGCGGATCAGGCGGTCGCTGTAGCGGTGCTCCAGCGCGATCAACGGTTCTGTCTGCAGCGGCTCGATCCCCAGCTCCTCCTGCAGTTCCCGGGTCAGGGCCTGAAGGGCCGTCTCGCCCGCCTCCAGCTTGCCCCCAGGGAACTCCCAGAGACCACCCTGGTGGACATGGGGTGGCCTTTTGCTCAGCAATACCCGGCCCTGCTCATCCTGTATGGCGGCAGCGGCAACCTGGATAGACGGCGTATTCATCCGGCTGTGACAGCGGGCGGGCTGGTCTCAGGTGCGGTATTCGGCGTTGATCCGGACGTAGTCGTAGGAGAGGTCGCAAGTCAACACCCGGGCGGACGCGCCGCCCCGTCCCAACAAGACGCGAATGGTATACTCGTCCCGCTCCATCACCTGGCTGCCAGCGCTCTCCGTATATTCGGGGTAGCGCCCACCGTCCCGGACGATACAGACCTGGTCGAGCCAGATCTCCACCCCTTCGATCTCCAGCCCCTCCACCCCGGCCCGGCCCACGGCGGCGAGGATACGCCCCCAGTTGGGATCGGCGGCGAACAGCGCCGTCTTCACCAGGGGCGAGTGGGCGATGGTATAGGCCACCTGGCGTGCCTCCGCCTCGCTGCGCGCTGCCTCCACCCGGATCTCCACCAGCTTGGTGGCGCCCTCCCCGTCACGCACGATGTCCCGCGCCAGCTCCATGCAGACCTCGTTCACCAGCTCGCACAGTCCCAGATAGAGGGGTGATCTGGCATTGCTGACCTGCACAGAACGGGCGCTGGCCATGAGCACGCAGCTGTCGTTGGTGGAGGTGTCGCCGTCCACCGTGATGCTGTTGAATGAGGGACCCACCGCCTCCTCCAGACAGGTCTGCAGCAAGCCAGGCTCCACCGCCAGATCAGTGGCCAGGAAGCCGAGCATGGTGGCCATGTCCGGGCGGATCATGCCGGCTCCCTTGGCGATCCCGGTGACCCGCACGCCGATACCGTCGATCTCCGTCTGCCGGGAGACCAGCTTGGGCACGGTATCGGTCGTCATGATCGCCTGAGCCGCCGCCGGCCAGGCCGCCTCGTCCAAGTCCGCAAAGGCCTCGGGCAGGGCCTGCTGCACGCGCTCCAGCGGCAGGTTCTCACCGATCACCCCGGTGGAGAAGGGCAACACCTGTTCCAGCTGACAGCCGCCCAGATCGGCCAAGGTCTGACAACAGCTCAGGCCGTCGCGCAGGCCCTGCTCGCCGGTGCCAGCATTGGCGTTGCCTGAATTGATCAACAGATAGCGGGGGGCAGCGGCGCGCAGGTGGCGCTCGGCCAGCAGAACCGGGGCGGCGCGAAAGGCGTTGCGGGTGAATACTGCGGCGCAACTCGCCCCCTCGGGCAGCTCGATCACCAGCAGGTCGTCCCGATCGGGATGCTTGATCGCCGCCCCCGCTACCCCCAGGCGGACGCCGGGAACCGGCAGAAAGGAGTCTCCCATCACTAACTCAGGCGCCCGTGGCAGTGCTTATACTTCTTACCCGAACCGCAAGGGCAGGGCTCGTTGCGGCCGATCTTGCGCCCCTCGCGCACGAACGGCTGGTGCGACTCCCCCCCCGCCATGGCGACCGCCGCCTCGGCCTCCTCCAGGGCCTCGTCGTCTATGCCCTGGAAGGCCTCGTGCTTGAACTCGAACTCGTTGGCCTCGGCGGGCTGTTCCTGCAGCGCCATCTGCTCCGGGTACTGGACCTGCACCTTGGAGAGGATGCCAATCACCTCGCGTTTGATGCTCTCCAGCATATTGGAGAACATCTCGAAGGCCTCTCGCTTATACTCCTGTTTCGGGTCCTTCTGGGCATAGCCACGCAGGTGGATGCCCTGGCGTAGATAGTCCATGGCCGCCAAGTGCTCCTTCCAGTGGCTGTCCAGGGTCTGCAACATCACCGCCTTCTCGAAGTGGCGCATGGCTTCGCTGCCGGTGGCCGCCTCCTTCTCCTTGAAGCTGGTCTCCAGGGCCTCGAGGATACGCTTTTGCAGGGTCTCCTCGTGCAGCTCAGGGTCCTCGTCGAGCCACTGCTGGATCGGCCAGTCGCCACCGAACTCCTCCTCCAGGGCCTGGCTGAGACCGGGGATGTCCCACTGCTCCTCCAGGCTCTGGTGAGGCACGTAACTGTGGAAGATCTCGTCCACCACATCGGCGCGCAGGCGGGTGATGGCCTCGGAGATGTCCTCGGTATCCATCAGCTCGTTGCGCTGGCCATAGACCACCTTGCGCTGGTCGTTGGCCACGTCGTCATACTCCAGCAGCTGCTTGCGGATGTCGAAGTTACGTCCCTCCACCTTGCGCTGGGCGTTCTCGATCGCCTTGCTCACCCAGGGGTGTTCGATCGCCTCGCCCTTCTCCATGCCCAGTTTCTTCATCATCCCCCCCACCTTGTCGGAGGCGAAGATGCGCATCAGGCTGTCCTCCAGGGAGAGGTAGAAGCGGCTGGAACCGGGATCGCCCTGGCGCCCGGAGCGCCCCCGCAGCTGGTTGTCCACGCGCCTGGACTCGTGCCGCTCGGTGCCCACCACATGCAGTCCGCCGGCCTCCAGCACCTGCTGGTGGCGCTGCTTCCAGGCTGTCTTCACCTGTTCCACCTGGGCCTCGTCAGGCTCCTCGCCCAGCTGCGCCAGCTCCACCTCCAGGTTGCCACCGAGCACGATATCGGTACCGCGCCCCGCCATGTTGGTGGCGATGGTGACCGCCCCGGGCAGGCCCGCCTGGGCAACGATGGCTGCCTCCTGCTCATGGTGCTTGGCATTGAGCACGTTGTGGGGGATCTTGGCCTGATTCAGCAGGTTGGAGACCAGTTCCGAGGTCTCGATGGAGGCGGTGCCCACCAGCACCGGCTGGCCCCGTTTGACGCAATCTTTGACGTCTTCGAGGATCGACTGATACTTCTCCTCGTGAGTGAGATAGACCAGGTCGCCCATGTCGTTGCGGATCATCGGCTTGTTGGTGGGGATGACCACCACCTCCAGGCCGTAGATCTGCTGGAATTCATAGGCCTCGGTATCCGCCGTGCCGGTCATGCCCGAGAGTTTCTCGTAGAGACGGAAGTAGTTCTGGAAGGTGATCGAGGCCAGGGTCTGGTTCTCGTGCTGGATCTCCACTCCCTCCTTGGCCTCCACCGCCTGGTGCAGCCCCTCGGACCAGCGCCGCCCCGGCATGGTGCGGCCGGTGAACTCGTCGACGATGATCACCTCACCGTTCTTGACGATATAGTCCACGTTCTTCTGGAACAGGGCGTGGGCGCGCAGGGCCGCCATCACATGGTGCATCAACATGATGTTGGCGGAGTCGTAGAGGCTGGCGCCCTCCGGCAACAGCCCCAGCTCGGTGAGCGTCTCCTCCACGTGCTGGTGGCCCTCCTCGCTGAGAAAGACCTGGCGCGCCTTCTCGTCCACCGAGTAGTCCCCAGGACCGAAGTCGGGCTTGCCCTCCTCGTTGGTGATCGGGTCCTGGCGGGTCAGGCGGGGGATGATCTTGTCGATGGCGATATAGAGGTCCGAGCTGTCGTCGGTGGGACCGGAGATGATCAGCGGGGTACGCGCCTCGTCGATGAGGATCGAGTCCACCTCGTCCACGATGGCGTAGAAGGGGGGGCGCTGCACCCGCTGATCGGCGCTGAAGGCCATGTTGTCACGCAGGTAGTCGAAGCCGTACTCGTTGTTGGTGCCGTAGGTGATGTCCGCCCGATAGACCTCGGCCCGGCTCACCGGCCGGAGGTGTGGATAGCCGCCGGACTTGCCGTCGTAGTCGGGGTCGAAGAGATAGGAGGCGCTGTCTGGGCCGCCACTGCCGGAGGAGTTGATCACCCCGGTGGTCAACCCGAGGAAGTGATAGACCCGCCCCATCCAAGAGGCGTCGCGGCGCGCCAGATAGTCGTTCACGGTAACCACGTGCACGCCCTTGCCCGGCAGGGCGTTGAGATAGGCCGCCAGGGTCGCCACCAGGGTCTTGCCCTCACCGGTACGCATCTCGGCGATCTTGCCCGCATTCAGCACCATGCCACCGATCAGCTGCACGTCGAAATGACGCATCTGCATCACCCGGCGCCCGGTCTCGCGGACCACCGCGAAGGCCTCCCGCAACAGCCCATCGAGGGCCTCGCCCTGCTCCAGGCGCTGTCTGAACTCAACGGTCTTGGCCTGGAGCTGTTCATCCGACAGCTTCTCGATCTCCGGCTCCAGCGCATTGATCTGTGCCACCGTCTTGGACATCTTTTTGATCAGGCGCTCATTCCGGCTGCCGAAGATCTTCTTGAATATGTTGCTGACCATTAAGTGTGAGTTTCCCTGAAAAAAGCGAAATGAGGCGATCATACCCCAATCAGGATAGTTCCTGAAGACTGAGGGCGGCAGATCCGGGGGGGTTTACGCGCTGGCGGTCACTCGCGGCGACAGACCGGCGGACCTGCATCCGCCGGGGGGATTGAACCTGCTGGCTCAGGCCTTCTTGTGGGGGTGTCTGGGGTGGATATACTGCGCCGGATCGACCTGCCGTCCATTGCGCAGCACCTCGAAATGGACATGGGGGCCTGTGGAGCGGCCGCTGGAACCCATGGCGCCGATGACCTGCCCCTGCTTGACCCGGTCACCAATCTCCACCAACACCTTCTGGTTGTGGCCATAGCGGGTGACATAGCCCTTGCCGTGGTTGATCTCGATCAGCTTGCCATAGCCCGACCGCTCGCCGGCCCAGGTCACCACCCCGGCGGCCACCGCCACCACGTCTGAGCCGAGCTTGCCGGCAAAATCCATGCCCTTGTGCATGGCGCGCTTGCCGGTGAAAGGGTCGTTGCGCATGCCGAAGTAGGAGGAGATCCAGCCCTTCTTGATGGGGCGGCCCGCCGGGTAGAGGGTCTCGTCCAGGTTGGCGTGCATGATCAGGTCCTGCATCAGGTTCAGCTGCTGCTCGCGGCTGGCGATCTCCTGCTGCAGCTGTTCCAGCTCCTGGGTAAGGCCCGGCAGGGCGGTGGCCTCGCTGCCCGCCTCGGAGACCTCGGGGCCACCGAGGGCGGGAGGCTCGGAGAAGTCGAACTCACCCTTGTCGAGGTGGCCCATATTCACCAGCCGCTCCCCCAGGGCATCCAGGCGCAGCAGGTGGGACTGCAGCTCACCGATCCGCAACGACAGGGCATCGATCCGGTTCTGGGCATCGTGCTCGGCATCCTTGAGCAGCCGGTTCTGCTCGTCGAAGGTATGCTGCAGGGCACTGACCAGCTGGTGCTGGGGAAATTTCACGTCCCGCACGCCCAGCTGATAGCCGAGCCACAGCATACCCGAGCCGAACAGGCCCAGAAACGCCAGGCTCAGACTCGCATACAGGCAGCGCATGGCCGTACTGCAGTTGCGTTTGATCCCGCGCAGATAGATGATCTTCATGATTTCCCTGGTATTCATTTGCACTGGAGGTAACCCGTATGACGGACGCTGGTCAACAAACTTTAACATTTCTCGTTGGAAAAGTTTACCCTGACGGTCCGAATGTTGGGCCCTGCCTCGGACCAGCCTGGCGCTGAACCCATGCAACCCATCCAGCGACTCCTGGGATCACGCCAGGCCCTGACCCGGCTGGAGGCGCGGCTGACCGCCCAGTCGCGGCTCCTGGAGCAAGTCAGGGGGCTATTGGAACCGGCCCTGGCGCAGCACTGCAGTGGCGCCATCCTCGCCGGCAAGACCCTGACCCTGCTGGTGGCGGTCCCGGTCTGGGGCAGTCGGCTGCGCTATCTGGCGCCCCAGCTGGAGCGCCAGCTCCAGCAGCAGGGGTTGGGGGCACGGCGCCTGCGCGTCCGCGTCGTCCCGCCGGAGGGGCGGCCGGCCCGACGCCGGCCGCGCCGGGCCAGGCCCTTGTCGGCGAACAATGCAAAGCTGCTGCGGGACACCGCGGCGGCGGTGGGTGACCGGCAACTGGGGGAGGCACTGCTGCGCCTCAGCCGGCACACCGAGTGAAGCTGGAAGGGATCAGGAACTGGCCAGGTGGAGGGGCTTCATGTAGGAGATGGGGGCCTCGTCCTGGGCACTGTAGGTGACCTCCTCCCAGGCATCCCGCTGCCTGATCAGCTCGCGCAGCAGACGGTTGTTGAGGGCGTGCCCCGACTTGTAGCCCACGAAGGCGCCGATCAGGCTGTGGCCAAGCAGATAGAGGTCACCGATGGCGTCGAGGATCTTGTGTTTGACGAACTCGTCCTCGTAGCGCAGACCGTCCTCGTTGAGTATCCGATAATCGTCCACCACGATGGCGTTGTCCATGCTCCCACCCAGGGCCAGTTCCCGTTGGCGCAACATCTCGATATCCCGCAGAAACCCGAAGGTTCGGGCCCGGCTGACCTCGCGCACGAAGGAGGTGGAGGAGAAATCCACGCTGGCATACTGGGCCCGATCGCTGAAGGCGGGGTGGTCGAAATCGATGGCGAAGGTCACTTTGAAGCCGTCGAAGGGTTCAAAACTGGCGCGCTTGTCCCCCTCCTCCACCTCGATCCTGCGTTTTATGCGTATGAATCGCTTCGCCACCTGCTGCTCCTCCACCCCGGCGGACTGCAGCAGGAACACGAAGGGACCGGCACTGCCATCCATGATCGGCACCTCCGGGGCACTGACGTCCACATAGGCGTTGTCTATGCCCAGACCGGCGAAGGCGGAGAGCAGGTGTTCCACGGTGGAAACCCGCACCCCATGTTGCACGAGGGTGCTGGAGAGGCGGGTATCCCCGACGTTCTCGGCACAGGCACGGATCTCCATCGCCGGTTCGAGATCGACCCGGCGAAAGACGATACCGGTGTCCGGTGCGGCTGGACGCAGGGTCAGATAGACCTTCTCGCCCGTATGCAGGCCGACACCCGTAGCACGAATCACGTTTTTCAACGTCCGCTGCCAAATCATTTGCCCGCCAGACTCCCGGTTTTCATTGATTTTCACCCCAAAAGAGGCCCCGCATGCTAGCACACGTGGGAATTTCGGACAAAATCAGGGGAATTCGGTTCAGATCCGTGCAGCAAAACCGGACCTGGTTCCCACTTCATGCGCCTGCTGCAGAAGGGGTGGCCGAATGCCCGCGGCATGCTCCTTCAGTCAGCCTGGCGGCGCAGGAACGCCGGGATGTCCAGATAATCCAGGTTGTTGTCCGCTGCCGGCTCGACACCGCCCCGGCTGGCTGCCCCCTTGCGCAGTACCGCCGGACGATCCAGGTCCCGATAGTCCTCGGTGGCCGGTTCCACGACATCCGAGTTGACCAGCTTCACCGGCTGTAGCGGCTCGCGCTCCGCCGGCTTGGGCAGCTCCGCCATGGCCACCTCACCCAGGCCGGTGGCCACCACGGTGACCCGCATCTCGTCCTGCATGTCCGGGTCGATGACCGTGCCCACCACCACCGTGGCGTCGTCGTCGGCGAACTCGCGCACCGTACTGCCCACCTCGTCGAACTCACCGATGGCCAGGTTCAGTCCGGCGGTGATATTCACCAGGATGCCCTTGGCGCCGGCCAGGTTGATATCCTCCAGCAGCGGGCTGCGGATCGCCCGCTCCGCCGCCTCGCGGGCGCGGTTCTCGCCGGATGATTCACCCGAGCCCATCATCGCCGCCCCCATCTCCGACATCACCGTCTTGACGTCGGCGAAATCGACGTTGATCAGCCCAGGCCGGGTGATCAGCTCGGCGATACCCTGCACCGCGTGCAGCAGCACGTCGTTGGCCGACTTGAAGGCGTTGAGCAGGCTCATCTCCTTGCCCAGCACCGCCAGCAGCTTGTCGTTGGGGATGGTGATCAGGGAGTCCACGTGACGAGACAGCTCGCCGATGCCAGCTTCCGCCACCTTCAGGCGCTTGCCTCCCTCGAAACCGAACGGCTTGGTGACCACCGCCACCGTGAGGATGCCCATCTCCCTGGCCACCTCGGCCACCACCGGGGCCGCCCCGGTGCCAGTGCCACCCCCCATGCCGGCGGTGATGAAGACCATGTCGGAGCCCTCCAGCACTTCCTGCACCCGGTCCCGGTCCTCCATCGCCGCCTGCCGGCCCACGTCCGGATCGGCTCCGGCGCCCAACCCCTTGGTGATGTCGGAGCCGAGCTGCAGCAGGGTCCGCACCTCACTGTTGCGCAGGGCCTGGGCATCGGTGTTGGCGCAGATGAAATCCACCCCTTCGATGTCCCCGGTCAACATGTGATTGACGGCGTTACCGCCGCCCCCACCTACGCCGATCACCTTGATCACCGCATTCTGGCTGTGTGTATCCATCAATTCGAACATTGTCTCTCTCCTGTGTCTCGCCCAAAAGTCTGTGTCTTGTCAAAAATCAAAAATTGCCCTGAAACCAGCTCTTCATCCGTTCCCATACCGCCTTCAATCCACCCTCGTTTGCCAACTCCGCCGTGCCCTGCGCCCGGTTCTTCTGGCCAAACAGCAGCAGTCCCACCCCGGTGGAGTAGATCGGGTTGCGCACCACGTCCGCCAGACCGCTGACGTACTGAGGCACCCCCAGGCGGACCGGCATGTGGAACACCTCCTCCGCCAGATCGACCACCCCCTCCATCTTCGAACTGCCGCCGGTCAGCACCACACCCCCGGCGATCACGTCCTCGAAGCCGCTGCGCCGCAGTTCTGCCTGAATCAGGGTCATCAACTCCTCGTAGCGCGGCTCCACCACCTCCGCCAGGGTCTGCCGACTGAGCCGGCGCGGCGGCCGGTCACCGATACTCGGCACCTCGATGGTCTCGTCGCTGGTGGCCAGCTGAGTCAGGGCGCAGGCGTACTTGATCTTGATCTCCTCGGCGTGCTGGGTGGGGGTGCGCAGGGCCACCGCGATGTCGTTGGTCACCTGGTCCCCGGCGATCGGGATCACCGCGGTATGGCGGATCGCGCCACCGGTGAAGACCGCGATATCGGTGGTTCCGCCGCCGATGTCCACCAGGCAAACCCCCAGCTCCTTCTCGTCCTCGCTCAGTACCGAGTAGCTGGAGGCGAGCTGTTCGAGGATCAGGTCGTCCACCTCCAGGCCGCAGCGGCGCACGCACTTGACGATGTTCTGGGCCGCGCTCACCGCCCCGGTGACCATGTGCACCCGTGCCTCCAGACGGACCCCGGACATGCCGATGGGGTCGTGTATCCCTTCCTGCTCGTCGATGATGAACTCCTGAGGCAGGATGTGCAGGATCTTCTGATCCGCCGGGATCGCTACCGCCCGCGCTGCGTCGATGACCCGCTCCACATCACCCTGAGTCACCTCCTTGTCGCGGATCGCCACGATGCCGTGGGAGTTGAGGCTGCGGATGTGGCTGCCGGCGATGCCGGCGTAGACCGAATGGATCTCGCAGCCGGCCATCAGCTCCGCCTCCTCCACCGCACGCTGGATCGACTGTACGGTGGACTCGATATTCACCACCACCCCCTTCTTCAGGCCCCTGGAGGTATGGGAGCCGATACCGATGATCTCGGTCTCCCTCGTGGCCTTGATCTCGCCGACGATGGCCACCACCTTGGAGGTGCCGATGTCGAGGCCGATGATCAGATTCTTTTCGCTTCTCTTGGTCATTCAGATTCCTGCGATACTGCTGGTTCCATGAAGTGCCTGTGGGCCCATCCCCAACTCTTGTGGCGCCTCGCGCCGCAGGGCAAAGCCGTTGGTATAGCGCAGGTCCACCTGTTTCAGGGGCCGTGCATCATGCGCCACCAGGCGCGGATAGAGCTGCACGAAGCGGCGCAACCGCGTCATCACCGACTTGCGCCCCAGGCGCAGGCGCAGACCCCGCCGGGTTCGCAGCCGCCAGGCCTGGCGGGCATCCACCCGCAGCCCGGTCAGCTGCAGCCCCACTGTCGCCAACAGGGTCTGCATGCGCCGAAACGCCTTGCTGATCGCCACCGACTGGCTGTCCGGCCCCGTCAGCCGCGGCAGCCCGGGCAGCCGTGGCAGGGGCTCAGGGTGGAAGATCTCGCCACGCTGGTTGAGCAGTGCGCCTTTACCCCAGTAAGCCAGCGGCCGCTGCTCCACCACCGTCACCTTGAGACGATCGGGCCAGACCCGCCGCACGCTTGCGCTGTCGACCCAGGCGAGGCCTTCCACCTGTTTGCGCAGGCGTGTCAGATCCAGGGTGAAGAAACTGCCATCCACCGCGTTCGCCACTGACTGTTCCAGCTGCTGGCGCTGCAGGTTGCGCATCTCCCCATCCACCTCCACCAGACGGATTGGCAGCAGTTGCGGGTCGCCCAGCAACTCCATGACCCAGGCCAGACCGCCCCCCAGGGAGAGCAGCAACAGCGCCCCCAGCACCCAGGGACGCGACGCCTGCCAGCGCTCCACCCGGCTCGGTTCCGCTGGCCGGCGGCTCATGCCCCGGCCTCCGCTGCCAGGCTGCTGGCGAGGATGCGCAACACCAGCTCGTCGAAATCGATGCCGGCGGCCTGCGCCGCCATCGGCACCAGGCTGTGATCGGTCATCCCCGGTACCGTATTGACCTCGATCAGCCAGGGGCGGCCGGCAGCGTCGAGCATAAGGTCGACCCGCCCCCAGCCGCTCGCCCCCACCGCCTCGAAGGCCTGCAGGGCCAGCTCTTGCAACGCCTGTTCCTGGGGCCCGGCCAGCCCACAGGGGCAGTGGTAGCGGGTCGTATCGGCCGAGTACTTGGCCTGGTAGTCGTAGAAGCTGCGCGGGGTCTCCAGACGGATCAGTGGCAGGGCCCGCTGCCCGAGGATCCCCACGGTGTACTCCGCCCCCTCGATCCACTGCTCCGCCAGTACCAGCGGATCATACTCCCGGGCCTGCCGCCAGGCCGCTTCCAGGGCCGCACCCTGCTCCACCTTGTCCATACCGAGGCTGGAACCCTCCCGTGCCGGCTTGATCATCAGCGGCAATCCCAGCTCCCCGGCCGCCGCCAGGTCCGCCGCGCCGCGCAGCAGCCGGAAGGCCGGTGTCGGCAACCCCAGCCCTTGCCAGAGGGCCTTGCTGCGGTACTTGTCCATGCCCAGGGCGGAGCCGAGCACGCCGCTGCCGGTATAGGGCAGGCCGAGGCGCTCCAGCGCCCCCTGCATCACCCCGTCCTCGCCGCCACGCCCATGCAGCATGATGAAGACGTGCTCGTATCCGCCCTCCAGCAGCGCCTCCAGCGGCGTCTCCGCCGGATCCAGTGCCTGGGCGTCCACTCCCTGGCGCTGCAGGGCCGCCAGCACCGCCTGGCCGCTGCGCAGGGAGATCTCCCGCTCGGCGGAGCCGCCGCCCATCAGCACCGCGACTCGGCCGAAGGCCTGGGGATCGGGCAGGCCGTTCATGACGCCTCCCCCACCCGTCGGACCTCGGTCACCAGGCGCACCCCGCTGGCCGCCTCGACCCGCTGGCGCACCTGCTCGATCAAGGCCTCGATCTCCGCCGCCGTGGCCCCACCGGTGTTGACGATGAAGTTGGCGTGTTTCGGCGACACCTGGGCGCCTCCCAGGCGCAGCCCCTTGAGGCCGGCGGCCTCGATCAGGCGCGCCGCATGCTGCCCCGGGGGGTTGCGGAACACCGATCCACAGCTCGGCAGACGGGTCGGTTGGCTGGCCGCACGCCGCTCCAGCAGCTGGCGGATATGCGCCTGGGTGGCCGTCGTATCAACTACCTGGAGTTCCATCTCGGCGGCCAGGAACCACTCCCCCACCGGGCCTTCGACCCGGCGGTAACCGATGCGAAACGCCCGCGGCTGCCGTTCGCGCACCCGACCGCGGCGATCCACCGTCTCCACCCGGCGCACCCGCTCCCAGGTCTCTCCGCCGAAGGCACCGGCGTTCATCGCCAGGGCCCCGCCCAGGGTGCCCGGGATGCCGGCCAGAAATTCCACTCCGCCGAGCCCGGCGCGGGCGGTGAAGCGCGCCACCTTGGCGCAGGCGGCCCCGGCCTCGGCGTAGAGGCCCCGCTCACCGACCCGGGCGATCCCGCCCAGCCGCCCCTGGGTGGCGATCACGGTGCCGGCAAAGCCGCCGTCACGCACCAGCAGGTTGCTCCCCAGACCGAGCCATAGCAGGGGTTCCTCCGGCTCCAGGCGTTGCAGAAACAGGACCAAGTCGTCCCGGTCCGCCGGGCGGTAGAAGCGCCGCGCCGGTCCACCCACCCGCCAGCTGGTGTGACGTGCCATGGGCTCGTCGAGGCGCAATTCGCCGCGCAGCCGCTGCTGTTGCCTGGCCGGCATCACCCGCGCCGCCCCCGAGCCGGACGTTGCCCCCCCTGCCAGGGCCTGGGCGGCATGGGCCAGGCGAGCTGCTGGCCCAACGGGCTGTTGAGGGCTTCGCCACAGCCATGGTGCAGGCGCGTACGACCCGCACAGGCCACACAGCCCCGGCCCTGCGCCAGCGGTTTTCCATCCGTCCGTTTCATCTCTCACCCTCCTCGCAGAATCGTCGGCTCAGCTCGGCCGCCACCGCGCCGATACTGCCCGCCCCCAGGGTCAGCAGGATGTCGCCATCCCGCAACAGCCCCTCCACCACCTCCGGCAACTCGTCGAGGGGATCGACGAACACCGGATCCACCTGGCCCCGGGCGCGGATCGCCCGGCTCAGGTCACGCCCCTCCGCCCCCGCCAGGGGTTCCTCCCCGGCCGCATAGACCTCGCTCAGCAGCAGCAGGTCGGCCTGGGAGAGGATCTGCACGAAGTCGTCGAAACGCTCCTGGGTACGGGTATAGCGGTGGGGCTGGAAGGCCACCACCAGGCGCCTCTCCGGCCAGCCGTCGCGCACCGCCCGCAGGGTCGCGGCGATCTCGCTCGGGTGGTGTGCGTAGTCGTCCACCAGCATCACCCTGTGGCCGCCGACGCGACAATCGCCCCGGGTCTGAAAGCGCCGCCCGATCCCCTGGAACCGGGCCAGCGCCCGCTGCATGCTGGGGCCGTCCACGTTCAGCTCCAGGGCCACGCTGATGGCCGCCAGGGCATTCAGCACGTTGTGCCGCCCGGGCATGTTGAGGCTGATCTCCAGGGGTCCGTCCAGACCCTCGGCCTGTACCTGAAACTGGGTGGTGAGCCCCTCCTGGCGGACCGCCAGGGCACGCACGTCCGCGGCCGGATCGAAGCCGTAGCTGCGCACCCGACGGGTCACCTCCGGCAGCAGCCTCCGCACCTCCGGGTCGTCGATGCAGAGCACCGCCAGGCCGTAGAAGGGCAGGTGGTGCAGAAACTCTAGAAAGGTCTGGCGCAGGCGCTGGAAGTCCCCACCATAGGTGGTCATGTGGTCGGCATCGATATTGGTCACCACCGCCAGCATCGGCTGCAGATAGAGGAACGAGGCATCGCTCTCGTCCGCCTCCGCCACCAGGTAGTCACCGCCCCCCAGGCGGGCGTTGGCGCCGGCGCTGTTGAGGCGCCCGCCGATCACGAAGGTGGGGTCGAGTTCGGCCTCTCCCAGCAGGCTCGCCACCAGACTGGTGGTGGTGGTCTTGCCGTGGGTCCCGGCCACCGCGATGCCATACTGGAAACGCATGATCTCCGCCAACATCTCCGCCCTTGGCACCACCGGGATACGCGCCGCCCGGGCCGCCAGCACCTCCGGGTTGTCCGCCTGTACCGCGCTGGAGATCACCACCGCGTCGCAACCGGCCACCTGTTCCTGCCGATGCCCCAGGAAGATCCGCGCCCCCAGCCCCGCCAGGCGCCGGGTCACCGCACTCTCGCGTCGATCCGAGCCGGATACCTGGTAACCCAGGTTGAGCATCACCTCGGCGATACCGCTCATGCCCGCCCCGCCGATACCCACGAAATGGATACGGCGCATGCGCCCCATGCTGTCGGGGGCGTGACGCTGACGCCGCTGCCCGTTCATCGCTGGATCTCCTGCAGGCAGGCGCGGCCTACCTGAGCGGCCGCGTCGTCTTGGGCCAGTTGGCGGGCCGCCCTGGCCATGCCCAGCAGCCGGTGCCGGTCCCCCAGCAGCGACTGCAGGCGCGCCGCCAGTCCCTCGGCGGTCAGGTCCGTCTGGGGTTCCAGCAGGGCCGCCCCGCCTCCACCAGCCAGGCGGCATTGCGAGTCTGGTGGTCGTCCACCGCATAGGGATAGGGCACCAGGATCGCCCCCAGGCCGGCGGCCGCCAGCTCGGAGACGGTGAGGGCGCCGGCCCGGCAGACCACCAGATCGGCCCAGCCGTAGGCCCTCGCCATATCCTCCTCGAAGGGCTTCACCTCGGCCGCCAGTCCCAGCCCGGCATACTGGGCCAGGGTCTCCTCCTGACCGTCCCGGCCCGCCTGGTGACGCACCAGCGGGCGCTGCTCCGGCGCCAGCAGGGCCAGGGCCTCGGGCACCAGCCGGTTCAATACCTGGGCCCCCAGGGAGCCCCCCAGCACCAGCAGCCGGGCGGGCCCGTCATGTCCGGCGAAGCGTTGTTCCGGGGGGGGCAGGGCGCTGATCTCCGGACGCACCGGGTTGCCAGAGGTCTCCGCCCCCAGATCGATGCCGAAGCTGCCAGGGAAGGCCTCGAAGACCCGCCGGGCGAGGCGCGCCAGGATCCGGTTGGTGAGCCCAGGGATGGCGTTCTGCTCCTGGATCACCAGGGGGATGCGCAGTAGCCAGGCCATCACCCCGCCCGGCCCACTGGCGAATCCCCCCATCCCCAATACCAGCTGGGGGCGGCGCCGGCGTAACGCCCCCAGGGCCTGCCAGAGGGCGCGGCTGAGCACGAAGGGGGCGGCCAGCTGGCGACGCCAGCCGCTTCCACGCAACCCGCGCAGCTGGATCTGTTCCATCGGGTAGCCCTGTTGCGGCACCAGCCGAGACTCCAGGCCCTGAGAGGTGCCCAGCCAGCAGACCTGGCAGCCCTGGCGGCGCAGCCAGTCGGCCACCGCCAGGGCTGGAAAGACGTGGCCGCCGGTGCCGCCGGCCATGACCATCACACGCGGCTCCATCGGCGCCTCCCCTGTTGTCCGGCCCCGGACTGACGCTGCTCATGGTCGATACGCAGCAGCAGGGCGATCACCAGGCAGGCCACGATGATGCTGTTGCCGCCATAGCTGAGAAACGGCAGGGTCAGCCCCTTGGTGGGCAGCATGCCGACGTTGACGCCGATGTTGATGAACGACTGCATGCCCAGCCAGAGTCCAAGACCGTAGGCCACATAGGCGGAGAAACGCTGCCCCAGGCGCTCCGCCCGGGCGCCGATCTGGAAGGCCCGCCAGGTGATGAAGGCGAGCAGCAGGATCACCGCCAGGGTGCCGATCAGCCCGAACTCCTCGCCGATCACCGCCATGATGAAGTCGGTGTGGGCCTCCGGCAGGTAGAACTGCTTCTGGATGCCGTTGCCCAGGCCCACCCCCGAGACCTCGCCGCGGCCGAAGGCAATCAGCGCCTGAGAGAGTTGATAGTCGGTCTTGAAGGGGTCATCCCAGGGGTTGAGGAAGGTGGTCACGCGCTGCCAGCGGTAGGGTGAGAAGTAGACCGCCGCCCCCCCCGCCACCAGCGCCAGGGTCATCAGGGCGGTAAACTGGGAGAGCACTACGCCGCCCAGGAAGAGCATTCCCAGGGCGGTGGCGAAGAGCACCACGGTGGTGCCGAAATCGGGTTGCAGCAGGATCAGCAGGCTGGTGATGACCAGCAGCAGCATCGGCTTGGCGAAACCCCAGAAAGAGCGCGCCACCTCGTCCTGGCGACGCACCAGGTAGCCGGCGATATAGAGCACCATGAACAGTTTCATGAATTCGGAACTCTGCAGATTGAAGACCCCCAGGGGGATCCAGCGGGTGGCGCCATTGGCCGTCCGGCCGACCCCCGGCACCAGCACCAGCAGCAGCAACAGCATGCCCAGCAGCACCAACCACGGACCGGCCCGCTGCAGGCGCACCATGGGCACGCGAAACAGCGCCAGCGCCCCGGCCAGGCCCAGCAACAGGGCGACCAGGTGGCGGATCACGTAGTAGAAGGGGTTGCCGGTCAACCGGTCCGCCTCCGCCATGGAGGCGGAGGCGACCATGATCAGACCGAAACCGAGCAACAGCAGGGTCGCCCCCAGCAGCCAATAGTCCAGGGCCGGGAGGCGTTCCCGCTGGCTCGCACGGCCGCTCACGGCCTGGGGTCGGGCAATACTGTTCATGCCGTCAGCGTCTCCACCGCCTGGATGAAGGCCTGGCCGCGGGCGGCGAAGTTCTCGAACATGTCGAAACTGGCGCAGGCCGGCGACAGCAGGACCCGGTCCCCCGGCCGGCCCAGCTCCAGCGCCAGGGCGACCGCCTCGTGCAGGGTGCGGGCATGGGCCAGCCGGGTGTGACCGACGAGGGCCGCCTCCAGCCGGGGGGCGTCGCGGCCGATCAGGATCGCCGCCCTGGTGGTCTGCTCCACCACCGGCGCCAGGGGCGCGAAGTCGGCCCCCTTGCACTCCCCCCCGGCAATCAGCAGGGTGCGCCCCGACTCGCCGGATGAGTGCAGCCCCTCAAGGGCCGCCTGGGTGGCCCCCACGTTGGTCCCTTTGGAGTCGTTGTACCACTGCATCCCCTGGCGCTCTGCCACCCACTGGGTGCGGTGGGGCAGACCGGCAAAGCCCCGCAGGGCCTGGAGCATGGCCGTTTCGGGGAGGCCCACGGCGTTGCCCAGGGCCAGCGCCGCCAAGGCATTGGCCAGGTTGTGACGACCGGGGATGCGCAGCTGCCGCGCGGCCAGCAGTGGCCGCTCGCCTTGACACAGCCACTCCTCACCCTGACGCACCCGGAGGCCGAAGTCTTCACCCACCGGCACCCCGAGGCCAAACCCCAGGCGCGCCCCCTCGGCTCGCGCCAGGGCCAATGCCCGGGGATCATCGCGATTGACCACCTGGGTCTGCGCCCCCTGGTAGATCACTCCCTTGGCCGCCGCGTAGGCGGCCTCGTCGGGGTAGCGATCCATGTGGTCCGGGGAGAGGTTGAGCACTACCGCTGCCGCCGTCCTCAGAGAGCGGGTGGTCTCCAGCTGAAAGCTGGAGAGCTCCAGCACATACAGCTCCACCGCCTCGTCCAGCAGGTCCAGGGCCGGTTCCCCCAGGTTGCCACCCACCGCCACCCGCCGCCCGGCCTGGCGCGCCATCTCTCCCAGCAGGGTGGTGACGGTGCTCTTGCCGTTGGAACCGGTGATCGCCACCAGGGGCGCCTGGGCGGCGCGGGCGAACAGCTCGATATCACCGATCACCTCCGCCCCCTGCTGTTGCGCCAGGTGGATGCAGGGCTCGTTCAGGGGCACCCCGGGACTCACCACCAGGCGCCCCGGCGTACTGAAGACCTCGGGCTGGAAGGGGCCGAGAAACAACGGCAGGTCGGCATAGCGTTCGCGCAACTCGGCCAGCCCCGGCGGTTGCACACGGCTGTCGGCCACCGCCAGGGGCACTCCGCGGGCACTCAGGTAGCGCACGCAGGAGAGCCCGGTGCGGCCGAGGCCCACCACCAGGGTTTTGTCGGATTGTTGGCCAGGTCTTCTCATCAGCGGATCTTCAGGCTCGCCAGCCCGATCAGGACCAGGATCACGGTGATGATCCAGAAACGCACGATGACCCGGGGTTCAGGCCAGCCCTTGAGTTCGAAGTGGTGGTGCAGCGGCGCCATGCGGAAGATGCGCCGGCCGGTGAGCTTGTAGGAGGCCACCTGCAACACCACCGAGACGGTCTCCATGACGAACACCCCGCCCATGATGAACAGCACTAGCTCCTGGCGCACCACCACCGCCACCACCCCCAGGGCCGCCCCCAAGGCCAACGCCCCCACGTCCCCCATGAAGACCTGGGCCGGGTAGGTGTTGAACCAGAGGAAGCCCAGCCCGGCCCCCACCAGGGCGCCGCAGAAGACGATCAGCTCCCCCACCCCGGGCAGGTAGGGGATCTTCAGATAGGCGGCGAAGTCGGTGTGCCCGGAGACATAGGCGAACAGCCCCAGGGCGCCCCCCACCATCACCGTGGGCAGGATCGCCAGGCCGTCCAGACCGTCGGTGAGGTTGACTGCGTTGGAGGAGCCGACGATCACCAGATAGCTGAAGACGATATAGAAGGGCCCCCACTGGATCGAGACCTCCTTCAGGTAAGGCACCAGCAGGGCGGTCTCCATGTCGGTGGAGGCGCTGAAGTAGAGCACCAGTGAGGCCCCCAGGCCGACCAGCGACTGCCAGAAGTACTTCCAGCGCGCCGCCAGCCCCTTGGGGTCGTTGAGCACCAGCTTCTTGTAGTCGTCGACCAGGCCGATCAGGCCGAAGGCCAGGGTCACGATCAGCACGATCCAGACATAGTGGTTGCCCAGGTCGGCCCACAGCAGGGTGGCGATGGCGATGGCCACCAGGATCAGGGCCCCCCCCATGGTGGGGGTGCCGGCCTTGGAGAAGTGGCTCTCCGGGCCGTCATCGCGCACCGTCTGGCCGATCTGGTGGAAACTCAGGCGGCGGATCATCATCGGCCCCACCAGCAGGGAGATCAGCAGGGCCGTGAGGGTACCGAGGATGGCGCGTAGGGTCAGGTACTGGAAGACGTTGAAGGCGCTCTGGTAGCCGGCCAGCCATTCGGTGAGATAGAGCAGCATGAGCTAGCGCCCCCCGCCCTGCAGGGCCCGGGTGGAAGGTGCGGGATCGCCCAGCAACTCCCACACGACCTGCTCCATGGCGGCGCTGCGCGAGCCCTTGATCAGCAGGCTGTCGCCCGCCTGCAGCGCCCCCTGCAGGGCCCGGATCAGCGCCTGGCGGTCGGTGAAATGGCGGCCGCCGGGACCGAAGGCCGCTACCGCCGCCTGGCTCAGGGGACCCACCGCCCACAGGTGATCGATACCGGCGGCGCGCGCCTGCTCACCGACTCGGGCGTGCAGCGCCTGCGCCTGGGGGCCCAGTTCCGCCAGCTCACCGAGTGCCAGCCAGCGCCGCCCGGGGGCGCTGCGCAGCACCTGGATCGCCGCTGCCACCGAGTCCGGGTTGGCGTTGTAGCTGTCATCGATCAGACGCACCCCGGTGGGGCTGAGGCGGCACGCCAGGCGGCCCGCCACCGGTCGCACGGACGCAAGCCCGGCGCCTATCGCGCTCGGGGACAGTTGCAGGGCCAAGGCCCCCGCGATGGCGGCCAGGGCGTTGGCCAGGTTGTGCTGCCCCGCCAAGGCCAGGCGGATCTTCAGCCCGCCGGCCGGGGTCTGCACCGGACATTCCATATAGAAACCCTGCGGGGTCCAGCGGGTCTCGAGCCGCGCCGGGTCGGCGGTGACCTCCGCCGGGGCGTGCAGACCGAAGCTGACGACCCGCCGCCGTCCCGCCAGCTCGCGCCACAGGGCGTAGTGGGGGTCGTCGGCATTGAGCACCGCCACCCCCTGGTCCGCCAGCGCCGCCAGGATCTCCCCCTTGGCCCGGGCCACCCCCTGCATGTCGCCGAAGCCCTCCAGGTGGGCGGCACCCGCATTGGTGATGATGGCCAGGTCTGGGCGGGCGATACGCCCCAGATAGGTGATCTCCCCCGGGTGGTTGGCGCCCATCTCGAGCACCGCGAATGCCTCGTTACGCAGCCGCAGTAGGGTCAGGGGTAGGCCGATGTCATTGTTGAGGTTGCCCCGGGTGGCAAGTACCGCACCCTGTTGGGCGAGGATCGCGGCGACCATCTCCTTGACGGTGGTCTTGCCGTTGCTGCCGGTGACCGCCACCAGCGGCAGCGGATGGCGCGCCCGCCAGCCGGCCGCCAGCCGCCCCAGGGCGCGACGGGTATCGTCCACCTGGATCCAGGGTAGATCGATCTGCGGTGGCTCGTCCACCAGGGCCCCCACCGCCCCTGCCTGGCGGGCCGCATCGAGAAAGCGGTGGCCATCGAAATGGGGGCCGCGCAGGGCCACGAAGAGGGCGCCGGGCTGGAGATCGCGGCTGTCGCTGCTGACCGAGTCGACCGGCCGGTCGGCGCCATGCAGCGGACGTCCGAGCAGTTGTGCCACCAGGCCCAGGGAGAGATCGCTCATCTCTCACCTCCCCAGGCCGCCAGCGCCGACAGGACCTGTTCCCGGTCGCTGAAGTGGAGGCGCCGCCGCCCCACCAGCTGGTAATCCTCGTGGCCCTTGCCCGCCACCAGCACCAGGTCGTCGGGAGCCGCCTGGGCAACTGCCCGAGCAATGGCGCGGCCCCGGTCGGCGACCACCTCTACCGACTCGGGACGCTGCATGCCGGCGAGGATCTCCTGGATGATCCCCGCGCTCGATTCGCTGCGCGGGTTGTCGTCGGTCACCAGGACCCGGTCCGCGAGCCGTTCCGCCAGACGGCCCATCAGCGGGCGCTTGCCCCGGTCCCGGTCACCGCCACAGCCGAACACCACCAGCAGCCGGCCCTGGCTGTGGACCCGCAGGGCCTGCAGGGCCTTCTCCAGGGCGTCCGGTGTGTGTGCATAGTCGATCACCACCCGTGGCTGACCCGCTGCCCCATAGGCCTCCATGCGCCCTGCCACGGTGCCGGCCCCGGCCAGCCCCGCCAGGGCCTCCTCCAGCCCCCAGCCGCGATTCAACAGCAACAGCAGTACCGCCAGCAGGTTGGCGGCGTTGAAGCGGCCCAGCAGCGGGCTGTGCAGCCGCCCAGCTCCCCAGTGGCTGTCGAGTTCGATCTCCAGGCCCGCCGCCGTTGGCCGGACCGCCAGGGCCCGCACCCAGCCGGTAACCCCCGGAGGGATCACGGCCAGGGGATCGAGGCTGTATACCAGGGTCTCCACCCCGCCCGCCAGGGAGCCGAGGAGTTCGCTCCCCAGGGGATCGTCCAGGTTGATCACCGCGCTGCCCAGCCCCGGCATATGAAACAGCCGCTGCTTGGCCGCGGCGTAGTTTTGCATGTCGCCATGATAGTCGAAGTGGTCGCGGCTGATATTGGTGAAGACCGCGCTGTCGAAGGTCAGGGCATCGGCTCGGCCCTGATCCAGGGCGTGGGAGGAGACCTCCATGGCCACGTAGCGACAACCCTGCCCCAGCAGCCCGGCCAGTTCGGCCTGCAGGCGCACCGCGTCCGGGGTGGTGTAGCCGGTCGCCTGCAGCTCGCCGGGGAGCCCCACCCCCAGGGTGCCGACGATACCGCAAGGGGCGCGCCGGCCCATGACCTGGGCCAGCAGGTGGCTGACACTGGTCTTGCCATTGGTGCCGGTGATACCGATCAGGTCCAGCTGGCGGCTGGGATGGCCATAGAAACGCCCGGCGATCAGGCTCGCCAGGCGGCTCAGCCGTTCCACCCGCAGCAGGGGGATCTGCAGGCCCGGGCCCAGGGTCGCGGCGCGTTGCTCGCTGGCGGCCCCATCGGGCTCCCAGGCGACAGCCGCCGCGCCTTGCGCGAGGGCCTGATCGATAAAATCGAGGCCGTGCTGGCGGGCCCCACCACAGGCCAGAAACAGCCCGCCCGCCACCAGCGCACGGCTGTCCAGTGCGAGACCGGCAATCTCCAGGTCCGGGGGCGACTCGGCCAGCCCCTCGAGCAGTTGTGAGAGCAACGGGCCCCGGCCCCTGACCATGGCCGCCATCATCCCCGCCTCCCGCTGTGGGCCAGCAGGGTGTGCTCCAGCAGGGGGGCGTCCGGCGGGACGTTGAGGATGCGCAGAGCGTCCTGCATCACCCGGGAGAAGACCGGCGCCGCCACCTTGCCACCATAGAACTCCTTGCCCCCCGGCTCGTTGATCAGCACCGCCATCACCAGACGCGGCCGGCTGGCCGGCGCCATGCCGACGAACAGGGAGAGGTATTTGTCCTCGGCATAGCCCCCAGCCACTGACTTCTTGGCCGTGCCGGTCTTGCCGGCCACCCGGTAGCCGGGCACCGCCGCCAAGGGGGCCGTGCCCTGGCGGCTGACCACCGTCTCGAGCATCTTCACTACCGCCCGGGCAGTCGCCTCGTGCATTACCCGCTGGCCCTGGGGCGGCCGCTCCAGCTTGAGCAGGGAGACCGGCAGGCGCACTCCGCCATTGGCCAGCACCGCGTAGGCCCGGGCCAGCTGCAGGGGGGTAACCGACAGGCCATAGCCGAACGAGAGGGTGGCTTGCTCGAAGCTCGACCAGTCGCTGAAGTAACGCAGACGGCCACTCGACTCGCCCGGGAACTGGCTGCCGGTGGTCTCCCCGAAGCCCATGGCCGAGTAGAAGCGCCACAGCACCTCCGGCTTCAGGGACAGGGCGATCTTGCTGGCGCCCACGTTGCTGGACTTGCGCAGCACCGTGGCCACGTCGATCAGGCCGTAGTTGTGGCTATCGCGCACCAGATAGTGCCCCACCCGTAGCTGCCCAGGACTGACATCGATTGGGGTATGGGGATGAATGAGCCCCTGTTCCATGGCAGCCGCCACGGTGAAGGGCTTGGAGGTGGAACCTGGTTCGAAGACATCGGTGACGGCCCGGTTGCGCAGCCGGCCGCGGCGATTGTCGTGGTGGCCGTTGGGGTTGTAGGCGGGACGATTGACCATCGCCAGCACCTCGCCGCTGCGCACGTCGAGGATCACTGCGGAACCGGAGCGCGCCCGGTTCTTGCTGACCGCCGCCTTGAGCTCCCGGTAGGCGAGAAACTGCAGCCGCAGGTCGATGCTCAGCACCAACTCCTTGCCATCCCTTGAGCTGCGGATGTTCTCTACATTGCCGACGATATGCCCCTTGCCGTCCTTAATCACCCGCTTGGCGCCCGGGGTGCCTGCCAGCCACTTGTCATAGGCCAGTTCCATCCCCTCCTGGCCCCTGTCATCGATATCGGTGAAGCCCACCAAGTGAGCGCTGACTTCGCCGCTGGGGTAGAAACGTCGGTACTCTGTCTGAATATCCAGCCCTTGCAGGTCGAGGGCCCGCACCCGCTCCGCAAGGTCGGGATTGATACGCCGCTTGAGATAGACGAAGCTGCGCCTGCTGGAGAGCAGACGACGCAGGCGGTCGGGATTCATATCAAGGATGCTGGCAAGGGCGCCAATCTCTTCCGGGCCGCCCTTGAATTGGCGCGGATTGGCGGTGATGGTCTTGACCGGGGTGCTGATGGCCAGGGGTTCGCCGTTACGGTCGGTGATCATGCCGCGGCTGGCATCGACCCGGATCACCCGCAGATAACGCCGTTCGCCCTGCTCCTGCAGGAAGGCAGTCTCGAACACCTGGCGATCCACCGAGCGCCCGATCAGGGAGGCGAAGGCGAGTCCCAGCAGCAATAGCACGAACAGCCGCCGGGCTCGGTAGCTCGGCAGCTTCTTGGGCTGTGCCTGCTGTTGTCTCTTCTGCCTCTTCGCCATACTCAGCGCCTGATCACCACCAGTTCATCGATCCCGGGCAGATGCATGCCCAAACGCCCCCGTGCGGTACTCTCCACCCGGGAGTGGGTCGCCAGGGTGCTCTCTTCCAGTTGCAGGCGGCCCCACTCCACCGCGATCCGTTCACGTTCGGACTGCAACCCCTGCAAGGCTACAAAATTCTTTCTGCTCAGATACTTCGCATAGACTACCCCGACCCCGGAGGCGATCACGGCAAGCATCAGCAGGACCAGCAGCAGCAGTCGTCCGCCCTTCATGAAAGGCGCTCTGCGACCCGCAACACCGCACTGCGGGCGCGTGGATTGGCGGCCGTCTCCACCGCATCGGCGCGGATCGCCCGCCCCACCAGGCGCAGCCGCGGGTGGAGTTGCGCCTGGGTCACCGGCAGTCCGGGCGGAAAATCGTCCCCCTGCGCCTGCCGCCGCATGAAGCGCTTGACCAGGCGGTCCTCCAGGGAGTGGAAACTGATCACCACCAGCCGTCCGGCCGGCGCCAGCACCGCCACGACCTGATCGAGACAGCGCTGCAATTCCTCCAGTTCACCATTTATATAGATACGAATCGCCTGAAAACTCCGGGTGGCCGGGTGTTTATGCCGCTCCCAGGCGGGATTGGCCTCAGACACCACCTGGGCCAGGCGTCCGGTGGTGAGGATCGGCGCCTCCCGGCGCGCCTCCACGATGGCGCGGGCGATGCGTCGGGCGTGGCGCTCCTCTCCATAACGCCTGAGCACGTCGGCGATCTCGTCCGTATCGGCCCGGGCCAGCCAATCGGCTGCCGACGGGCCGGCATCCGGGTCCATGCGCATATCCAGGGGGCCATCCCGCAGGAAGCTGAAGCCACGCTCGGGCTGATCCAGCTGGGGAGAAGAGACCCCCAGGTCGAGCAGAATCCCGTCAACCCGGCCCATCACTCCCGCCGTTTCCGCCACCTCCGTCAACATTGCGAAGCTCCCCCGCACGAACGTGAACCGCTCGTCATCTTTCTGTATTTCTTTTGCAAATACAAAGGCCTGTGGATCTCGATCCAGGGCGATGAGACGCCCCCCAGGGGCCAGGCGCCGAAGGATCTCATGACTGTGCCCGCCCCGGCCGAAGGTGCCATCCACGTACACCCCCTGCGGCCGTATCGCCAGCGCAGCTACCGCCGCCCCCAGCAATACCGGGCGGTGCGTCTCCTCCGCTGGCTCCATCAGATCGACAGCGACGCGAGTTCGGCCGGCAGTTCGAGGTCGTTCAAGTCCGCGTTCTCCAGACAGTCTTCACACTGCCTGTCCCAGGCCTCTTCGTCCCACAGCTCGAAACGCTCGCCCTGACCTACCAGGGCGACCTTCTTGTTCAGGCCCGCGAAACTGCGCAACTTGGGCGGCAGGGTCACCCGCCCCTGACCGTCCATCTCCACCTCGTGGGCATGCCCGATATAGAGGCGCTGCAACATGCGTGCAGCCTTGTTAAAGGTGGGCAGGCCTTTGAGCTTCTGTTCGATCTCCAACCACTCCGGTTCGGGATAGATCAGTAGGCAGTGATCCTTGTCGACCGTGATGACCAATTGGGAGGCACAGCTACCCTGCAGCCGCTCGCGATATTTGGTCGGTATCGCAAAACGTCCCTTACTATCCAGATTGAGCGTGGAAACCCCACGAAACAAGACAAGCCCCCTTTAGAGTCATTTTTTCCCTTTGGCACCACTTTTCTCCACTTCTCACCATATTAGGTAGCAAACCCCCACCCTGTCAAGATACGAGCAGAGAAAAATCTATAGGACTCAGTAGGTTAGGAAGGGGTTTTCAACGAGAAAATCGAAAATTAACCGCTTTAAATACAGCAGGGTGCGATTAACTTCTAAAGTTAATTATGAGGATATCCGAGAAGCCGGATTTGAAATTTTGTGAAACAGTGCCCGCGCATGGCAGCGACCAGCCCAGGGAGGGATCAGCAAAGGGGTGGGAGCCGGCCTGTAAGCCGGGTTCTGTCGGGGACAGCCATTCATCTGGGATGTGCGTCGCCGCACACCTAGAGCAACCTACCCGGGAACAGTGCGGACCACACCTTGTTCCCCTATTTGGTCTTGCTCCGGGTGGGGTTTACCCTGCCGCCCCTGTTACCAGAGACGCGGTGCGCTCTTACCGCACCATTTCACCCTTACCGGCGTCTTCGACGCTTGGGCGGTATATTTTCTGTGGCACTTTCCGTGGGCTCGCGCCCCCCAGGCGTTACCTGGCACCCTGTCCTGTGGAGCCCGGACTTTCCTCTGTCTTCGCGGACGAAGACAGCGACTGTCCGGCCGACTCCCGGGATAGAGACTAGGCTCTTTTGCTATCGCAGGCAAGCGCCGGCAGGCATCCTGAAGTTGACATAACCCATAGAGTGTTGAAAGGTTATCCGCTGGCAGGGGCCCTTGTCAGGGCGGGAGACCCACCCGGCGACCACGGCATGACCGGCATGCGGCACGGCACGGCACGGCACGACACAAATAATCAAGACGGCATACCCACTGTCAACAAGAGACTCGCTCACCTACCCAGGGGAATAGATCGATGGATCTCGCACTCGCTGGCAAACTGTTGCTGATCCTGCTGCTGATAATGGGCAACGCCTTTTTTGTCGCCTCGGAGATCTCCCTGACCTCCGCTCGGCGCAGCCGCATCAAGCAACTGGCCGATACCGGCAACAAGTCGGCCAAGATCGTCCAGTTGCTGCACAACGAACCCGAACGCTTCTACTCGGTGACCCAGATCGGCATCACTCTAGTCTCCCTGGCCCTGGGCGCCATCGGTATGGTCACCGTCTCACAGATCCTCGACCCTCCATTCGAGGCCCTCTATGGTATGTTTTCCGAAGGCAAGGGCCTGATAAAGATCGCCCATACCACATCCTATGCCGTGGCCTTCATGCTCATCTCCTTCCTGCATGTGGTAGGGGGGGAACTGGCGCCCAAGGTACTGGCCTTCAACCGGGCCGAGACCCTGAGCCTGGCGGTGGCGCGCATCATCAACTTCTTCTATCGGGCCCTCGCCTGGCTGATCTGGATCATGAACAAGGCGGCCCGGGGCCTGCTGTGGCTGTTCGGCCAGGGCGACCTGGCGGTGACCGAGGGCCGCTTCTCCATATCGGAAGAGGAGATACGCACCATCCTCAGCGCCAGCGAACGCGAGGGCATCCTCAATCCCGAGGAGACCAAGATGATCCGGGGGGTCTTCGACCTGGACGAACACACGGTACGCGAGGCGATGATCCCCCGCACCGAGATCCTCGCCTTCGCCGAGGATGATACGGTCGAGCAGATCCTCGAGGTCTTCAAGGACTCGCGCCACGCCCGTTTCCCCATCTTCAAGGACAGCCTGGACAACATCGTCGGTATCCTGGCCATGAAAGAGCTGCTGGGTATCCTGGCCGAGCAGGAGAGTGACGCCCAGGCCATGCAACAGCCCCTGCGTGACCTGATGCATGAACCCTATTTCGTACCCGAGAGCAAGAAACTGAGCAAGCTGCTGCGGGAGTTCAAGGAGAATCGCAACCAGATGGCCGTGGTGCTGGACGAATTCGGCGGCACCGCCGGCATCATCACCCTGGAGGACATACTGGAGGAGATCGTCGGTGAGTATTACGATGAATACACTCCTCTGCAGCGTTATGTGAAGAAGGACAAAGGCAGTCAGTTCATCATCGACGCCAGCATCCACCTCGCGGACCTCGAAGGAATGGTGAACTTCCCTTTTCCCGAGGGCGACTACATCACCCTCGGCGGCTTCATCTTCCACGAGCTGGGCAGTGTCCCCAAGGTGGGCGACAAGATCGATCTGGATGGGGCCCAGCTGGAGGTCCTGGAGATGGACAACAAGCGGATCGCCAAGGTGCTGTTCCAGGACCTGACGGTGGCCGAGGATGGGTCGGTGGAACTGGCCGAAAAGCCGGCCGCGGACCAACCCAGTGCCAACGAGTGACCCTCGCCAAGTGGTGCTGTCCGCCACCATGAATGAGGGTTCATTCAGTAAAACGCGCCCATAGACAGTAGCAGCACCTTCTGCCGCGAGCGGAATGGCCCACCCCTTCGCGGCCGTTGTGGAAGCCAAAGCATGGAGCATGGTCGGCTGGAAGAACCTCTCGACATAGCAAAAGGCCGGCCCGGTCGTCCCCCAGCAGTTGATGGGGCATGGCTCCAGGGAGCCGACATCCCGCATGCTGGAATCCACCCCTATCCCGGCCATCTTGCCGGTCTCTGCGGCGTCCCTCCTCCCCGCCCTCTCAGCCCCCCCACCCTGACTGCCGATGCGGTATATGCCGCCGCCTACCATCAGGAGTACGCCATATCACCCAATCCATAGTGGGCGAAGATCTCCAGCCACTTGAATAGTCGAGATATTTTTTTGGCGCACTATTTGCCATGTTTATGGTTCATCCACAAGAAAAAGATAATTGAGGAGTGTTTTACGATGAACAATAAGCGACCAGCCCGCCACTCGATGTATTCCTGCCCTATTGCCCTGTCTGCCTTCCTGTTGTCAGGCCTCACCCCGGCCGTCACCTGGGCGCACGGCGTGATCGGAAACCGCTTTTTCCCTTCCACACTCGTAATAGAAGATCCCTTTGCGAACGATGAGTTGAGTCTCCTCGGGGGTTACATCAAGGAACCCAGCGAGGAAGCCGACGAACCATCGGCCAGGGTAAGGAGCCTGGAGGCAGAATATGCCAAGACGATCTTACCGAACGTCGCCTTGTCTATTGGGGATGAATATACATGGATCGATCCAGATGGCGGTAAGACAAAGCAGGGTTTTGGTAATCTGGAACTGGGTGTCAAGTACCAGTTCTACACCAATACTCATACAGAGAGCGTAGTGTCGGCCGCATTGGGGGTCTCCATCGGAAATACCGGCGACACCGACCTGGAGGCCAACGATTTCACGACGCTTTCTCCCGCCATCCTGTTTGGCCAGGGGTTAGCTGGACTACCCGAGTCTGCCAGCATTTTCAGGCCGTTGGCGTTGACTGGCAGCATCGATCTCAATTTCCCGCAGGATTCAACATCCAATGTGGATGGTGAAGAGGTGCTCAATCCAGTGACCAGTGGCTGGGGCATTGCGCTCATGTACAATCTGCATTACTTGCAGACTTCAGTACGTGACATGCATATCGGGGCGCCGTTCAATCGCATGGTACCCATAGTAGAGGTAGCCGGCGAAACCTGTCTGAACCGTGGATGCAATTGGGAAACGACCGGCTTCGTGAATCCAGGTATCATCTGGGTTGGCAGGAAGGTTCAGCTTGGATTGGAGGCACAGATACCGATCAATAACCGGACAGGCGACGATGTCGGCGTTCTGCTGCAGGTTCATTTCTATATTGACGATATGTTCCCTGAAACGCTTGGCCGCCCCCTGTTCGTGAATGACTAATCCTGCCTTGTCAATTCATTCAAGACAGGGTGCGTCCAAGAGGATTTGCCAAGCGGCACGCCGTGCGCACCATCGCGTTGACGTGACCGAAAAGTATCAGGTGCGCGCGGCACGACCTGCGGCCAGTACAGGGATACCTGGGAATGGCCAGTCACAGAGCGCGTCCATCCTCACTGGTTGCGGAGCCATCGTCACGAGCCCCAAGGAGCCTCCTATGCATCGCTGGTCATACCTATTGATTCTTTTCTTGATCGGGATTGTCGTCACAGCGACTGCCTCTGCGCACGCTATGCTGGAATCGTCAGAACCTGGCGCAGGCGCCATACTGGAAACATCGCCGACAGCTATCGTTTTACATTTCGACAGCCTGATCGAACTGGTTTTTTGCGGGATTACCGTTGAAAATACGGCGAATAGCCGCAAGATCACGGGACCGATCCAGAGTGCTGGCCGGGAGCACAGATCAATAAAGCTCGGCTTGCCGGTATTGCCGTCAGGCAACTATCGCGTCATTTGGAACGCGGTCGGGCGGGATGGTCATCGCACGTCCGGTGAATATAAATTTTCGATTAAATGACGGGGGCCGAGCTCATCCATGCCTTGCCTGCATTTGTCGATCTCCTCTCGCTGGTCTTACTAGCCGGCACTGCATCAAGCCTGGCGTTCGTACTGCCACCAGGAGACATCACTGGGACAGAGCGGATAAGGCCGTCACTGTTCCGCTGGACTCTCTTTGCGATCTTTCTGTCATGGATAGCCGCACCTTTTGTGCTCGTCCAGAAAACGCTGGAGATGAGCGCACAAGGCATGAGTGAACTCCACACGCTGATACTGACCATGCTGTCGGGTACACACTACGGGCTCGTCTGGAGCCTATGGATTGGCACCTTGGCCGTCCTTGGCGTGATGGCCTGGAATTACAACAGGGCGAAAAGGATCTGGCCATTCATTGTTTCCATCTGTGTCGGTATCCTCGTTCTGGCGTGGATACACAGCGCCTCCGGGCATGCAGCCGATGGGGGCGATTTCACGTTCAAACAATGTATCGACGGATTGCACATCCTTTCCGGGTCCGTCTGGCTGGGCGCGTTGAGCGTTTTTATATTGGCCGTTGCCCCCAAGCTGCCCGGCACCCCAGAGGGAGAAGCGTCGTTTGTGATCCTGCTGCAACGACTTTCACGGCTGGCGCTCGTCGCATTCATCCTCGTACTTGGCAGCGGACTGTACAATCTTGAACAGCACATCGGCTCACTGGCGATGCTGTGGCAACGACTCTACGGCGAAACCCTGACTCTAAAACTGGCACTGGTGGCCGGCATGTTGATACCGGCAGCCGTTACGCGGTTTTACGCCTTGCCACGACTGCGGCACAAAGGCAATCTGCGACTTGAGGACAGGGACGGCGGGCGGGCGTCGGTTACAGCGACAGGGCCCGGGCGGGCCCATCTCCTGCATCAGGTCAAACGATTGCTGCTGCTGGAGTCGAGCATCGGCATCCTGGTCGTCTGCCTGGTGGCCCTGCTGACGCACGAAATGCCACCGGTATAGACCGAGCGCGGCAGCCACGGCGCACTGCCCTGGGACAAGACCGGCCTTGAGCCTGCCCCGATCCCTCTCAGCCCGCCTCCAGGGCGCGCTTTACCCTGTGGCCGATGTCCGCGGCGTTCTTCACCACGTGCACCCCCAGCTCCTCGAGGCGCTGCATCTTGGCCTGGGCGGTATCGGACGCTCCCGAGATGATCGCCCCGGCATGACCCATGCGCCGTCCCGGGGGGGCGGTGGCGCCGGCGATGAAGGCCACCAGGGGCTTGCCCATGTGGGCCTGGGCCCAGCGCGCCGCATCCACCTCCTGGGAGCCGCCGATCTCACCGATCATCAGCACCGCCTCGGTCTCCGGGTCCGCCTCGAACTCCCCGAGGATGGTGATGAAGTCGCAACCGTTGACCGGGTCGCCGCCGATGCTGACGCTGGTGGACTGACCCAGACCCTGGGCATTCAACTGCTCCACCGCCTCGTAGTTGAGGGTGCCCGAGCGCGACACCACGCCGATCCCGCCGGGGCGATAGATATGCCCCGGCATGATTCCCACCTTGCACTCCGCCGGGGTAATCACCCCGGCGGTGTTGGGGCCGATGATGATCGCCTCGTGGCCCACCAGGTAGCGCTTGACCCTCACCATGTCCTGCACCGGGATACCGTCGGTGATCACCACGATGACCCGGATGCCCCCGTCGATCGCTTCCATGATGGCGTCACCGGCGAAGGGGGGCGGCACGAAAATGGCGCTGACATCGGCGCCGGTCTGCTGCACCGCCTCGGTCACGGTGTCGAATACCGGACGCCCCAGGTGGGTCAAGCCCCCCTTGCCCGGGGTGACGCCGCCGACCACGTTGATGCCCATCTTCATCGCCTCCTCGGCATGAAAACTGGCGTGCTGTCCGGTAAAGCCCTGGAAGATGACCTTTGAATCACGATTGACCAAGATACTCATGATGCCGCCCCCTGAACCGCTGCCACTGCCTTCTGCGCCGCGTCGCTGAGGTGTGCGGCGGGGATGTAGTCGAGACCGGCGCCCCGCAGGATCTCGAGGCCCTGCTCCAGGTTGGTGCCGGCCAGGCGCACCACCACCGGGACCTGGATCGCTTGGGTGCGGATCGCCTGCACGATCCCGTTGGCGATCCAGTCGCAACGGTTGATGCCGGCGTAGATGTTCACCAGGATGGCCTTGACGTTCGGGTCCTCCAGCACGATGCGGAAGGCGTTGGCCATCTTCTCCGGTGATGCCCCACCTCCCACGTCGAGGAAGTTGGCCGGGCGCCCGCCATACTGACTGATGGCATCCATGGTCGCCATCGCCAGACCGGCGCCGTTGACGATACAGCCCACGTTACCGTCCAGGGCGATATAGTTGAGATCGTGGCCCGAGGCCTCCACCTCCTTCGGGTCTTCCTCGTCGAAGTCCCGCAGGTCGGTGATCTCGGTCTGGCGAAACAGGCCATTGCCATCGAAGGACATCTTGGCGTCCAGCGCCAGGAAGCGCCCTTCGGTGGTCAGGACCATCGGGTTGATCTCCGCCATCAGGGCGTCCTTGTCACGGAAACAGCGGTAGAGCCGTTTCATCAGGCGCCCCGCCTGGTGGATCTTCTTGCCGTTGAGCCCCATGCCCCGGGCCAGCTTGCGGCACTGGAAGTCCTGCAGGCCCACCGCCGGGTCCACCGGCTCGTGGACTACCTTCTCCGGGGCCTCGCGGGCCACCTCTTCGATATTCATGCCACCGCTGGCCGATGCGATCAGGGTGATGCGCTGACTGGACCGGTCGATCACCAGCCCCAGGTAGAACTCCTGTGCGATAGGGTGGGCCTGCTCCACCAGTACCCGTTGCACCAGGCGGCCCTGTTCGCCGGTCTGGGGGGTAACGAGGCGGCTGCCGATCAGCCGTTCCGCATGCTGCTGTACCATCGCCAGGTCATCGGCCATGAGAACACCGCCGGCCTTGCCGCGCCCGCCCGCATGGATCTGCGCCTTGACCACCCAGCCCTCACCACCCAGCTCCTCGGCCACTGCCAGGGCCTGATTGGCGGAGTGGGCCACCCGCCCCTCGGGCACCGGGATCTCATAGGTGCGGAACAACTCTTTGGTCTGATATTCGTGTATGTCCATCGCTAGCTCCGACTACTCTGCCGTTCGATCTGCTCGACCTTTTCGATCACCACCTGGGCCTGGCGGATGGAGGCGGCGTCGATCAGGCGTCCATCCAGACTGACCGCCCCCTTGCCCTCGGCCGCCGCCTGCTCCATCGCCTGCAGGATACGCCGGGCCCGATCCACCTCCTGTTCACCAGGGGTGAAGACCTGGTTGGCCAGCTCGATCTGGGAGGGATGGATGGCCCACTTGCCCTCGCCACCCAGCGCCGCGAAGGCCCGGGCCACCGCCAGGTAACCCTCCGGATCGCTGAAGTCACCGAACGGCCCATCGATCGGGCGCAGGCCATAGGCGCGGCAGGCGACGATCATACGCGACATGGCGAAGTGCCACTGATCCCCCAAGTAACTGGGACGCCCACCCGACTCGTCCAGGAAGCCCAGCACCCGGTAGTCCGGATTGGGTCCGCCCATGCCGACGGTACGAGCCTGGGTGGAGGCGGCATAGTCGGCCACCCCGAATACCAGGGCCTCGAGCCGATCTGGAGCGGCCTGGGCGATCGCCTCCACGTTGGCCATGCCCAGGGCGGTCTCGATCAGGGCGTGCAGGTTGATGGGTTCGAGCCCCTTGGCGGCCTCGATCTGCTCCAGCAGCAGGGCCACGAACTCCAGGTCCGAGGGCCTGCCCACCTTGGGCACCAGCAGGGTGTCCAGTTTGTCCCCCGCCTGCTCCACCACCTCGACGATGTCGCGGTAGCAGAAGTGGGTATCCAGGCCGTTGATGCGCACCGAAACAGAGCATTTGGACCAGTCCAGATCGTTCAGGGCCTGGATGACGTTGCGCCGCGCCTGCTCCTTGTCGTCCGGCGCCACCGCGTCTTCCAGGTCCAGAAACACCAGGTCGGCTCCCGCATCCGGGGCCTTCTCCAGCATCCGCGGGTTACTGCCGGGTACCGCCAGCTCACTGCGGTGCAGTCTGTTTTTATAGGCCATCTAACCGTCTTCCCCCGTTACCAATTGACGGAAACCTTCCAAGTCAAAGGGTTACCGGCAGGCGCCGGTCACAAAAGCCCATGAGTTTACGCCGACCGCCATTATTTCCCAAGCCGGATGAGCGGGGTTGGCCCGGCGCCATGTGAAAGAGCCCCGACGATCCACTAGAATAGCCGGTATCCGACCCCCTACGCCTTCCAACCCACATCACCACAGGTAGACCAACATGCGCAGCAAAGTCGATGAACTGTTCGACCTCTCGGAACAGAAGATACAGGAGGCCAAGCGACTCATGAGTAAATTGCCGGACCTGTCGGACGCCGCAGAACAACAGCGGATCGAGGAACGGATCAAACGGCTGATCGAGGAGAGCGACCGGCTCTCGGAGATCGCCGAGGATATCGGCACCAGCAAGCAGAAATAACCCGCACCTTCATAGAGACCGGGGGGGAAGAGCCATGGTCGATGCAAGCCTTCAAAGCAGCCTGGAAGAGATCGAAAAACGCCTGCAGAAACGCAAATTGAACGTCGACGAGGCGGAGCGGCAACGCCTGGGACGGGACCGTTCCGAGATCGGCCGCAAGATCATCACCCTGTTCGTCGCCTCGGTACTGATCGTGTTGATCGCCATCGTGGCCCTGGCCGGTCTCAACCTGACCATCTGGAAAGAGGCCACGGAGAAGCTCATCACCCTCCTCTCTTCCGTCGTCCTCCCGGTAGTGACCCTGGTCATCGGCTACTATTTCGGCAGCGAACAGCAGGGCAACGGCCCGCGCTGAGCACACCAGGCAGACCGCAGCGACACCCAAGCAACAGCCGATCGCCAATATTGCGCGGGGTGATATCGGATCGGTCCCCTTCCATATCAACAACTCAAGAGGCCAACAGCCATGGATAAGCTCTACCGCATCACTGGGTTCATCCCCTTCATCCTGATCATCTTTCTCAACGCCTTTGTCGACCTGGGGCACAAGATCCTCATTCAGGACACCATCTTCAAGGTGCATAATGGGCCGACCCAGATCGTTCCCACCGGGCTGTTCCATCTGCTGACCCTCACCGCCCTGGCCGGGGCCGTCCATGCCGTCTACCGGCTACCCCAGTCGCTGGTGCGCTACCTGATCTCGCGCCGCTTCATGAGCACCCACCGCATCCAGGTGGTGGGATTCGAGAACCTTCCAGGACAGGGTGGCGTGCTGATACTGGGTCACCACATCAGCTGGCTCGACTGGGCGATGATCCAGATCGCTTGCCCCGCCCGGTGCGTTTCGTGATGTACCGCGGCATCTACTGGCGCTGGTATCTGAAGGGGTTTCTCGACCTCCTCGGTGTGATCCCCATCGTCGGCGGCAGCTGCCGCGAATCCCTGTTACGGATCAACCTAGAATCCTCAATAGAGAGAGCAGAACATGAACCAAGAATATGACCTGATCGCCATCGGTGGTGGCAGCGGCGGGCTGTCGGTGGCCGAACGCGCGGCGCGTTATGGCAAACGCTGCGCGGTGATCGAGGCCGCGCGCCTGGGCGGCACCTGTGTCAATGTGGGCTGCGTGCCCAAGAAGATCATGTGGTATGGGGCCGAACTGGCGCACCAGCTGGAGATGGCCGGCGACTACGGCTTCGAGGTGACCCGTCACGGCTTCGACTGGGCAACCCTGGTGGCCCGGCGCGAGGCCTATATCGATGGCATCAACGACTGGTATCACCGCTATCTGGCGGACTCGGAGATCGACGAGATCCAGGGGCACGCGCGTTTCATGGAGCCCCACTGCCTGCAGGTGGGCGAACAGACCTACCGGGCCGAACACATCGTCATCGCCACCGGCGGGCGACCGCTCTGGCCCGATCTGCCCGGCGCGGAACTGGGCATGGACTCGGACGGCTTCTTCGCCCTCGGCGAGCGCCCCGGGCGGGTGGCCGTGGTGGGGGCCGGCTATATCGCCGTGGAACTGGCCGGGGTACTCAACGCCCTGGGCAGCGAGGTCAGCCTCTACCTGCGCAAGGAGCACTTCCTGCGCCGCTTCGACGCCATGCTGCGCGAGGGGCTGATGGAACAGATGCTCGAGGATGGTGTGTCGATCTTTCCCCGCACCCAGGTAGCGGCCCTGGAGCGGGAGGCGGATGGCGGCATCACCCTGGTGTGCGACCAGGGCAGCCGCACCCAGGGAATGGACGCGGTCATCTGGGCCATCGGCCGCACCCCCAACAACCACGACATCGGCCTCGAAAACGCCGGCCTGGAGACCGATCGGCAGGGCTTCATCCCCACCGATGGCTACCAGAATACTGCAGTGGATGGGATCTACGCCCTGGGCGATATCAGTGGTCGGGCGCAGCTCACCCCGGTGGCGATCGCCGCCGCCCGCCGCCTGGCCGACCGCTTGTTCGACAACCGGCCCGAACGCCGCCTGGACTATACCAACATCCCCTCGGTGATCTTCTCCCACCCCCCCATCGCCAGCATCGGCCTGACCGAGACCGCGGCCCGGGAGCAACACGGCGAGGCGGTCAAGATCTACCAGACCCGCTTCACGCCGATGCAGTACGCCTTTACCCAGCGGCGGGTCCACACCTCCATGAAGCTGGTCACCGTGGGCGCCAGGGAGCGGGTGATCGGCTGCCATATCATCGGCCCGGGGGCGGACGAGATGCTGCAGGGCTTTGCCGTGGCGATCCGCATGGGCGCCACCAAGCAGGACCTGGACGACACCCTGGCGATCCACCCGACCAGCGCCGAAGAGCTGGTGACCATGCGCTGATTGGCCGACCAGGAGAGGGCGGCATGCACACCATCGACATCCACACCCATCTGCTCAACCCGGCGGTACGCTTCCAGCGTCCGATCGACCGCTTCACCCTACGCTTCTTCGCCCGCAACCTGGGGGCCGATCCCGGTGCGCTGCGGGCGGCCCCCTACCCGACCTACGTGGACTCCATGGCAAGCGCCATCCGCGACTCCAAGCACATCGACCGGGTCTGCCTGTTGGGGGTGGACTGCCGGGTGGACGAGCGGGGGCGCCAGACGCACCGGGATCCGACCGTCTGTGCCATGAGCGAGGACGTACTGGCAGTGGCGCGTCGCTACCCGGACCAGTTCATCCCCTTTCTCTCGGTCAACCCGCGCCGCCCGGACGCCCTGGAGCGACTCGACGAGCTGATCGAGAGGGGCTGTCGGGGGGCCAAGTTTCTGCAGAACTACTGGGGGGTGGATCTCAACGACCGGCGCTTCATCCCCTACTACGAAAGGCTCGTAGCGCGGGGGATCCCCCTGATCATCCACATCGGCAGCGAGTACGCCATCAGCTCGGATACCCGTTTCGAGGGAGTCAGCATGCTCGAACTGCCCCTGGCCTGCGGGGTCAAGGTGATCGCCGCCCACATGGGCCTGGGCCGCATCGAGCACCGGCTGCTACCCTGGCGTAACCTCTCCCGGGAGCCGCGCCATTTCGACCGGGACTACCACCGGCTGCTGGAGATGCTCAGGCGCCACGACAACCTCTATGCCGATATCGCGGCGATCCTGGCGCCCCTGCGCGCCAGGGCCCTGCGCCACCTCTCCCAGCAGCGCGACATCCACCACAAGCTGCTGTTCGGCACCGACTACCCGGTCCCCTTCCTGACCCGCTTCAACCGCGATGACCTGGGGTCCGAGACCCACCGGGCCATTGCCGCCATCGCCAACCCCTTCGACCGTTATGCCGCGGTCATCCTCAACTATTTCCCGGAAGGCAGCCCGATCTACGACAACCACCGCAAGCTGTTGGGCACAGTCGCCTGAAATCACTCCCAGGGTGCAAAGTGGGCCTCGCCGGCCAGTCCCGCCATGGCCGTCTCGAGCCGCCGCATCTAGTGGCTGCGGCTGCCCCCCCAGGCCAGGGGTCCGGGAGGCCATCCCAGGCGGTCGCAGCACGCAGCGCGGGAAATTTTGCCTGACCCTTCAAAACCGGTATACTGTTTGGTTCCTTCCGTCCCATTCCCTTGATGTAGATCTCCATGTCCGACACCCCTTCCCCGGCCGCCAGCTTCCGCGACCTGCTGCTGCCTGCCCCGCTGTTGAGCGCCCTCGAGGAGGTCGGTTACGAGACCCCTTCGCCGATCCAGGCCCAGACCATCCCCCACCTGCTCCAGGGCCGTGACCTGCTGGGCCACGCCCCCACCGGAACCGGAAAGACCGCCGCCTTCGCCCTGCCACTGCTGGCGCGCCTGGATACCCGGCGCAAGCAGGTGCAGGTCATGGTGCTCACCCCGACCCGGGAGCTGGCGATCCAGGTGGCCGAGGCCTTCCAGCGCTATGCCCGGCACCTGGAGGGTTTCCATGTGCTGCCCATCTACGGGGGCCAGGACTATGGCATCCAGCTGCGCCAACTCAAACGCGGGGCGCAGGTGGTAGTCGGCACCCCGGGGCGGGTCATGGACCACATGCGCAAGGGCACACTGCGTCTCGGCGAACTGCAGGCGCTGGTGCTGGACGAGGCGGACGAGATGCTGCGCATGGGTTTCATCGACGACGTGGAGTGGATCCTCGACCAAACCCCGAAGGGACGTCAGATCGCCCTCTTCTCGGCCACCATGCCGAAACAGATCCAGCAGATCGCACGGCGCCACCTGGAGCAACCCCGGGAGATCTCCATCAAGGCCCGCACCGCCACCGCCGAGACTATCCGCCAGCGCTACTGGCTGGTCAGCGGTCTGCACAAGCTGGACGCCCTGACCCGTATCCTTGAGGTGGAGCCCTTCGACGGCCTGCTGTTGTTCGTACGCACCAAGACCGCCACCCTGGAACTGGCGCAACGGCTCGAGGCCCGGGGCTACGCGGCGGCGGCCCTGAACGGCGACATGCCGCAGAAGCAGCGTGAACAGATGGTCGAGCGGCTCAAGCAGGGCTCCCTGGACGTGTTGGTGGCGACCGACGTGGCCGCCCGCGGCCTGGACGTGGAGCGGATCAGCCATGTGATCAACTACGACATCCCCTACGACACCGAGGCCTATATCCATCGCATCGGCCGCACCGGTCGCGCCGGTCGCCAGGGCGACGCCATCCTCTTCGTGGCGCCCCGGGAGCGGCGTATGCTGGCAGCCATCGAGCGGGCCACGCGGCAGAAGATCGAGCCCCTGGAGCTGCCCTCCACCGAGACCGTCAACAACAAGCGCATCGCCGACTTCATGCAGCGGATCACCGATACCCTGGCCGCCGGCGAACTCGGGTTCATGCAGGGCCTGCTGGAGCAGTACCAACAGGAACACGACGTGCCCCCATTGGAGATCGCCGCGGCCCTGGCGCAGATATCCATCGGCGATCGCGACTGGCTGCTGAAACCGGAGAAGCACAGCAGACAGCGTAAACCTGGAGAGCGTGTGCGACCAGAGAGACGGGAGCGCCCCGCACCAGGCAAGCCACAGCCACCCCGCCCCGCCCAGGACATGGAGCGGTTTCGCATCGAGGTGGGACACCAGCACCAGGTCAAGCCCGGCAACATCGTCGGCGCCATCGCCAACGAGGCGGGACTGGACGCCCAGTATATCGGCCACATCGACATCCACGACGACTTCAGCCTGGTCGATCTGCCCGCCGGCATGCCCAGAGAGGTCTTCCGGGACCTGAAAAAGGCCTGGGTCTGCGGCCAGCGCCTCGGCATCTCGCGGGTCGACCCGGCCAAGAAGCCGCGCAAGGGCGGCCACAAACCAAGGAAGACCAAGACCCATAGGCCGGCCAAGCGGAAGCCCTAGGGATACTCAGCCTGGGGATTCAGGGGAGTCTGCTGGGACCCACCAGTCCGGGTCAGCCGGTCTCCACCGGCCGCCCATGCAATTGCCATTCGGGTAACCCACCCTCCAGGCGCCGGGCCTCCATGCCTTGATGTCGCAGCCTGGCGACCGCATCGAAGGCCAGCACGCAGTGGGGACCCCGGCAGTAGGCGACGATCTCCTGGGAGGGCTCCAGCTCGTGCAGGCGTTCCTCCAGCTCCTGCAGGGGGATGTTGATCGCACCGGGCAGGTGCCCCGCCGCGTACTCCTCCGCCGGTCGTACATCCAGCACCGACACCAAGCCAGCCCGCGCCCGCTCCAGCAGCTGCTCCGCTGGCACCGGCTCCAGACTGTCCTTGACCACGAGGTAGTCATCCACCAGTCGGTTGACATCGGCCAGGTGGCGCTCCGCCACAGCCCTCAGGGCATCCAGCAATCCCACCACGTCCATGCCGCTCAGACGGTAGTAGACCCGGTGGCCCTGTTTGCGATTGACCACCAGGCCCGCCTGCCGGAGCTGCTGAAGATGCTGGGAGGTATTGGCCACCGTCAGCCCCGAGACCCGGGCCAGGTCGTCCACGCTACGCTCCCCCTGGGCGAGGAACTCCAGCAGCTCCAGCCGGTAGCCGTTGCCCATCGCCTTGGCGACCCGGGCGAACTGGTTGAACAGGTCGTGTTTGAAGTCTCCGGTTGACATGGGCACCTATCCCTTCAATAATTCAAGCGTTCTATTGAATTAATTCTGGGTAATTATAAC
>Ga0114931_10000160_pt1 | contig 76185 bp, 70 predicted proteins | sample 2SBtaG_FD_89579 | JGI IMG/M metagenome (GOLD analysis project Ga0114931, IMG submission 89579) | Deep subsurface microbial communities from Kolumbo volcano to uncover new lineages of life (NeLLi) - 2SBTROV14_V59a metaG | ecosystem: Environmental > Aquatic > Marine > Volcanic | place: Kolumbo...
CCCCGCGCCCTCGGGCAACCCTGCTCCGTAGGCGCTGAGCAGGTCGGCCTCACCGCGGAGCGCCTCGGCCTCGCCGGCCCGCGCATCGGCACGTCGCGCGTCCGCGAGACGGCGCCGCGCAAGGCCCGCGCGTCGCCCGGCGGCGTCGCGCACGAGGGCCAGCGCCCGCTCGCGGCGGTCGTGTCGGCTCTGCTCCGCCGGCTCCGAGGAGCCTCCCGCGCGTCGCAGCCATGCCGCCGGCTCCCGGGCCAGGTCCTGGACGGCCGTAACTACGCGGTCGAGCGTGTCCCCCTCCAGGCGCTCACCCGGCTCCACGGCGCAACCGACGGCCAGGGCCCCGATGAGCTGCGGGCCGATCCCGTCGAGGCGTCCCTTGACGTCCCGCAGCCGGTGACCGCGAAGCGCATCGTGCAGGGCGTCGGTGTCCGCCACGCGGGGGTCGAGCTTGTCGTACGGGGGCGGCGGCCGGTAGGCCAGGCCGGGCTTGAGCTCCCGGTAGCGATTGCGCTCGGCCGACACCGTGCGCTCAACCCCGAGGATGACGCGCTCCGCGTCGAGCAGCACGAGGTTGGCGTTCCGGCCCGTGAGCTCGGCCACCAGCGTCACCGCCGGCTGGGGGACGAACCCCTCGGTTCCGGCGAAGGTGAGCTCCACCACGCGGTCGAGCCCCTGCTGGCGCACGCCGGCGAGGGGCCCCGTGGCCCGCGCCGCGAGCTGCTCCTGGAAGGGCGTACGAGGGCCGCCGCCGGGGACCTCCCTGCGCAGGGCCAGGCTCGGTGTGGGCGGCCGGCTGAAGATCCAGAGCGCGGCCGGTAGACCCTCCTCGGCGGCCTCGAGCGGAACGACGGCGGTGCGCTCGTCCGGGAACCGCCACGCTCCGCGCTCGATGGGCAGGCGCTCGTGGAGCGGCCCCAGCGCCTCGGCCAGCAGCAGTCCCTCCACGGTCGCGCTACGCTCGCCGCTTCAGTTGAGCAGCCGGTCGTTGCCGCCCAGCATCGCCTGCGCGGTCCGCAGGTGCCGACGCAACGGCAGGTACCAGTCGCTGCCGGGGTCGGTGTGCTCGAGGGCCAGGCGCGCGTGGGTGAGGACCCGCTCGGCCATCGACTCGCCGCGCCACGCGCAGGCATCGGCGAGGAGCTGCTGGGCCCCCACCCACACCGGATCGCCGGTCTGGCTGGCGCTCACCGCCTGCTCGAACCAGCTGATGGCCTCGTCGAGCCGGAAGTACTCGTAGGCGACGTTGCCGAGGCACAGACAGGCGGCCGCCGTCGCTCCCATCTCGAGCGCCTGACGTGCGAGCAGCTCGGCGGTGTCGAACTCCCCCATCTTCAGTCGGATGTCGGCCAGGTCCGCTAGCGCCTCGGCGCGGTGGGGGTAGGTCGGGTCGCTCACCACCTCGCCGAGCATCTCCTCGGCCGCGGTCAGCTCCTCACTCTCGATGAGCGCGTACGCGGCCTCGTGCTGAACGAAGGGGCGGTCCTCGCCGGGAGCCTGGTCGAGCGCCTCGGCGAAGGCGCGGTTGGCCTCCGGGTAGCGGTTGAGCGCGACCAGCGCCTGGGCGAGGGCGAGCGCCGTCTGGAAGCTCTGGATGGGGTCCGGCACGCCGGCACCGTCGAGGGCGCGCGCTTCGCGCAACAGCCCCAGCGCGCGGTTCGGGTTGCCGCTCTCGAGCTGGGCGCGGCCCGCCAGGTATCGCTGCATCACGCGGTCTTCGGCGCGCAGGGCCGATTCGTCGACACGTTCGAGTTCGCGCAATGCGTCGTGAGCCTCGCCCAGCTCGAGGAGCGCGCCCGCCAGGCTGAGCCGTTCGGGCTCGCACTCGGCCGGCGGCGCCAGCTCGACCGCACGGGCGAAGGCGTACGACGCACCGGTCCAATCCCCCAACGACTCCCGGCACTGCCCGGTGAGCGACCAGCGCCGCCACACCAGGTAGGCCGGCAGGCTGTCGTCGTCGAGCTGTGCCAGCCGCTTGGCGGCGCTCTTTGGCGCGCCAGCTCCGAGGAGCGCGCTAGCGGCGTGATAGGCGGCCACCGGATCCGCGCCGGACGGCACCTGCCGGACGCCCCGCTTGACGTCGCCCACGGAGCTGCCGCGGTAGGCGGCGAACTCCCAGTACAACGCGCGGTAGAGCGGGTGCTCCGCCAGGTTCGGGTCGGCCGCGACGGCCTGCCGCAGCGCGGGCATGCCGTTGTCGACGCCGTCGTCGGCGTAGAGAGCGTACACGGCGGCAAGGTGCAGCCAGTACTGCCCCTGCGACCCCCGAGCGTACGGGCGCCTGGCGGCGTCCTCGAGCAACGCGAAGGCCACGTCGTACTGACCCTCGGCCAGCGCGCGTTGCGCCGGCTCTAGATCGACCGAGCGCGGCTTGCGGAACATCACGCTGCCACGCTACCACGAGGTTGCGTGCTGGGCGATGATCAACGCCGCACAGCGGGCGCCGGCCGGCGTCAGAGCCAGGGCACGGTCCGCGGCCCCTCGCCACCGTCGACTCCGGGGCGCGCGCGATGGAATCCCTCGACGGACAGGCGCCTGGTGAACTTCGCCATGAAGTCGAGCACCGACAGCGCCTGCGTCCGGTGCTGGCCCATCGCGCGGAGTTTCGCTTCGAGGAAGGCGCCCGCCTCCACGACGTGCGTGGGGCCCAGGTGGCCGGCCCGGACGACCGCCGGATCGAGGAAGCCCGGTCGCGCAGGGCCGTCGTAGGCATGGTCGCTGGCGTAGTAGTAGAGCGCCTCGACGGGCGCCGAGGCGGCGTCGAGGGCCCGCAACGTCACCCGGTTCGCCGTCACGTGGTCGGGGTGGCCGTTGCTTCCGTTGGGGGGGAACGTCACGACCGTGCGAGGTCGCACGCGCTCGATCACGTCGACCGCGCGGGCGACGAGCTCATCTTCGTCCAGCGATTGCAGGCCCGGATGCGGTGGGATCCCGCGATCGGCATCGGGAACGAAGTCGGGGTAGTCGAGGATGGTTACGTCCTCGACCCCCAGGGCGGCCAGCGACGCGCGGAGCTCGGCCTCGCGCACCGCGGCGAGGTCCTCGCGCGCGCACAGCTCGAGCGACCGCCCGGCGCGTCCGCGCGTCAGCGTCAACGTGGCGACGCGGCGGCCGTACGCCGCCATGCGGGCGAAGAGGGCCCCGCACCCGAAGACCTCGTCGTCGGGATGGGGAACGATCAGCAGCAGATCGGTCATGCCGTCGATGATACCCAGCGACCGGGATCGGGGATCATGGTGTCCGGTCGCTCGAACTGCGAGGCGAGGACGTCGAGGTTGCGGGCCTCAGTTCGCCGCGGCGGGCTCCCGCGTCTCGAACCGGAACCCCCCATCTCCGACGTCGACCACCACATGATCGCCGTCCTGCACGTCACCGGCGATGATGGCCCGGGACAGCGGCGTCTCGATCGACTGGCGCACGGAGCGCTTCAAGGGGCGCGCGCCGAAGACCGGATCGAACCCGCGTCGGGCCAACTCGTCCATGGCGGCGGGGCTCAGCTCGAGGCGGATGTGGCGTTCTGCGAGCCGCTCACTAACCTGCTCGAGCTGGATCGCGGCGATGGCGTGGACCTGGTCGCGCGACAGCGCGTGGAAGACGATGATGTCGTCGACCCGATTGAGGAACTCGGGCCGGAAGTGCTCCTGCAGCATGCCGACCACCGTGGTCCGGAGCTGCTCCTCGTCGGCGCCCGCCCGGCTCGCCTCCAGGATCTGGGGACTACCGATGTTGCTGGTCATGATCACGACGGTGTTGCGGAAGTCGACCGTGCGGCCGTGCGAATCCGTGAGGCGGCCGTCGTCGAGCATCTGCAGCAGGGTGTTGAACACGTCGGGGTGGGCCTTCTCGATCTCGTCGAACAGCACCACGCTGTAGGGGTGCCGGCGCACGGCCTCGGTGAGCTGCCCCCCCTCGTCGTAGCCGACGTACCCGGGAGGCGCCCCGATGAGCTTGGCCACGGTGTGCTTCTCCATGTACTCGCTCATGTCGAGCCGGATCATGTTGTCCTCGGTATCGAAGAGCTGCTGAGCGAGGGCCTTCGCGGTCTCCGTCTTCCCCACGCCGGTGGGGCCGAGGAAGATGAACGACCCGATGGGGCGCCGCGGGTCGGCCAGGCCGGCGCGCGACCGGCGGATGGCGTCGGCCACCGCGTTGATGGCCTCGTCCTGACCGACGACGCGCTCGTGCAGCGCGGCCTCGAGCTCGAGCAGCTTCTCGCGCTCGCCCTCCATGAGGCGCGAGACCGGGATGCCGGTCGTGCGGCTGACGACCTCGGCCACCTCGTTCTCCCCGACCTCGAGGCGGACGTAGCGGGCGTCCTCGAGGCGGGTGGTCAGCTCCCGCAGGCTGCGCTCGAGCTTGGGGAGCTCGCCGTAGCGCAGCTGCGCCGCCTTCTCGAGGTCGTATTCGCGTTCGGCCCGGTCGATCTGGGTCCGCACGGCGTCGAGCTGCTCCTGCGTGCCGCGCAGCTCCTCGAGCACGCTCCGCTCGGCCTCCCAGTCCGACTGGGCACGCTCGATCTGGTCCTCGATGGCGTGGAGCTCCTCCTCGATGCGCGCCAGACGCTGCTCCGAGTCTGGGTCGTCCTCGCGCTTGAGCGCTTCCTGCTCGATCTCGAGCTGGAGCTTGCGCCGCCGCAGGTCGTCGATCTCCTCGGGCAGGCTGTCGAGCTGGACCCGGATGCGGCTGGCGGCTTCGTCGATGAGGTCGATGGCGGAGTCCGGTAGCCGACGGTCGGCGATGTAGCGCTGGGCCATGCTCGCCGCGGCGATGATGGCCGGGTCGCTGATCCGCACGCCGTGGTGGACCTCGTACTTCTCCTTGAGGCCGCGGAGGATGCTGATGGTCTCCTCCTGGCTGGGCTCGTCGATCAGGATGGGCTGGAAGCGCCGCTCCAACGCGGCGTCCTTCTCGATATCGCGGTACTCGTTGAGCGTGGTGGCGCCGATCATGCGCAGCTCGCCGCGCGCCAGCGACGGCTTGAGCATGTTCCCGGCATCGACGGCGCCCTCGGCCTTGCCCGCACCCACGATGGTGTGCAGCTCGTCGATGAACAGCAGGATCTCGCCCTTGGAGCGGACGGTCTCCTGGATCACGCCCTTCAGCCGCTCCTCGAACTCACCGCGGTACTTGGCCCCGGCGAGCAGGCTGCCCATGTCCAGCTGGATGATGCGCTTGCCCTGAAGCCCCTCCGGCACGTCCTTGTGGACGATGCGCTGGGCCAGCCCCTTGGCGATGGCCGTCTTGCCGACGCCCGGCTCGCCGATCAGCACCGGGTTGTTCTTGGTCCGGCGCAGCAGGATCTGCACGGCGCGACGGATCTCTTCGTCGCGCCCGATGACCGGGTCGAGGCCGCCCTCCCGGGCGCGCTGCGTGAGGTCGATCCCGTAACGCTCGAGCGCCTCGAAGCTCGACTCCGCGGTGCGGCTCTCCACGTTGCGGCCGCCCCGCACCGCCTGGGCGGCCTCGGTCAGGGCGGCGACGTCCGGCAGGGCACGCACCGCCTCGCCGCCCTTCTCGCGAAGCGCCACCAGCAAGGCGTCCGCGGCCACGAACTGATCCCCCCACGACCGCGCCAACGCGTCGGCGCGGTCGAACGTCGCCTGGAGCTCGGGTCGGACGTACTGTGCGGCCTGCGCGTCGTCCCCGGTGACGGCCGGCAGCCTGCCGAGCGCCGCGTCCACGGCCGCCTGGATCTGCCGAAGGTCGCCGCCGGCGCGCTCCACGACGCGCGCCGGCGGGCCCTGGGGATCGGCCAGCAGGGCCGCCGCCAGGTGCGCCGGGCCCACCTGCTGATGGTGGCGGGTCCTGGCGATCTGCTGTGCACTCGCAACGAGTTGGAGCGCGGTCTCGGTGAAACGCTCGGCATCCATGGTTTCGATGCTAGAACCTGAGTGCCTCTATGTCAAGTTTATTGCGTCCATAATGTCCCGTTCGTCGCGCCGACGGCTAGTCCGTGCGCTGCCAGAGCGCCCGCCCCTGCTCGTCCAGCGACCGCACGTCGTCCTCCTCGAGGGCAAGGGAGGCGGCGCGCATGTTGTCTTCTAGGTGCTTGGCGTTGCCCGTACCGGGGATCGGCAGCATGACGGGGCTGCGCCGCAGCAGCCAGGCCAGCGCGACCTGCGAGTGCGTGGCATGGTGGCGCTCCGCCACGGCATCGAGCGGCCCGCCGGGCCGCGCCAGCTCGCCCGCGGCCAGCGGGAACCACGGGATGAACCCGATGCCGTTGGCCTCGCAGTACTCCAGCACGTCCTCGCTCTTTCGGTTCGTGAGGTTGTAGAGGTTCTGGACGGTGGCCACCTCGAACACGTCGCGGGCCGCCTCGATCTCCTCGACCCCGACCTCGCTCAGGCCCAGGAAAAGGATCAGTCCCTCGTCCTGCATCTGCTTCATGACGCCGAACTGCTCGTCGCGCGGCACGCGCGGGTCGATGCGGTGGAGCTGCCACAGGTCGATGCGCTCGACGCCCAGCCGCCGCAGGCTCATCAGGACGCACTGACGCAGGTACTCCGGGCGGCCCACCGGCTTCCAGATATCGGGGCCGTGGCGGGTCAACCCACCCTTGCTGGCGACCACCAGCCCCCGATAGGGATGCAGCGTCTCGCGCAGCAGGTCCTCGCTCACGAACGGGCCGTAGGAGTCGGCGGTGTCGATGAAGTCGACACCCAGGTCGGGGAGGCGTTCCAGCACGCGCCGTGCTTCCGCGGGGTCGTCCGGCTCGCCCCAGATGCCTGCCCCGGTGACGCGCATGGCTCCGAAGCCGAGCCTGTGGACGGTGAGGTCGCCCCCGATGGTGAAGGTGACAGATGGCATGGCAGCGTCGTCGGACATGACGACCTCCTTCCGCCGGGCATTGTCCACCGCGCGTCCGGCGGAGCGTGTCGTCCAGGCGGGCAGCGCCCGTACCAGTGCGCCCCGCCCCCGGTACCGGCGGGGAGGGGCGCGTCCGTGTCGGCGAGGCGCTCAGGCGGCCGCGGCGGCCTCCTTGAACTCGGACGCCAGCGTGCTGATGCTGGTCTTGGCGTCACCGAACAGCATGCGCGTGTTGGGCTTGAAGAACAACGGGTTGTCGACGCCGGAGAAGCCCGGGTTCATCGAGCGCTTGAGCACGAACGTGGTACGCGCATGGTCGACGTTGATGATCGGCATGCCGTAGAGCGGGCTGGATTCGTCCTCGCGGGCGGCAGGGTTGACCACATCGTTGGCGCCGATGACGACCGCCACGTCCACCATCTCCATGGTGGGGTTGACGTCGTCGGGCTCGACGAGCTGCTCGTAGGGCACGTTGGCCTCGGCCAGCAACACATTCATGTGGCCGGGCATGCGTCCCGCCACCGGGTGGATGACGTAACGCACCTCGGCGCCGTTCTTCTCCAGCAGATCCGCCAGCTCCTTGACGGCGTGCTGCGCCTGCGCCACCGCCATTCCGTAGCCGGGCACGAAGATGACCGAGCTCGCCGCTTCGAGGATGTAATATGCGTCCTCGGCGGTGATGGGCTTGACCTCGCCCTCCACCTTCACGGTCCCGGCGGTGGTGACGGCGCCGAAACCGCTGAACAGCACGTTGGCCAGCGAGCGGTTCATGGCCTTGCACATGATGTTCGTGAGGATCAGACCGGAGGCGCCCACGAGTGTCCCAGCCACGATCAGCACGTTGTTCTGGATGACGAACCCGGCCGCCAGCGCAGCGACCCCGGAGTAGCTGTTCATCAGCGAGATCACGATCGGCATGTCGGCGCCGCCGATGGGGATGACGGCCAGCACGCCCAGGATCAGCGACAGCAGGATGACGATGAGCAACAGCGGGTAGGTCGTGGCCGGGGTGATGATGAAGATGACCCCAAGAACCAGCGAGCTGCCCACGATCAGCGCGTTCACGGGCTGCTGCCCCTTGAACTGGATGGGCTTGCCGGGCATGCGCTCGGCCAGCTTCGCCCACGCGACGAGGGAGCCGGTGAACGCCACCGCGCCGACCAGCACCGCGAAGAAGATGGCGATGGAGGTCACGACGCCTGGGTTGGGTTGGTGGATGTACTCCGCCCAGCCCACCAGCATCGAGGCCAGACCGCCGGAGCCGTTGAACAGCGCCACCATCTCGGGCATCTGCGTCATCTTGATCACGGCAGCGGCCCACCAGCCGATGGCCCCGCCGACCACCAGGCCGACGATGATCCAGATGTAGTCGAGCCCGCCGAGCAGCAGCGTGGCGATGATGGCGAGGAGCATCCCGACGGCCGAGATCATGTTGCCGCGGCGGGCGGACTCGACCCTGCCGAGCATCTGCAGCCCGAAGATGAACAGGATCGCCGAAACGATGTACACGAGGTTGATGACTGTGGTCATGGCGCTTCCCTAGTCCTTCTTGCCGGTCTTGAACATCGCCAGCATGCGGTCGGTCACCAGGTAGCCCCCGACCACGTTGATCGTGGCGAACGCCACGGCGAGCACCGCCAGGACGGTCCCGAAGGTGCCGTGGATCGCCGTGGCCGCCAGGGCCCCGACGATGCTGATCCCCGAGATCGCGTTCGAACCCGACATCAAAGGGGTGTGGAGCTGCGACGGCACCTTGCCGATGAGCTCCAGACCCAGGAAGATGGAGAGCACGAAGATGAACAGCAGCAGGAGCATCGTCACTTGGACCCCTCCACAACCTCGCGGACCCGGGCGTCGCGGATCTGCCCGTCGTGCGCGAGCAGCGCTGCACCGACGACCTCGTCCTCGGTATCGAGCTCGAGCGCATTCGCTTCCTTGTCGTAGGCGTGCTCCAGCAGGAAGTAGACGTTGCTCGCGTACATCTGGCTCGCGTCACGCGCGACCTCGCCCGGGAAGTTGCCCAGCCCCACGATCAGCACGCCGTTGTCGGTACGCACCTCCTGGTCGGCCTTCGTCCCGTCGACGTTGCCGCCGGTCGAGGCCGCCAGGTCGACGATGACCGCGCCGGGCCGCATGCCTGCGACCATCTCGGCCGAGATGATCTTGGGCGCCGGGCGTCCGAACACCTGCGCGGTGGTGATGACGACGTCCGCGCCGGCGCAGATCTTGGCCATCTGCTTGCGCTGCATCTCGAGCTGTTCCTCGGTCAGCGCCTTGGCGTACCCCTGGTCGGTCTGGCCGGTCTCGCCCACGTCGATCTCGACGAAGCGCGCGCCCAGCGACTGCACCTGCTCCTTGACGACCGGGCGCGTGTCGTAGGCCTCGACGCGCGCGCCTAGGCGCTTGGCGGTCGCGATGGCCTGCAGCCCGGCCACGCCCGCGCCGACGACGAACACACGCGCCGGCGGGATGGTGCCCGCCGGCGTGCTCATCATCGGCAGCGACTTGTCGATGCGCTCCGCGGCGATCACCACCGCCGCATAGCCGGCCAGGCTGGCCTGGCTCGAGAGTGCGTCCATCTTCTGGGCGTAGGTGGAGCGCGGGATCAGCTCCATGCAGAAGGCGCTGACCTTCGCGTCGGCCAGCGCCCGCACCGTGTCCGGGCTCCGGAACGGGTCGAGGAAGCTGACGGCGATGGCCCCCTCCCGAAGGCCGCCGATGACATCGGGTGTGGGTTTGTTGACCGCGACCAGCGCGTCCGCTTTCTTCAGCAGCGCTGCGCGATCGGGCTCGAACGTGGCCCCAACCTTCTCATAGGCCGCGTCGGCGAGGTAGAGCGCATCGCCGATGCCGGGTTCGAGCGTCACGGACATGCCGAGCCGCACGAGCTTGTCGACGACCTGGGGGGTGAGCCCCACTCGCCGTTCGCCTGCAGCTGTCTCCTTGAGCGCGACGATATTCATTTGGCTTCGATGATGACACACTCCTCCGCGCACCAACCACCGGACATTCGTCCCCCGTGACAATCATCACGACCCCGCGTCGTACCCCGCATCGCGCCCCGCCCCGCGGGCGCCCGTGCCTCGCGGCAACGCCACCATCACGAGTGCTTCGCCGACCCGCCGGGGACGTACGACCTGCAGAGAGCACGATCCCGGAAGGCTATAATGGTCGGCCGATGAAGCATGTGGCCATCCTCACCAGCGGGGGCGACGCTCCGGGCATGAACGCGGCCATCCGCGCGGTCGTCCGCACGGCCGTGTACGACGGGCTCCGCATCTCCGCGGTGTACCGCGGTTACCAGGGGCTGATCGAGAACGACATCGTCGAGGTCGGCGCCCGCAGCGTCGCCAACATCATCCAGCGTGGAGGCACCATCCTCCGCACGGCGCGCTCGCAGGCGTTCATGGAGCCGGAAGGGCGCGCCCAGGCGGTGGCCAACCTGCGCTCGCACGGCATCGACGGCCTCATCGTCATCGGCGGCGACGGCAGCTTCCGCGGCGCCTACCGGCTGTTCGAGGATCACGGCTTCCCCGTCGTCGGCATCCCGGCCACCATCGACAACGACATCTACGGCACCGACGTCTCCATCGGCTTCAACACCGCCACCAACGTCGCTCTGGACGCGGTCGACCGGCTGCGCGACACGGCGGCGAGCCATGACCGCCTGTTCCTTGTGGAGGTGATGGGGCGCCGCTCCGGCCATATCGCCCTCCACGTGGGAGTGGCTGGCGGGGCCGAGGCGGTGCTGTTGCCGGAGGTCCGGATCGAGGCCGAGGAGGTCGCCGACATGATCGTGGCGGCCCAGGAGCGCGGCAAGCGCTCGAGCATCGTGATCGTTGCCGAGGGCGCGTACGAGGGCGGCGCCATGAATCTGCAGGCGCGGGTGCGCGAGCGTTGCGGCTACGAGGTGCGCACCGTCATCCTCGGCCACACCCAGCGCGGCGGCTCCCCCTCCACGCGCGACCGCGTGCTCGCCTCACGCCTCGGCTACCACGCGGTACGCAGCCTGCTCGACGGGCGCAGCGGCGTGATGGCCGGCGCCGATAAGCGGGGCGTCGTCCACGTTCCGTTGAAGGACGTCTGGGAGCTCCACAAGGACATCGACTGGGAACTCGTCGAGATGGCGGGCGTACTGGCGATATAGGACCAGGCCGCCGACTGGTCCCTAGTTCCGGGACAGCCCCCAAGGCTACGCGAAATACCGCTTCATCGAGGTCCCCCTCGCATGCAACCGTCACCCCTGGCGCACGAACCGCCACCTAGAAATCCGGGAACAGTGGCAACTGCTCTGCCTTGGCTGGCCTAGTTCGAGGCATGACCACTTCCGCAATCGTCAGTTGTCCAGGGACACCCTGCAATAGGCTCTCTGCCTCTGCAGGTTCTGAGGCGAGCCGTACCGTCGTGCCTTCCCTTGCCGGTTCGAGAAGCAGGACCTCATCCAACGCTATGCCATCATCGCGGAGGATATCGGCCGAATGCGTGCTTAACGAGAAGCTGGCGACCGCATTTCCGTTGAATACGCGCAAACATCTGCGGCAGATATCTCACGACCTCTGGATGAAGCGAAAGCTCGAGCTCCACAAGCAACAAAGGCCCTCTGCCATCGAGCGTTGCCCATAGCAGACCCATCAGGCGAAGAGTTCCATCCGAAAGCTGATTCTCGTCTTTGCCAAGCACCTTGGGGCCGCCAGCGCTCGTACCGCCCGCGCAGGTGCGGTGTTCCTCGTGCGCCAGGCCATGGTTGGATTTCGACGAGTTGAGGCGCCACGACCTTGAGCGCCTGCGTTATTCGACCGAGTCTCGCCCGCTGCGTACGATCGTCAACGCCGGCGACCTGTTCAAGGAAGTCTCCCCCGAACGGGTCGTTCTTTCGCCCAATTGACCTGTCAGGATCTCGCACGGGTTGTGGAACAAGGTGGAGGTACCGCACACGCTCAAACGCCTGAGCTAGTTCCCTGAAATCCCGATTCACGCTAGCCTGCTGGACATACGTTTGGCCCGACTGATCGACATCACTGTGCTCGTTAGGGAACGGTCTCTCTAGGAGCACGTTCCCATCGCTGACCACATGCTCGCGCTCAATCACCGGGCGTTGTTGGTTCGTCCGATCGAACACAAGTTCGTAGGCCCACTGTCTGGCGTCATCTGCCGGATCAACAGCGCGCTCAACGAAGATCCGGATGTCAGAGTAACGACGCGCAGCGAGGGATCGCATCGCCGATACTCCCCCCGGTTCTCGACAGCCGCCTCCAGACCTCCCCCTACTATCACAAGGTCACTCAGAAAGCGTAGAGCGTCCAGCAGATTGGACTTACCAGAGGCATTCGGGCCGACCAAGAACTGACGTGGCCCAACGGGAACATCCACGGAGACGAAGTTCCGCCGGTTGTCCAAATTCAGCCGACTGGATCCAACTTGTCGTGGTCGTTCACTACGGTTCGATGCCCGTGGATTCTTGGGCACATGGAGTCTAGCCTGGAGAGCGCCGCACCCGCACGAACCGGTCGCGGCCGCGCTGCAGGACCACCGGCGTCTGCAACGCCAACCACAGCCGAGGATCCTCGATCGGCTCGCCATCCAGCCGCAGGCCGCGGTTCTGGATCAACCGGCGGGCCTCGCCGTTGGAGGCCGTGAGGCCGGCTAGCGTCGCGAGACGGAGCACGCCGATCCGGCCGTCCCGGAACTCGGCCGCCGCGACCTCCACCTCGGGCATGGCATCGGGGATGCGGCCCTTCGCCACCTCGTCGTAGCGCCTCTCGGCCGCCTCGACGCTGCCCTCGCCGTGGTACAGCCGCACGAGTTCGCGCGCGAGCAAGCGGTGGGCCCCCACCGGGTCGGCGTCCGCCTTCGCCCGGACGGCCGCCACGTCGAGCAACGTCCCCAGCTCCACGTACCGCCCGAGGAGCGCGTCGGGGACCTGCATGGCCTTCTTGTACATGACCTCCGGCGCCTCGGCGATGCCGATGTAGTTGCCGAGCGACTTCGACATCTTGTCCACGCCGTCGAGGCCTTCGAGCAGCGGCGTGGTGAGCGCCACCTGAGGCTCGAGGTCATGCGCGCGCTGCACGTCGCGGCCGACCAGCAGGTTGAAGAGCTGGTCGGTCCCTCCGAGCTCTACGTCGGCCCGGATGGCCACCGAGTCGTAGGCCTGAGCCAGCGGGTAGAGCAGCTCGTGGACGCTGATCGGCGTGCCCTCCCGGAAGCGCTTGGTGAAGTCGTCGCGCTCGAGCATGCGGGCGACGGTGTAGGTCGACGCCAACCGCACCACGTCACCGAACCCCAGCGGGGCCAGCCACTCGGAGTTGTGCCGGATCTCGAGCCGCGCCTCGGCGTCGTCGAGGATGCGGGTGGCCTGCGCCACGTAGGTCTCGCCGTTCCTGCGCGTCTGCTCCAGGCTCAACACCGGCCGCGTCTTGCTGCGCCCCGACGGATCGCCGATGGTGGCGGTGAAGTCACCGATGATCAGCACCACGAGGTGCCCGAGGTCCTGGAACTGCCGCAGCTTGCGGAGCACCACCGCGTGCCCGAGGTGGAGGTCGCTGCTCGACGGGTCGACGCCCAGCTTGACCCGAAGCTGGCGCCCTTCGCGCTCAGCACGACGCAACTTCTCCTCGAGCGCCTCTTCGGGAACGATGGTCTCCGCGCCGCGCCGGAGCAGCGTCATGGCCTGCTGGATGTCCACGTGCGTCCTCCCGGGCGGCGCATCATGGTGCGCCGCGCCCAAGCCGCACGGCGGCGGCCGCGACAGTCTAGCACGCGTCGCAGACGCGTTCGTCGCAGGACAAGCGGGGGCGTCGCCCCCTGCTAGCATCGAGAACGGCGCCGCAGCGCGCCGGTGAGGGAGGCCAGCATGTACCTTGGAATGGTAGGGCTCGGACGGATGGGCGCCAACATGACGCGACGCCTCATCAAGGACGGGCACCACCTCGTGGTGACCGACGTGGACGACGACGCCGTGGCGAAACTGGCCGACGAGGGTGCCACCGGAGCAGGCTCCGTGGCCGAGCTGATCGAGAAGCTCCCCACGCCGCGCCTGGTGTGGTTGATGGTCCCCTCCGGCGACGCGACCGAGTCGGTCTTCCAGGAGGCCCTGGCGCATCTCGACCAGGGTGACATCCTGGTCGATGGCGCCAACTCGCACTACACCGACACCGTGCGCCGCGGCGAGGAGGCCGCCCGCAAGGGCGTGCGCATGCTCGATGCGGGCGTGTCCGGCGGCGTCTGGGGGTTGGACGACGGCTACAACATGATGATCGGCGGCGAGGACGGCGCGCTCGAGGCCGCCCGGCCCGCCCTGACGACGCTCGCGCCGGAGGACGGCTTCGCGCACGTCGGCCCGGTCGGCGCCGGGCACTTCGTCAAGATGGTCCACAACGGCATCGAGTACGGGCTCTTGCAGGCCTACGGGGAGGGGTTCGAGGCGCTCGCGGCGTACCCGCATGCCGAACTCGACCTGGAGAAGATCGCCGACCTGTGGACGCACGGTGCGGTCGTGCGCTCGTGGCTGCTCGAGCTGCTCGTCCGGGCGTTCTCCGAGGATCCCAAGCTCGACGGCATCCGCGGCTACGTCGACGACAGCGGCATGGGGCGCTGGACCGTGGACTTCGCCGTGGAGCAGGCCGTCCCCCTGCCCGCCATCAGCGCCGCCCTGTTCGCTCGCTTCCGGAGCCGCCAGGACGACAATTTCGGCGCCAAGGTGGTCGCCGCGCTCCGCAACCAGTTCGGCGGCCATCCCGTCAAGGAGGCCTAAGGTGCCCAAGGCGCCTGCGACGGCCTTCGTGATCTTCGGGATCACCGGCGACCTTGCGGCACGCAAGCTGATGCCCGCGCTCTACCAGCTCCACCGCCAGGGCGCGCTCCACGAGGACACGATCCTCGTAGGCTACGGGCGCAGCCCGCTGAGCGACGAGGCGCTGCGCACGCGCCTGGCCGAATCGCTGGCGCGCCACGCCGGCTGGCACGACGGCGCGGACTGGGCCACCCTGGAAGGGCGCATCCATTACGTCCGGGGCGGCTACGACGAGCCCGAGGGCTTCCGCCGGCTGGCGGAACGGCTGGAGGGCTGGGGGCGCGACAACCGGACCTTCTACACGGCCACGCCGCCCCAGACCTACGAGCCGATCGTGCGGAACCTGGCCGGCGCCGGCCTCCACGAAGGCGGTAACGGCTGGTCCCGGCTGGTGATCGAGAAGCCGTTCGGCGACGATCTCGCGACCGCACGGGAGCTCAACCGGCACGTCCTCGAGCGCTTCCGGGAGTAGCAGGTCTACCGCATCGACCACTACCTCGCCAAGGAGACGGCCCAGAATCTGGCGGTGCTGCGCTTCGCCAACAGCATCTTCGAGCCGGTGTGGAGCAACCGCTACGTCGACCACGTGCAGATCACCATGGTCGAGCCCATGGGCGTGGAGGGGCGGGGCGGCTTCTACGAGTCGGCCGGCGTGCTGCGCGACGTGTTCCAGAACCACCTGCTGCAGCTCGTGGCGCTGGTGGCGATGGAGCCCCCGGCCCGTTACGACGCCCACAGCGTGCGCGACGAGAAGGTCAAGGTGTTCGACGCGCTGCGCTGCGTTCGGCCCGAGAACGCCGTGCTGGGGCAGTACGTCTCGGGCAACGGCATGCCGGGCTATCGCGAGGAGGACGGCGTCGACCCCCGCTCCCGCCAGGCGACCTTCGCCGCCGTCGAGCTCGAACTCCGCAACTGGCGCTGGTCAGGCGTGCCCTTCTACCTCCGCTCCGGCAAGCGGCTGGAGATGAAGGCCACGGAGATCGTCCTGCAGTTCAAGACCCCGCCCCACGTGCCGTTCGACCTGCCCACCGACCTCAAGGCGGACCGATTGGTCCTGCGCCTGGTACCCGACGAGGGCATCGTGCTGCGCTTCAACGGCAAGCGCCCCGGACAGGGGATCGAGATGGAGCGCATCAGCCTCGATTTCCTCTACGGGCGCAGCTTCGAGCGTCCGAACCCGGACGCCTACGAGACGCTGCTGCTCGACGTGATGCTGGGGGACGCCACCCTGTTCATGCGCGCCGACGAGGTGGAGGCCCAGTGGCGCGTCATCACGCCGCTGCTCGAGCACATCCGCGAGGTGCGACCGACACCCATGTTCTACGAGGCCGGGAGCATGGGGCCGGACGCCGCCTACGCCCTGCTCGACCGCGAAGGCCGCTACTGGTATCGCCCGGCGCAGGACTGACCGCCGGGCTCGACCCCCATGCAGCTGCGCCGTCGCACGGCACACCACTGCAACCCCACGTGCATATTCACCATGCACGCTCGCATACGGTTGCATTGTTGGCGTCCTGAACGGCACTCGTGCTATGTTCGGGCGTGGCGCGCATCAGCATCCTCGGAATCCCGATGGACCTCGGCGCGGGGCGCCGGGGGGTCGACATGGGCCCCAGCGCCCTACGGCTCGCCCGCCTCGCCCCCACCCTGGGCGCGCTCGGCCACCGGGTGGCCGACCTCGGCAACGTCGAGGTTCCCGTCCCCGAGGCCGTGCCGAACCCGACCGGCCTCCACTTCGCCGACGCCATCGCAGCGACCTGTAGCGCGACGTACGAACGCCTGCTGGGGCTCGAAGAGGGCACCTTCGTCCTCGCCCTCGGGGGCGACCACTCGGTCAGCATGGGGACGGTTCCTGGCGCGGCCGCGGGGCGGCGGACCGGCGTGGTCTGGGTCGACGCCCACGCCGACCTGAACACGCCCGGGTCCAGCCCGAGCGGCAACATCCACGGCATGCCGCTCGCGCACCTGCTCGGCCGCGGCGATCCCCGCCTGACCGGCGTCTGGGGGGGCGGCGCCGTGCTGGCACCCGAGGACCTGGTGTTCGTGGGGCTGCGAAGCCTCGACCAGGGCGAGAAGGCCCTCATCCGCGACGCCAACATCGCGGCGTACACCATGAAGGAGATCGATCAGCGCGGCATCGCACGGGTCGCCGCGGAGGTGCTCGAGCGCCTGGCCCACGTCGACCGGCTGCACGTCTCGTTCGACGCCGACGCCCTCGACCCGGACCTCGCTCCTGGCGTCGGCACGCCCGTGCCGGGGGGACTCAGCTACCGCGAAGCGCACCTGCTCATGGAGCTGCTGGCCGACTCCGGACGCCCCACCAGCCTCGACCTGGTGGAGGTCAATCCGATCCTGGACAGCCAGAACCGAAGCGCCGCCATCCTGGTCGAGATGGCGGCGAGCTTGCTCGGGAAGAAGATCCTCTAGCGGCGGCGCTACGTCAGACGGGAACCGCCGCGCCCGCCACGGCCTGCTGGATGCGCGGCATGAAGCGGTCAAGCGCGTCGTCGCCGGCGCGGATCGCGATCTCCGCACGGTGGAAGTTCAGCCAGTGGATCGGGGGACGCGTGTGGACGTTCAACGAGGCCTCGTCGCCGGCCTCGCTCAGCCAGCCGTCGGCGGCGAAGGCGAGCGCGCGCCCCAGCCTGGCCACGAGGTGGCGTCCGCTCCCCTGCCCCAGCGAGTGATGCAGGCGGCGCCCCACGTCGGTCCGCAGGAAACGGCGCGCGGCCCGGATGGTGCGCGAGTCCTCCGCCTCCATGCCCGCACCGATGCCGATGGACAACCCCACGTCGAACCCTTGGAGCGTCTCGAGCGGCACGGGAGAGCCGATCCCGCCGTCCATCAGGCGTCGCCCGCCCAGGACCGTCGGCGCGAACACACCGGGGATCGAGGCGCTCGCGCGCAGCGCCGGGGCCAGCGGGCCGCTCGAAAGCAACACGCGCTCCCCGGTATCGACATCGGTGGCAACGACGACCAGCGGCAGCGCCAGGTCCTCGAACGAACGGCCCTCGACCATGGCGTCGAAGTAGGCCTCCAGGCGGTGCCCGTCGAAGAGCGCGCCCTTGTGCAGCCCAAAATCGGCGATGTGCGGGAACACGTCCCGGCGGCGCATGGCCGCAGCCTCGACGCGGAGAGCCTCCGGGCTTCGGCCGGCGGCGTACAGGGCGCCGATGACGGCGCCGAAACTCGTCCCGACCACGATGTCGGGGGCGTACCCGTGGCGCTCGAGGCTGGCCAGGGCACCGATATGCGCGTAGCCACGCGCGCTTCCGCCGCCGAGCGCGACCCCTACTCGGTAGCGCGGCTCGGCCGGGGCTTGCTCTTGGAGTTCGTCCATCGGCTCCCAGTGTACGGCGACGAGCATGAGATCTTTGTCACTCCGCCGCCGGACGCGTGGCACGCCACACCCCGGCGGGGTCGTGGCATAGTGACGGGCGTGACCGAAGCGCTCACGGTAGTGGTGGTGCACCACCGCACCCCGGAGGCCCTCGCGACCTGCCTCGAACGCCTGGCGGGCTGCAGACCCCCGGTCCGGCCCGTCGTGGTGGACACCTCCCCCGACGACGCGGCGGCGGGCTCGCTGCGGGCGCGGCATCCGGACGTGCTCGCGATGTCGGCGCCCAACCACTCCTACGCGCATGCGGTCAACGTCGGCCTCAAGCACGCTGACGGCACCTTCGCCGCACACATGAACGCCGACGTGTTCGTGGAGCCCGACACCTTCGAGCGCCTGCTCGGCGCCCTCCGCCACGACCCTGATGCCGGCGTTGCGGCGCCGCTGGCCCGCACCCCGCGGGGGCGCCGCCAGGACCACGGCCTGCTCTACCATCGGCACTACCTGCGCCTCGGCCTGCGTCCCGGAGGGAGCGTACGGGTGCCGTGGCTCACAGGGTGCCTCCAGGTCGTCCGTCGCTCCGCGCTCGAGCGCGTCGGCGGCCTGGACGCGAGCCTACGCTTCTACAACGAGGACCTCGAGTTCTGCCTGCGCGCACGGGCCGCGGGCTTCGCCTGCCGGCTGGTCGACACGCCGGTGCTCCATCTCGGCGGCGCCTCCACGCCGGCCGACGGCGCCTTCCTGGTGGAAGGCGTGCGCGGCGGCTACCAGCTCTCCCGGCGCTATCTGCCCCGCCCGGTGCGCCTGGCCCACCGGGCGGGGCTGGCGGTGTGGGGTGCCCTGGAGGGTACCCTCGCCCGCTCGCCGCAGCGGCGCGGTGCGCTCCGGCGGATCGCGGCCATGGCCCGTACCGGCCGCTTCGACGACGCCCCCTTCGGGGATACCCTGGCCGACGTCGTCGACGCGCCGGGGCGCACCGGAGGAGAGCGTCCCTGACGATGTTCCGGGCACCACCGGCTGTGGTAGATTGACGGCATGAGCGCCCTGCAGTGGCTGCTGGACGCGATCCAGCGCGACCCCGTCTTCGCGTACGCCCTCCTCGCCGCCGCCCTGCTCGCTCTGGTGTCGATCGGCACCGGCCTGGTCCGGGGTGACGTCATGGTGCTCGCCCGCCCGCGCATCCTGCTGCGGGTGGTCGGCGCGGTCCTGGCCGCCTTCGCGCTCGCCTACCTCTCGGCCTTGCTGGTGCACGCCTTCGGCCCGTCCCCGTGGACCCGTCTGGTCGCCGGCCTGGAGCGCGTGCCGCTGGCGCTGGTGACGCTGGCGTACGGGCCCGGGATCGGCGTGGCGGTGGCGGCGCTGGTGGCCGGGCTGTAGGCCAACGGCTGGCTGCCGGGATGGCAGCAGGCCGTGTTCGCGCTCGAGCTTGCGGTGCTCGGTTGGCTGGCCATCTATCCGTCCCCGCGCACCGGCCGCTGGGCCGGCCCGTTCGACGTGCTGCTCGCCTACGCGCTCGCCTGGGGCACCGGCGGGCTGGCGCTGCTCGAGGCCCGCACCGGCGCCGTCACACCGGCTTCGCTGTGGGCGCAGCAGCGCCCCGCTCTGCTCGGCGTCGGCCTCAGCGCCCTGGTCCTGGTTCTGGTCCCGCCTTCGGCGTACCGCCGGGCCTTCCCCCACAGCCGCATCGCGCCGTCCGACGCCGCGGCCGAGGGTGCGGCCGATGTGGCCGAAGCGCCTCCGGCCTTCGGAGCCCATCGCCTGGACGCCGACCCTCGCGAGCGCGACCCGATGAAGCTCACCTACCCCGACCTGCCGCGGGCGATGGTCCGGGGGCGTCGGCGACGCGAGCTCGAACCGCTCCCGAACTACCTCGAGGAGGACGCCCCGGACCCCGGCTGACCCGCGTCTTGACCCGCGTCTTGACCCGCGTCCGCGCGCGCCCGCGGCACGCTGAAACCGAAGGCGTTCCCACGCTCGGTCGCTGCGGCGTCGGCCCCGGCGACATCGGCGGCCACGGCCCCGCGCGGCGCGCCCCAGGCATCTCCTCCCCACCGTCGCGCGATCGACCTCACGATGTACAGACCCAGCCCGGTACCCTTCGCCTTGGCGCTACGGCCCCGCGAGTGCGGCTGGAACAGCTCGTCGATGCGCTCCGGGTCCAGCAGCTCCCCCTCGTCCAGCACCTCGACCCGCGCCATGCCGCCCTCGGTGCGCGCCGTGAGCGTCACGGTGCCGCGGTCCGGGCCGTGCACGGCGGCGTTCTCGAGCAGGTTGATGAGCACCTGCAACAGCTTGTCCTCGTCGGCCCACACGGTGAGCTCGGGGAGGTCCGTCCTCAGGTGCACGCCCGTGCGCTGGAGCACCGGTTGCACCACCGCCGCGGCGCGCCGCGCCACCTCGCTGAGCAGCAGGCTCCGCTCGCGCGGCGGGCGCACCTCGATCGTGAGGTCCTCCAGCAACCGCACCAGCCGCTCGGCCTCCTGCGCCGCCCTCCCCACGAAGCGCGCCCGCAGGCCGTCCGGCGGATCGTCCGCGAGGGCCTCCAGCGCGGCCCGGATGGCGGTGACCGGCGTCCGGAGCTCGTGCGACAACACCGCCAGCAGCTCGCGCGCGTTCTCCTCCGCTCGCCGGAGCTCGGTCACGTCGCGCAGCAGCAGCGCCCCTTCGGCCGGCACCGCCTGCACCCATCGGCCCCGCGTCTCCACCTCGACGGGGCGCCCGTCCTCGACGGCGGCCTCGAGCCGGTGGTCGCGCAGTACCCAGATGAGCGGCAGCCCCGCCGCGCGCGATGCGTCCACCTCCAACAGTCGCGCTGCGGCGCGGTTGATGAACGACACCCGCCCGCCCTCGGTGAGGACGACCCCCTCCTGCACGGCGTCGAGCAGGGGTCTCGTGGCCGGCGGGGCGGTCGGGCCGGTCAGGAGGGCAGCCCTCGCCGCGGTTCCGCGAGGCGGTAGCCGCGACCCCGGACGGTCTCGATCCAGGCCGCCCCCAGGTGCGCACGAAGTTGCGCCACGTGCTGGTCGACGGTGCGCTCGGAACCGACGAAGTCCTCGCCCCATACCCGGTCGAGGAGCTCGGTGCGGGCGAACACGCGTCCCGGGTTCGCGGCGAAGAACGCAAGGAGCTCGTACTCGCGGCGTGTGAGCTCGAGTTCCCGCCCTCCGAGAGTCACGCGTGCCCGTTCGGCATCGACCACGAGCGCTCCCAGCTCGACCCTGCGGCCGGGCGGCGCCCTCCGGAGCAGGGCGCGCAAACGCGCCACCAGTTCGGCGGCGCTGAAAGGCTTGACCAGGTAGTCGTCGGCTCCCCCCTCGAGTCCCTCGACGCGGTCCACCTCGCGCGCGCGCGCCGTCAGCATCAGCACCGGCACCACCTGCCCGCGAGCGCGGCGCAGGCGCGCGAGCCACGCCAGGCCCGACTCGCCCGGCAGCATCCAGTCGAGCACCACCACATCGGCACCCTCGACGCGCGCCCACGCGCGCTCGCCGTCCTCGGCCTCGACCACGTGAAAGCCCGCCCGGGACAGGTGGTAGGCGACCAGCTCGCGCACGCCCTCGTCGTCCTCGACTAGCAGGACGGTGCCGCCGCTCACGGCGCCGGTCTCGCTTCCTCGCCACACTCCATGCGGTCATGATACGGATGCGCGGTCATGGACGCGTCATGGCCGCGCACGGTGCCACACCGGCCGCGAGGGTGCGGGCGCGCCACGGCTCGCCCTGACAGGAGCCTGACCGCCGTGTGCGAGGCTGTACGGTATAATGCCCGAGTCCACCATGACGCAATTGGACCAGGACCTCCAGGACATCAACGCTTCGCTGGTGCGGATGCTCAGCCAGGTGCGCGAGGGCTGTGAGCTGGCCCGCGCCGCCCTCATCGACGCCGACCTCGGCGCGGCCGAGCGCTGCGTTGCGAACGACGAGCGGATCGACGCCATGCAGGCCACTCTCGAGCTGCGGATCCTCACCGTCATCGCCCGGCGCCAACCGGCGGCGAGCAACCTGCGGTTCCTGGGGGCGGCGTACCAATCTCTGGCGGACATCGAGCGCGCGGGTGACTACGCCGAGCACGTGGCGCGCGCGGCCGTCAAGCTGTCGGAGCAACGACCGCTCAAGAAGTACCTCGACATGCAGCGGATCCTCGAGGTCCTGGGCGGCATGATCGACACCAGCATGAAGGCCGTGGCCGAGGCCGACATCGACGCCGCACGACGGGCCCACGCCATGGACCGCGAGATCGACGATCTCTACGAACAGATCCAGCGCGAGCTGTTGACCTACATGATCGAGGATCCCGGGACCATCGGCCGGGCGACCCAGCTGCTCAGCGTCGCGCGCTACCTGGAACGCCTCGGCGATCACCTCGAGAACGTCGACGAGCACGTCATGTTCTGGCTGACCGGCGAGCGCCCCTAGCGCGGGCGTCCCCCGCGCGAACCCTTTCACCGACCCTCGCACGGCGACTCGTGTACGTTGTGGTACGTGCTGGGCCGCGATCCGATTCAGGAAGGCCCCCTCCTCGGCGGTCCCCGCCGCGCGCGGGCGGACGCTTCCGCATCGCTGCCCGGGCCCGCACCGGCCCTCGAGGCGTGGCCCCCGGCGGTGGACGAACCGCCGCTCCGGCGGCCTCGGGCCCGGCGCCGCGCGTGGCTGTCCGGCGGCTTCGCCGTCGCGCTCCTGACGCTCCTCGGCCTCAACTGGTCGGCCGCCGTCACCGGCCGCGGGGTTCCCTCGGCGGGCTGGGTGACGAACCTGAGGGGCGCGGTGAACGCCCTTCGCGGTCCCCCCCGCATCGGATTGCAGGTGGGGCACCTCGACGCTGCCGCCATGCCGGCCGAGCTCGCCAAGCTGCGCACCTCGACCGGCGCCACAGCCGGGGGGCTCGAGGAGGTCGACGTGAACCATGCGGTGGTGCGCGCCCTAGCGGCGCGCCTGCGCGGTGACGGCTTCCGGGTCGACGTCTTCGACGCGACCGTGCCGCCGCGCTACCGCGCCGACCTGGTCCTGGCCGTGCACGCCGACGCCAGCACCGATCCCGTCAGGGAGGGGTACAAGAGCGCGCACTTCCTGCCGCTGCGCAATGGACGCGACCCGCTCCTCAAGCTCGCCATCGACCGTGCCATGCTGTCCGGGACGCCCCTGGGCGACGACGATCGCAACGTGTCGCTCGACATGCTCGAGTACTACGCGTTCAACGCGCGGCGCTTCCGGCACGCGCTCGCCCGCAGCACCCCGGCGCTCATCGTGGAGGTGGGCTACCTCACGAACCCGGCCGACCGCGCGTACCTCGAGCGGCCCCAACGGGTGGCCGCCGTCCTCGCCGATGGGGTGGTGAACTACCTCCGCGACGTGGGGCGCATCCCCGCCGACGCGCCGCTCCGGGAGGCGGGCCCCGGCACCGAGCGACCGGGGCCCGGCGGGAGCGCGGGCGGCGGCGGCCCGGGCGCCGGCAAGCCAGCCCGCTGAAGCGGTCCCCGTGAACGTGCGCCTGTTCCTCGCGATCGAGCCCTCCGAGGGCGTGCGGCGTGAGGCGGGCCGCGCCGTCGAGCACATCACCAACGCGCTCCCGGCCCTGCGCGCCCGGACCACCGAGCCCAGCGCCCTGCATCTCACGCTCGTCTTCCTTGGAGCCGTCCCGGAAGCGGAGGTGCCTGCGCTCGAGGGTGCTGCTGCCGGCGTGGCGCGCACCGCCCGACCCTTCACGTGCGCGTCGGGCGGCCTCGGCGCGTTCCCCAGCACCCGGCGGCCCAGCGTGCTGTGGCTCGGCCTCGAGCCGGCCGACCCGCTCGCCGGCCTGCAACGCGACCTGGAGCGCGCCCTGGGAGCGTTCCACCACCGCGACGATGGCAAACGCTTCGTCGCGCACCTCACACTCGCGCGCGTCACGGGATGGGACGCCACGACGCGCGACACCCTCGCGGACGCCCTGGCCTCGTTCCGACCCGCCAACGCCCCCTGGAAGGTGGGAGCCGTGGTCCTCTACCGCAGCGAACTCGGCCCGTCCGGGGCCCGGTACACGCCGCTCGCCCGGCTGCCGCTGAGCGCTCCCGCAGCGGGCGGAACCGGCTAACGTTCGGCTCAGCCACGGGTGGTAGCGTGAGCGTCGTGCGTACGCTGTTCGCTGTCTCTCTCGTGCTCGCTTCGGCGGTCGGCGGCCCGGCCTCCGCGCAGGCGCCGCAGGCCGTTCCACCACTCCCTGCCTGCGACGTCGCCGACGTCGCCGCTCCCTACACCGGGTACGACCAGTGGCGCTACACGCTGGTCGACACGCACTATCGGCTGCCCTCCGACTACGCCCCGCCCGATCTGGTCTCCACCGCCGAGGCGGGTATCAACGGCGGTCAGGAGCTGCGCTCGTTCGTGATCCCGCATCTCGCCGCCATGGCCAAGGCGGCGGCCGCAGCCGGCCATCCGATCGCGGTGCAGAGCGGCTACCGCTCCTACCAGACGCAGGTCACGACCTTCCAATACTGGGTCGAGGTGGACGGGTACGCCTACGCCCTCAAGTCGAGCGCACGCCCCGGCCACTCCGAGCACCAGCTCGGCACGACGCTCGACATCCGCGCCGAGGGCGGCAAGGCACCGTGGGACTACCAGGACTGGGCGGCCACGCCCACCGGCGCCTGGGTGGCGGCCAACGCATGGCGCTACGGCTTCGCGATGAGCTACCCCAAGGGGTACGCGTCCCAGACCTGCTACATGTACGAGCCCTGGCACTACCGCTTCGTCGGCCTCGACGAGGCCAAGACGATCCACGACCGCGGCGTGACGACGCGCGCCTACCTCTGGGGCCACTGGCAGCGCGACAAGGCCTCGGCTCCCTGACGGCGCTCCGCTCCGCCGCGGAGGCGTGAGGCGCGAGTGGCCGTGGTACCATCCGGCCCAACATGACGGTGCTGCAGGAGACGTCGGGGACGCTCGTCAACATCGCCACCGTGCTGGTGGGGTCCTCGATCGGCCTCGCCCTGCGCGGGCGGCTGCCCGACCGCATCGTCACGGTCGTGATGCAGGCGATCGGACTGGTCACGCTGTTCATCGGGATCGACAACGCCTTCGACCTCACCCGCGTCGCTTCGCCGCCCGGCATCATCCTCGGCCTCATGGCCCTGGCCGTCGGCGGCGCGCTCGGCGAGTGGTGGCGCCTAGAGGAGGGTTTGGAGGCGATCGGCAGTGCGCTCAAACGCCGGTTCCGCGGCCAGGGCCGCTTCACCGAGGGCTTCGTCGCCGCCACCCTGCTGTTCTGCGTGGGCCCCCTGACGCTCATCGGCAGCCTCCAGAACGGGCTCAGCGGAGAGACCAGCTTCCTGCTCCTCAAGGCCACCCTGGACGGCTTCTCGTCACTGGCGCTGGCGGCGACGTTCGGCTTCGGCGTGGTCTTCTCGGTGCTCGTCATCGCCGTCTACCAGGGAGGGCTGTCGCTGGCCGCCGGGCTCTTCGCCGCGCTGATCCCCGACCCCGCCCACGATCCCCGCGTGCTGCTTGTCAACGGCGTCGGAGGCCTGCTCATCGTGGCGCTCGGGCTCGGGCTCCTCGACATCAAGCGCGTGCGGACCGCCGCACTGCTGACGTCGCTGGTGGTGGTGGTGGTCTTCTACTACGTGGGCCGGCTGTTCACGTGAGGCGCGCGGCCGGCCGTGGGGAGGAGCCCGATAACGGCGTGCTAGCATCGCAGCCATGAGCGCCAAGGACATCGACATGGAGCATCTCCAACGACTGGCGCGGCTCGAGCTCGAGCCCGGCGAAGCCGACGCCCTGGCCCGTGACGTCGCGGGCGTGCTCGCCTACTTCGATCAGCTCGCCGCCGTCGACACCGAAGGTGTCGAGGAGATGGTCCGTCCGGTCGTCCCGACCCGCACCTGGCGCCCGGACGAGCCCACGCCGTCGCTCGCGCGCGAGCGCGTCATGGAGCTCGCCAACGCCGGCCAGGACGGCTTCGTGCGCGTACCCCGCACCGTCGACGAGGACTGACCCTCGCGCCCGCGCCGGCACCACGCTCGCCGCCGGCGGACCGTCACCGTCGTTCAGCCCAGCAGGTCCCGCCCGGCGTAGGGTCGCAGGGCCTCGGGGAGGCGCACCTCCCCCGCCTCGGTCTGGTAGGTCTCGAGGAGGGCGGCGATCGTGCGCGGGAACGCCAGGGCGCTACCGTTCAACGTGTGGACCGGCCCAGGCCGACCCTTCCCGCCGCTGCCGCCGGGGCGCGTCCGCGTTTTCAGGCGTGCGGCCTGGAACCCTTCGATGTTGCTGATCGACGACACCTCGAGCCAACGCTGCTGACCGGGGCTCCATGCCTCGAGATCGAACTTCTTCGCCTACGTAAAGCCCATGTCCCCGGTGCACATCAACAACCGCCGGTAGGCGAGCCCGAGCTCCTCGAGCATCGACTCGGAGGTCCGCGTCATGGCCTCCAGGGCCTCGTAGCTGTCTTCGGGCAGGGTGAACTGCACCATCTCGACCTTGTCGAACTGATGGACGCGGTTCAGGCCGCGAACGTCCTTCCCGTAGCTGCCCGCCTCGCGCCGGAAGCAGGCGGAGTACGCCGCGTAGCGCAACGGGAACGCATCGCTGTCAAGGATCTCGTCGCGATGGAGGTTGGTCACGGCGACCTCGGACGTCGGGATCAGATAGAAGCCGTCCGAGACCTGGTACATCTGCCCTTCCTTGTCCGGCAGCTGCCCGGTTGCGGTAGCGGACGCGGCGTTGACCAGGAGCGGGACCACCAGCTCCGTGTAACCCGCCTCCTCCAGGCGATCGAGGAAGAAGCGCTCCAGGGCGCGCACCAGCCGGGCGCCCGCCCCTCGGTAGAGCGGGAACCCCGCACCCGTGATCTTCACGCCGGCCTCGAGATCCACCCAACCGTGCGCGGCGGCGATCTCCCAGTGCGGGCGCGGCTCGAAGGCGAACGTCGGCGGCGTGCCCCACTCCTTCACCACGACGTTGTCGTGCTCGCTCTCCCCGTAGGGCACGCTCGCATGCGGCACGTTGGGGATCTCCAGCAACAGCTCCTGCAGGCGCCCGTCCAGGCTCCGGCCGCGCTCCTCGAGCCGCTTCACCTCCGCCGCGACGTGGCCCATCTGGCGCATGAGCTCCTCGGCGTCCTCGCCCCTGCGCTTCTTCTCGCCGATCGCCCGGCTGTTGGCGTTGCGGAGGGCCTGCCGCTCCTCCAGGTCGCGCCTGAGCAGGCGGTGCTCCTCGTCGAGGAGCAGGAGCTGCTCGAGGCTCTCGAGGGCGTCCGGAAGCTGCTTGGCGCGGATCGCCCGGCGGACCGCGTCGGCGTTCTCGCGTATGAACCTCAGATCCAGCATGCGTACCAGTCTACGGTCTCGGGCGCGACGGCGACGCAGGCGGGGCGCGCTCGGGGCGCGACTCCGTCCGGCACGCGCCGGACCCGGTGACAGACCTCTGCGCACCACGGCGCCCGCGCGCATGGCCACCGGCGCTCCCATCGGCTGCACCATCGCCACGCCCGAGGTCGCCGACGCCCTCGTCGGGACCACGTTCTCCACGTTCGGCGGCAATCCCGTCTCGATGGCGGCCGCTCTCGCCACCCTGGAGGTCATCGAACGCCACGACCTGCTCGACAACGCCCATCGCCAGGGCCTCCGCCTGCGCACCCGCCTCGACGACGCCACCGCACCGTTCGCGTTCGTCGGTGACGTGCGCGGCATGGGTCTGATGCAGGCGCTCGAGATCGTGGCGTCCGACGGCACGAAGACCCCCGATCCCGCGCGCACCGACGCGCTCCTCGGCGCGGCCAGGCGCCGCGGGCTGTTGATCGGCAAGGGCGGGCTCCACAACAACGTCGTCCGCATCGCGCCCCACCTCACGGTGGACGCCGAGGAGATCGACCAGGGCGTCGAGCTTCTCGCGCAGGCGCTGCGCGACGTCGCCGGCTAGGGGCGGTCGAGCCCCGCCCAGCGCTGGAACAGGGTCACCACCGGCGCCGCACGCGCCGTGATCAGGTCGATGTGCGTGACGCCGGGCACCACCGTGCGCGTGAACGACGACCCCGCACGCGCGTTGGCGTAGGCGTCGAACGCGTCGGCGGAGCGCAGCATGCCCCGCCCCGCCCCGATCGCCAGGGTCGGCACGCGCACCGACGCCATCGGCACGAAGTCGACGGCGCCCTCGAGGTCGACCGGCAGCGCGGACAGGTCGATCAACAGGCGCGCGGGGAAGTACCACTCGGCCCGGTCGGTGAACGGGCCGGTGACGGTGCGGACGTAAGCCGTGAGATCGGTGGCCTCGGGGGGGTCGCCGGCGCTCCAGCCGACGTGGTCGGCACCCGGCGCCACACCCGTCACCGTGCGACTGCGGGCGCCGAACCGACCCTCCAGCAGGAACGGTAGCGCGTTGCCCGAGGTCGCTGCGCCGGTCGCCTCGCCCAGCGACGGTGCGAACGTGGGGAGATCGGCATAGGTGTCGTCGACGTCGATCCCGGCCAGCGCGAAGTTGCTGATCGGGAAGTCCGCGAGCGCCTTCGGCGCCAGCGCCTCCGGCCGCTCGCGGGCGAAGGTGGCGATCACCGCGGAGCGTACGATGCGTTGCGGCACGTACGGGCCCCCGAGGTACGGGACCGCACGCCCCGCCTCGAGAGCGGCGACCGACGGCACCACCGAGAGTCCGGCGATGCTCCGGCCGTCGACGGCGTCGGGCAGGTCGAACGCGCCGGTCCTCCCGGGAGCTCCGTCGAGCAGCACCAGACCGGACAGGGTATCGGCCCCGATGACCCCGTCGTCGCGCCGGAACGCCGCGTACAGCGCCACCAGGCTGGCGCCCAGCGAGTGACCGCCCAGGTAGACGAGGGACGCTTCCTGGTGGGCGCGATCGACGATGCCCGCGAGGTCCTCGAGGTGCACGCGGAGCCCCCAGTACGCCATGAAGGGCAGTTCCGCCGCGCCCGGGGGCGTGTAGGCCGGAGGCGTTCCGCCCTCCCCGAGGTAGTAACGCAGCGCCAGCAGGGGATCCCCGGCGCGCGCGGCGGCGGCGAACCCGCGGTGATCCTCCAGCGCGTTCGAGCGACGATCGACCAGCCAGACCTGAAGTCCCGGCGTGGCCGCCACCAGTTGCCTCCCCACGATCTCCAAGCTGCCGGCACCCCCGAACAGGCCGGGGACCAGCACCAGGATCGCCCGCGGCGGCTCGCCGGCCCGCAGGCGCAGGACGTAGCTCCGGTCGAGGCGCGCCGGGGTGTGGGGCTCCGCCCACCCGGGCACCGCCAGGTCGTCGACCGCCACCGCCTCGGGCGCCATGCGGTAGGCGGGGGCGGGCAGCGTCAGCGGCTGGGAGACCCGGGCGATCGGCAGGCACGCCGCCGGCACCAACACGAGCACCAGCGACGAACAGAGACCGAGGAGGGTCCGGTTCATCGTCACCATCGGGACCGCGCGAGCGCTCCCTGCCTCAGGCTACGGCGCGCGGCCGCCCGAGACGGTGACGACGCGCTCGCTTCCGTCGTCCTCCCAGCGGATCTCGGCCGCACGGCGGGCGGCGTCCCAACGCACGTCGACGCCTACCCCGTCCACTTCGACGCGTCCGGGTGGGCCGTCCAGGCGCAGCTCGAGCGCGAGGGTCCGAGGCGCCGGGCGGAACCCTCCCTGCCGCGCGCCGATCGTGACGCGCAGCGCCTCCCCGTCCAGCTGCGAGCGCAGTGCCGTACGCGCCACCTCGCCTACCTGCCACGCCGTCGACCACCCGTCGTCCTCGATCACCTCGTAGTCGCTGCGCTCCTCGTGAAACGTTGCCACTATGCGGAGCTCCGACAAGGGCGTCGCGGTGCTGGGCCGCGGGTTCCCGAGGGGGAGCAGCGCGCCCTGGCGCAACAGCAGCGGCGGCTTGCCCGGCGTGGTCTCCACGAGGGCGGGCCGGGCGTCGCCGGTGCGCCCCGCTCCGACCGGGAGACCGGTCCAGAAGTCGACCCACCGGCCCGGCGGCAACACGACCCTGCGCCAGCGACAGCGTGGCTCGAGGGCCGGGGCCGCCAACAGCCAGGGCCCGAGCATGAAGGCGTCGTCCACGTCGAACGTCGCCTCGACGTCCGGGAAAACGTACCCCATCGGCCTCATCAACGGCGCGCCGCGCGCGGCGGCCTCGTGGGCCAGGGTCGCCAGATACGGCAACAGGCGGTAGCGCATCCTCAGCACGTCCCTCGCCACGGCCTCGACCTGCTCCCCGAACGCCCATGGCTCCTGCGCGCGCGTATCCAGGGCGGTGTGGTCGCGCATGAACGGGTAGAACAGGCCCAGCTCCATCCAGCGCGCGAACAGCTCGGGGGTGGCGTTCTCGAAGAAGCCGCCGATGTCCACGCCGGCGTGCGGTGAACCGGAGAGCCCCATCGACAGGAGTTGCGGGACGCTCATCGCCAGGTGCTCCCACCAGCTGTTGTTGTCGCCCATCCAGGTGGCACAGGTGCGCTGGCTCCCCGGGTAGGCCGAGCGCGTCAACACCCAGGGTCGCACCCCCGGCGCGTGCCGCTTCCATCCCTCGAAGGTCGCGCGCCCCTCGAGCGTCGCGTAGAGGTTGCGCACCTCCAGGTGGCTGGCCGTCTCCCCGGGGTCCCCGTGCCGCAGGTCGAGAGGGAACGGGCGGTTGCGGGCCGCTCCTGTCGTGAACGGTCGGTCGAAGACGGTCGGTTCGTTCATGTCGTTCCAAACGCCGTCGACCCCGGTCTCCACCAGGCTGGCGCGGTGCTGGTCGCCCCACCATGCACGGACGTCGGCACGCGCGAAGTCCGGGAAGAGCGCGCGCTCGGGCCACACGTACCCTCGGAATGGGGAACCGTCGGGGTTGCGGAGCGCGTGACCGTACGTGAGAAGCTCGTCCGCCACCCGGTAGCCGGCGAAGGGTTCGTCCTTGATGCCGGGGTCGATGATCGCGACGACCCGCGCGCCCCTGTCGTGCACGCGCCGGACGAACCCCTTCGGGTCGGGGAACCGCTCCGGGTCCCACGTGAACGAGCGGTACCCGCGCATGTAGTCGATGTCGAGGTGCACCGCGTCCAGCGGGATCGCTCGGTCGCGGAACGTGTCGACCAGTGCGACGACCTCGTCGGCACTGGCGTACCCCCAGCGCGACTGGTGGAAGCCCAGCGCCCAGGCCGGAGGGAGCAGGGGGCGCCCCGTCAGGCGCGTCAACTGCTCGACGACGTCGGCGGGTGTGGGGCCGGCGAAGAGGAAGAGGTCCACCTCGCCGCCCAGCGCCTCGATGCCCAGCCGGTCGGGGTGGGTCGCCCCGGCGTCGAAGCGGCTGAAGTGGCTGACGTGCAGGAACGCCCCGAAGGCCCGGCCCGGCCGGGCGGCGAGGAACAGCGGCTGGGCCTGGTAGAGGTTGTCGGTACCGCGATGGTGGCCGATCCCGAACGTGTCCGACGTCCAGTTCGTGAGCGTGCGGCCGCGTCGGTCGAGCCCGCCCGTACGCTGCCCGAAGCGCCAGAGGCGATCGCCGGCGTTCAGCGTCCAGTCCTGGCGCACCAGCACGCCGTCGGCGCCCGGAGGGAGGGTGTCCCCGTCCCGGTGGGGCAGCCCCAGCGCGTCCAGCCGGGCGCGGGCCCAGCGGGGCGGTCCGGCGGAGGCCAGCCAGCGCTCGCCCTCCGGGCCGTCTACGGCGACGGCGGCGTCGTCGCCTCCCACCGTCAGCACGAGCCCGGCGAGCGCGATCTCGGCGCCGCCACCGACGTCCCGGACGACCGCGTCGGCCGGCGGGCTCAGCGGACGCAGGACGTCCCACGAGCGCTGCGGCGCGAACGCCGTCTCGGAGACGCGGAGACGGAGGATCCCGGGAGCCACCGCCTCGGCTCGCACGCGGGCGCGCTCGTAGGTGACATCGACACCGCTCGAAGCGACTCGGACCGAACGCAGGGGTCCGGGGGTGCGGGGTGGGGTCTCGAAGAGTTCGTCGTCGTCCACGGGGGCCTCCTACCCCGAGCTTACGCACCCGGACCGGTGCCGTCCCCGGAGACGGGGCCGTGTAAGCATTTCCTTAGTGCGCGACGGCGGCGCGGGGGTAGACTCCGGGCACGGCCGGCCGGGGACGAGCCGGCCCGAAGGGACGACGTGTTCAAGCGGCTCTTCTCCTCATCGGAAGGTGACGGCGGCCCGGATCTGCTCGCGGCGGTCGAGCGGCTGTTGCACCTCCCGCGCGCCGACGAGCGCAGCGCGGAGGCGCTTCGCGCACTGACGCGGGCCCTGCCAGGGGACGTACGGGGCTACGTCGTTCGCGGCGTCGAGCGGGGCGCCTACGCGTTCGACGCCGTGCAGGGGTACAGCCCCACCATGCTCTCGCTGACTCCCGAGCACGGTCCATGGCGCGAGCCCGGCCCCCGTATCATCGGCAATCTGGTATCGTAGCTGTTCACTCCGAACTCGGCCGAGATCCGCTCGGCGTACGGCGAGCTCGGCATGCGCAACGCCACCAGCAGCCTGGTGGTGCCGGTCGTCGGACGCTTCGTCCCCTACGGGTCGCTGGTGCTGCACCGGCACGCCGGCGCGGCTTTCGACGACGACGAGCTACGTCTCGCAACGCGCTGGGGCACGATCCTGGGCGAGACGCAGAGTCAGGCCTTCGAGCTCCGCCGCGCCAAGCTGAGCCTGGTCGAGTTCACGCGCGCCTTCGTGCAGGCCATGGAGGCGCAAGACTTCGCGCAGCTCGGGCACGCCGAGCGCGTCACGGCCTACGCGCTGGCCGTGGGCCGCACCCTGGAGCTCCGGAACCAGGAGCTGGCCGACCTCTACTTCGCCGCCATGCTCCACGACGTCGGCAAGCTCGGCGCCGGGCTCGACCTGTCCATCGAAGACATGGAGCACCCGCAGCGCGGCGCCAACCTGGTGGCCTCGGCGGACCTGTTGCGTCGGGCTTCGGAGGGGATCCGCGCGCACCACGAGAACTGGGATGGTTCCGGCTTCCCCGGCGGGCTGCGCAAGGAGCAGATCCCGCTGATCGCACGCATCGTGGCCGTCGCCGACGTGTTCGACGTGCTGTCCAGCGAACGCGGCCAGGCCATGCCCATGCGCGAGGTCGAGAAGGCGTTGGAGGCGCGCAGCGGGCGCGAGCTCGACCCGTCGCTGGTGCAGCTGTTCATCAACATCCTCCGGCAGGGCAAATCGACCTCCGACCTGTCCCGGCTCGAGGAAACCGATCTGCCCTTCTAGGCGGGCCCTCTCGGCCCTGAGAAGAACCGGTACACGATCGCCTGCCGGTACGTCTCCCCCGGGTGCAACCACACCGGCGGGAAGCGCGGCGTGTTCACGGCGTCCGGCAGCGCCTGCGCCTCGAGCGCCACGCCCGCATGTGCGGCGTACAGCGCTCCCCCCTTGCCCTCGAGGCCGGCGTCGGTGCCGACCCCGGTGAAGAGCTGGAGGCCGCGCTGCGTGGTGTGGAGCTCGAGGATGCGGCCCGAAGCCGGGTCGCGCAGGCGCGCCGCCGGCCGCAGCCTCCCGGGCGCGCCCACGAGCACGAAGTTCACGTCGTAGCCGCCGCCCAGCATCGGGTCGTCGAGGTCCCGGCCGAGCGCCTTGGGCGAGCGGAAGTCGAAGGCGGTGCCAGCGACCTCGCGCACCTCGCCGGTGGGTACCAGGTCGGCCGACGTCGGCGTGACGTGCTCGGCGAAGACCGTCAGTTCGTGCCGGAGTACGTGGCCGGACGCGTGGCCGGCGAGGTTGAAGTACGGATGGTGGGTCAGGCTCACCGGCGTGACGGCGTCGCTCCGGGCACGCAGCTCGAGGCGCAGCGCCCGGTCCGGCCCGAGCCGGTAGACCGCCTCGACCGCCACCGCCCCGGGGAACCCGCCCTCGCCGTCCGGCGAACGGTAGGTGAACGCCACGCCCGGGGCGGCCGGATCGCCGAGCGGCCGGGCGTTCCACAGGCGGGAATGGAACCCCTGCGGGCCGCCGTGCAGGAGGTTCGGCCCGTCGTTGGGCTCGAGCTCGATCCTGCGCCCGCCGAGCTCGAAGGCGGCCCCGGCGATGCGGTTCGCCACCCGCCCGATGAGGGCTCCGAGATAGGGCTGCTCCCCGGCGTAGGCCCCGCGCGGCGGTCCCGTCAAACGATCGAAGCCCAGCACGATGTCGACCGCGGGGCCGTCCGGCGTGGGGAGCTCGAGCCCGACCAGAGTCGCACCGTAGTCGCTGAGCCGCACCGCCATGCCGGAGCGATCGCGGAGCGTGAACAGCGAGGCCTCCCGCCCGGCCAGCTCACCCCACGACCGCCTTTGCCACGCGTCGACGCGCATGCACGACCACCGTCCTCGGCGCGCGACCCATGTGCGGGCCACACGGTGCCAGGATACCCGGCGCCACCGTCGACCCTCGCCGCACCGTGAGGGACGGTTCCACCACGGCTCGAGCGGGCGCGCCGTGGTAGGTTGAGGCATGTCCGTCGAGGTGTGCAGCTACAGGTTGACGCACAAGGGCAAGCCGGTGGGCAGCCATGAGATGAAGACGCTTCACCGCAGCCACTCGACGCTACTGGAGGGGCGCACCCAGTTCCTGGGCGCGCTGGGAAGCGCCAGCGTGGTGCAGCGCAGTCGCTGCGGGACCGGCGATCGTGCGAGCCAGCGCTTCCGTGAGGACTGGAAGGAGCGCTCGGGGCAACGCACCTTCGACGTCGTGTTCGATGCCGAGGCGGGGCTGGTGATCGCCTCCAAGGGGCGCGACCGGGCCACGACCCCCTACGTCCTCCCGTATCGCGACCCGCTGGCGTTGCTGCTCGAGCTTCGGGAGCTCGGCGACGCCGAACACCGCGTGCTCCCGCTGCTGGGCAGGGACGTCACCGTGCAGCGCGTCGGTGAGGTCGAGATCGACACCGGCCTCGGCAACCGCACCGCCGTCGCCTACCTCCTCCACCCCGGGGGCAGCGTGGCCTACGTCGATCGCGACCCGCCCCACCTGCTTCTGAAGCTCACGCAGCGCATGACGGGCGGCTTCGTGGACGCGCTGCTCGTCGCGGTGAGCCAGGGGGATGACCTCCAGGACTTCGATGCCCCCTCCGGAGGCGGCCCGGGGGACAAGGGCGGCGGCAAGCGTCGACGCCGTTCGCGCCGCCGGCGCCCCCGTTGCGCCAAGCGCCGCGACGGCTGACCTCCCCGAGGCGGCCCACGCCATGCTCCCGTCCTACCGGGATGCGTTGTGCTGGCTCTACGCGCGCCACCGCGGTGGCGCGCCTCGCGACCCCGCACGCATGGAGGGCCTCCTGCGCGCGCTGGCGCTGCCGTCGCCCGAGCACGTGGTCCACGTGGTGGGCACCAACGGCAAGGGAACGGTGACGGCCATGATCGACGCGGGCCTGCGCGCGTGGGGCACCTCCTCCGGACGTTTCGTGTCGCCGCACGTGGAGGACTTCCGCGAACGCGTGAGCGTGAACGGCCGACCCGTGTCGCGCGAGGCGGTGCGCCGCTTCGTGGCGCAGGCGCAGAGGCGAGAGATCGAGCCCGAGCCCGCATTCTTCGAGTGGACGCTGGCGCTCGCGCTGGCGGCGTTCGCGCGCGCACGGCTCTCCTGGGCGGTCGTCGAGGCGGGCGTCGGAGCGGCGCGGGACGCTACGCGAGCCCTGGACCACGTGGAGCTCGTGGTCCTCACCAACGTCACGCCGGACCACCTGGACACGCTCGGGCCGGACCTCGCGAGCGTCGCGCGCGACAAGGCGGGGGCGATCCGCGCCGGGGTCCCCGTCGTCACCGGGGCGCGGGGGCAGGCCCTGGAGGTCGTTCGCCTGGCGGCCCGGCGCCTCGGAGCGCCCCTGCACAGCGATACCCGGCGCAACGGGCTGTTCGAGGTGCCGCCGGGCGCGCCGCAGGTCGGGGCAACGCGGGCGCGCAACGCGCGTCTCGCCGCGGCCGCCCTGCGGCTCCTGGGAGCGCCCGAGGAGGCGGTGACCGCGGGCGTGCGTGCCGCGCCTCTGCCGGCACGCGGCGAGCGCTTCGCTGTGGGCGGATGCGAGGTCGTCCTGGACGGTGCCCACGACCCGTCGGCGGCCGCGGAGCTGGCCGCGGAGCTCGCGCCCGGCTACGTGCTGCTCTTCGGCGCCCTCGAGCGCAAGCAGGCGACCGCGACCCTCGCCCCGCTGGAGGCGGCGGCGTCCGCGGTGGTGCTCACGGAGGCGGCTCCGGGCGAGCGTCCGATCGCCGCGGGGGCCGGCCGCACGTTCCTCGCCCAACCGGCGCGCGCGCTCGAGCGCGCGCTGGCCCTGGCGACGGCCCGGCCGGCGGCAGGCGCGGGCGCGCCGCCGGGCCGCGTGGTCGTCGCGGGCTCGCTGTACCTCGCGGGCCGGGTGCGCCCACTGCTCCGGCGCCGCGCGCAGCTGGCGCGTTTGCCGCTCTCGACCGTGGCCGAAGCCGCGCCGGGAGTGCGACCGTGAGCGGCCGCATCGGCCTCGTGAGCCTGGGGTGCGCCAAGGCGCTGGTCGACAGCGAGCGCATCGTCACGAGGCTCCGCGCCGAAGGCTACGAGCTCGTGGCGGGCTACGCCGAGGCGGACCTGGTGCTGGTGAACACCTGCGGCTTCATCACGCCGGCGGTGGAGGAGTCGCTCCAGGCGATCGGGGAGGCCCTCGAGGCCAACGGCCGGGTCGTGGTCACCGGTTGCCTGGGGGAACGGCCTCGCACCATCCTGGAGCGCCACCCCGAGGTCCTGGCGGTGACCGGCCAGGCCGACGTCGATGGGGTCTTGCGGGCCGTCCACGCCGCGCTTCCGCCGGACACCGATCCGTTCACCAGCCTGCTCCCCGTCCCGGCCTCACGACCGCGTCGGGCACGGGGTCCCCAGGTCAAGCTCACGCCGCGGCACTACAGTTACCTCAAGATCGCCGAGGGCTGCGATCACCGCTGCAGCTTCTGCATCATCCCGCAGCTGCGCGGCCTGCAGCGCTCGCGGGACGCCGCCGACGTGCTCGTCGAGGCGGCGCGCCTGGTCGCGGGCGGCACCCGGGAGCTGCTGGTCATCGCCCAGGACAGTGCGGCTTACGGGACCGACCTCGGCCACCGGGCCACGACGTTCGACGGGCGTTCGGTCCCGGCCCGCCTCCCGGATCTGGCGCGCGAGCTCGGCGGCCTCGGGGTGTGGGTCCGCCTGCACTACGTCCACCCGCAACCTCACGTGGCCACGCTGCTGCCGTTGATGCGCGAGGGCCTGCTCCTCCCGTACCTCGACGTGCCGCTACAGCACGCCAGCCCCTCGGTGCTCCGCGCCATGCGCCGTCCCGGGGGGCCCGAGAGCCACCTGGCGACGTTGCAGGCCTGGCGTGCGGCATGCCCGGAACTGACGGTGCGCTCGACGTTCATCGTGGGATTCCCCGGCGAGACCGACGAGGACTTCGAGCTCCTCCTGAGCTTCCTGGAGGCGGCACAGATCGATCGTGTCGGCGCGTTCCGGTACAGCGACGTCGAGGGAGCTTCCGCCAACACCCTACCCGGCGCCGTGGCCGAGGAGCTCAAGCAGGAGCGCTTCGAGCGCCTGATGGCGGTGCAGCACGACATCAGCCTCGCGCGCCAGCGCGCCAAGGTGGGCCGCGTGCTGCCGGTGCTCGTGGACGGTTACGGCGACGACCCAGGGGTCGTCGTCGGCCGGAGCCCGGGTGACGCGCCCGACATCGACGGGACGGTCCGGGTGGCGACCGACGGAACGCCCAAGATCGGCGATGTGGTGGAGGTCGAGATCACCGGCGCGGACGCCTACGACCTGTGGGGGAACGGCCGACGCACGCTCCCGTTCGAGCCGCACGTGCCTTCGTTGGGGAACGCGACCTCGTGAGCGACGTAGCGCCGCTCAGCCCAGGGGCCCGCGTTGGCTCCGGATGAGCCGGTCGAACTCCTGCTCCTCGCGTTCGCCCATCCCGCCCTGGCGCTGCGTGATCATCAGGTGGAGCTCGTGTGGGCTGGTCGCCATGAACGTCGCGTCTTCGAGCGTGACCTTGCCGTCGAGGTAGAGCTCGACGAGGTGCTGGTCGAAGGTCTGCATGCCGCGCAGGTTGTCCTGCATCAGCGCTTCCTTGATCAGCGGGGTCTTCTCCTCGTCCTTGATGTAATCGCGGATGAGCGGCGTGTTGACGAGCACCTCGACGGTCAGCGCGCGGCCCGGGCCGTCGGCGCGCGGCAGCAGGCGCTGACTGAGGATGCCCAGCAGCGACTCCGCGAGCATGATGCGGATCTGCCCGCGCTCGTGGGGCGGGAAGAAGTCGATAATGCGATTGACGGTGCGGATGGCGTCCAGCGTGTGCAGCGTGCTCAGCACCAGGTGGCCGGTCTGGGCTGCCGTGATGGCCGCCTCCACGGTCTCCTTGTCGCGCATCTCGCCGACCATGATGACGTCGGGGTCCTGGCGCATGGCGTACTTGAGGGCGCCGACGAAGTCCGCCGTATCGAGGCCGATCTCGCGCTGGATGACCAGGCTCTTGTGGTTCTTGTGGAGGATCTCGATCGGATCCTCGACGGTGATGATGTTGCGTGCGAAGCGCCGGTTGATGTAATCGACCATCGCCGCCAGCGTGGTCGTCTTCCCCGACCCGGTGGGTCCCGTGACCAGCACCAACCCGCGCGGCTGGCTGGCTAACTCGGTGACCACGCTCGTCGGCAGTCCCAGCGACTCGAAGCTCGGAATCGCGTCGCCGATGACACGCATGACTACGCCTATGGAGCCGCGCTGCCTGAGCACATTGCAGCGGAACCGCGCCACGTTGGGGATCGTGAACGCGAAGTCGACCTCGTGACGGTGCCGGAACAGGTCCCGTTGGCTCTCGCTCATCATGGCCAGCGCGATCTGCTCGGTCTGCTCGGGCGTGAGGGCGGGTACGCCCTCGAACGGCATCAACTCCCCGTCGATGCGCATGTGCGGCGGGGCCCCGGCCTGCAGGTGCACGTCGGAAGCACCCTTCGCGACCATCGTGCGGAGCAGGTCCGCGATACGCATGCCGCGCCCGGCGCCGGTTTCCTGCGGTGCGTCGGTCACGACTCCACCTCGCGTCCATGGGAGCTCGCCATGCCGCCAGCATAGGCGCGCAGCGCCCCCGGAGGCTGTGAGATTCCCCCGCTACAAGATCTTGGAGAGGAAGGCTCTCGTACGTTCCTCACGTGGATTCTCGAAGAAGTGCTCGGGCGTCCCGACCTCGACGATCTGCCCGGCATCCATGAAGATCACCCGGTCGGCCACCTCCCGGGCGAACCCCATCTCGTGCGTCACCACGGCCATCGACATGCCCTCCCTGGCCAGCGTCACCATCACCTCCAGAACCTCACCGATCACCTCGGGATCCAGTGCGCTCGTCGGCTCGTCGAACAACATCACCTTCGGCTCCATGGTCAACGCCCGCGCGATCGCCACACGCTGCTGCTGCCCCCCCGACAGCTGCCCCGGGTACTTACGCGCCTGCTCCGGGATGCCCACCTTCTCCAGGAAGTACATCGCCCGCTCCTCGGCATGCGACTTCCGCCACCTGCGCACCCGCAACGGCGCCAACGTCACGTTCTCGAGCACCGTCAGGTGCGGGAACAGGTTGAACTGCTGGAACACAATGCCCGTCTCGCGCCGCACCTGGTCGATGTTGCGGACGTCGTCGGTGAGCTCCACCCCGTCGACCGTGATGCGCCCCTCCTGATGCTCCTCGAGACGGTTGATGCACCTGATCAACGTCGACTTCCCCGAGCCCGACGGGCCGATGATAACGACCACCTCGCCCCGGTTCATGGAGAGGTGGATGTCCTTGAGGACATGGAAATCGCCGAACCACTTGTTCAGCCCCTCCACCTCGATGATCCGAGACCCGCCCTCCGGAGCGTCCGCCCGCACCGGCTCCCGGAGTACCGCTTCGTTGGTCATGTCTCTCCCTCCGTCCCGACGGGCGCCGAACGCCTCATCGGACGAACCTACCGCTCGCCGACCCCGAGTTGGCGCTCGAGTTGCTGCGACGCGACGCTCATACGATAGGCGAAGAACCAGTACACCACCGCCAGGAACAACGACAGCTCGAGCCGCACGCCGCCGGGGATGAGCAGCGACGCGTTCTGGTTGGCCACGATGTTGCCGACGTTGAAGAAGTCGAAGAGGCCGACGATGAACACCAGGGAGGTGTCCTTGAACAGCGCGATCGCCTGTCCCACGATGGCGGGGATCACGGCTCGGAGGGCCTGCGGCAGGACGATCAGGCGGGTGCGCTGCCAGCCGGACAGGCCGAGCGCCTGCGCCGCCTCGTACTGCCCCTTGGGCACGGCCTGCAGGCCACCTCGCACGTTCTCCGCCATGTAGGCCGCGGAGAACAGCGTCACCGCGACCATCGCCCTGGACAGCGGGCCGACGGCGCTGGGGCTCACGTCGAGCACCAACGGCACCATCAGCGAAGCGATGAACAGCCACATGATGAGCGGCGCGCCGCGGACGATCTCGATGAAGCCGACGCACACCGCACGGATCACCGGCAGCCGGCTGCGCCGTCCGAGCGCCAGCGCGATGCCGAGCGGGAAGCTGATGGCGATCCCGACGATGGAGAGGATCAGCGTGAGCATGAATCCGCCCCACTCCTTGGTGCTGACCGAGCGCAGCGCACCGTCCGCCCCGAAGCCGTTGAGCAGCGCCACCACGACCAGCAGGGAAGCCCCCCACGACCAGGGCAAGGCGCGCCCCAGGCCCGGACGGATCCGACCCGCGCCGTAACCCATTAGGCCCGCCAGGGCGACGGCCATCCAGCCCCAGCGCGCCACCGGCCACGCCGCCAGCCCCACCAGCGTCAACGCCGCCGCCAGGGAGAAGAACCACCAGAAGACGCCGCCCACGATCGACACGCCGCTCCGGCGGCCGGCGCCGGCGGTGGCGCCGAGCAGCAGCAGGACCACGGCGGACGCAGCGAACGGGCGCCACAGCAGCTCCGACGGATAGCGGTAGACCGCGAACAGCTTCAGGTTGGCCCACACCGGACCCCAGTGGGCCTGGGAGAACATCCAGAGCAGCAGCTCTCCGGCCAGGTAGACGAGCGCGACGACGGTCACGACCGAAGCGAGGGCGTTGCCCCAGCTCGAGAAGAGGTTGGCGCGCAGCCATCCCATCGCGCCTCGACGCAGGACCGGCGGTTTCCGTTGGGAGGTCATGTCAGCGCTCCACCAACGCGAGGCGGGCGTTGACCGCGTTGAGGATGAGGGCGAACACCAGGCTGATGACGATGTACGACGCGATCAACATGATCGTGACCGGGACGCTCGCGCCCGTTTGCGACGCGATGATGGTGGTGATGGCGAACAGCTCCACGTAGGCCGCCAACGGGGCTAGCGAGGAGTTCTTGGTCAGATTGAGGTACTGGCTGATCATCGGCGGGAGGATGATCCTCAGGGCCTGCGGGAAGACGACGAGGCGGAAGGTCTGCAGGTCGCTCAGCCCCAGCGCCTTCGCCGCCTCGCGCTGTCCACCGGGTACGGCCTGGATGCCGCCCCGCACGATCTCGGCGATGAAGCTGGCGGTGTAGATGACCAGTCCCAGAAGGAGGGCCAGATAGTTGCTCGACAGCGTGAGCCCGCCGAAGTACGTGCTGATGGGGATGGTAGGCCGGCTCACGATCATGGGCCGCGGCGCAGGGGTCTCGAAGCGGGTCTCGAGGGTCGGCTGGTCGCTCGAGGCCGGCGCCTGCGAGGGCGCGGCGAAGAGCTGCGCGGGACTCATGTTGGCCCCGCCGCCGCTCGTGGCCGCGCGGGCCGCCCCGGTGGTGAAGCGCGGGATGCGCACCTGGCCGTCCCGGTCGGTCGCCAGACGGCGACGGAAGCCTTCGACCGTGAGGCGCAGCTCGGCCGCGAAGCCGCGCTTCACGGCTCCGACGGTGGACAACTCCTCGCCCGGGCCGTAACGTCCGTTGCCGTTGTCGTCGCGGTAGACGATCCCCTGGTACGGCCGGTGCACGAAGGCGATCGACAGCCCCTCGGCCTTGGCGGGGTCCGCGAAGGCCACCGTGGCTCGGTCGTACTCGCCGCGGTGGAGCGGCGGGAAGCGGAAGCGCCCGTAGTCGATGCGCCTCGACTCCGACAGATCCTGCGTCTGCGTCGTGAGGACGCCCTTGGCGACGTGCGCGACGACCGGCGTGAACGCGAGCTTGCGCTCGCCGGCGTCGAGCTTGCCGTCGCCGTTGGCGTCCACGAAGACCGTGGCGATGCCGCTCTCCTGACGGAAGCTTGTGGTCGTGCCGGTCGGGAGGGGCGTCGTGCCCGACAGGAGATACCCGGCCACGGCGACGACCAGGGCCACGACGAGGGCGGGCACCAGCGGGTTCCCGGGCCGATCGGCCCGCCTGAGCTGGCGGCGGCGCAGCAGGTACGCGGCCACCCCGAGCACGACGGCGGCGATCAGGTACGGCAGCCAGCTCGCGAACGCGGGCGTGGGGTAAGGCCAGGGGAGCGCCACGCCCTGGTTGCTGACCAGCACGCCACCGGGCCACCGCACGGCGCTGAGGATCCTCGGAGGCAGGGGCGTGAGGATGGCCGTGTACCAGAAGACGATCTGGACGGCCAGCGGCGTGTTCCGGATGGTCTCGACGTAGAGCTTGGCGAGCTGCCGGAGCAACCAGTTCGCCGACAGCCGCATCACGCCCACGACCACCCCCAGCACGGAGGCGAGCACGACGCCCACCAGCGCCACCTTGAGGGTGTTGAGCACGCCGATCAGGAAGGCGCGCGCGTAGCTGTCCGAGGGCGTGTAGGGGATCGGCGTCTCGGCGATCGGGATGCCGGCTCGCACGCCCAGGAACGAGAAATCGGCGGGGACGTGGGAGCGGTTCAGCGCCGAGCTGACGTTGTGATAGATCAGGACCGCGGCCAGCACCACGACCACGGCGAAGATGACCTGGGCCAGGACCCCGAGGGTCTTGACGTTGCGATAGAACGGAACGCGCGATGCCGCCGGGCGGGTGCTCATCGGCGGCGGCCGCCTTCACGGGGGCGGGCGTTCGCTGCATGGCGCGGCCCGGTCCGTGCGCTCCCCCTCGCGACCATGGGGGACGCGCCTGGGCGCGTCCCCCATGGTGCCTTCATGGGCATCGTCATGTCAGGCAGGTGTGCTCAACGGAAGGGCGGCGCGTAGAGGATGCCGCCGTCGGTGTAGAGCTTGTTGAGCCCCCTCGGGATGTTGAACTGCGTGTCCGGCCCGAGGTTGCGGTTGTAGATCTCGGCGTAGTTGCCCACCTGCTTGATCGCCTGCAGGATGCCGTCGGCGGGCAGGCCGAGGCCCGTGATGTTGTCGCCCTCCACGCCCAGCATGCGCCGCACGGTGGGGTTCTGCGAGGTCTGCGCGACGTTCTCGACGTTCTGCGAGGTGATGCCGTACTCCTCCGCGGTCATCACGCCGAACACGACCCACTTCACGGCGTCGAACCACGTGGCGTCGCCATCGAGCACGGCGGGGCCCAGCGGCTCCTTGGAGATGGTGGCGTCCAGGATCTTGTGGGCGCTCGGATCGCGCAGGGTGGTCTTGCGGCTGGCGAGCTGCGACTTGTCCGATGTGAAGGCGTCGCACGCCCCGTTGTCGTAGGCCGAGGAGGCCTGGTCGGGGTTCTCGTAGATGACCGGCGTGAAGCTCACGTTGAGCGCGCCGAGCACGTCCGCCAGGTTCTTCTCCGTCGTGGTGCCGGACTGCACGCAGATCTTGCGCCCCTCCAGGTCCTGCAGGGTGTTGATGCCGGAGTCGGCGCGCACCAGGAAGCCCTGGCCGTCGTAGAAGGTCGTCGGCGCGAACTCCATGCCGACCGTGCTGTCGCGGCTGCTGGTCCAGGTGGTGTTGCGGATGAGCACGTCGACCTCGCCGGTCTGCACGGCGGTGAAGCGCTCCTGGGCCGAAAGCGGCCGGAACTGCACCTTGCTGGCGTCGCCCAGCACCGCGGCGGCGATGGCGCGACAGAAGTCCACGTCGAAGCCAACGAACTTGCCGTTGGCATCCACGCTGCCGAAGCCCGGCAGCTGGTTGTTGACACCGCAGACGAGCGTTCCGCGGGCCTTCACCTTGTCGAGCAGGCTCTGCTGGGCCAGGGCCGTACTCCCGGCTATGAGTGCAACGAGCGTTACGAGCAGTGTCAGCTTGCGCATATCAAACCTCTTTCCCCTCGAACCCCAAGATGTGACCACGGTGTGGTGTTCGCCATGCTACCGTCCTCACCGACCTCTGTAAAGCGAGAGAGTACGAGACGTTGCGGCCGGGCCCCTCCAGGAAGGTGCGGGGCCGGCGTCTCCGCCGACCCCGCACCTTCGTCCTCGTCCTCGTCCTCGTCCTCGTCTCGGGCCGCGGGGTCCACCCGGCGACCGGCCGGGCCCCTCCAGCGGGTTCATGCCCCCCGGGCCTGCCCACGCGCCTCGAGCTTGGCCTTGATGCGCTTGAGCACCGTGACCTCCTCTAGCGCACGCTGTTCGAGCACGCTGCGGATCTGCCGGATCTCGCCGTTGATGTTCGGGATGACGAGCTGCTCCAGGGCGTTGACCCGGCGGTTCGTCTTCTTGATCTCCTCGCCGATGCGCCTCAGCCGTGTCTCCGTCGCCGCCACGTTCACGATGGCCTCGGTGAGCTTGCGGAACTCACGGGCCGCGGCGAGCGTCTGGGCGCCAGCCCCGACCGGCGAGAACGGCAGCTGTCCGGCGAACGTGGGAGGCTGGACCTGCGGGACCTTGACCCCGAAGATGTTCTCGACCGTCACGGGTACGTCGAGCGATCGGCTCTCTGCCAGACCCAGGCTGGACACCGCTTCGGGCCCGTCCCAGGCGTTGGCCAGGAACAGCGCGAAGTACGCCTCACGGCTCGCCTCGGCCAGGCGCCGACGCGCTTCGAGCGAGGTCTTGACGAGGTCGAAGAACTCGGCCACCAGCGCGTCGCGCTTGCGCTTCAGGAGGTCGGCGCCGCGGACGGCGAGCTTGCGTTGATCCCGCCGCTGCAGCAGGTTCGATCGGGTAGGGGCGATCTGTTCGGCCACGCGCTCATCCCCTCCCTAGAGCCGGTCCTTGGTGGCCGCTCCCCAGAGCTCCTCCATCTTGGCGCCGTAGTACTTGTCGATCTGGTCGGTCGCGAGCCGCGTGAGCTCGCTCTTGGGAAGCTTGGAGAGCGTCGCCCAGGCGATGTTCAACGACTCCTCGATGGTGCGCTCGGCCTGCCCCTGGTGGATGAAGTTCCTCTCGAACTCGTCGGCGAACGCCAGGTAGAGCTTGTCGTTGTCCGACAGGGCGTCCTCGCCCGTGATCGCGACCAGCCTGCGCAGGTCGAGGCCGTTGGCGTAGGCGGCCTGGAGCTGGTCCGAGACGTTCTTGTGGTCGGTGCGCGTCTTCCCCTCCCCGATGCCGTTGTTCATCAGGCGGCTCAGGCTGGGGCCCGGGTTGATCGGCGGGTACACGCCCTTGTTGTGCAGGTCGCGTGCCAGGTAGATCTGGCCCTCGGTGATGTAGCCGGTGAGGTCGGGGATGGGGTGCGTGACGTCGTCGTCGGGCATGCTCAGGATCGGCAGCTGGGTGACCGACCCGGCTCGACCCTCCACCACGCCCGCGCGCTCGTAGATCGATGCCAGGTCCGTGTACATGTAGCCGGGGTAGCCACGACGGCCCGGGATCTCCTCGCGGGCCCAGCCGATCTCGCGCAGCGCCTCGCAGTAGTTGGTCATGTCCGTGAGGATGACCAGGACGTGGTAGTCGTGCTCGAACGCGAGGTACTCGGCGGCGGTGAGCGCCATCTTGGGCGTCAACAGCCGTTCCACGGCCGGGTCGTCGGCCTTGTTCAGGAACAGCACGCTGCGCGCCAGCGCGCCGGTGCGCTCGAACTCCTGGGTGAAGTACGTCAGCTCGCGCTGCGTCACGCCCATGGCCGCGAACACCACCGCGAACTCGCTCTCCTCACCGACGACCGTCGCCTGCCGCGCGATCTGGGCGGCGAGCTGGTTGGCGGGCAGGCCCGAGCCCGAGAAGATGGGAAGCTTCTGCCCGCGCACCAGGCTGATGAGCGTGTCGATCGTCGAGATGCCGGTCTGGATGAACTCCTCGGGTTTGCGCCGCGCCACCGGATTGATGGGCGCTCCACCGATGGGGAGCCGCTTGTCGGCCACGACCGCCGGCAGTCCGTCGATGGGCGCGCCGGCACCGTCGAAGCGCCGCCCGATCATCTCGCGCGACACGCCGAGGCGCGCCACGTTCTCGACCAGGCTGACGGTGGTGGTGGACAGGTCGATCCCCGAGGTCTCCTCGAACACCTGCAACACGGTGTACTCGTTCGAGACCTCGATGACCTGACCGCCGCGTGTCCGCCCGCTGCCGTCCTCGATCCGCACGATGGCGTTGTAGCTCAGGTCCGGCGCGTTCTGCAGGTACAGAAGCGGCCCGGAGACGTAGCTGACCTCGGTGTACTCCTTCTTCAGCAGGTTCTTGCTCATGCTCCCTCTCCGGCCTCAGGCGGCCACGCCGAAGCCCTCGGACAGCTCGCTCATCACACCGTCCTTGTAGGCATCGAATTCGTCCTCGGCCACGTAGCGCGAGCGATTGATCTTCTCGATCACCGGCGCCTGCAGCACCTCGTCGACCGTCGCGCCGGACTGCAGGGCCTGCTGGGCGTCCTCGTAGAAGCGCAGCATCATCTGGAGCATGCCGTAGGCCTTGCGCAGCGTGCACGAGGCGTCGACCGGGTCGAAGCCGTTCTGTTGCAGGAAGTTCTGTCGAAGGATGCGGCCGGCTTCGATGACGAGCCTCTCCTGGTCCTGCAGGGCGTCCGGGCCCACGAGCTGGACGACCTCCTGGAGGTCGCTCTCACGCTGCAGCAGGTCGACGGCGCGGCTGCGGAGCTCGGTGTAGTCCTCCGCCACGTTCTCGGCGTACCAGTCGTCGAGGATGTCGGTGAACAGCGAGTAGGAGCGGTTCCAGTTGATGGCCGGGAAGTGGCGCCGCCGCGCGAGCGAGGCGTCCAGGGCCCAGAAGCAACCCGTGATGCGCAGCGTCGCCTGCGTCACCGGCTCGGAGAAGTCGCCGCCGGCGGGGCTGACGGCACCGATGATCGACACCGCCCCCTGGCCGCCGGCGAGGGTGTCGACACGCCCGCCGCGCTCGTAGAACGCCGCCAGGCGCGACGCCAGGTAGGGGGGGTAGCCCTCTTCGGCCGGCATCTCCTCGAGACGCGAGGAGATCTCGCGCAGCGCCTCCGCCCAGCGGCTGGTCGAGTCTGCCATGATCGATACCGAGTAGCCCTGGTCGCGGAAGTACTCCGCGAGCGTGATGCCGGTGTAGATGCTCGCCTCACGCGCCGCCACCGGCATGTTCGAGGTGTTGGCGATGAGCACCGTGCGGTGCATGAGGGGGTTGCCGGTCTGCGGGTCCTCGAGCTCCGGGAACTCGACCAGCACATCGGTCATCTCGTTCCCGCGCTCGCCGCAACCGACATAGACCACGATGTCGGCGTTGCCGTACTTCGCGACCGACTGCTGGGTCACGGTCTTGCCGGACCCGAACGGACCCGGGATGGCAGCGGTCCCTCCCATGGTCAACGGGAACAGCACGTCGAGGATGCGCATCCCCGTGAGGAACGGCGTCACCGGGTCGAGCTTGCGCTCGACCGGCCGGGCCTGCCGAACCGGCCAGGTATGGGCGAGGCGCAACTCGGTGCCGTCCTCCAGGGTGGCGATGGTGTCCCGAACGGTGTACTCGCCGTCGCCCACGATGCTCCGGATCACGCCGCCCTTGCCCGGCGGGACCAGGATCTTGTGGGTGAAGGCGAACTCGGGCACGGTGCCGAGCACCTGCCCCTGCCCGACCTCGTCCCCCGCCTCTACGGCCGGCGTGAACGTCCAGGTGGCGTCCTGCGACAGGGCGTTCACCACGATGCCACGGTCGATGTAGGTGCCCGAGGACTCACGCAGCTTGTCGAGCGGCCGCTGGATCCCGTCGAAGATGCCGTTGAGCATCCCCGGGCCCAGCTCGACGGCGAGGGGCAGACCGGTCGACACGACCGGTTCGCCGACCATCAGACCGCCCGTGTCCTCGTACACCTGCACGAACGCGTTGTCGCCGTCGAGGCGGATGATCTCGCCGACCAGCTTCTCCTGGCCGACCCGGACGATGTCGTACATCCGCGCGCCCATCATCCCCTGGGCGATCACCGCCGGGCCGGAGATGCGTTGAATCTTGCCTTCAATGGCCACGTAAGCCCTCCTGCTCTCACTCCAGCTTGATATCGAAGCCGATGGCGTTGCGCACCAGGGACTTCATGTAGGCGACGGCGTCGTCGCCCGCTCCGAAGGCGCCGCCCAGGCTCGGAAGGGGTAGCACCACCGGCAGCTCGCGGCCCCGCATGGCGCGCTCGCTCGCCGCGATCGGATCGTCGATCAACCCTTCGTCCACGACCACCAGGCCGTACTCGTCGGAGCCGATGAGCTCCTCGAGCACGCCCTTCGCGCCTTCGCCGCCGGACTCACGGACCTCGACGCCGGCCAGCCGGAAGCCGACCGCCGTTTCGCTGTCGGTCAGCACGACCATCTTAGGCATGTCCGAGCTCCTTCTCCAACGCTGCCCGGGGCACCCCGTAGAAGCTGCCGCGGGCGAGCAGACGGAGCCTCGCAACCTCGGCTTCCTTCAGCCGCAGGAACCGCACCACCACGCCCGGCCCCAGCGGGTCGGAGGACGCGGCCAGGGCGCTGGCGTCGAGCGTCTCGCGCACCTTCTGCTCGGCCTCGGCCAGCGTCTCGGTCTCGGCAACCTCGGCGAACGCCGTGCCGGCCAGGCCCTGCAGCGCCGCCTTCGAAGGGTCGGAGCGGATGCTCTCGAACAGCCCCCGGTCGATCTCGCGGCCGCCCGGGATGAAGACCTCCTCCACGCCCTCCTCCACGCCCCGCAGCTTCAGCGCGGTCCGCAGGTTGGTGGCGTCGATCTCGCGCACGATGTGGCGCATGAAGCTGGTCGGCGCGTTGCTCCTGCGGAGCCGCTGCATCAGGACCCGGTAGTACGCCTGGTCGATCGCCAGCTCGAGCGCGTAGAGGTCGCCATCGGACTGGTAGCGCGCGACGGCCCGGGAGAACGCCGCCTTGAGCGGCGTCTTCGTGACCGCCAGCGCCTGCGCGGCCGCGCCCATGTCGGGGGTCGCGGCGACCTCTTCGAGCACCGCCGGTTTGAGCGGGCCCGCGGGGAACAGCGACCCGAGCACCTCCTCGAGGGCCTTGCCGGCGTGCTTCGCGCGTGCGATGGTCTTGATGTTCTCACGGTCGTAGCGCAGCAGCAGCAGCTCCATCAACTGCCCGGGCGCACCGTCGGCAGCACCCAGCAGGCTGCGGGTCATGCCGAAGAAATCGCGCGCGAGGGCGTCGTCGACCGCCCGCAGGCCCTCGTAGCGCGACTGCGCCTCCTCGAGCCCGCGCATGTAGCGCGACTGCCCCAGCACCGACAGGAACGCACGGAAGTCCGTGGCCTCGAGGGCCTCGGAGAAGAACTCCGGGCCCAGCAGCTTGGTCTTCATACCGCGCACGCGCGCGTTGATGTAGCCGTAATCGGTCGACATCCTAGGGCTCCCGCGCCGCGCCGAAGAGCGCCTCGGAGACCTCCGACGCGAGCTCGGCCCGCAGCACCTCCAAGCGCTCGAAGAGCGAGTTCTCGATGGTGTTGTTGCCTTTGAGGCGCAACCGGACGCCCCCACGGATGCGCTCGTCGGTCACGATGTTCGTCGACAGCGACAGCTCCTTGGCGGCGCTCTCGGCGTGGCCGCGCTCGCCCGGGTGGACGATGATGGCCTGCACCTCGTTCGCGTCGAGGCCCTCGAGCGCCTCCTCCAACAGCTTCTTCAACACGTTCGGATAGGCCTTGGCGTCGCCGACCAGCGCTTCGAGGCGCTCGCGCACCTCCTGGAAGACCGCCTCGACACCGTGGTGCCGGGCACGGAGTTGCAGCGACGAAGCCTCGAGCTGCGCGCTCGAGTGCGCCCGCGTGATGGCGGCGCTCCGTTGCGCTTCGGCCTGGCGCTGCCGCGTGGCCACCAACGTGTCGGCCTCCTGCCGCGCCTCCGCGACCACCTCCGAGGCGCGCCTCTGCGCCTCGGAGAGGATGGACTCGATCTCCGTGCTCGCTTCCTTCTCGAGCAGAGCAGCCAGATCGGACACGTGCTCAGCCCATCTTGCCGTACAAGAAGAAGGCGATCACGAAGCCGAAGATGATGATGGTTTCGGGGATCACGAGGAAGATGAGCACTTGACCGAACGCCTCGGGCTTCTCGGTGATGGTTCCCAGGCCGGCGCTGCCGATGTACCCCTGCGCGATCCCGACGCCGATGCCGGCGAGCCCGATGGCCAGACCGGCGCCCACGCCGAGCAGGCCCATGCCGATGTTGCCGCCCGATGCGGCCGCGCTCTGCGCGAAGGCGCTACCGGCGAAGACGGCGAAGAGGGAAAGGACTCCCAGAACCTTGGCGAGCTTGTTCATGACTTTCCTCCTAGGAGACGGAAGGGTCGGTAGGGACGACCACTCTCATCGTAGAAACCGAACTTGGTGAAGAACTCGACGTAGTGGAGTCGGAGCGGCTGGAGCGTGTCGCTGATGATGGTCAGGGCCAGGGCGATCAGGATGACCACGCCGCCCACGAGGATGCCGAGGATGGGCCCGACGATGGGCAGCACCCCGCTCAACGAGTAGCCCAGGTCGATCGAGAGGTTGGCGATCAGGGCCGAAGCCAGGCCGACGGCGAAGATTCGCAGATAACTCAGGATGTGCCCGCCGTTGGAGATGAGCTCCAGCACCATCAGGCCGTTCTTCGCCAGCACGGTGAACACCGCGAAGCCGACCAGGAGCAGCAGCGTGACGACCACCACGGCCGCGTTGACGGTGTGCGTCTGGTACGCCGTCGCGAACACCACCACGGCCACCAGGCCCGTCAGCATGCCCAGACCCTCGTAGAGGTGCAGGCTCTCGCCGTGCCGCACGGCGTAGATGATGCGGATGAGCCACCCGCCCAGCACCTGCAGCACGCCGAACAGCGTGGAGGCGAGCAGCAGCGGCCCGAAGACCTCGACGCGGAGCAGCAGGATGGGGATCACGCCCTCGTGGTGCCCACCGCCGTGCGCCAGCGTGTAGAACAGCGGATGCCCGGCCGGGAAACGCTCGAACAGGTTCCCGAAGAACTCCCCGTAGACGAACCCGAACAGGATCGTCCAGCCGGCAAGCCAGAAGACCACGGTGCTCAGCGGCCGCAGGATGCGGGCGGGGATGATGATGTGGATCGGGCCGGTGTCGACGTTCTTACCGGCCGCGCCGCGGAGCCGCAACCAGAGCCCGATGCTCGCGAACATCAGCCCGTAGCCGATGTCGCCGACCTGGAGGCCGAAGAACAGCGGGAAGAACACCGCCAGCGTCCAGCTCGGGTCGAAGCTACCGTACCTGGGCGGCTCGAACAGCGCCAGCAGCCCCTGGAAGGGGCGCACCCAGGCGGGGTTGTCGAGCTTCACGGGCACGTCGCGGTCGCGGTGCTCGTCGGCGGGGCGCGACGCGACACGGACCCGATCGGCGAACTGCTTCCGGAGCGACTCGACCACGCGGCCGCCTTCGTCGGCGGGCACCCAACCCGAGAGCGCGAACCCGTAGCGTCCCTCCAGGAGGTCCTGGAGCCGCTCGAAGCGTGCCTGGTGGTTGTGCGAGACCTGCGCGATGGCGCGCACGCGACTGCCGTACTGCCCGGCCAGCTTGGAGAGCTCCTCGTGGATCGACGCGATGCGTTTCGGAAGCGTCTGCGAACGCTCCTCCATCACGTGCGCCGCCTTGGCGACGCCGAGATCCTGATAGCGCTCCGGAAGGCTGATCTCGGAGTGACCGAGCCGGGTGAAGGTCGCGCGGAGGCGCGCCAGATCGCGCACCAGGGCCGCGGCCACCACCATGCGCTCGACGCCGTGACGCTGCCAGGCGAGGGCGTACCCGCCACCTACCTCCTCGTCGAGGGCGTCCTCGAGGGCCGCGTAGTCCTCGTCGGCGACGAGAAAGGCGGCGCCGGCCAGGTAGCTGGACTCCTCGAGCTGCGCCATCATCGGCGCGAGCTGCCGGAACAAGGCCAGGTAGGCCTGCGTGAGCTCGAGCTCGTCGCGCGCGTCGGCACGTTCGGCGACCAGCCGGTCGACCTGGTCGCCGACGGGCGCGAGCTCCTTCATGAGCCCCTCGGGGTCGCTTCCGGCCTCGCCGCGCGGCACCGGACCCTCGTCACGGATCTCGAGCGCGTCCAGCAGCGCCTCGGAACGCGATACGAGGTAGTCCCACAGCTCCTTGCGGCGCAGGTCGTCCCCCTCGAGCCTGAGGGGACGGAGGGCTTCCTCGTCCCCGGCGTCGAGCGGTTCCACCTGAACCACGCCCAGACTCTGCAGGCTGACGAGCACGTCCGCGGCCGCCGAGCGGCGCCCGACGACCAGGAGTTGCTCCATCTTGGCGATCATGGCAAGACCCGCTCCATCACCAGCGCCACCGCGTCCTCCTTGCCGGCACGCGCCTGCGCCTCGAGCCTGCCCACGGTCTCCCGCGCGGAGTGGACGATGTCCTCCCGCGCGGCGTCCGCCTCCTTGGCGCCCCGGTCGGCTTCCTGCTTGGCGAGGGCCTCGGCCTTCCCTCGGGCCTCCTCGAGGATGCGGCGCGCCTCCTCCTGAGCATCGGAGACGATCTCCGAAGCCTGCTTGCGCGCGTCCTCGACCTTGGCCACCAGGTTCTTCTCCTGGGTCACGAGGTCTTGCAGGAGTCGTTCACCCTGAGCTTCCAACCAGCCCTCCTTCCGCCTCGCGTCGCCGCGAGTTACGACAGGCTGTCGAGTATGGTGCCGGACCGCTGTACGAGGCACAAAAAACCGCGTCGAACGCGGTACATTCTACCCCTCGGGCGTTGCCGACCAACCATAACAACCGCCAACTTTGCGCGTCAATCGGGACACAACTCCCCCGCAGCCCCTTTGTGCCCGCCTCGCGGCGGTGGCCCGGGTAGACTCCGGCGTGAGCCGGGACCCCTCCTACGGATCACCGAACGGACCGAAGTCCGTCGGCGCATACTATACCCCGGCGCCGGTGGCTCGAGCGCTCAGCGACTGGGCGCTGCGCCGGGCCGGAGACCGCGCGCTAGATCCCGCGGCCGGCGACGGCGTCTTCCTCGCGGAGGCGGCACGCCGGGCACGCGAGCTCGGCGGCCGCGCCGACGACGTCCGGGGCATCGAGATGCGCCGCGATGCCGCCGACGAGGCCATGCGCCGCCTGCGGACGCTCGGCGCCGACGGCGCCACCGTGCGCGTAGCGGACTTCCTGGCGTTGGAGCCCGGCGCCGAGGGCGGGGTCGACGCCGTGCTCGGCAACCCTCCGTTCGTGCGCTTCCAGCGGATGGACCGCGCGCGGCGCGACCGCGCCTCGTCCGTCGCGGCGGCGGCGGGCGTGCGGCTCGACAGCATGGCGTCGAGCTGGGCCGCGTTCGTGCTGCATGCCGGCACCTTCCTGCGCCCCGGCGGGCGCCTGGCGTTGGTCGTGCCGAGCGAGATCGGGCACGCACGCTACGCGCGCCCCGTCCTCGGGCACCTACGCGCGCGCTACGCGGCCGTGACGTTCGTGCTGTTCGAGTCCGCGCTGTTCCCATCGCTGGATCAGGGGACCGTCCTCCTGCTCGCCGAAGGCCGTGGGGAGACCTTCCGCGGCTTCAGCGCCGCCCGGCTGGGCTCGGCCGACGCCCTCGCGGCGGGGCTCGACCGCGTCCCCCGGGTCCACCTGGACGCCGATGCGCTTGTCAGGGGCACCCGAAGGCTGCACCATGCCTGGTTGCCGTCGACGGCCCGGAGTCTCGTGGACGGCTTCGACGCCGGGGCCGACGGCCGGCGCCTGGGCGCGTGGGCGAACGTGAGCATCGGGTACGTGAGCGGCCACAACGCCTTCTTCCACCTGTCCCCCGCGCACGCCACGAGCCTGGGGCTGGCCCCGGAGCACCTGCTCCCCTCGCTCTTCCGGAGCCGCGCGTTGCAGGGCCTCCGGGTCACGGCCGACGACTGGCGGCAGGGCGCCGAGCGCGGCTGGAGCGGCTACCTGCTCGCGCCGCGACGCGCCGACGACCCCTCGGTGGCCGCCTACCTGGCCGAAGGCCTCGAGCGCGCCGTGCACCATCGCGCCAAGGTCCGCCACCGCCGGCCGTGGTACCGCGTGACCCGCACGCGGCCGCCCGACCTGATCCTCACCGCCATGAGCGGGGGAGCGCCGCGGCTGGCCGTGAACGCCGCAGGCGCCGCGGTGTGCAACACGCTGCACGCCGTCCGGCTGCTACCGGTGGCGCCGCCCGACGCCGGCGCGCTGCTCGCCCTCGCGGCCCTGACGTCGCTGACCGAGCTCAGCGCCGAGCTGGAGGGGCATGCGCTGGGCGGCGGGTTGCTGAAGCTCGAGCCCTCGGAGGCCCTGCGCCTGATCCTCCCCCTCCCCCGGCACCCCGGCACAGGCGCGGCGCCGGTGTTCGACGGCAACCTTCAGCGCGCCGCGCAGGCAGCGGACCGTGCGCTGCGCGCCGTCGACGCCGCCGAAGCGCGCCGCATCGCCGACCGCGCCTTGTGGAGCGGCACGTGCGGGCTGGCCCCGTCCGACGCCGACGCACTGGCGGCCGCGGCCGAGCGACTGAGGGCGCTCCGGCGCGGGGCCAGGGCGCCCCGCCCGGCGCCGCCGCAGGGGCCGAGCGCCACGGCACGGCCCGAGGTCGCGAGCTAGCGGCGGCGCCTGCCGCGGGTGCGGCGGGCGGGGACGCGCGTACGCCGCTCCGCCTCCCGTGCCGAGAGTATGGCGTGGATCTGTTTGAGCTCGGCGTAGAGCGCCGGCAGGCGCTCGCTGCTGGTGCCGGGAGCCTCGAGAAGCCGTCCGAGCTCCTCGCGGCGCTCGAGCAGACGCGCCCGCGAACTCTCCTTCTGGCCCTCCAGGTGCAGTTCTCGCAGCCGGGACAACGCCTGCCGCAAGGCCGCGTCGGCATCGACGCGCGCGTTCTCGTCGCGCGAGAGCTCGAGCACGCGCTCGAACACCAGCGCGCCGTCCTCCCGCTCGCGGTAGGCGAGCAGCACCGCCTCGCCGTCGCCCTCGTGCTCGTCGACCAGCGCCGCGAGCTGCCTTAGCGCCGAGTCCTCGAGCTCGTTGGGGATCGCGGACAACGCCGCATCGACACGTTCGCGGAGCGCGCCGTCCCGGCCGAGCAGCAGCGCGACCACTTCGAGCTCCAGGGCGCGGACCTGCGACACCTCGACGTGTCGGAGCCGCATGCCGCGCACCTGGGTGGCCGATAGAGGTCGCTGGCGGCGCTGGTTCGCCTGGATCCAGGCGTCGAGCCGCCCTTCGTCCATCCCGAGGTGATCGATGACCAACCGGCGCATCTCCGCAGCGACCGGATCGAACACGTCGCGCGGCACGAGCACCGGAGCGAGCTCCTCGAGGATGCCGCGCTGCCCCTCGATGGCGCTGGCGTCGAAGCGCTCGAGCACCCGCCGAACCGGAACTCGACCTCCGACAGACCGGCTCCGAGCGCCTCGCGGAACGCGTCGGCGTGCCCCTCGAGCACCGCGTCGGCCGGGTCCTTCCCGTGCGGAACCTGGACGGCGCGGACCAGCAACCGACGCCCCACCGCCTGATCGAGGCCGGACAGCACGGCGCGTTGGCCGGCCTCGTCGGCGTCGAACGCCAGGTACACGCACTTGGCGTCGAGGCGGGCGAGCTGCTCGGCCTGCGGCTCGGTCAGCGCCGCCCCCAGCGCGGCGACGGCATTGCCGAACCCGGTCTGGTGGAGGGCGATCACGTCCATGTACCCCTCGACCACGATGGCCTCCCCGCTCTTGCGGATGGCGGGCCGCGCACGGTCGAGGCCGTACAGCAGCTCCGCCTTGCGGAACAGTTCGGTCTCGGGCGTGTTCAGGTACTTGGGGAGGCTGTCGTCGAGCACCCTGCCCGCGAAGCCCACCACGCGCCCCATGCCGTCCTTGATGGGGAAGATGACGCGGTTGCGGAAGCGGTCGTAGCGTCTCCCCCGCTCGTTCTCGCTCAGGAGGCCGACGGCCAGCAGGTCGTCGTCGCGGACGCCCCTGGTCAACGCGTGGCGGAGCAGGCCGTCCCAGCCGTCCGGCGCGAACCCGAGCTCGAAGCTCTCGATGCTGGCGTCCGTCAGGCCGCGGCGCCGGAGGTAGCCGAGCGCCTCGCCGTCGAGGCTGCTGCGGAAGTACCCCAGCGCCAGCGCGTTGACGTCGAACAGGTCGCGGCGGTGGCCGTCCTTGGGCCCGGGGTGGCCCACCGCGACCCCGGCGCGCTCGCCGAGGAGGCGCAGGGCATCGCCGAACGCGACGCCCTGGGTCTGCATCACGAAGTCGAACACGTCGCCCTTGGCGTGACACCCGAAGCAGTAGTAGAACCCGCGATCGAGGTGGACGTGGAACGACGGCGTCTTCTCGCTGTGGAAGGGGCACAGGCCCTTCATCTGGCCGCGGCCCGCCGGCTTCAGGGCCACCAGCTCGCCGACCACGTCCGCGATGTTGAGCCGCTCGCGGATCAGCTCCTTGGGATCAGGGGGCATCCGGTCCGACCTTCCCGGGGTGGGCTCGCCCCACCGTCAAGCGCCACCATAGCACGTCCCTACGACCGCCACAGATGCCGTCCAGGCCGCGCTTCTTAGCATACAGTGGGGCGGCCCGCGACGCGGGCGCGGGCTCCGGCAGGGCCCGCCCTAGCCGCCGTGGCCCCCGGGATAGAGCGGCAGGTGACCCAGGGCCACCACGTCCGAGCGCTCGCTGCCCTCCGTGAACACCGCCAACGTCACCACCACGTTCGCGCCGATCTCGGTCAGCAGGTCGCGCAGGCCCTGCAACGTACCGCCGCTGCTGACGACGTCGTCTACCACCGCGACGCGCTTGGAGCGCAGGCGTTCGATGTCCGCACCGTCGATCACCAGGTCCTGCGGCTTGCCCGTGGTGATGCTGACGACCGTCCTCTTCACGGCGCCGACCATGTAGGGCTTCTCCGTCTTGCGCGCGACCACGTAGGGGATGCCCGTGCGCACGCTGATGGCGTGGGCGAGGGGCACGGCCTTGACCTCGGGGGTCACCAGCGTCTCGACCTCGGGCGGGATGCGTCGGGCGAGCTCCGCGGCGGCGGCTTCCGTGAGCGTCGTGTCCCCCAGTAGGTTCAGAAGGGCCACGGACACCGCTCCGACGTTCACCACCTGGAGATCGCGCTCCTGGTCTCCGATGCGTACTCGATGCGTCTGCATGCGCTTACCTCCGGCGCCCCCGCGCCGCCGGGGCGGCTCGCGGGCGGCCCGCGGCCGTCGCACGGAACCGGCCGCGACGCCACCATCGAGCCTACCGCAGCCTCGCCGACTCAGGCGAACACGATGGTCTTGTTCCCCTGCACCAGGATGCGGTCCTCGAGGTGGAGCGCGACGGCCCGCGCCAGCACGGTGCGCTCGATCTCGCGGCCGAGCCGCTGCAGGTCGCGCACCGACTGGCGGTGCGTCACGCGCACCACGTCCTGCTCGATGATCGGACCTTCGTCGAGATCGTCGGTGACGTAGTGCGCGGTGGCGCCCACGAGCTTGACGCCCCGCTCGTAGGCGCGGTGGTACGGCCTGCCCCCGCTGAACGCCGGGAGGAAGGAGTGATGGATGTTGATGGCGCGCTCCCGGTAACGCGCCACGAAGTCCGGGCCGAGGACCTGCATGTAACGCGCCAGGACGATCACGTCGATCGAGTTCCCGAGGAGCTCCAGCATGCGCTCCTCCTGCGACGCCCGGTCGCCGTCCACGATCGGCAGGTGGTGGAAGGGAACGCCGAAGGGCTCGACGAGCGCACGCAGCGTGTCGTGGTTCGACACGACCATGGCGATGTCGTCGCGGAAGTCGCCGGCGCGGCGACGCCAGAGGAGCTCGAGTAGGCAGTGGTCGACCTTCGACACCAGCACGGCGATGCGCTTGGGCCGCCGTGCATCGGCCAGGCGCCAGCGCATATCGAAGGGCGTGGCCACGGCGCTCTCGAACGATTCGCGCAGCGCCGCCAGCGAGCCCGCACGCCCGGGCAGCTCGAACGCCATGCGCATCGAGAACGTTCCTCCGCCGCGCGGGTCGCTGCTGTGCTGATCGGCGTCCAGGATGTTGGCGCCGCGCCCGGCGAGGAAGCTTGCCACGGCGGCGACGATGCCGGGGCGGTCCGGGCAGGACACGAGCAGACGTACGTCTGCGGCGGTACCCACCGGGCCGGCCCCTGGGGAGTCGTGGGCGTCCATGGCGCCCACGCTAGCACCGCCACGCCGGCCCCCGCACCCCGTAGCATGGCGTCGATGACGGGCCCCGAGCCCCTCCGTTCCCTGCTCCGCCCGGTCGCCCGCCTGGCGCTCCCCGTCATCGCCGCCAACCTGTTGCAGACGCTGGTGAACGTCGTGGACGTCTTCATGGCGGGACGCCCGGGCGCCACCGAAGTCGCTGCGGTGGGCTTCGCGAGCAGCGTGGCGCTCCTCGTGACCCTCCCCCTGCAGATGGTGACCGCGGGCAGCATGGCCCTCGCCGCCCGCGCCCGCGGCGCGAACGACGACGACGAGCTCGCCGAGGTCGCCTTCATGATGGGGGCCGGGCCCGCTGCCCGCGCTCGGCGTTCCGGGCGCCGGCCTCGGGACGGTGGCAGCCTGGACGATCGGCGCCATGCTGGGGCTGACCCTGTTCGTTCGCGGCGGCACCGTGCTGAGGCGCGGCCGCGGCCCCCTGCGGCCGAGCGTGCATCGCTTCGGCACCATCCTCGCCATCGGCACGCCGGCCGGCCTGCAGGGGCTCGCCTACGCGCTCTCGCGGCTCATCCTGCTCAGGGTGCCGACCTCCCACGCCGGCCGGAACGCTCGGGGCCGCGGCGACGCTTCCTGGATGGCGGGCGCCGGCCTGTGCTGGCCGTCGCCGGCAGCCGCGAGCTGGTGACCGCAGCGGGGGCGGTCTACCGGGTCGCCGGGCACACCCCCGTCCGCATCGCATTCGGACCGGAACCGCACGTCTTGGAAGGGCTCGACACCCTGGAGCGGGTGGCCGGGGCCGGCGCCCTCGCGATCGTCGGTGCCCTACCGGCACCGTCGTCCGAGAGCGGGACCAGCGCGCGCGTTTCGCGCGCTCGGGGCGGCTCTCGGCCGTAAGGTTCCGCATGCCGGCGCGACGAACGCGCGTGCTAGTGTGTTCGCGTGGACGACGCGCGATCGCGGCCCGCTTCGCTGTCGGAGTACGTCGGGCAGGGACGGCTCAAGAAGAAGCTGGAGGTCTACCTGGAGGCGGCTCGCAACCGCGAGGAACCGCTCGACCACGTCCTCCTCTACGGCCCTCCCGGGCTCGGCAAGACCACGCTCGCCCACATCATCGCGGCCGAGCTCGGCGTCGGCATCCGGGTGACGAGCGGCCCCGCCATCGAGAAGCCGGGCGACCTGGCGGCGATCCTCACCAACGCGCTCGAGGACGGCGACGTGCTCTTCATCGACGAGATCCACCGTCTCGGACGCGTGGCCGAGGAACACCTCTACCCCGCCATGGAGGACTTCAAGATCGACATCGTGCTGGGGCAGGGTCCCGCGGCGCGCTCGATCCGGCTCGACCTGCCACGCTTCACGCTGGTGGGGGCGACCACGCGGCCGGGCCTCATCACGGGACCGCTGCGCAGTCGTTTCGGCATCATCGAGCATCTGGACTACTACGCCGACCGTGAGCTCGCCGAGGCGGTCGTGCGCGACGCCGAGCAGCTCGGCTTCGTGCTCGAGCCCGGTGCCGCCCTCGAGATCGGGCGTCGCGCTCGCGGCACCATGCGGATCGCGAAGCGGCTGCTGAGGCGCGTGCGCGACTTCGCCGATGTCGCGGGCGAGCCGCGGATCACCCTGGAGCGCACCGGCGCCGCGCTGGGTGCGCTGGGCATCGACGACGCGGGGCTCGATCGACGTGACCGCACCATCCTGCAGGCCCTGGTGGAGAAGTTCGCCGGAGGCCCGGTGGGTCTCGACACGCTGGCGACGGCCGTCGGCGAGGACCGGGCCACGCTCGAGGAGGTCTACGAGCCGTTCCTCATCCAGCGGGGCCTGCTGATGCGCACCGCCCGGGGTCGGGTCGCCACGGAGGCGGCCTACACCCACCTCGGGCTGAGCGTCGAGACGGTGCCGGCCGGCCTGTTCAACGAGGGCGGATGAGCGCGGGATGATCGAGGGGAGCCTGCGAAACGTCCCGCTCTCGGACGTGTTCCAGATCATCGCCACCGGCCAGAAGGCGGGCATCCTCACCGTCATGCGCGGCCAGGCGCGCGCCCGCATCTACTTCGAGCAGGGCGGCATCCAGTACGCCCATATCTCGCCCGGCGTGCACCTCGGCGAGATCCTCGTGCGGATGGACCTCCTGACCACGCACGAGGTCCAGGAGATCCTCCGGCGCCAGCACGTCGAGAACGCCGGCACGCCGCTCGGCCTGATGGCCGTGGAGATGCAGCTGATCGACGAGGACGACCTGCGCCGCGCGCTCGAGCGCCAGGTGCTCGAGGTCGTGTCCGAGCTCATGAGCTGGTCCGACGGGCAGTTCAACTTCGCCGAGCGCTCCGGCTGGGCGTCGCAGGCTCCCACCCATCACGCGGTCGACGCCATGACGCTGCTCATGTCCGTGGCGCAGCGGTTGCACGAGTTCGAGGGGGGCATGGTGGCGCCCGACGCGAACTTCCTGCGCAGCGGCGACCCCACCAAGGTGGTGATGCCGGCCGGCGCGTGGGAGGTGTTGGGCTACGTCGACGGCAAGCGCACGGCGCGCTCGATCGCCGCCGAGCTCGACCTCACCGAACGGCACGTGCTGCACATCCTGTACGAGCTCGAGCGCACCGGCGTGATCGAGGCGCAGCCCTTCCACGTCGAGGATCCGCTGGTGCTCGCCGTGTCGCCGAGCAGCGCCCTGCAGCGCCTGTTGCGGCTGTCGCTGCAACGCGCGCGGCTGCGCGCGGAGGTCGCCCTCGACTACGAAGACGCCCTGAGGATCCTGCCGGACGTCCACCCGTCGGCGCTGGTGGTCGACGACCAGGAGGGAGGGGGTTGGGAGCTGCTCAAGGAGCTGCGGCGCCAGACCGGGCAGAGCCATCTGCCGGTGCTGATGCTGGTCGACGAGGCGCCCAAGGGCGGCCTCTTCGGCCGCGCGCGGCGGCCGCGGGCCGAGGTGCTCCTCAAGCCGTTCCACGAGATCGAGTTCCAGCAGATGATCACCCGCATGGTCGGCCGCCCCATGGCCTGAGGCCGGCGCGGGTCGGCGTGCCTCCTGGGAACGCCGCGGTCAACCGCTTAGAGCGGTTGCGAGGCCGACGGGCACGTGCTATCGTTCAGACCAAGCAGACGACCATCCGGGGGAATCGGAGGCATGCCGGACATGGCCGCAACATCGCGCGTGCGGTGGGGTCTCCGTAGGTCGATCTGGGTTCATCCCCGCGGCTGTACGTTCGCTGAACGTTCACGGCCGGGGGGAGCTGAAGGAAACGAGGTGTCCCATGAAACGCATCTGGCTAGCCGTCCTGATCCTGGTCGGCGGACTCTTCGGAGGTGCCGCGCTCGCGCAAGGCGTGACGCTGCACATCTCCTGCGGGGCCGTCGGCAACGAGCTCACGCTGTGCAAAGACGAAGCGCAGGCGTGGGCGACGAAGACGGGCAACAGCGTCGTGGTGGTCTCGACGCCGAACTCGTCGACCGACCGCCTGGCGCTCTACCAGCAGCAGCTCGGCGCGCAGTCCAGCAGCATCGACGTCTACCAGATCGACGTCGTGTGGCCTGGCATCCTGGGCAGCTACTTCGTCGACCTCGGCAAGTACTTCAACCAGAGCGATCTGAGCGGCTACATCCCCGCGCTGATCACCAACGACCAGTACGAGGGCAAGCAGGTCGCGATCCCGTGGTTCAACGATGCGGGCCTGCTCTACTACCGCACGGACCTGCTCAAGAAGTACGGCTTCACCGGCCCGCCCACCACGTGGGACCAGCTCACCCAGATGGCGCAGAAGATCCAGGCCGGTGAGCGCGCCGCAGGCAACGACAAGTTCTGGGGTTACGTGTGGCAGGGCAACGCCTACGAGGGTCTGACCTGTGACGCCCTGGAATGGGTCTACTCCTACGGCGGCGGCACCATCGTCGACCCTAAGGGCAACATCACCATCGACAACGCCAAGGCCGCGGCGGCCATCAACATGGCGGCGGGCTGGGTCGGCACCATCTCTCCTCCGGGCGTGACCAGCTACCAGGAAGAGGACGCCCGCGGCGTCTGGCAGGCCGGCAATGCCGCCTTCATGCGCAACTGGCCGTACGCGTACGGCCCGGGTCAGAGCGCCGACAGCCCCATCAAGGACAAGTTCGGTGTCGCCGCGCTTCCGAAGGCCTCCACGCCCGACGGCCGGCACGCCGCCACGCTCGGGGGCTGGCAGCTCGCGGTCTCGCGCTTCAGCAAGCACCAGGCCGAGGCCGCCGACCTCATCAAGTACCTGACGAGCAGCCAGGTCGAGATCGAGCGCGCCGTCAAGGGAAGCTTCCTGCCGTCGCGCCTCGCGGTCTACGACGACCCGCAGGTCATTCAGCAGAACCCCTTCATCCACCAGCTCAAGCCCGTCTTCGCGAGCGCGGTCGCGCGCCCGGCGACGGCCACCAAGCAGAAGTACAACCAGGTCTCGAGCGCGTTCTGGACGGCCGTCCACAACGTGCTGACCGGTCAGGCGCAGGCCAACCAGGCCCTCGCCGGCCTGAAGGCCCAGCTCACCCGCATCAAGGGCACCGGCTGGTAACCCCGGGCTCCGTCGCGGCCCCTCCCGGAGCGTCGGGAGGGGCCGCCTTCCCTAGGCCGAGCACGCCTCGCGGCCCCGCTCGGCCCGAGGTGATCGATGCAAGAGACCGCCGTCAAGAAGCGCAGCGCCAAGGGGGGGATCTCGCTGGAATCGCGGCGGGCGCGCACCGCCTGGCTGTTCCTGACCCCTACGCTGGTCGTCGTCGCACTGGTCGCCGGCTACCCGCTGTTCCGGACGATCCAGCTCAGCCTGACCCAGACCAACCTGCTGCAGTTCCCGCTGAAGTCGAACTACGTGGGCCTGCTGAACTTCAAGTTCCTGGTGCAGGACGCGCAGTGGTGGCGTTCGGTCCAGAACACCGTGGTGTTCACCGTGGTCTCGGTCGCTGCAGAGACGCTGCTCGGCCTCGGCATCGCGATGCTGGTCAACGCCAAGTTCCCGGGCCGCGGTGCCATGCGCACCGCCATGCTCATCCCCTGGGCGATCCCCACGGTGGTGTCGGCCCAGATGTGGCGCTGGATGTACAACGACGTCTACGGCGTCATCAACGACATGCTGATGAAGCTGCACCTGACGGACAAGGCGTACGCCTGGCTCGCCAACCCCAGGCTGATGCTTCCCGCGGTCATCTCCGTCGACGTGTGGAAGACCACGCCGTTCATGGCGCTGCTCCTGCTCGCCGGCCTGCAGTCGATCCCCACCGAGCTCTATGAGGCGGCCCGCGTCGACGGCGCCACGCCCTGGCAGAACTTCGTGCGCGTCACGCTGCCGCTGTTGCGGCCGGCCCTGCTGGTCGCCCTGATCTTCCGTACGCTCGACGCGCTCCGCGTGTTCGACGCGATCTACGTCATGACCGGCACCACGCCCAGCACCATGTCCATGGCCGTGTACGCACGCCAGCAGCTCGTCGACTTCGGCCTGCTCGGCTACGGCTCGGCGATGTCGGTCGGCATCTTCGTGATCATCGGGCTGTTCGTCGTCGCCTACGTCGTCAGCCTCGGCGTGGAGGTCGAGTGATGCGCCGGCGCGGCGTGGGCCACTACCTGGGCCAGGTGGCGTTCGCCATCCTCGTGCTCCTGGTGTTCTTCTATCTGGTGTTCCCGTTCTTCTGGGCGATCTCGTCGTCCTTGAAGACCCCCAACGAGCTGTTCCAGACGCCGCTCGTCTACTGGCCTCCGGTGCCGCAGTGGAAGAACTACGCCGAGGTCTTCACGGGCCAGCCGTTCGCCCGCAACCTCCTGAACTCCCTCATCGTCGCCGGGCTCACGACGACCCTGTCGCTGCTGATCGGCGGCACGGCCGCCTACGCATTGGGCCGCATCCGCTTCCGCGGCAAGCGCGCGGTCTTCTACGGGATCCTCGGCGTCTCGATGTTCCCTCAGATCGCCATCCTGGGCGGCATGTTCGTGCTCATCCGGACGCTCCACCTCTACAACACCTGGTGGGGCCTGATCCTGTCGTACATGGTGTTCACCCTGCCGTTCACGGTGTGGGTGCTCACCAGCTTCGTGCGCGAGATCCCGCGCGAGCTCGAGGAGGCGGCCTTCGTCGACGGCGCCACGCCGGTGCAGTCGCTCACGCGCGTCCTGCTGCCGGTCATGGCGCCGGGGCTCGTGACCGCCGGCCTGCTGGCGTTCATCCAGGCCTGGAACGAGTTCCTGTTCGCGCTGACCTTCACGGTCGACAACAAGGCGCGGACCGTACCCGTGGCCATCGCTCTGTTCAGTGGTGCGAGCCAGTACGAGCTGCCGTGGGCGCAGATCATGGCCGCCTCGGTCGTCGTGACGGTACCGCTGATCATCCTGGTGCTGGTGTTCCAGCAACGGATCGTCGCCGGTCTCACGGCGGGAGCCGTCAAGGGCTGAGCGGGTCCTTCGCTCGACGCCGGGTCCCACGTGGCCCCAAGGGGGGTGCGCCGCTACGGCGCACCCCCCTTGGCGTGGCGGCGGGGCCGGCGGCCGGAGCGGACGGCCGAACCTATCCGTCGGTGTCGGGTTCGGAGGCGAGAGCCGACCGGATCGCGGTCAAGGACTCGGGATTGGCCACCACCGCCGCGTTGGGGACGTCCATGCCGTTGACGAGCCGCGACACCGCCATCTCCATCGACTTGCCGCTGCGCGTGCGCGGGAGCTCGGCCACCTGCAGGATGCGGCGCGGCACGTGGCGCGGCGAGGCGCCCTCGCGGATGGCACGACGGATGGCGGTCTCCAGCTCGCGGTCGAGCTGCGTGCCGGGCCGAAGCACCACCAGCAGCCAGATCTCCTCGTCCCCTTCGGGCGAGCGTCGCCCCACCGCCGCGGCCTCCACCACCTCGGGGACACGCTCTAGCGGCCGGTACACCTCCGCCGTGCCGATGCGCACCCCGCCGGGGTTGAGCGTGGCATCGCTACGGCCGTGTGCGACGATCCCCCCCTCCGGCGTGCGCTCGACGAGGTCGCCGTGGCGCCACACGCCCGGGTACGCCGCGAAGTAGGCGCCGCGGTAGCGCTCGAAGTCCGGGTCGTTCAGGAAGCTCAGCGGCATCGACGGCAGAGGCTGGCGGCACACCAGCTCCCCGGGCTCGTCCACCACCTCGCGTCCCGCCTCGTCGTAGACCGCCAGGTCGACGCCGAGGCCGGGGCGCTGGATCTGCCCCGCGTACACGGGGAGCGTCGGAACGCCCAGCATGAAGCAGCTCACGATGTCCGTTCCGCCGGAGATGCTGGCGAGGTGAACGTCCTGCTTGACGTGCCGGTAGACGTACGCGAACCCCGACGGCGACAGCGGCGAGCCGGTCGAGGCCACCGTGCGCAGCGCCCGCAGGTCGGCGCTCGCCCCGGGCCGCACGCCCTGGGCCTGGAGGCTGTGCAGGAAGCGGGCGCTGGTCCCGAACAGGGTGACGCCCAGCCGCTCGGCCAGGCGCCACAGCGCGCCCAGGTCCGGCGTCGCCGGGGAGCCGTCGTAGAGCACGACGGTGGCGGCCTGCGCCAGGGCCGACACCAGCCAGTTCCACATCATCCAGCCGCAGGTCGTGTAGTAGAACACCACGTCCCCGGCCCGGATGTCGCTGTGCAGGCGGTGTTCCTTGTGGTGCGTGAGCAGCGCCCCTCCCGCGCGGTGGACCATGGCCTTGGGCAGGCCGGTGGTACCCGAGGAGTAGAGCACGTAGAGCGGTGCGTCGAACGCAAGCGCGGCGCACCGTGGCTCGCCCGCCGCGGCGTCGGCGCCGAGCCACGCCGCCCAGGGGGTGCCGGGCGCCTCTGCGGGGATCTCCTCGCCCGGGTAGGGCAGCGCGACCAGCGCCTCGAGCCCGGGCAGGGCGCCCGCCAGCGAGGCCACGGCCTCCGCGGTCTCGAAGCGGCGACCGCCGTACCGGTAGAGGGGCGAAGCGAACAGCACCTTCGGAGCGAGCTGCGCGAAGCGTGCCGCCGCGGCGTCGGCGCCGAAGTCGGGCGAGGCCGAGGAGAACACGATCCCCTCCCCCGCGCACGCCAGCAGGACCGCGAGCGTCTCCGGCACGTTGGCGGCGTAGGCGGCCACCGCGTCGCCGCGGCCCACGGCCGCGCGCCGCAGCGCGTCCTGGACGCGCCTAACCAGGGCCCTGAGCTCGCGGTAGTCGAGCCGTACCTCGGCGCCGGCCTCGGTCACGCCGATGACGGCGGTCTGCGAGGAATCCTGCAGCGCCCGTGGGTAGAGCAGCTCGCGCGCGTAGCTCAGCCTCGCGCCCTCGAACCAGCGCGCATGGGGCATGGGGTCGTCCGAAAGGATGCGGCTCGCCGGAGCGTCGAAGCGGATGCCGGCGTCCTCGGCGTAGAAGCGCCAGAAGCGCGCCACGTCCTCGACGCTCCATGCGTGGAGCGCATCGTAGTCGGGGAGCGATCGGCCGGTGGCCTGCTCCACCCGTTGCCGGAAGGCGGTCATGGCGGCCTCCTGCACGCGCGCAGGAGCGGGCGTCCACAGGGGCTCGCGGGGCATCGCTCGGGTCATGGGGGTCACCTCGAGGTAGGTCGTGCGGCGATCCTTACGGTCACTGTACCGCCCGCGTGCCACGCGCAGCCGCCCTTGGGCCGGGCGCCCGGCCCGAGTACACTCGGGGTGTGCGCAGCGTCTTCCGTCCGGGTCGTCGTGGGGGGGCCGGCCATGTTCCGGCAGGGCTCGAGCTGTCCCAGCTCAGGCGCCTGCTCGGCTTCACCCGCCCCTACCGGATACGGCTCATCGTGGGGATCGTCGCGGTCGGCATCTCGAGCGCGTTCGGACTCGCGTTCCCGCTGCTGATCCGCGATCTGTTCAACACCGCCTTCGGGGCGCAGCGCAGCGCAGCGGGACTCAACGGGATCGCGGCCTTGCTGTTCGGCCTGTTCGCGCTGCAGGCGGTGTTCAACTACCTGCGCACGTACAACCTCGGGCTGGTGGGCGAGGCCCTGGTCGCGGACCTCCGGAAGACCCTGTTCGGGCACGTGATCGACCTGTCTGTCCGGTTCTTCGAGGAACGCAAGACCGGGGAGATCACCTCCCGGCTGACCTCCGACATCGGCACGGTCCAGAACGCGGTGTCCCAGGCCCTCGCGCAGTTCGTGAACCAGCTCATCACGCTGGTAGGCGGCGTGGTGGTGCTGCTCGTCCTCAACTTCAAGCTCACCCTGGTCATGCTCGCCATCGTGCCGGCCGTGGTACTGGCCGCCGCCTACTTCGGGCGCCAGCTACGGCGCATCAGCACCCGCTTCCAGGACGCTGTCGGCGACGCCAACGCCAGCGCCGAGGAAGCGATCGGCGGGGTGCGGGTGGTCAAATCGTTCACCGCCGAGGACGTCGAGCGCGCCCGCTACGGCGCCGGCATCGACCGCTCCTACGCCCTGGCTTTGAAGCGCTTGCGCGTGCGTGCCTTGTTCGTGCCGACGGTGATCCTGGCGATGTTCACGGGGATCGGCGTGGTGCTGTGGTACGGCGGCCACCTGGTTCTGCTGGGGTCCCTGCAAGGCGGCGACCTCATCGCCTTCCTGCTCATCACGGTATTCGTGGCCGGGTCCATCGGGTCGTTCACCGGCCTCTACGCGCAGCTCCAGGAAGCCCTCGGAGCCTCCAAGCGCATCTTCGAGCTGCTCGACGCCGACAGCGACCTCCCCGAGCCCGCGAGCCCGGTCCATCTCGCCGCGCCGGTCGGCGCCGTGCGCTTCGAGGGCGTCCGGTTCCGCTACGGCGGCCGCGGCGATGCGCCGGTCCTCGACGGCATCGATCTCGCGGCGGAGCCCGGCACGGTGGTGGCCCTGGTCGGCCCCAGCGGTGCCGGCAAGAGCACGCTGGTCTCGCTCATCCCGCGCTTCTTCGACCCGGTCGAGGGGCGCGTCCTGCTCGACGGCGTCGACCTGCGGCGGATGCCGACCCGCGAGCTCCGCGGCCACATCGGCATCGTCCCGCAGGAGACCCACCTGTTCTCGGGGACGATCGCCGACAACATCCGCTACGGTCGGCCCGGCGCCGACGACGCGGAGGTGGCCGCCGCCGCCCGGGCGGCAAATGCCGAAGGGTTCATCACCGCCTTCCCCGACGGCTACGCCACCCTCGTCGGCGAACGGGGGGTGAAGCTGTCCGGCGGCCAGCGTCAGCGGGTGGCCATCGCCCGCGCGCTGCTCAAGGATCCTCGCATCCTGATCCTGGACGAGGCCACCAGCTCGCTCGACAGCGAATCGGAGTCGCTGGTGCAGGCGGCCCTGGAGCGGCTGATGGTCGGACGGACCACCTTCGTGATCGCCCACCGGCTGTCGACCGTCCAGGGCGCCGACACGCTGCTGGTCATGGACGGGGGGCGCATCGTGCAGCGCGGCACGCACGAGGCGCTGCTGGCCGAAGGCGGGCTCTACCGGGAGCTGTTCGAGCGCCAGTTCCGCTCGTTCGATGCGAGGCCCACCGTCGCTTGAACGGGCGGCGATCCGTCCGGACGGCGTGACGGCACGTCGGCCCGGCGCGCTCGGCGATGGCTGCCATACCTTAAAGTATTAGGACATGCCGCTCGACGTACACTCCCCCTACGAACCGCGGGGCGATCAGCCTCGGGCCATCGACGGGATCACCGAGGGGCTCGCCGACGGGCTCCGGTTCCAGACGTTGCTGGGAGCGACCGGCACCGGCAAGACCTTCTCCATGGCCAAGATCATCGAGCGGGTGCAGCGCCCGGCGCTCATCCTGGCCCCCAACAAGATCCTCACGGCCCAGCTCGCCGCCGAGTTCCGCGACTACTTCCCCACCGCCGCGGTCGAGTTCTTCATCAGTTACTACGACTACTACCAGCCCGAGGCCTACGTCCCGGCGCGCGACCTGTTCATCGAGAAGGATGCCAACATCAACATGGAGCTGGAGCGCCTGCGCCACTCCACCACCCGGAGCCTGCTGACCCGCAACGACGTCATCGTGGTGGACTCGGTGTCGGCGATCTACGGCCTCGGGTCGCCCGACGAGTACCAGCGCCTCCACCTCATCCTGGAGGTCGGCAGGAGCGTCGGTCGCGACGCCATCCTGGAAACGCTGGTGACCCAGCAGTACGAACGCAACGACATCGAGCTCGCGCCGGGGCGCTTCCGGGCGCGGGGCGACGTCATCGAGGTGTGGGCCGCCTACGAGGAGCAGCCGCTGCGCGTCGAGCTCTGGGGAGACGAGATCGACCGCCTGAGCATGCTCGACCCGGTCACCGGCGACGAGACCGGCGAGCTCGACAGCACCATGGTCTTCCCCGCCAAGCACTACGTTACGCCGTTCGAGAAGCTCCAGCCGGCGGCCGAGCAGATCGAGGCCGACATGCATGCGCGCCTCGCCCTGTTCGAGAAGGCGGGCAAGCTCATCGAGGCCCAACGGTTGCGCGAACGCACGCTCTACGACCTGGAGATGCTTCGGACGCTCGGCTACTGCAGCGGGATCGAGAACTACTCGCGCTACCTCGAGGGGCGCAAGCCCGGCGAGCCGCCCAACACGCTACTCGACTACTTCCCGGACGACTTCGTCACCTTCATGGACGAGTCCCACGTGATGGTGCCGCAGATCCGCGGCATGTACAACGGCGACCGCGCCCGCAAGCAGACGCTGGTGGACTACGGCTTCCGCCTGCCCGCCGCGCTGGACAACCGGCCGCTCAAGGAGGACGAGTTCTTCGGCCGGGTGGGCCAGGTGGTGTTCGTGTCGGCCACCCCCGCCGACCGGGAGGCCCGCCTCAGCGACAAGACGGTCGAGCAGGTCATCCGGCCGACCGGCCTCGTCGACCCCAGGGTCACCGTCAAGCCCAGCCGCGGCCAGATCGACGACCTGGTGTTCGCCGCGCGGGAGCGCGCGAAGAAGTCCGAGCGCGTGCTGGTCACGACCCTGACGAAGAAGATGGCCGAGGACCTCACGGAGTACCTGGCCGAGCGGGGGGTGCGCGTCCGGTACATGCACTCCGACATCGACGCGGTCGAGCGTCAGGTGATCATCCGCGACCTCCGGCTTGGTCACTTCGACGTCCTGGTGGGCATCAACCTCTTGCGCGAAGGTCTCGACCTCCCCGAGGTCAGCCTCGTCACGATCCTCGACGCGGACAAGACCGGCTTCCTGCGCAGCGAGCGCTCGCTGATCCAGACCATCGGCCGGGCGGCCCGCAACGTCAACGGCGAGGTCTTCCTCTACGCCGACGACGTGAGCGACGCGATGCGCGGCGCCATCGACGAGACCAACCGCCGGCGCGATAAGCAGCTCGCGTTCAACGAAGCGCACGACATCACGCCGGAGACCATCCGCAAGCGCATCCACGACGTGATCCGCGGCGAGGAACAGGAGGAGGAGGGCAAGGCGCCCGAACTCGACCCCTGGGAGCGCGAGCTGCTCTTCGACGATCTCAAGCAGGAGCTGGCGCAGCTCGAGACCGAGATGTGGAAGGCCTCCGAGGACCTCGACTTCGAACGTGCCGCGCGGATCCGCGACCGCATCCACGAGATCGAGGCCCGCCTCGAGGGCAAACGCGTTCGGGTGACCACGCTGCCCGGAAGGGCTTCCAGCGCACGCGCCTGAGGTCCGCCCGGAGCGTCGTGCACCGCGGGACTCCAGCTTCGAACCGGCTGTGGTAACGTTGTCGCACTGTGACATTCCAGGTCGGAGACAACGTGGTCTACCCCTCGCAGGGGGCGGGCGTCGTCGAGGAGATGACGACCCGGGAAGTCCTCGGGGAAACCCAGAAGTACCTGAAGATCGTCTTCGTGCGGGGCGACATGGAGGTCCTCGTCCCCCTTCGCAAGGGGCAGAAGGTGGGGCTCCGGCACACCGTCGGTCGCGACGAGATCGACCAGGTGTACGAAGCGCTCGCCAAGGCGGATCTATCGCTGCCGACGCAGTGGCCCCCGCGGTACCGCGCCGAGCAGGACATCCTGGCCGGTGGAAGCGCCTACGACCTGGCACGGCTGATCGGCGTCCTGTCCAAGCGCGACATCGAGAAGGGCCTCGCCGCCACCGAGCGCGAGGTCCTGGAGAGCGCCAAGAACATGCTCTCGAGCGAGCTCGCCGTGGTCCAGAAGCTCTCGCTGCCGGAGGCCTCGAGCCAGCTCGAGGCGTTCATCGCCGACCGCATCGCGTGACCCCGCCCGTGCCGTGACCGGGGAGATCCGGTGACGGGCGGCGGGTCCGCCACCCGCTCCGAGCGGCCGCTGACCGCACCCTCACGCGTGCAGGCGCTGCTCAAGCGCCACGACCTCACCCCCGACAAGGGCTTCGGCCAGAACTTCCTCGTGGACGCCTCTGCCCTGCGGGCGATCGTCGACGCGGCCGAGGTCGCGCCGTCCGACACGGTGTTCGAGGCCGGCCCGGGGCTGGGAGTGCTCACCCGGGCCCTGGCCGAGCGCGCGGCGCACGTCGTGAGCGTCGAGCTCGACCGCCGACTGATGCCGGTGCTGGCCGAGACGCTCGCCGGGCTCGACAACGTCGTGCTCATCGAGGCCGACGCCGTTCGCTTCGACTACGCGTTGCTGCCGGAAGGGGCCCTGCTGGTCGCGAACCTGCCCTACAACGCCGCCACCGCCGTGCTCACCGGCGCGCTCGAGTCCGCCCGCTTCCGACGCCTGGTATTCCTGGTGCAACGCGAGGTCGCCGACCGCCTCACCGCGGAGCCCGGCACGCCTGCGTACGGCTCGCTGAGCCTGCTGGTCCGCCACTTCGGAAGCGCCAGGCAGGTCCGGCGGGTGCCGCCCGGCGCCTTCCTGCCGCCCCCCAAGGTCACCTCCAGCATCGTCCGCGTCGACGTGAGGCGGGGCGCGCACGCCGACCCCGCCCTCTTCGCGTTCATCCGCACCTGCTTCGCCCACCGCCGCAAGACCCTGCTGAAGAACCTGACGATGGCGGGGCACGACCGTGCGCGCATCGGGCGGGCGCTGGCACGGCTCGGTCTGGACGAGCGCGTCCGGGCCGAAGCGCTGGGCCTGGAGGCCTTTCACGCACTGCTGCGCGACGTGGCGTCCAGGGAGGACTCGCCGTGAGTCGATTCGGTATACTGCGCTAAGCGAACAAGGGATTCCGCCCCCGCGGTGGATCTGGAGAGTCATGGGACGATTTGTGGTGGTCGGCGATGCGACCGTCGACCAGATGTACTTCGTGAAGGACTTCCCTGAGCCGGGCGGCGAGGTCAACGCCCTGCGCGCGGTCATGGAGCCCGGTGGGGCCGGAGGCACCATCGCCACCGTTCTGGGCCGCCTCGGCAACGACGTGCGCATCGCCACGCGCGTCGGGACCGGACCCTTCTCCGAGCTGGCCCTCAAGCACGTCCGCGAGGCGGGCGTGGGCGACGCGCTGGTGCAGGTGGACGAGCACCTGCAGACCAGCAGCGTGACCCTCATCATCACGCCGGACGCTCAGCGCACCATGATCAGCGCCGCGGGCGCCAGCCGTCACCTCGACTCGGCGGAGATCCGCAAGGACGACATCGGATCGATGGACGCGCTGGTCATGAGCGCGTACAGCCTCGTGGGAGGGCGCCAGCGCGAGTACGCCGTCCGGGCGCTGGGATTCGCGCGCGACGCCAGGGTCACGACCTTCGTGGACCTGGGCAGTGGGGCGGTGAACGCCCTGCGCGACCGCTTGATCACCGTGGTGCGCGACGTCGACTACCTGTTGATGAACGAGCAGGAGCTCTACACTCTCACGGGCGAGTCCTCGATCTCGGACGCCGTGTCCGGGCTGAACCGCCACGGCATCGAGCGCCTGATCGTCAAGGTCGGCGCCATGGGAAGCATCGTCATCACGCCCGAGCTCACGGAGCTGGTCGAGGCCTACGATATCGACGGCGTCATCGACTCGACCGGGGCCGGCGACTACTACACCGCCGCCTTCGCACACGCCATCATGAAGGGCTACGACCTGCTCGACGCCGCCAGGCTCGGGAACGTCGCCGGCGCGCTCAACACCACCCAGGTCGGCGCCCAGAGCGTCCACATCGATGCCGACACGTTGGAGCGTCACGCCTCGGCTTTCGCCGGTGCGGGTCGCTGACCGCGGCCGCGCGGGGTTCCTGCTCGGCGTGGGCCTGCTCTGGCTGACGCTCGGGGTCGCCGCCCTGGCGGCCTCCCCGCACGACTACGCGCACCGCTTCGAGGTCGCCTGGAACCTCGTCGAGCAGCGCTACTGGGACGTCGGGGGGCTGAAGGTCGACTGGCAGCAGATGCGCAGGCAGTACGAGCCGCAGGCCATCCAGGCTCGCGACAACGCGGCCTTCTACGCGGTACTCGTCGCCATGTACGGGCGGATCCAGGACGGCCACTCGGTCTTCGTGCCCCCCGAGCGCGTCGCCGAGATCCACCGGCTCTACGGCGACCTTCCCTGCCTCGGCGTCTTCGGGATGGCGCAGGCTTCCACGAGCCATGATCACGTCTCGTACCGGATGCTCGACGGGTCGATCGGCTACGTGCGCCTCTCCGACCTCGCCTCGGACGGCGTCGCCACCGACGTGCGGAGCGCGGTCACGGTGCTGCAGGCCGCCGGCGCGCGATCGTTGATCCTCGATCTGCGCGGCAATCCGGGAGGACGCCTCGTGAGCATGATGCGGGTCGCCGGAATCTTCACCCGGGGGTTCCTGTGGCGCGTGGTCACACGGTGGGCCCTTCCGCTACCGTACCCGGCCATCGGTCCCGTCGCGACGCAGCTCCCGCTGGCGATCCTGATCGACGGCGACGTCAACAGCGCGGCCGAGGGGCTGGCAGGCGCGCTCCAGATGCAAGGTCGCGCGACGGTGTTCGGCGCGACCAGCGCCGGGAACGTCGAGGCCGTGCTGCCCTTCTGCCTCGCCGACGGCTCGCAGGCGTGGATCGCGACCGGCGTGCTCGCACCGATCGGCGCTCCGACCTGGGAGGGCCGGGGCGTGGTCCCCGACCGGCCGACCGACCCCGCGGACGCCCTCGGCGCCGCTACCGCCTGGTTGCGCGCGCGGGCGGCGGAAGGCAGGCCCTGACGTGAGCGAGGCCCAGCGCGTTTCCGAGCACGTCTGGCGTCTGGCGCTCCCCAGCGACACCCTGCCGCCCTTCGACCACGTCAACAGCTACGTCGTCGCGTCGAGCGGCGTGGGCGCCATGGTCGATCCCGGGTCCTCGAACCCCGACGCCTTGCCCGCCGCGCGGGCGGCCCTCGCGAGGGCCGGCGTCCGCCTACTCAAGGCGGTCCTGCTCACGCACACGCACCCCGACCACGTCGCCGGGCTACGGGCCCTGGTCGAGAGCGAGGGGCCGGTCGCGGTCTACGTCCACCCTCTCGAAGCGAACCGCCTGGAAGGCACGCCCGGGCTCCTCCCGCTCGGCGACGATCGTCGCCTCACCGTCGGCGACGTCGTCGTGCGGGCGCTGCACACCCCGGGCCACAGTCCGGGCCATCTGAGCTTCCTTCTGCCCGAGGAGGGTGTGCTGCTGCTGGGCGACCTGGTCGCGGGCGAAGGCTCGACCTGGGTCGGGCTCCCGGAGGGCGACGTGAGCGCGTACCTGGGCTCGCTGGCACGTCTACGCGCGCTCCGGCCGCGCCTGCTCGGGCCCGGTCACGGGCCCGTCGTGCACGACGCCGAGCGCAAGCTCGCCGACAGCGCCGCCCACAGGCTCGAGCGCGAACGCCAGGTGGTGACCGCCCTCGCCGACGGCGCCGAGACCCTGAGTGAGCTCCGGCGTCGCATCTACCCGTCGCTCCCCGACAGCGCGACCACCCTGGTCGACCGCAGCCTGCTGGCGCACCTCGCCAAGCTCATGCGCGAGATGAAGGTGGTGCACCTCGGCGAGGACCCGTCGGGGCCCTACGCCTTGCGCCGCTAGGCCGCGCCCGACATCGCGCCGCCCACGCCCTCAGGCGGGAAGGGCCAGCAGCGCGTCGTGCAGGGCGTCCGCATCGGGAGCCAGCGCAACGGCGTTGCGCGGCGCGGACGCGAGCTCCTCGAGCACCTCGCTGCGCGGCGCTTCGCGCCCGGTCGCGCTCCTGACGGCATCCGGGAACTTGGCGGGGTGCGCGGTGGCGAGGATCATCACGGGCCGGACCCGTCCGGTCTCCTGCCGGTAGCGTTCCACCGCCTCCAGGCCCACCGCCGTGTGCGGGCACGGCAGGTAGCCGTCGTTGCGGTCGCTGAAGCGCATGCGCTCGAGCGTCGTCGCGTCGTCCACGCTCGTTCCCCACATCATCCGCGGGAGCTCCGGTCCGGCGAGGGCGAGCAGGCGTTCGAAGTTCGAGGGGGCACCCACGTCCATGGCGTTCGACAGCGTCGCCCTTGTCGGCCGGAAGGCGTAGGCCTTGGCCCGCGCACGCAGGAAGTCGGGGAAGAAATCGTTGGCGTTGTGCGCGACCAGGAAGCGCCCGACGCCCCAGCCCATGCCCGCGGCCAGCACGCCCGCGGTCACGTTCCCGAGGTTGCCGCTGGGGACGCAGACGTCCAGCGCCTCGCGGCGGCCACGTAGCCGCTCGACCTGGAGCGCGCCCCAGAGGTAGTACAGGGCCTGCGGCAGCAACCGGCCCACGTTGATCGAGTTGGCGCTGGTCAGCCCGAGAGCTCCGAGCGTGGGGTCGGCGAACGCCCCCTTGACGAGGCGCTGGCAGTCGTCGAACGAGCCCCGGACCCGGAAGGCCTGCACGCCGGCCCGGCGGGCGGCGAGCTGCCGCTCCTGCATCTCGCTGACGCCCCCCTCGGGGTACAGGAGCACCACCCGTACGCCCTCGAAGCCCTGGAAGGCGTCGGCGACGGCGCTGCCGGTGTCGCCGGAGGTGGCGACCAGGACGGTCACGCGCCTGCCCCGCCGGGCGGCGGCACCGACCATCAGCTGCGCCATGGTGCGCGCTCCTACGTCCTTGAAAGCCAACGTCGGCCCGTGGAACAGCTCAAGCACGTAGCGCTCGCGCGCGAGCGGGGTCACCGGCATGGCGAAGTCGAGCGCCGCCCGGAGCAGGGGCGCCACCTCGGCCCCCGCCGCCCCCAGGTAGGGCGGGAGGACGCGTGCTGCCAGGTCGGCCGGCGACGTGGCGTCGCGCCAGTCCGGCGGGAGCGGCAGGAGCGGTCGGGGCAGGTACAGGCCGCCGTCCGGCGCCAGCCCCTGCAACAGGGCCTCCTCGAACGCCACGCCC
>Ga0114931_10000161_pt1 | contig 75798 bp, 67 predicted proteins | sample 2SBtaG_FD_89579 | JGI IMG/M metagenome (GOLD analysis project Ga0114931, IMG submission 89579) | Deep subsurface microbial communities from Kolumbo volcano to uncover new lineages of life (NeLLi) - 2SBTROV14_V59a metaG | ecosystem: Environmental > Aquatic > Marine > Volcanic | place: Kolumbo...
TGGTGTCGGCGTCCAACGTGTTGGCGGAGCTTCGCGCCTGGTCGCAGTTCGTCGGGTTGCAGATCGAGTACAGCCTGCTCCAGCGCGCACCCGAGCGGGACCTGGTGCCGATGGCACAGCACTCCGGCCTCGGTGTGCTGTCCTGGGGGCCGCTGGGCGCCGGCGTGCTCACCGGCAAGGACACGCTCGGCGCTTCCGCGGTGAAGCTCGATGAGGTGCATCTGGCTCGTCTCGCCGAGGTCAGCCGCATCGATCTCGGCTTTCCCCACGACTTTCTGCGCTCGGATGGCGGTTCGCGACATCATCCGCTCGAAAGTGCGCGAGCGCATCGACGCTCGACCCGCGCGGCGCCGAGGCGCGCGACTATTCGCCGGGACGGCTTTCGCGCCGTCACCTGGAGCCAGGCCGGCATTTCCCATCGCGACGCCCATAACGCGCCGCGGCACGGATGGATGACGGAATCGGCTCCGTGACAAGCGTCATGTGCGCTTTGCGCACGCTCCGGTAGGTCTTTGGGATGACGGGGGTCACACACCGGAGCCCCACCCGCGACCCGCTTCCCCAGAATGAAGCGGGAGAGCGGAAGTGTCTGCTCGGCAACGAAGCCATCGTCCAGGCCGCGCTAGAAGCGGGAGTCGGATTCGCGACGGGCTACCCGGGTACACCCTCGTCGGAAGTCACCGACGGATTCGCGCGCGTAGCGAAGGATCGCGGCGTGGTGTTCGAGTACGCCGTGAACGAGAAGATCGCCGTGGAGCTGGCGTTCGCGGCCTCGCTGGCAGGAGCCCGTTCGATATGTGCGATGAAGCACCTCGGGCTGATGGTTGCCGGTGATCCACTGTCGACCATTCCCTACGTCGGCGTCGTGGGCGGCATGGTGATCGTGAGCGCCGGGGACCCCTCGTGCCGCACCAGCCCCAACGAGCACGACCAGCGGCATCTCGGTCCGATGATGCACCTGCCGGTGCTCGATCCGGCCACTGTCGCCGAAGCGCACGCGATGACGCGGGCGGCGTTCGAGCTTTCCGAGCACTGCCGGTTGCCGGTTCTGCTGCGGACGACGACGCGCGTGGCGCATTCGAGCGCGACGATCGAGTGCGGTCAGCTGACCGCGCCGCGGATCGGCGGGTTCACGCGTGACCCCGCCGGCAAGGTGCCGATCCCGGTCAACGCCCGCCGCATGCGCATCGAGCTCAAGCAGCGCGTGGAGCTGGCGCGCACCTGGCTCGCCGGCTCCGGCTTCTTCCGTCGTCGGGGGCAGGGCTCGACCGTCGTGCTCGCGAGCGGCGCGCCCGCCGCCACCACTGCCGACGTGCTCGCGGAGCTCGGTCTACAGAGCGATGTTGCGCTCTGGTCGCTCGGCATTGCCTACCCGCTGCCGGAAGCCGAGCTGGTGGAAGCACTCAGCGCGGTCGAACGGGTGCTGGTCGTCGAAGAGCTCTCGCCGTACCTGGAAAACGCCGTGCTGTCGCTCGTGGCACGCCACGGATTGCGCGTGGAAGTCCTCGGCAAACTCTCCCGGCACTTCCCCGAGGAGTTCGAGTACTCGCCACGCTTGATCCAGCGCGGGCTCCACGCGGCGCTCGGACTCGGTCGCGATCCCGGTCCCGACCCGAAGCCGCTCGAGCTCGCGCCGCGCCCGCCGTCCCTGTGCCCCGCCTGTCCCCATCGTGCGGCGTTCTTCGCGGCCCGAGCGGCGTTCGGCGACGAGCAGCTCTACTTCAACGACATCGGCTGCTACACGCTCGGCTACGGCCCGCCGCTGCATACTGCCGACGCTCTTCTGTGCATGGGCGCTGGCTTTTCGCTGGCCGCCGGGGTGAGTCGAGTCACTGGCCAACGGACGGTCGGCTTCATGGGCGACTCGACGTTCTTCCACGCGGGGATGCCGGCACTCCTGGACGCGGTCAAGGAGAACGTGAACATGGTTGCGGTCGTGCTGGACAACCAGGTCACGGCGATGACCGGTTTCCAGAGGGCGCCGGCTCCGGGTGGCACGCCTCTGGTCGAGGATGTGGCGCGCGCCCTAGGCGTGAAGCAGGTCGAGACGATCGATCCGTATGAAGTGGCCGAGAGCGTCGCCGCGTTCAAGCGCGCGCGTGATGCGGAGGGCCCCGCCGTGGTGGTCGTACGGCGGACGTGTCCGGTGCATCTGGCCCGGTCGGGTGCCGCGCGACCGGAACCGAAAGTCGCGGTCGACGAGACCGCATGCCGATCCTGCGGGCGCGAGGCGCTCGGCCTGCGCTGCCGGCAGCCTTTGACGGAGGGCTTCGAGCGGAACCTGGCGCGCGTCGCGGCCACTCGCAAGCGTCAGGAACCGGCGCCGGAAGTGGCGCCCTGCGCGACGCGCTGTCCGCTGGCGCTCTGCATCCAGGGCTATTCGGGACACATCGCTGCAGGCGAATACGCCGAAGCGCTCGGGCATGTGCTCGAGCGGACCGTGCTGCCATCGTCCGTATGTCGCGTGTGCGACAAGCCGTGCGAGGACGTGTGTGTCCGTCGCGACCTCGATGAGCCGGTAGCGGTCAACGCGCTGAAGCGCTTCGTGGTCGAGTGGGCGGAGCGCGAGCGGCCGGAGCTCCTGCAACCGGACCCGGCTCCCGAAAATGGCAGGAGCGTGGCAGTCGTCGGCGCGGGCCCGTCGGGGCTCTCCGCGGCCTACGACCTCAGACAGCGTGGCTACGCCGTCACGCTGCTCGATGCTGCCGAGCACGCCGGGGGACTACTCACACACGGCATCCCGGCGTACCGCCTGCCGTGCGAAGCGGCCCAGCGTGACATCGCGCGCGTTCTCGACTCCGGGGTGCGGTTCCGGGGCGGCGTGCGGCTCGGGCACGAGGTCGAGCTTCCGGAGCTGCTCGAGGAGCATGACGCCGTGTATCTGGCTATCGGTGCGGGGCGGGCGCGGACCATCGCGATCGAGGGAAGCGATCCGGACACGACGACCACGGCGATCGAGTACCTGCGCGCGCTCGCCGATGGCGACAAGCCGCGAACCGCCCAGCGCGTCGTCGTAGTGGGTGGTGGCAATGCGGCCGTCGACGCGGCGCGCAGCGCGCTCCGTGCCGGGGCGACGCAGGTTTCCATTGCCTGCGTCGAGCAACGCGACGCGATGCCCGCTCTCCGCGAGGAGCTCGCCGCCGCGGAGCGCGACGCGGTGGCGATCCACGCCGGCGTGCGGCCGATTCGCGTCGAACGAGGCGAGCTCGTGCTGGAGTCGATGGCCGGCGGGCAGCAGCTCCGGGTGCCCGCCGACCAGGTCCTCCTCGCCATCGGGCAGGCGCCGGACTCCGACCGGGCGCTCCGCGGCGTGGAGCTCGACCGCACGGACGACGGCTTGATCGTGGCGGACCCGTCCAGCGGAGCGACCAGCCATCCGCACGTGTTCGCCGGTGGCGACATCGTGGCTGGCTCTCGCACGGTGACCGGAGCCATGGGCGCCGGCCTTCGCGCTGCGTGGGGCATCGATCGAGCGCTGCGCGGTGAGGAGCAGGCGTCGCGCCGGGCTCCGCCTCCGGTGCCGGGAAGCGTGCCGCTGCCCGCGGCGCGGATGCGGGCGCCCGCCGAGGCCCGTCACGTCTGCGCATCGGAAGGCGAGGCACGCGCCGAGGCCCGACGATGCCTGATGTGCGGCTTGTGCGGCAACTGTCGCGCCTGCATCGACACGCAGGGCTGCCCGGCGTTGGTGCTCGCCGGACGCCACGTCGAGATCGACGCGTCGCTGTGCGCATCCTGCGGCGTTTGCCTCTCGGCGTGCTCGAACGGAGCCCTCGTCGCCAGGAGCCCGGCATGAGCCAGCGCAGTATGCAGCTTCTGGTCGTGGGCGTAGGCGGACAGGGCGTGCTGACCGCGGCGCAGGTGCTGGCCGGCGCCGCCCACTCCGCGCACCACCCCGTCGCGGTCGGGCAGCTCCACGGCCTGTCGCAACGCGGTGGGAGCGTGGAGTGCAGCGTGCGTCTCGGCGACGTGCAGACGTCGTACATCATCGGCGACAGCGTGGACGTGCTGCTCGGCTTCGAGCCGCTGGAGACGCTGCGCGCGATTGCTGCCGTCGGCCCGCGGACAATGGTCGTCACCAGCACCGTGGGCATCATCCCGAAGACCGTGTCGCTCGGCGCTGCGAGCTATCCGTCGCTGGCCGACATCGAGCGACAGCTCGCTGAACGCGCGCGCAAAGTGGTGACGGTCGACGACCCGGCGCTGGCCAAGCGCGCGGGCGCGAGACGTTCGCTGAACGCGGTCCTGCTGGGCGCGCTGGCAGGCCTCGGCGTTCTGCCGTTTCCCCCGGATGCTGTGCTCCAGGCTCTCGAACGCCGCTGCTCGTCGGCGTATCTCGCGGTGAACCGCCGCGCTTACGAGCTCGGGCTCGGTCGCATCAGCTCGGGTTTCATGCAGGGGGAAGCGTCGCAATGAGTCGCTACAAGCTGGGAATCGACGTGGGCGGCACGTTCACCGATCTGTTCCTCGCGGCCGGCGGTGAAGTCGAGACCTACAAGGTGCTGTCGACGCCGCAGGACCCGTCGATCGGCGTGTTGAACGGACTCGAGACCATCGCTCGCGCGAAGGGAGTTCCAGCTCGCGACTTCATCGACGACCTGGCCACGATCGTGCACGGGACGACGGTAACCACCAACGCCGTGCTGACCCGCCGGGGCGCCCGCACCGGGTTGCTCACGACGTCGGGCGTGCGCGATGCGCTCGAGATGCGGCGCGGCATCCGCGAGAAGCAGTACGACAACCGCTACCAGAACGTGGAGCCGCTGGTGCCGCGCTGGCTGCGGCTGCCGGTCCGCGAGCGCGTCGACTGGCGCGGCCAGGAAACCCAGGCTATCGAGCTCGAGGACGTCCGCGATGCGATCCGGACATTGAAGAAAGCCGATGTCGCAGCTGTCGCCATCTGCTTCTTGAACTCCTTCGCGAATCCCGAGCACGAACTCGCTGCGGCGGAGATTGCCCGCAAGGAGATGCCCGAAGCGTTCGTCAGCGTGTCGACGGAGCTTCTGCCCACCATCCGCTTCTACAACCGCGTCTCGACGACCGTCCTCAACGCCTATTCGGGCCCGGTGCTGGATCGCTACCTCTCGAGCCTCACCCGACGGCTCTCGGGCGCGGGCTTCAGCGGGGTGCTCCTGATCATGCAGTCGAGCGGTGGCGTCGCATTGCCCGAAGCCACGGCGAAGCGCCCCGCGACGACGCTGCTCTCTGGTCCTGCGGGCGGCCCGAATGCCGCGGTCGCGGTCACGCGCACGCTCGGGCACGAGGGCTGCCTGCTCGTCGACATGGGCGGAACCAGCTTCGACGCTTCGCTCGTGCAGAAGGGGAAGCTGGAGCTGCGCGCCGACGGCGAGATCGGCCGGTTGCGCACCGCGCTGCCCATGCTCGATATCGCGACCATCGGGGCCGGCGGGGGCAGCATCGGGCACATCGACTCGGGAGGGCTGCTGCGCATGGGCCCTGAAAGCGCGGGAGCCGATCCCGGCCCGGCCTGCTACGGCCGCGGTGGACAGCACCCGACCTGTACCGACGCCAACATCCTGCTCGGCTATCTCGACCCGGGCTACTTCGCCGGCGGTGGGATGAAGCTCGACGCGGAGGCGGCGCGGCGCGCCGTCGAAACCGACATCGCGAAACCGCTCGGCCTCGACGCGGAGCGCGCGGCGGTCGGGATGTACCGCGTGATCAACACGAACATGGCCCACGGCGTGCGCGAGATCACCGTCAGGCGCGGCCTCGACCCCCGCGAGTTCCCGCTCGTGGTGGCCGGCGGCGCGGGCTCCGTCCACGCCTGCATGATCGCAGCGGAGCTCGAGATCCCGGCGGTCGTGGTGCCGGCTTTCGCCTCGGTCCTGTGCGCCGCAGGCATGCTGATGACGGATCTTGCCCACGATTTCGCCCGCTCGCTCGTGTCCCCGGTGGACGCGCTCGGCCCCGACCGCCTCCAGAGCGTCGTCAGCGGACTGGAAGCCGAAGGACAGGCGCTGCTGGAGAAGGAAGGTGTGCCGCGCGAGCGCATCGGCCACCAGGTGTCGCTCGACCTGCGATACCTCAAGCAGTACCACGAGGTTACCGTGCCGGTGCCGCGGGCGGCCGTGGAGAGCGCCGATTGGTCGACCATTGCCCAGGCATTCCACGCCGAGCACGATCGCCTCTACGGCTACGAGCTGTCCCATGAAGGTACGCGGCTCGAGATCATCAACGTGCGCGTTCGCTCCGTCGGCACGGTGGACAAGCCGCCCCTGCCGCGGTGCGGGAGCGGCGAAAGTGACCCGGGCGCTGCGCTGAAGGGACGCCGCCGCGCGTTCGTCCCCGAGCGCGACAGCTTCGAGGAGATCCCCGTGTATGACGGGCACAAGCTTCTGGCTGGCAGCTCGGTCGCAGGCCCGGCGTTGATCGAGCGGACGGATACCACGCTCTTCGTGAGCGCGGCCTACCGCGCCACCCTGGACGAACACGCAACCTGCGTGCTGTCGCGCGTGGGAGGTGCGTCATGAACACGTCGGAAATCCAGGTCGATCCCGTTCTCGTTGCCATCATCGGACGGGCGCTTCGCGCCGTTACCGACGAGATGAGTCTCAGTCTGGAGCAGACGGCGCGCTCGCCCATCCTGTGTGAAGCCCGCGATTTCGTAACCGGCCTGTACGACGCCGAAGGTCGTATGCTGGAACAGACCGAGAACCTTCCGATCCTGAGCTTCTCCCTCAGCCCGGTGTGCCAGCACATCGCCAAGCAGTTCGCCGACAACGTGTACCCGGGCGACGTGTTCTTCCACAATGACGTCTTCTCGCTCGGCAACCAGAACAACGACGTGGCGGCATTCAAGCCGATATTCCACAGCGACACGCTGGTGGGCTGGGCGGCGTGCAAGGGCCACCAGGCGGACATCGGCGGCAACGTGCGCGGTGGCTATAACCCGCAGGCGACCGAGGTCTGGCAGGAGGCGCTGCGCATCCAGGCGGTGAAGGTCATCGAGCGCGGGAAGCTGCGCCAGGACGTCTGGGAGCTGATCTTCGCGAACATCCGCCTGGATGTGGTGCAGGAGGACATGCGGGCCGAGATCGGCAGCTGTACGGTCGGCGAGCGGCGGCTCCTGGCGCTGATCGACAAGTACGGGCTCGAGCGCTTCGAAGCGCACAAGCAAGCGCTGTTCGAATCCACGTCCAGGATGATGGAGGCGGAGATCCGCTCTATCCCCGACGGCGTGTACCGCGGCGAGGCCAATGTCTACTTCGACGGGAAGAACCCGGGCTCGCAGTACGTCATCCGTGTCGAGATCACCGTCGACGGCGATCACGTCAAGTTCGACTACTCGAAGACCGACGCGCAGACCGACGGCTTCGTCAACGGCACCTACACGTCCAGCGCTTCGGCCACGATCCTGACGTTTCTGCAGATGGTGAACCCCGACATCCCGCACAACCACGGGATGGTCGCACCGATCGAGATCGTCATTCCGGAGGGCACGCTGCTCAACGCCGCGTATCCCAAGGCGACGACCTTCGGCAACCACCTTTGCCCGCCGAACGCCGACGCCATCATCCGCGCGCTTGCGCCGGTGATTCCGGAGCGGGTGACGGCGGGCTGGAACCAGCTGCTCTGCTCGCTCACCACCGGGAGCGACACGCGCAAGGACGACACCTACGTCGACATCCTGTTCATGGGGCTCAAGGGCGGTTCGGGCGCCGCCAGCGACTGCGACGGCTACGACCACATCGGCATGATCGACGCCTCGGGCGGCGTGCTCGACCAGGACTACGAGATGTTCGAGCAGATGACGCCGCACACGCTGATCGAGCACGAGTATTTGACGGACTCGGCCGGCCCTGGCTGTTATCGAGGTGGGCTCGGCGTGCGCACGCGCTACCGCGTTGGCGGGACGGGCACGAAACTCGTCACCTTCGGCGACGGCTACGTGGAGCCGGCGTTCGGGCTGCGCGGCGGAGGCGAGGGGACGCTGAACCGCATCGAGCTCGAGTATCCGGACGGCAAGCGCTACGTCACTACCAGCAAGGATCTCGTGGTCGACGTGCCAGCCGGCACGCTCTACGAGCAGGACGCCGGAGGCGGCGGCGGATACGGTCCAGCGTACGAGCGCCCCGCCGACAAGGTCCGCACCGAGGTGCAGGGCGGAATCATCAGCATCAAGGCGGCACGCGAGCAGTACGGGGTCGTCATCGATCCGGAGAGCTTCGTCCTCGATGCGGCGGCGACGGAAGCGCTGCGCGCGTCGATGAGGGGCGGGTGAGATGGACTTCTCCCCGAGTCCAGAGCAGGAGCAGATCCGGGCGACCTTCCACGCCTTCGCGGAGAAGGAGATCCGTCCGCTCGCCCAGAAGCTCGACGAACAGCCGGAGTTCCCGCGCGCGGTCTTCCAGCGTGCGGGCGAGCTCGGCTTTTTCGGTATGCGCTACCCGCCGCCGCTCGGCAGCGGCACCGACGTCCAGACCTACGTGCTGGCGGTCGAGGAGCTCGCCTGGGGCAGCCTCGCCGTCGCGGCAGCCTGCACGATGCAGTCGCTCATGGGCACCTACTTCGTGCAGCGATTCGCGCCGCACGACGTGAAAGAACGCCTCCTGGTTCCGGCCATGCGCGGCGAAGCCGTGGGCACCATCTGCATGACCGAGCCGGACGCGGGCAGCGACCTGTTCGGAATGAAGACGCGGGCCGAGCGTGACGGCGATACCTTCCGGCTCACGGGCGCGAAGACGTGGATCACATCCGCACCGGTCGCGGATTTCTTCACCGTGCTCGCGCGTACCGGCGAAAAACAGCTGGGGGTGTTCCTCGTCGAGCGCGACGCGCCGGGCCTTGCGATCGGGCGCAGCATCGACAAGATGGGCGTCCGGGCATCGCTCACGAGCGAGGTGTTCTTCGAGAGCACGCCGGCTGTCTGCGTGCTCGGTGATCCGGAGCTGGGTACCCGCTACCTCAGGGAGATCCTGGCCGAAATCCGCGTGATGACAGCCGCGCTCGCGCTCGGCATCGGGCGTGCCGCCTACGAGGACGCCCGCGCGTACGCCGCCGAACGCAGCCAGTTCGGCCGGAGCATCGACTCGTTCCAGGCCGTGCAGGCGCATCTCGCCGACATGGCAACCGAGCTCGAGGCCGCGCGGCGGCTGGTGCAGTGGGCCGCGTGGCGCAGCGACCAGGGGCTGCCCAACGCCAACGAGGCGTCGATGGCCAAGCTCTTCGCCTCCGAGACGGCCGCGAAGAACTGCGATCGCGCTGCGCGCGTGCTGGCGAGCTACGGTTTCGCCAGCGACAGCCCGATCCAGCGCTACCTGAGAGACGTGCGCTTCGTTCTGATCGGGGGAGGGACGAGCGAGATCCTGCGCATCAACATCGCAAAGGGGCTCAAGTCATGAGCGAATCCAGGATCAGGGTACTGGTGGCCAAGCCGGGGCTCGACGGTCACGATGTCGGTGCCAAGCTCGTCTGCCGCGCGCTGATGAGGGCCGGCATGGAGGTCATCTACACCGGGCTCCGGCAGAGCCCGGAGGCCATCGCTCGCGTGGCGCTTGCCGAGAGCGTGGACGTGGTGGGGCTCTCGGTCCTGTCGGGTGCGCACCTGCCGCTGTGCGAGAAGGTCATCGGAAAGCTCCGCGAGCAGGGCCTCGAGGAGGTGCCGGTGATCGTCGGCGGGAACATTCCGTCGCGTGATCACGCCGCACTGGCGGGGCTTGGCGTGGCCGGCGTCTTCCCCACGGGCACGCCGTTCGAGGCCATCGCCGATTTCGTCCGGGAGCGAGTCGCATCATGAAGCAGAAGGGGCCGGGGCCGGTGGTCTGGGAGAGCGGCGTCGAGGTCGCGTCGCTGTATACGGAGCATGAGCTCGACAAGAGCGGAGGCGTCGAGCGCGTCGGTCGCCCCGGCGACTTCCCGTTCACCCGCGGCATCCACCCCGAGATGTACCGCAAGCGCCCCTGGACCATGCGCCAGTACTCCGGGTTTGGCACGGCGCGCGAGACGCACGAACGATTCCTGTACCTCATCGAGAACGGCAACACCGGGCTCAACGTCGCGTTCGATCTGCCGACCCAGTGCGGGCTCGACTCGGATCACCCGATGGCCGACGGCGAAGTCGGGCGCGTCGGGATGGCCGTCGACACGCTCGCGGATATGGAGGAGGCGTTCGCCGATATCCCGCTCAACGACATCACCGTCTCGCTCACCATCAACGGCGCGGCCGTGCCGATCATGGCCATGTACTTCTCGATGGCGAAGAAGCGCGGCTTCGACCTATCGAGCCTGCGCGGTACCGCCCAGAACGACATCCTCAAGGAGTTTGTCGGGCGCGGCACCTGGATCTACCCGGTAGGGCCGAGCATGCGGCTTGTCGCCGACACCATCGAATTCTGCGCCCGGAACGTCCCGCGCTACAGCGCCGTGAGTGTGTGCGGCTACCACATCCGTGAGTCCGGCGCGACGCCCGCGCAGGAGATGGCCTACGGCCTCGCCATCGCAGCCGCGTACGTCGAGGAGGCCCTGAAACGCGGCATCGACGTGAACGCCATCGGAAAGACGCTCAGTTTCAATTTCGACATCTTCGGCAACATCTGGGAGCAGGTGGCGAAGTTCCGTGCGGGGCGGCGCCTGTATGCCCGCATGATGCAGGAGCGTTTCGGCGTGACGGAGCCCCGCGCGCAGCAGATGCGCATGATCGCCGGCGGCGGCGGCGGCGGGCTGACGATCCAGCAGCCCGAGAACAACATCGTGCGCGGCGCGTACTACGCACTGATCAGCGCGCTGTCGGGCACGCAGACGATGGCACTTTGCTCCTACGACGAGGCGTACACCATCCCGAGCGAGCACGCGGCGCGCCTCTCGCTCCGCACCATGCAGATCCTGATGCACGAGATGGGGCTGACCGACACGGTGGATCCGCTCGGTGGCAGCTGGTTCGTCGAGAGCATGACGAACGAGATGGAGAACCGCATCGAGGCCATCACGAAGCAGCTCGAGGCCGAGGGAGGGATCGTCGAGGCGATCTCCGAGGGTCGCGTGCAGGCTGAAGTGAACCGCCAGGCCTTCGAGCGCGAGCGGAAGATCCAGAGCGGGGAGCTGAAGAAGGTCGGCGTGAACTGCTTCGTCGAGGAAGAGGAGGCCCCGGAGGTCGAGTTCCACCCCTACCGCCGCGAAGAAGCCCGATCCCAGATGCGGCGGCTGGACGAGATCCGCTCGAGTCGCGATGCCGGCCACGTGGAGGCTGCGCTCCAGGCTGTCGAGAAGGCGGCTACCGGCGAGGAGAACGTGATGCCGGCCGTGATGGACGCCGTCGAGGCGTACGCCACCGTCGGCGAGATCTGCAGCGCACTGGAACGCGTGTTCGGGCGCTTCCAGGAGCCCGTGAGGTTCTGAGATGAAGCGTCGTCCCGTGGTGCTGTCGGTCGAGCAGGCGCTCAGCATGAGCTACGCGACGTCGCGCTTCGCGCAGCTCGGATGGCGTGTGATCCGCGCTGAACCCACGCCAGCGGCCGGCCGTCGCTCGAAGGGCGACCCGAACCGATACATCGGGCGCGAGGTGGCCGGCGAGGACCGTCACAGCTACTTCGTCGCCCCCAACGTGGGCAAGGAGGCGATCGCGCTCGATCTCAAGCAGGCGGAGGGCCGCGAGCTGCTCCGCCGCCTGGTCGAGGAGCTCGAGGTCGATGTCTTCTGCACGAACACGCTGCCGAAGCGGCACGCGGCTCTCGGTCTGGATTTCGAGACCCTGTCGGCGAAGCGGCCGGAGCTGGTCTGGTGCTGCATCTCGGCGCAGGGGCTCGCCTATCCGGAAGTCCCCGGGTACGATCCGGTGCTGCAGGCTTTGTGCGGCTACATGGATCTCACCGGCGAGCCCGACGGCCCGCCGATGCAGTGCGGCCCGCCGATCATCGATCTGAAGGCGGGCGACGAGGCGTTCGCGCAGGTGCTGCTGGCGCTGCTGGAGCAGAAGGACACGGGGCGGGGCAGCGTCATCGACATATCGATGGCGCAGGTGGCAACGAGCTGGCTGATGACGTTCCTGCCCATGCTCGACATGGGCAGCCCACCCTCGGAGCTCAAGCGCAGCGGCAACCAGCACCGGCAGTTCATTCCGACCAACGCCTATCCGACGGCCGACGGCTTCATCTACATGGCCGTGGGCTCGGACGCGCAGTGGGCGCGGCTGATCGAGCAGCCCGAGCTCGCCTCGTTGGGCAAGCCCGAGCTTGGTACCAACGAAGGCCGCCGCGCCTGCAAGGACAAGCTGCACCGGGACATCGCGGATATCACGCGCAAGCTGCCGACACAGGCGGTGAGCCGCGCACTGGCCAAAGCGAGCATTCCCCACGCACCCATCACGCCCATCGAGAAGGTGATGGACCTCGACTTCCTGAAGGAGGCGCTGCTTTCAACCACGGCGCCCGATGGACGGCGCATCCGCCTGCCGCCCCCGGCGCGCGCACTTCCCACCTCGATGCCGTGAGTGGCGAACTGCCGTTCGCTCCTGCCTACGGCGAGCACACGAGCGCCGTGCTCGGCGAGATCGGCGTCGACGAGGAGCGCATCGCGGCGCTCCGCCAGAGCGGCGTTGTTGCCTGACAGGACCCGGACATGTCTGGATTCGACTACCACCGACCCGAGAGTCTAGAAGACGCCTTCCGGCTGAAGAGCGAGCAGCCCGACGCGCGCTTCATCGCGGGCGGCACCGACGTGATGGTGCGCATCCGCGAGGGCAGGCTCCGGCCGCCCGCGCTGATCTCGCTCTCGCGCGTGCAGGAACTCTCCGGTATCCGCCACGGCGACGAGATCCAGATCGGCGCGATGACGCGCGTCGCCGAGCTCTTGCGCGACGAGGAGCTCGGCCGGAGCGCCCCGGTGCTGGCGCTGGCGGCGCGCACCCTGGGCGGCATGCAGATCAGGAACCTCGCCACCGTGGGCGGGAACCTGTGCAACGCCTCGCCCTGCGCGGACACGGCGCCGCCGCTCCTGGTGCTGGACGCGCGGGTTGTCGTGCGCTCGCCGGGCTCCGAGCGCGAGCTGCCGCTGGCGGATTTCTTCGTCGCGCCAGGCGAGACTCGCATCGGCGAGGGCGAGATCGTGTCGGAGCTCCGCTTCCGTCGGCCCCACATGCGGACGCGCGCGACCTTCTTCAAGAAGAGCCGCGTGAGGATGGACATCGCCATCGCGAGCCTGGCGGTGCGTGTCGACATGGACGGAAAGCGCTGCGTGGCCGCGCGGCTGGCGGCGGGCTCGGTGGCGCCGCGTCCGATGCGGCTGCCGCGTGCGGAGGCGTTGCTCGAGGGCAGGGACATCACGGCCGAGCTGCTCGACGAGCTCGGCACGGTAGCCGCCGCTGAAGTGCAGCCCATGACCGACGTGCGCTCGACCGAGGCCTACCGGCGCCACGTGATCGGAGTGTTCGCGCGTCGCGCGCTGGCCCAGCTCTCGGGATTGGAGGAAGCACGATGACGAGCGAGCTTCGCTTCGAGGTGAACGGCGAGCCCGTGCAGGTCGAGGTCAAGGCCGGAGCGCGGCTGATCGACGTGCTCAGGAATGCGCTCGGTCTGTTGGGCACGAAAGAGGGCTGCGGCAACGGCGAGTGCGGCGCCTGCACGGTGCTGTTCGACGGGCGCCCCGTCAACGCCTGCCTGGTGCCGGCGATGGAAGCCGAAGGCGCGAAGGTGACGACGGTCGAGGGGCTCGTCGGGCCAGGTGGCGCGCTCGGCCCGGTGCAGCGCGCCTTCGTTGAAAAGGGTGGCATCCAGTGCGGCTTCTGCAGCCCGGGGATGGTGATGGCGACCGAAGCGCTGCTGCGCGACCGGCCCGACCCGAGCGACGCCGAGATCCGCTCGGCGCTGGTCGGCAACCTGTGCCGCTGCACGGGCTACGTGCAGATCGTCGAGTCGGTGCAGCTCGCCGCGAAGCTACGGAGCGAGAATGGAGGCAGCCGTGGCTGAGCGCCGTCACATCGGCAAGGAAGTGCCGCGCCCCGACGCCGCCGACAAGGCCGCGGGCAGGGCGGCGTACGTCCAGGACCTGGCCCGGCCCGGGATGCTGTACGGCAAGGTGAAGTTCTCCGAGCACGCCCACGCGCGGATCAAGCACATCGACACCTCACGCGCCAAGCGACTGCCCGGCGTCCGCGCTGTGATCACCGCCTACGACACGCCGGAGGTCCGTATCGGCTTCCTGCGCGACAACTTCGCGCTGAAGCGCGACAAGGTGCGGAGCCTGCGCGACGAGGTAGCCGCCGTGGCCGCCATCGATCCGGACATCGCGCGCGAAGCGATCGATCTGATCACGGTAGAGTACGAGCCGCTGCCGTCGGTGTTCAGCCCCGAAGAAGCATTGGCCGAAGGCGCGCCACTCATCCACGAGGTCGACGCGCGCGGCAAGCGCGTCACGACCAACCGCTTGCCGCTCGAGTACCACCACACCTCCGGCGATCTCGCGGCCGGCGAACGCGCTGCGAAGTACATCGCCGAGGGCGAGTTCTCCACGCCGCTCATCCAGCAGAGCTGCATGGGCACCGCGGGCTGCATCGCCGAGCTCGACGTGGCCGGCAACCTGACGATGTGGGCCAAGACCCAGATCCCCTTCCTGGCGCAGAAGGACTTCGTGCGCGCGCTGGAGGCGATGGGCCTCGGCGACAGGAACGCGCGCGTGATCGTGCCGACGCTCGGCGGCGGCTTCGGTACCGGCCTCGACACCCACGCCTACGAGTACATCTCGATCCTGCTCGCGCACCGCACGGGCCGCCCCGTGAAGATGCTGTACACGCGCGAGGAGGAGTTCGCCTGCCTGTCGCCGCGCCAGTCGGCGGAGTCGCGCATCGTGCAGGGCTGCGACGCCGAAGGGCGCCTCACGTTCCGCCGCGCCTACGTCATGCAGGACAACGGCGCCTACGCCTCCTGGGGGGCGACCTATCCGACGGTGATGCTGCTGCCCGTGACCAGCATCTACCGCGTCCCGAACATCCAGTTCGACGCGGACCTCGCGTACACGAACAACACCTACGCACAGGCCATGCGCGGCTACGGCAACCCCGAGGTGGCGTTCGGCATCGAGAGCACGCTCGACGAGCTGGCGGAGCAGGCCGGCATCGATCCGTTCGAGATCCGTATGAAGAACAGGAACGAGCCCGGTGAAACGACGCCGATGGGTCTCCGGATCACGACCTGTGGGCTCGGCGAGTGCCTGGAAGAGACGGCGAAGCACCTCGACTGGAAGAACAAGCGCGGCCACGCCAAGCGCCGCCGCGGCGTGGGCATGGCGTCGCTCATCCACGTCGGCGGCTCGGGGCGCATCTACCGCTCCGACGGCGGCGGCGTGATCCTCAAGCTCGACGACTTCGGCAACGTGAATGTCTCCTACGGCGGCGTGGAGATGGGGCAGGGGCTGCACTCCGCGCTGTGTCTGGGCGTGGCCGAGGCGCTCGGCGTGAAGCCCGACAAGGTGTTCATCAACCAGACCGACACCGGGACCTGCCCTTGGGACGTCGGCACGCACGCGAGCCGCGGCGCGTTCATCGCGCTGAACGCCGCCACCCGCGCCTACGAGAAAGTGCGAAAGCGACTGTTCGCCCTCGCCGCCGAGCTGTTCCCGGCGGAGGTCGAGGCAAACCTGAAGAAGCACCGGCGCAAGAACCCCGACTACCAGCCGCCGGACTACGACGTGCGCGCGCACAGCCGCGCGGACAATTTCGAGCTCGCCGACAGCGTGCTCACGCTGAAGGACGCGCCCGACGAGCCGTGGCTGAAGGTGGATCTGGCCCGCTTCCTGCGCGCGGTGCACTTCCGCGGCCAGCAGGGCCAGATGATCACCGAGGAAGCGTTCTACGAGCCGAAGAGCGAGCTGCCCGACTGGGCGAAGGGCGTCGGCAACATGAGCGCGACCTACGCTTTCGGCGTGCAGGGCTGCGAGGTCGAGGTGGACGAGCACACGGGCGAGGTGCGCATCCTGAAGATGGTGTGCGCCCACGACGTGGGCCAGATCCTCAACCGGCAGACGCTGCTCGGTCAGGTGTACGGCGGGCTCGCCCAGGGCATCGGCTTCGCGCTGTACGAGCAGGTGCAGACGCGCGAGGGCCGCATCCTCAACCCGAGCTTCACCGACTACAAGATCCCGACTATCGCCGAGCTCGACTTCCCCATCCACGTACACTTCGTCGAGACCGAGGACGACCAGGGCCCCTTCGGCGCCAAGGGCGTCGGCGAACCCGGCATGGTGCCGACGGCGCCCGCCCTGGCCAACGCCATCTACGACGCCGTCGGCGTCCGCATCCGCGATCTGCCGATCACGCCGGAGAAGATCGTGGCGGCTCTCGGCGAAAAGCGGGGGTGAGGCTCGCGTCCAGGCGCAGCCTCGCCCTTGCCCTACCGCGTCGTGTCGATCACCCTCTCGAGCAGCTGGATTTCCCGTCGGGGGATGCCCACGGAGCGCGCCAGCGATCGCCAATCTTCGAACGCGCGCCGGACCTCCCGCTCGATGCGTGACGCCTCGGAATCCGTAAGGCGGTAGAGTTCGCGCGTGGCGTGCACGAGCCCGATTTCCGGCGCTTCCGACGTCGCATCCAGCGCGAGCGCATGGTCGTCCTTGTCCGGGTTCGGGTTCACGTCGAAGGCCGGCGCCAGCGACCAACCCCGCGCGCCGCGCAGGAAACCGTGATTGCGCAGATGGTCGTCGCGGTTTCCAATCAGCACATTGAAAACGATCCTGCGGTAGAGCTGGGCAAGATCGGCGACCAGCGTCGTCGGGTCGCCCTGGTCCTGCAATGCCTGGGCGATCTCGACTCTGCGAAAGTGGCTTTGGGGCGCGCGCCTCCCAGACTGGTGCCGGGCCCTGCGAGCTGTCGGAGCCACTTCTCGTACTCCCGACATTCTTCGCTGCCGGGCGCGTCCACGTTTCGCGCGGCGGCCTGGAGCTCACGGAGGCGGGCCTGGGGAGGCACGCCAAGTGGACGATCGTCGACGAACCGGGAGTCGGCGCGCAGCCGTAGCGCTCCCATGCGTGCCGCATCAGAGACTCCGAGCAGGAAGTCCCACTCGCTCAAACGCCGCATCTTGCGTCGTTCGGTCCGCGCCTCCGCGGCTTCGCGTCTAGGCCAGCTGTTGCCGCCTCAGAACGGACACGCCGGCGGCGGACAGGTGCCGGTGCGCGGCGTTGCGCTGCCCGGACCGATGTCGCACCACGGGGGGTCGGAAGCGGGCAGGCCCTGCGCGACGTAGGGCGAATAGCCCTTCGGTAGCCAGTACGGGTGGTCGAGCACGAACTGCCAGAGCCCCGCGTAGGTGGTGTAGCCCGACGGCGGATCGAACGGTGGCTCGGCGTGTCCGCAGTTGTGCACGCACTCGGTGAAGAACGAGCCGTCCTTGATCAGCGCGTTCTCGAGGTTGTGGCTCAGGCCGGCGAATTGCTGGAGCACGCACTGATCGCCCGGGCCGCCCCACAGCACCATGCCGGGGATGGGATGCTTCCACTCCGTCCACGGCTTGATGGTGATGGCGCCCGTGCCCCCGGGAGCGCCCACGCCGCCCGACAGCGACTCGAAGCTGGACAGGTACTCGCTGCGCTGTCCGATGAGCTGATCGGTCCACAATGCGCCGGCGCTCACGCCCACGCTTGCAACGCAGTTCTTGTTCACGCTGTACTGTTGGGAGACGCACGACAGCATGTCGTCGAAGAACGTCAGCTCCTCGTTCACCCGTGCAGGGGTCTGCGTGACGTCGTACGGCCACTTCATGTCGGCGAAGGACAGGCCGAGGATGTAGGCGCCTTCGGATTCCGGGAGCACGGCGATGAAGCGCTGCGCGTTCGCCGCATTCTGCACGTCGCCCTTGTCGTAGAAGGATTTCGCGGAGCCGCCGAGCCAGTGCCAGAGGAAGATGATCGGCAGCTTCTCGCCCGGTTGGATGTTGTCGGGCAGGACAAGCATGAAGATTCGATCCTTGCCCGAGCTCTTGAAGGTGATCTCGTGGCTCGGGCCCGCGTCGGACCACGCGGCGGGCAGCGTCGGGCACGAGCCGCCGCTGTAGGGTTTCGGATCCGGGGCCTCGGGTGCGCCGGGGGGCGGATCCGCGCTGCACCCGCCGATGCCGAGCGCGCCCGCGTCGGCGATGTAGCCTCCGCTGCCTCCGCTGCCTGCGGCGCCGCTCGTCCCGGCGCTTCCATCAGGTATGCCTCCGCTGCCCCCGGTCGACGTCGCACCCGTGCCGCCGCTCGCCGTCGCACCGGTACCGCCGTTGGAGGTGCCCGCGCTGCCTGCGGCCGCGTCGCCACCGCCCGTACCTCCGCTGCCCGTATCTCGGTGCGTTGAACCGCCGCAGGCCCACGCGCACGCCATGCCCGCGCACGCCAGCGTCACGCCCAGCCACTTCGTCTTGTATCTCATGCTGTCGCCTCCGGAGGTCGGCCAGCCGGCCCCGATCGAGAATGAGCGTGAAGTGGGTCGATTTCAAGGGCTACAGGGACCCCGGAGATTTCCACGCGCAGCAGCCCGCGGCGCCGGACGAAACCGCGGGGCGCGCAGCGTGATTTCCGGGCCGGTCCCCCATGGGACCGCGCCGACAGCCGTGCCGCCGCGGCCGGCGCTCGCCGTGGCGGCGTTCAGCGTGTGGGGTTGTGCCAGCCCTCGAGATCGGCCACCAGCCGGTCGCACTCTTTCGGCCCCCATGTACCCGGGTCGTACTCGTGGACCGGCGTTACATCGTCGAGAATGTTCTCGACGACCTCCCAGGCAGCCTCGACCGCATCCTCGCGCACGAACAGCATGGCGTCGCCCTTCATGGAGTCGGTGAGCAGACGCTCGTAGGCGTCCACTTCGTCGCCGGCGTCGTCCTTCACGGCTATGAGGTCGGTCGGCATGCTGACACGTTCCGGACCGGGCTTCTTGATGCGGGCCGCAAGCGAGATGGCGATATCCGGGCCCAGGCGCAGCCGGAAGAAGTTGCTCTCCTCCGGCGAGAGGCCTGACAGGGGCGGCGGTTTCAGGTCGACAACCACTTCCGTCGCGGTCAGCGGTAGGTGCTTCCCGGCGCGGATGAAGAACGGGACGCCGGCCCAGCGCCAGGAGGCGACCTCCAGGCGCACTGCCGCGAACGTCTCCACCGTGGAGTCCTTCGCGACGCCCGGCTCGTCGCGATAGCCACGGAACTGCCCGCGCACGATCTGGTCGGGCTTGATAGGCGGTATGGCCCGGAACACCTTCACCTGCTCGTCGCGGATCGAATCGGAGTAGAGCGACGTCGGCGGTTCCATCGCGAGATAGCCGATGACCTGGAGCAGATGGTTCTGCACCACGTCGCGGATGGCGCCCGTCTCGTCGTAGAACCTGCCGCGGCCCTTCACGCCGAATTCCTCGGCCATCGTGATGTGGACGGAGTCCACGTAGTGGCGGTTCCAGATCGGTTCGAGGAACGTATTGGCGAAGCGGAAAAACAGCAGGTTCTCGACCGCTTCCTTTCCCAGATAGTGATCGATTCGAAACACGGACGGCTCCGGGAACACGGAGTGAAGCGTTTCATTCAGCTTCCGCGCCGTCTCCGTGTTGTGGCCGAACGGCTTCTCGATCACGACACGCGCCCCCTCGGCGCACCTCGATGTGCCGAGCGACTGCACGACCTTGCCGAACAGGCTCGGCGGAATTGCCAGGTAGTGCGTCGGATGCTTTGCGTCGCCGAGCGCCTTGCGCAGATTCTCGAACGTGCCCGGGTCGGCGTAGTCGCCGTCGATGTACTGCATCAGCTCGCACAGCCGGCTGAACACCTTCTGGTCCACGCCGCCGCCGTGCTCGTCGATGCTCTTCCGGGCCCGATCGCGCAGCTGCTCGATGGTCCAGCCGGATTTCGCGACACCGATGACAGGGGCGTCCAGTGTCCCGTGACGCACCATGTTGTGGAGCGCGGGGAAGATCTTCTTGTATGCGAGGTCGCCTGTGGCTCCGAAGAACACGAGCGCGTCGGACGGAAGGGCTTGTTTGCTGGTCACGTCCCGACGGTACATGTCGTTCCGGGGCGGAGGCCAGACCGGCCGGGGCGTCCCGCGCCGGGGCGGGCACAATCCCGGGGATTCACCGGTTTTTTCCGGTCCAGCGCGCACGCACGGGATCGCCTGGAAGGGGAGCCGCGCTCCTGATTGGCTCCTGATTGGCGTCATGCCCGGGCCGTGGAGCCAGGCCTATCGTCCATTCGTGGCCTTCGAGAAGACGTTCATTCCGCTGGGTGCGTACTGGTCGACCCCGTTCTGCCGCTGGCAGGCGAGCCTCGCGTCCTATCACTCGGTGAAGCTCGCGGCGCAGGTTGCGGGCGACGCGCTGGGCGCGAAGAAGATCGACCCGAGGCGCTTCGACGGGGTGATGCTCGGCATGACGGTGCCGCAGCAGTCGAGCTTCTATGGAGCGCCGTGGCTCGCCGGCATGATCGGCGCGACCGACGTAACCGGACCGACGCTCTCGCAGGCGTGCGCGACCAGCGCGCGCGTCATCGCATCCGCCGCGACGGAGGTGGAGCTCGGTCAGCGCGAGCGCGTACTCGGAGTGACCTGCGATCGAACCAGCAACGGTCCGCACATCTACTATCCGAACCCCGCGGGTCCCGGCGCCAAGGGCGACGCCGAAGACTGGGTGTGGGACGCATTCAACCACGATCCGTTTGCGAAGAACGCCATGATCGAGACCGCCGAGCGCGTCGCGAAGGAAGCGGGCATCACGCGCGAGGAACAGGACGAGGTAACGTTGGTGCGCTACGCGCAATACGCCGACGCCCTGGCCGATGAGCGCGCCTTCCAGAAGCGCTACATGGTCCCGGTGAGGCTGATGCGCGGCAAGAAGCAGACGGGCCGCGTCGAGGCCGACGAGGGCGTATTTCCGACCACGGCCGAGGGTCTGGCCAAGCTCAGGCCGATGGTTGAAGGCGGCAGCGTCACGTTCGGCAGCCAGACGCACCCGGCCGACGGCAACGCCGGCATGGTGATCACCACCGAACCGATCGCACGCGAGATGTCGCGCGATCCGGCGGTGCCGATCCGGCTGCTGGGTTTCGCCGAGGCGCGCGTGGAGCGCGGCATGATGCCAAAGGCTGTGGTGCCTGCCGCGCGCCGCGTGCTCGAGCGCACCGGCGTGATGCTTTCCGACGTGAAGGCTGTCAAGACTCACAACCCGTTCGCCGTGAGCGACGTCCTGCTCGCTCGCGAGCTCGACCTCCCCCAGGACCGGATCAACCGTTTCGGCTCGCCGCTCGTGTACGGGCACCCGCAGGGCCCCACCGGAATGCGCGTCGTGATGGAGCTGATCGAGGAGCTCGTGCAGACCGGCGGGGGAATCGGCCTGTTCAGCGGCTGCGCCGCCGGCGACACGGCCATGGCGCTTGTTTTGCGCGTAGGATGAGGCTGTCCAGAGGTGTGTCGGGTTTGCATCGACGGCCAGTCGATGCAATCCAGGACCAGACATGACTCGACGTATCGCCTACGCCCTGGTTGCCGCGCTGTCCGTCGCTTGCAGTACATCGCGGCCGGAGGGCTCCCACACGGCGTCGGCCCGGACAGCTTCGAAGAGCGCCCGTGTGCCGCGTGTAGACGCAGCGGTCCGCCCCGCGAAGTGGGCACAGCCCCTCTCCCGCCCCGGGCTGCCTAACCTGTTCCGCGTGAGCAAGAGCTTCTACCGCGGCGCCCAGCCCACGGCCGAGGGGCTCCGCCAGCTGCCGAAGCTCGGTGTGCGCACCGACGTGAACCTGAGGACGATGCATTCGGACGCGGACAAGCTCTCGGGCGTTCGGCTCCAGTACGAGCACATCAGCTTCAAGGCCTGGCACCCGGAGCACGAGGACGTCGTGCGCTTCCTGAAGATCGCGACCAACCCCAGGAACCAACCGATCTTCGTCCACTGCCAGCACGGTGCTGATCGCACCGGCATGATGACTGCCGTGTATCGCATCGTCGTCCAGGGCTGGAGCAAGGACGACGCCATCCGCGAGATGACGCAGGGCGGCTTTGGCTACCACCCTATCTGGCGGGATCTCGTGGACTATGTCCACAAGCTCGACGTGGCAGGGCTGCGGCGCGAGGTCGGCATCTCCGCGCCGGCGCGCTAGCCGAGGTGCCCGGGACGACGGTTCTGGCGTGATCTGATAGCGTCGATCGCGGAGGTACCGCCATGAAGGTCTTGCTTGTCGTAGGAACGCTGGCTCTTGTCGTCGGGTGCTCGAGCAACAGCTCGACCGGGGGCAGTGGTGGGGGCGCGGGGACTGCAGGCACGGGTGGCAGCTCCGGAAGTGGTGGCGGTGCGGGGACTGCGGGCACGGGTGGCAGCTCCGGCAGTGGTGGCAACGCGGGCAGTGCGGGGACTGCGGGCACGGGTGGCAGCTCCGGCAGTGGTGGCAACGCGGGCAGTGCGGGCAGCGGCGGCAGCGCGGGGACTGCGGGCACGGGTGGCAGCGGCGGCAGCGGCGGCAGCGGCGGCGGCACTTCGACGTGGAAGGCTGGCATTCCTGGTACGTGCGGCGTGGGCGTGCCGGCGCTGGGCAAGCCCGCGAATACCTCCAATCCGACCACCGTGGTGGGCACGGGTACGGCCGCGAGCTGCACGTTCGCCAAGTTGAGCGCTGCCGTGACCAAGGGCGGCATCATCACCTTCAACTGTGGCAAAAACCCCGTCACCATCCCCGTCACATCGACGCTCGACGTGCCCGCGACCAAGGACACCGTCATCGACGGTGGCCGGCTCGTCACGCTCGACGGGCAGAACAGCGTGCGGCTCCTCAGATTCTACAGCGCGAACTTCCAGGCTAACGAACACCGGCTCACCCTGCAGCACCTCCGGCTCGTCAACGCGAAGACGAATCCGACGGAAAAGATCCCGACCGCGCCTGCGCCGTGCTCGCAGGGATGGAACGACGGCGAGGGCGGCGCGTTGTTCATGCGCGACGGTAACCTCAGCGTTGTCGACTGCATCTTCAAGAACAACCGCGCCGCGCCCGTCGGCCCGGACACCGGCGGCGGCGCGCTCTACGTTCTGGGGAGTAAGCACGGCGTGGTGATCGCGGACAGCACGTTCGACGGCAACGCCGCAAGCAACGCCGGCGCGGTGGGCGGGCTTTTCGCCGAGCTCGATATCTACGACAGCTTGTTCACGGGCAACAAGGGGACCGGGCACGACGCCAACAACAACGACCCCAGCAAGTGTTCGGCCATCAACAACAACCAGAACGAGATCGGATCGGGCGGCAACGGTGGCGCCATCTACAGCGATGGCAACTCGGTGGACGTGAACCTGTGCGGCGACAAGATCGTCAGCAACGCTGCCGGGCAGAACGCCTTCGGGGGCGGCCTGTTTTTCACCAGCAACAACATGCAGGGCAATCTCACGATCATCGACACGACGATGACCTGTAACACCGGTGGTCACTGGACGAATGTTGCCACCGGCAGTGTCAGCAACGCGGGCACGGCCGTCGGCACCAACTGTCACAGCATCACGATCACCAATTCGACGCTGCAGGGCGTGCCGTAGGGTTCGCGCGCGGGCGGCAGGCCACCCCCCCGCGCGGTGGCCTGCGGCTTGCTGGTCCACCTTGAATGAGCACTCAACAGGACCGAAGTACTCGATCGCGGGGCAAGCGGAGCTCGACTTCCAGGAGCACACCTTCGACTAGGTGTGTCCGCGAGCGTCCCTGGCTACTCGCAGGGGAACGCGGGCATCGATCCGGCGATGGGAACGTCGTACGCTAGGGAATGGTCAGGTATCGAATGGGCTGCCGAGCATGACGTCGCACGAACCCCCGTCCAGCCGCTCCGGGAGGACACTCCGGTTCCGCGTCCGCGCAGGGCTCGATGTGCCGTTCACCCGGCTTAGCGCGACCGTCGTGGAAATCGGCGTGGTGGCGGACGCGGGCGCCTACGCGACGCTCATCGAAGTCGTCCGGCTCGGGGAGGGCGCGGGCAGCGCGAACCACGTGGTCTGGCACGCGAATCCGTCGAAACGTCAGGTGACACCGCTCCCAACCGACGAAGCAGAAGATCTCCTCCGCGGTGCGCCCTTCCGCGCGCGCTACTCCCGGAGCAAGCTGCGCGTGGGCGGGCGGCCGATGGAGCTGGTGGAGTTCGACCATCCGATCGAGGCCGGCCCCTTCGTCCTGATCGAGCCCCAGCCCGGCGAGCAGGTCTCCCCGCCCGCATGGGCCACGGCAGACGTCACGCATGACCCCTCCACCGAAATCTACCAGGTCGTGCTGGATGCCTGGATAAGGTCGCCCGCCGCTACATGAGGCCCCGCGCGCGATACCATGCGGCTGCGTCGCGGAGGGACTCGCCGAGCGGCACGGCCAGCGCGCTGCCGCGCTTGGCGGCGCGGAACAGCGGCAGCAGATTGTGCTTCCAGTCGCCCGGCCCGAACGCGGCGGTCGGATGGGTGATGACCGCGGAAAGGGCCTCTCCGGCGCCCCGCAGCACCGCCTGCTCGGCGAGCCACTTGGTGTGCGGATCGTGCTGGCGGAGGAGGTGTGTACGAGATCCGGTCGATGTAGGACCGCGGCGGACGCGCGCCCCTCAACCCTGCTTCTTGACCCGCGCCTTCAGTGCGGCGAGCTCGTCTTCGATGGACGCGTCGGGCTCTGCCTTCGCTTCCTCGACGATCGGCGGAGGAGCCACCGGGGGCTCCGCGCGGGGCTCGGGCCTGATGCGGGTTTGTTGCGGAGGGGCGGGCTCCGCCTTCTTCCCCGCCTTGCGGAATCTGCGCCAGCGATACCGGCCATACAGGCCGGCCAGCGCGACGAGCGCCAGCAGCAGGAACCAATGCCAATAGTGGAACGCCATCCCGATCAGGCCGACCAGCAACAAGAAGCCGATCACTCCCAGGACGATCCACTTGGTGCGCTTGCGCTTTGCCTGTGCGCTCCGCTCCGCTTCCCGGGCTGCGCGCTCCTCCTCGGTCGACAGCACGTCCTTGATGGCGTGCTCGGCGGCGTCCCTGGCGGCCGCGAGCGCGGCCTTCCCGGACATCTCGCCGGCGGCTTTCTTCAGATCACCCATGCGCCCACCACGAGCAGGGTAGCGAGCCCGCGCGGCTGACGCCAGCGCGACGCTGGCCGATGGGATGGCGTCTAGCACCCATTTTCACTGCCGTGGCTCCAATGTGGGGAAGGATGGAAGAAACCATGCACACCACCGAGCTCACCAAGGATAACTTCGAAGCCACGGTCTCCGGCGAAGGCATTGTCTTCATCGACTGGTGGGCGTCATGGTGCGGCCCGTGCCGGATGTTCGCGCCCGTGTACGACCGCGCCGCGGCTGCAAACCCGGACATTACCTGGGGCAAGATCGACACGGACGCCGAGCAGGAGCTGGCCGGCGCGTTCAACGTCCGCTCGATTCCGACGCTTATGGTGTTCCGTGATGGTATCCTGCTGTTCGAGCAGCCGGGCATGGTGCCCGCGCTCGCGCTGCAGAAGCTCGTCGAGCAGGTGCGAGGGCTCGACATGATCGAGGTCAAGCGCAAGGTCGACGAAGCGAAGAAGACGCAGGCTGCACAAGCCTCTTGAGGTCGCCCATGCCGCAGAAAGTTGCCGAGTTCGATCTCACCGTTCGTCAGCTCGAAGGCTACGAGTTCGCCGTCCGCTTCGACAAGGAGCAGTTCGCCGAGCTGCACTTCGACGAGCCGCCGCCGCTCGGAGGCGACGCCGCGCCGAACGCGGCGCGCGTGATGGCCGCCGCCATCGCCAACTGCCTCTCCGCCAGCCTGGTGTTCTGTCTGAAGAAGAACGCCGGCGTCGAGCTCAGCGGGCTCGAGACCGACGTCCACGTCGAGCTGGTGCGCAACGAGACCCGCCGCCTGCGCATCGGCCACGTCGCGGTGAAGCTGCACCCCGCGCTGCCCGGCGACGCCAGTCAGTACACCAAGTGTCTCGAGATCTTCGAGGACTTCTGCGTCGTGACCCAGAGCGTGCGCGAGGGCCTCGACGTCCGCGTCGAGGTCGAGCCGCGCACGGCGTGAGCGCCGCCGCGCCGACACACACGTCCAGCAGGGCGTAGCCCGGGGGAGTTGCCGGTTCGGCGCGGAACCGATCCGGGCGAGTAGCCGGGCTGGCCTCTCGTCTCGAGCCGCCGCGGTGCGCCGCACCCGACAAGTTCGTGGCAGCTGCTATGATGCCGCATGATCCGCGAGCTCATGATGGGCATGGCGCTCGGCGTCGCGCTGCCGGCGTGCCGCTCGTCGTCACCGTCGCCGGCGCGCGCGAGCTCGTCCGCGATGGCGCCGCCCGCGCCGTCGCGGACGCCGAAGCAGATCCGGCGCGAGGGCAATCACCTGGTGGGGTCGGGGTCGGCGTACCTCCGGGCGCACGCGCACAACCCGGTGGACTGGCACCCGTGGGGACCGAAGGCGCTCGCGCTGGCGGTGAAGCTCGATCGGCCGATCTTCCTCTCGATCGGCTACGTGTCGTGCCACTGGTGCCACGTCATGGAGACCGACGTATTCGAAAAAGACGACGTGGCCCGCTTCCTCAACGCGCACTTCATCTCCATCAAGGTGGATCGCGAGGAGCGGCCCGATCTCGACGCTGTGTACATGGACGCGGTCGAGGCGATGACCGGGCGTGGCGGCTGGCCGATGACGGTGATGCTCACGCCGTCGTTGCGACCCTACTTCGGCGCGAGCTACGTGCCACACGACCGCTTTCTCCAGGTGGCCCGGCGGGCGTGGCAGGAGTTCCAGCACGACCGCAACGCGACCGAGAAGCGAGGGTCGAGCGTGTACGCGAGGATCGCCGCGGCGGCGCCGGCGAAGGACGCGCCGCCCGTCACGGCCCACGAGCTCCGCGCGCTGGCGCGACGCTCGCTTTCGCGGATCGACACGGCGCACGGCGGCTTCCGGGGGCGGACGAAGTTCCCGACCCCGATCCGCTGGCGCTTCCTGCTCGACGCGTACCGCAAGTGGGGTGATGCGGACGTCGGTCGAGCGGTAAGGCAGACACTCGACGCGATCGCGGCCGGCGGGATCCACGACCAGATCGGGGGCGGCTTCTTCCGCTACAGCACCGAGCCGACCTGGACCATCCCGCACTTCGAGAAGATGCTGTACGACAACGCCCAGCTCGCGCTGCTCTACCTGCAGGCGTCGGCGGCCTTCGAAGAGCCGCGCTATCGCGCGCTCGGCGTCTCGACGCTCGAATTCCTGCTGGCGGAGATGAAGAACCCGCAGCATGGTTTTGGCGCGAGCTTCGACGCCGACACGCGGGGCCACGAGGGCGCCACGTATCCGTGGACGCCCGCGGAGATCGGCGCCGTGGCCGGCAAGGACGCGAGCGCGCTCGAAGAGCTGTTGGGCGTTACCGCGGCCGGCAACTTCGAGGGCAGGAGCGTGCCCACGTTGCGCGGCGGAGACCCGCATGGGCTGCTGGCGAAGTGGCGGCCGAAGCTGCTCGCCGCGCGCGACAAGCGCCCGCAGCCCGCGTTCGATCCCAAGATGGTGACGGCGTGGAACGGCCTCGCGATCGAAGCGCTGTCGAACGGCTATCGCTTCACGGGCGAAGCGCGTTTCCGTGACGCTGCCGAGGCGGCGGCAGAAGCGCTCTGGCGCCACAACCGGCTGCCCTCCGGCGAGCTCGCGCGCGCGTCGAACCACGGGCGCCCCGACGCGCCGGCGGTGCTCGACGACTACGCGGACTTCGGCGCGGGGCTGGTCGATCTGTTCGAGGCTACGGGCAAGGTCGTGTACCTCGACCGCGCACTCGGGCTCTCCGACGCGGCGATGAAGCGCTTCGCGGACAAGGCCGGCGGCTGGTACTTCACCGCCGGGGCGAGCCAGCAGCCGCTTGGGCGCCGGATCCAGACCTACGATGGCGTCGAGCCGTCGGGCGCAGCCGCGATGATCCTGCTCGACGAGCGACTGGCGGCGCTCACGGCGCGCGACGACCTGCGCGGCGCCGCGCGCAAGGCGCTCCGCCGCTACGCCGGCCGTATGCGCCGGGCGGGCCTCGACATGGCGGGCTGGCTCGACGGCGCGCTGCTCGCCGCGGGTCCCTTCTACGAGCTGGTGATCGCCGGGCCTTCGCGCCCGCTTGCCGGCGCGTGGGGGCGATTGTTGCCGGACTGGGTGGTCGGCGTCGAGCTGCCGGCAAGCGGCCCGACCGTCGAGCTGGAGAAGCTCATGCCGCCCAGCGCTGGCAAACACGCCGAGCATGGTGCGCCGCGCGCGTACGTCTGCGTGCACGGCTCATGCAAGCGGCCGACAACCAGCGCGGGCACGTTGAGGCGCCAGCTGCTGGACGGTTGGGTGCACTGACGGAGCGCCGGCCGATAGGAGGCACCGGCGTTCCCGCGCCTTCGCGCGGAGCCGCGCAGCCGGCTGCGCTACGAGTGGAAGGCCGGTGCGACGCAACAGGTCGGCGTGTAGATCCTGGTCCGCGCGAAGAGTCGAATAGGAGTCCTCAGCGGGGAAGCTGATACCAAGGATGCACCAGCCCAGTAGGCGGGTACACCCACTCGTCGATCTTCACGAAACCGAGCTTTCCCAGCGTCGCGCGCGAAGCGTGGTTCTCTGGGTGATGTCCCGCGAAGAGCTCCTGTGCATCGGTGTGCTCGAAGGCGAAGTCGCGCACCGCGCGGCCGGCGTCGCTGGCGAAACCCTGGCCCCAGGCGGCATGGACGAGGTGGAAGCCTAGCTCCCAGGCGGCATCGGGCACCGGGGGGTAGGGGCGCAGGCCGGCGCAGCCTACAAAGCTGCCGGTGTCGCGGCGCTCGAGGCGCCAGTACTGGACGCCGTGCTGGGCGGCGTTGTCGATCTCGGTGCGCAGGCGCTGGGCGATCTCGGCGTCGGGAAGGCGCTCGCGCTTGTCGATGAGCGCGGTCACGCGGGGATCGCCCCACAGCGCCCGCGCCTCGCCCAGATCGCTCTCGCGCCACCAGGTGAAGTGCAGGCGCTCGGTGTCGGGCGGCAGCACGGGCATGGCCGAAAGTAGCACGGCGCTACGAGCCCGCTGGTGACGCCGGGCGGCGCGGACGCCGCCTGACGCCTGGGCAGCGCCCGGAAGAAGTAGTTGAATCTCGTTCCGGAAATCCTGGCAGCGACGTGGGCCGTTTGCCCACAGAACGAACTACTTTCCCATTGGTGCACTCCACGGTGCAATTCACGGGCCGCTACGGCACGCCGGCGGGCACGCCGGGCTACTCCCGCTCTGGAGCCCCTTCGACGCGGGGTATCGACAGGGTGGGCATCCCCTGGGCTACACTCGCGCGTATGCTGCGTCGGGGACTGTTGGTCGTGGGATGGGTGTGGTGCGTGTGGGTCGTGCTCGCGGCGGCGGGCTGCGACGACAAGGACCGCTGCAAGAACGTGCCGGAGTGCAAGGAGCACGGCAAGTGCACGGTGGATCCGAAAGGCCTGTGCAGCGTCGGTTCGGACGAGGACTGCAAGCCCTCGGCTGACTGCAAGGAGCACGGCAAGTGCACGGCCAAGGACGGGGTGTGCGCGGTGGCGTCCGACGGCAACTGCAAGGGCTCCGCGGATTGCACGAAGCGCGGCCTGTGCAGCGCCTACCGCGGTGTGTGCGTGGATCCGAAGCGCTCCACGGCCATCGAGTGCAGCAAGACGTGCTCGTCCGAGGGGCGCTGCGCGCTCGAGAACGGCAAGTGCGTCGCGCTGTCGGCCTACCACTGCAGAGGAGAGAGCGCCGACAAGACGGAGCCCGAGAGCCCCTGCGCGAAGCTCGGGCGCTGCCAGGCGAAGGACGGGCAGTGCGTGGCCGTCTCGGACGACGACTGCAAGCGCTCGGTGGTGTGCAAGAAGGGCGCGCAGTGCTCGGCCAGCGACGGGAAGTGCGCGGCCAGTGACGAGGACTGCAAGAAGGCCGCAGCGTGCTCCAACGACGGCCGGTGCACGTCGAAGGACGGCGTGTGCGTCGCGGGATCGAGCGCGCGCTGCAGGAAATCCGCGCGCTGCAAGCTCGAGGGCAACTGCACGATGAAGGACGGCAAGTGCGTTGTCGGGTCGTCTGCGGACTGCGCGCAGTCGTCGGTCTGCGCCCAGGCCAAGCACTGCGTGGCGCAGGACGGCGCCTGCGTGAACCCCGGCGGCGGGGCGGGCGCGGCGCAGGCTGCCGGCCCGGCTCCGGACAAGACGCGCAAGACGACCATCAACGGCCTGTTTTGACCGGCAGAATCGGGGCGTGGGTGACTCCGGTCCGGTGCGACGGTGCGTTCCTCTGTTGGTGGCGTTCTCGGTGGGCTTCGCCGCGCTGCTCCTGATGACCGCGAGCTTCCACTGAGTCCGGCGTCCGGCGGAGGATAGGACACGCTAGTGCGCGATCGGCGCAAGGGGTAGGTGCGTCAGATCGACCAGCTCGAGCGTCTTCGAGCGGAAGTTGGTGAGCAGGAGGGTCTTGCCGTCGGCGGTCACGCGCAGCTCGCGCGGGAACGCGCCGGCGGTAAGGGTGCCCAGCACTGCTTTCGCGCCGGCAGCAATCCGCGTCGCATCGACCACGTACACGGGCTGGCGGTCGTCGGCGTGTCCGGCGAAGCGGTCGGAGCTGGTGACCAGCACGCGGCGGCCCGAATCGAACACCGCGACGCCGACCGGGGAGGGCCCCACGGGCACGCGGCCGAACAGCGCGTGGCCCGGGTCGGAAACGAGCCTTTCCGTGTCGAACGCGAGCAGCGCGTCGTCGCCACGCGCGCTCACGTAGGCGACGTCGCCCCGAGGCGAGAGCACGAGCCGGACCGGGTTGCAGCCGGCAGGAACGAAGCGGACGACCGAGTGGGCGGGATCCTTCTCCGCGCGCGCGACGTCGATGACGCCGATGGCGCCCTGCGTGTGGCTCGGCGGCGTGCCCGGACTGGTCCCTTCGCGGCGGCATTCGAGTGGCCAGCCGAACCGCGGCGGCATGGCTTGGCTCGTCGAGAACAGGGTCCTGCCGTCTTTCGAGAAGGCGAGATCGATCGGGGCGTTGCCGACCGGGATCGTGCCCACGATGGCGCTTGCGGAGTAGTGACTCGCGCGCGCTTCTTCCAGAGCGACGACGGTGATCGTCCGCGCGCGTTCGTCGCTGCTGAACAGATAGCGGTCATCGGGTGAGACGTTCGCGTAGACGCGGGCGAGCCGGGTGCCGGCCCGCGTCTCGTCGAGATAGCCGAGCACTTTGCCTGGCCCACCGTCGACGAGCCGCGCGACATCGAGGAACGCGAGTCGTTCGTTGGCCGCCGCGATCAGCAGCTTTCCGTCGTGCGTCAGGACCATTCCGGTCGGTGGCGCGTCCAGCGGGACGAGCCGCACGAGCGAGGCCGTGCCGGCGGTGCGCTTCAGGACGGCGATACCGGGCTTGCCGCTGTCGGTTTGCGGGAGCGAAACGAGGATCCACTTTCCGTCGCGCGTCGGCAGCGCCTGGAAGGGCCTGCCCGGAAGCCGGACCTCGGTGATGGCGGGCGCCCCCGAGGCGGGATGCTTCGACGTCTGCTCCGCGACTGGACGACAGCCGATCAGCAGCGCCGCCGCGGTCAATGCGGCGGCGCGGCGGCGGCGTGTCGGTGTGCCCACGGATTTTCGACCGTATCAGCGGGTGGTTTTCTTGACTACGAGGAGGTCGGTGGTCGCTGGAATCGGTGCTTTCACACCCGGTCGTGCCGAACCTCTCCGGATGCTTCGGTTCGTTCCTGTAGCGCGCCGACCCGGCCTGAGTGACTGGACGCGCAGCGCCTTTCTCTCTAACGTCGAGCCATGTCGCCCCGCACGCTCGGGCCCGTCCTGGTGGTCACCCTCGCGCTCTTCGCCTGCAAGAAGAAGCATCACAAACCGGGCATCGAGATCACCACCTCACCGAGTGGCGCGAGCGTGCAGCTCGGCGGGATCGAGGCCGGCGCTGCGCCAGGCGAAGCCGGGGTGCGCGTCGGGGGGCTCGACATCGGCGCGTCAGCCGGCACGTGCAAACCGGGTGCGCCATGCAAGTGCAGCGGGGTGGGGGCGTGCGAGAAGAAGTGCAGCGGAGCCGGTTGCAACTTCGTGTGCGAGGGCATCGGCGCTTGCAAGTTCGATTGCCCCGGCGGGAAGTGCACGGTCACCAGCAGCGCCATGGGCGCAACGGTGCTGACCTGCGCCGGCGGCGACTGCAGCATGAACTGTTCCGGAACTAGCGCGTGCTCGATCGAGGCGTGCAAGTCCGGGTGCAAGGTACACTGCTCGGGAACGGGCGTGTGCACGTGCAAGAGCGGCTGCTGAGGAAGACGTTCCCGGATCACTCCCGCATGGGCGCGATCAACGCGTCCATTCGAGCAGCTCGCCCGCCGTCTGCACTGTCGCGAGTAGCCGCGGCAGCTCCGCACAGCGCGCCTCCAGCGTCTCGCGGCACAGCGGGAGATCTTCGAGCATGGCCGTCGCGACCGCATGCTCCGGCTCGCCAGCGAGCACAGCGACCGCCCGCGCCAGCAGCGCTTCCGCCTCGCGCGGCTCGAGTGCGCGCTCGAGGAACGCGACGTTGGGCTGGAGCCAGCGGTGCTCGTAGAGATGCCCCTCGTACTCCCACAGACACGGCGGGCCGCCGCCCTTGTCGGGCGACCACGGCGCGAACACCGGGTTTTCCGCGTTCGCATATATCAGGCAGGAGAGATACTGGGCTGCTGCCACTGCGCGTCCGACCGTGTCGAGCGACCACCAGCTCGTCCACAGCCGCTCGATGTCGGGAAAGAGCACGCCGTGGGTTGTGAGCGCCCGGACCCAACGGTACGGCCGCGCGCCCATGCCGCGGTAGGAGAGTCCGCGCTGCTCGTCGATCTCGTCGAGCAGCGTTCGTCCCATGTAATCCGAGATCGCCGCGCGCTGTTTATCGCTCATCAGTGCGCGGACTCGCGGGTGCGCGAGCGCCGGATACAGGTTCTCGACGAAGGCTCCGTAGCGGCCTGTGCCGTGCAGGTGATCCCGCAAGGCCTGCAGGCACGTGGGCAGGAGGTGGAGGAACAGATCCGCCTGGACCTCGCTCGCGTAGAGAAGGTCGTTCGCGTACTCGCACAGGTCGCTAGGCTTCGCGTGCTCGGCCGGCCCGAGGCGGACGAGGCGGTGCAGGTGCCCATCGTCGTAGTCGAACGCCGGCTGGGTGATCCGCGCCGGGGCCGCGGCGGAGCCGAGCTCGCGCCGCAGCGCGGCAAGCCCGGGACCAGTGACCCGCTGCACCATGCGGCGATAGTAGCGTGCTCTGCTCGGAGCGTCAGCCGAACAGCTTGCGCCAGAAGGCCGGCGAAGCCTGATCGCTGCAAGCACGCTGGGGCTCGAAGCGCGCGGCTTCCGGAGCTAGGCTCGGCGCATGTCGATCGTCGCCCGCATCGAGCTGTTCCACGTCGTTGTCCCGCTGGTGGCGACGTTCCGTCCGTGCCAAGCGCCCCCGGTCTCGGCTTCCGTATCGACCTACGCGCGCTCGCGAAGCACGGCGAGCGTTTCTTCGTGATGGACAGGAAGCGCCTCGTCTGGTTCTCGCTTCGCACCCGCGGCATCAAGGCCTCGCTGGAGATCGATCGCGCACGGCGGGCGCGACGGGCAGGGTGAGGCCGGCCGTCGCCAAGCAGAAGATGACCGCAACAGACGTGTTCGTGCCGCGCCGCCTCGGCAAATACCTCCGCGACTGCACGCCACTGTCGGTCAACGACGTGCGAGCCGCGCTGTCGCACGGCCGCGTGACGCTCGACGGCCAGCGCGCGGAGGACGAGCACGCGCTGGTGTTCGAGGAAGACGACGTCCGCGTGGACGGTCGCCGGCTCGTCCCCCGTCACCGGCAGCACACTGCCATGCTGCACAAGCCGCTGGGCGTGACCTCGACCGTCCGCGACCCCCGTGGCAAGGCGGATCTCTCGCGCTGGCTCGACGAGATGCCTGCCGGGATGTTTCCTATCGGTCGGCTGGACCGCAACACCAGCGGGCTGTTGCTGTTCACCACCGACGGCGACCTCGCCAACGCGGTGCTCCGCCCGGACCACCACACCGACAAGGTGTACTGGTTGTGGCTGGACGAGCACGTGCCCGATGGCGACCCGCGCCTCGGCGCGCTGCTCGGGGGCGTGCCGGTCCTGGGGCGCGACGCGCGCGCCAGGTCCTGCACCGTCCAGCACCGGACCGAGCACTTCACCGAACTGCTCGTCACGCTCGACGAAGGGAGGAACCGACAGATCCGGCGCATGTGCCGGGCGCTCGACTTCCACCTGAACGGGCTCCATCGCAGGTCGATCGGACCGCTCGAGCTCGGTGAGCTGCCTTCCGGTGCCTGGCGCCTGCTCGACCCGGGAGAGAGCGATGCACTGTGGCAGGCGACCGGGGGACGGCGGCGCGCCTTCGCGCGCAAGCTCAAGGCTCTGGCCCGGCTTTCCGAACAGCGGCGCCACGAAGGTGCGCCCCACGTCCGCCTCGATGCCTGGCTTTCGCGCCACGGCGTCCGCCACTGACCAGGAAGTGGTCGTCGCCCACTCCCGGGGGCCCGAGAGCCTGCGCGAACGGGTCGAGAAGCTCGGCCCGAGCCCCTCCGCCGCGTCGGCTCCGGAGGCCGCGCGGCTCGGCGACGTCGTCATCGAGTCAAGCCGCTTGGGCGTGTTCCACATGTGGAACACGGCCTTCCACCAGAACTCGAGCGCCCAGTTGGTGTGCGGAGTGTCATCGCCGATGTTCTCGATCAGATCGACGAGGAGCAGCGTCTTGCTGGAGCGGTGGAAGAAGGCGGTTTCCCAGATGAAGCGATTGCCACGTACCAGCACCTGATCGAGATCGGCAGCCCACGCCGGCTCGGCTCGATCGCCGAGGATCCAGTCGAAATGCATCTCCGGACGTTTGCGCTCGATGCCGGGACAGATGTACGTGTCCGCCTCCGGGAACGCCTCCTGGCAGGAGGGCACGTGAAAGTAGTGGTAGCTACCCGGAGCCACGATGAACGCTACGGAGCCGAGCGCCGCAATCGCCTCCTTGGTCTCGGGATCGATGTTCGACGGTGAGTGGACGAAGAGCCGCCCGTTGGAGACCCGGACCACCGTCATGCGAGCGTCGAAGTCCGTGCCAGCGTAGCGTATGGGATACTCTTTGAGCCAGATCTGGCCCGGAACGTATTCGCGCAGGGGCGAGGCAGCGGCGTTCATGCCCACACCATAGCCCCGGAGCTCCCCTCGGGACATGCCGTGACGGAAAGACGAAGGAAATCATGCAGCGCATCCCCGAGCCCGAGCTGATGGACGATTTCGACCAGGCGCGGGCCTATGCCGCCGCCGACTTCGCCGAACCGCACCAGCGCTTCGTCGAGTTGTTGCGCGAGCGTTTCCCTTCCCAGGCCCCGGTCTCGGCGCTCGAGCTCGGCTGCGGCGCTGCTGACATCTGCATCCGCTTCGCGCGGGCCTTTCCGCGTAGCATCGTGCACGGCATCGACGGTGCTGAAGCCATGCTCGCGTGCGGCCGCGAAGCCGTGCGCGCGAGCGGGCTAGCGGATCGGGTCGAGCTGGTGCGTGGCTATCTGCCCGACGATGCCCCGCCCCGGGCAGAGTACGAGCTCCTGTTCAGCAACAGCCTGCTCCACCACCTGGCGGAGGCGGGGGTGCTGTGGCAGAGCGTGCGCCGCTTTGCGCAGCCGGGCGCGCCGGTGTTCGTGATGGACCTGATGCGGCCGGCGAGTCGCGCCGAGGCGGCGGAGCTCCGCGCCCGCTACGCCGCCGGCGAACCCCCGGTGCTGCAACGCGACTTCGAGTGCTCGCTGCTGGCGGCGTACACGCCGGACGAGGTCGAGGCCCAGCTCCTTTCCGCCGGGCTGGAAACATTGCGGGTCGAGGTCGTCAGCGACCGGCACTTGATCGTGTGGGGGCGGACACCCGCAGCCTGATGCGCCGACCGACGCCACATCCCTGCAGATTCGATCGAGCCGGCGGATGCCGTTCGTGGTTGGCCCCGAGGCTGCGGACAAAACGAAAAACCCCCGGCCTTTCGACCAGGGGTTCTTGGTTGCGCGGGCAGGATTTGAACCTGCGACCTTCGGGTTATGAGCCCGACGAGCTACCAGGCTGCTCCACCGCGCGTCAGAGGTCGGCAATCTAGTCGTGCGCTGCGTTGTGTCAAGGGATATCACTGGAGCGGATTTTACCGAGGATTTCGCGTCATTCCAGGCCACGGGCCACCCCCGCCCGCCTTGACAGGATGACGGATCTCACTTAGACGCTAACGTAACGTAACCATAACGCGCACGTAAGGGTTAGACTAGCGGAGCCCCGGGTGATACGGGGTGCCCCTCACCATGAGCGAACGGACCCGACAGCACCGTCGTCTGGACATCGCACCGCCGCCTCCGCGGCGTGGCTCGGAGCCCGCGCGCGCGGAGGAGAGTTACGCCGACACGCTCGAGCCGGGAGAGCTTGTGCAGGTAGGCGAGCTCGCCAAGGCGACGGGCAAGACGGTGCGCGCGATCCATCTGTACGAGGATCTCGGGATCCTGACGCCGGTGGATCGCTCGAAGGGGCGTTACCGCCTGTTCTCGAGCGAGGCACTGCTCCGCGTGCGCTGGATCATGAAGCTGCAGAGCCTGGGGTTCTCGCTCTCGGAGATCCAGGACATCGTGCGCGAGCACGAGGACGCGAACGACGCGATGAACGCCGCGGCGCGCCTGCGCGAGCGCTACCTCGACAAGCTCTCCGAGGCCCGCTCCAGGATCTGCGAGCTGATGCAGCTCGAGTCGGAGCTGGAAGAGAGCCTTCTGTACCTGAATGCCTGCGACACGACCTGCGCGCCGAGCGTGCAGGTGGAGTCGTGCCCGACCTGTGAACGCCACCCCGACGAGAAACGCCAGGCGCCGGACCTGATCGCGGGCGTGCACGCCAACTAGAGGACTTCGATGACCGTCAAGCTCCCCGTCTACATGGACAATCACGCGACGACGCGCGTAGACCCGCGCGTGCTCGAAGCGATGCTGCCGTACTTCAACGAAACGTACGGCAACGCGGCGAGCCGCACGCACCAGTTCGGCTGGGCGGCGGAGGCGGCCGTCGACAAATCGCGCGAGACTATCGCGAGCATGATCGGCGCGACCTCCGGCAAGGAGATCGTGTTCACCTCGGGCGCGACGGAGAGCGACAACCTCGCGATCAAGGGCGTCGCCGAGTACTACAAGTCGAAGGGCAACCACATCGTTACCACGAGCATCGAGCACAAGGCGGTGCTCGACTCGTGCAAGCGCCTGGAAAAGCAGGGCTACGAGGTGACGTACGTGAACGTCGGCCCCGACGGCGTAGTCGCCCCGGCCGACATCGAGGCCGCTATCACGGACAAGACGATCCTTGTCAGCGTGATGCTGGCCAACAACGAGGTCGGCACCATCCAGCCCATCGAGGAGATCGGCAAGATCACCCGGGCGCGCGGTGTGCTGCTGCACTCGGACGCCGTGCAGGGCATCGGGAAGACCGAGTTCGACGTGCAGAAGATGAACGTCGACGTCGCCTCCCTCACGGCTCACAAGATCTACGGGCCGAAAGGCGTGGGCGCGCTCTACGTCCGCCGCTCGAAGCCGCGCGTGAGGCTCGTGGCGCAGATGGACGGCGGCGGGCACGAGCGCGGCAACCGCTCGGGCACGCTGAACGTGCCGGGCATCGTCGGTTTCGCCAAGGCCTGCGAGCTCATGAAAGAGGAGGGCGCCGCCGACGGCGAGCGCATCCTCGCGCTGCGCAATCGCCTGCACAAGCGCATCACCGACAAGCTGGACCTGGTGATGCTCAACGGGCATCCGACCCAGCGCCTCGCCGGCAACCTGAACATCTCTTTCGCTTTCGTGGAGGGCGAGGGGCTGATGATGGCCATCAAAGACGTGGCCGTCTCCAGCGGCTCGGCCTGCACCAGCGCCAGCCTGGAGCCGAGCTACGTGCTGCGCTCCATGGGCCTCGACGAGGATCTGGCGCATTCCTCCATCCGCTTCGGCCTAGGCCGCTTCAACACGGAAGAGGAAGTCGATTTCGTGGCGGACCTCGTGATCGCGAAGGTCACGAAGCTCCGCGACATGTCACCCCTGTACGAGATGCACAAGGACGGCATCGACATCAAAAGCATCCAGTGGGCCGCGCACTGAGCCGCGCGCACCTTTTCTAGCTACGGAGTACGGATTCAAATGGCCTACAGCGACAAAGTCATCGAGCACTACGAGAACCCGCGCAACGTCGGCACGCTGGACAAGGAAGATCCGGACGTGGGCACGGGCCTAGTCGGCGCGCCCGCCTGCGGGGACGTGATGCGGCTGCAGATCAAGGTCGGCGACGACGGCGTCATCGAGGACGCGAAGTTCAAGACCTTTGGCTGCGGCTCGGCGATCGCTTCGAGCTCGCTCGCCACCGAGTGGATCAAGGGCAAGAGCGTGGACGCAGCCGGCGAGATCAAGAACAGCCAGATCGCCGAGGAACTGAACCTGCCGCCGGTGAAGATCCACTGTTCGGTGCTCGCCGAGGACGCCATCAAGAGCGCCATCGAGGACTACAAGAAGAAGAAGGCCGCGCGCGAAGCGCTGGCAGGGGGCGCGACGGCCGACGAGAGCGGCGACGAGGCGCGCGCCTGACATCGGGAGAAACCCCATGACGCAGATGACACAGACCAGCGAATCCACCACGCCGCCGCCCGCGGCGAGCGCGGCGAAGCGGGCCATCACGGTCAGCGACGAGGCAGTGGAGTTCGCCAAGGAGAAGCTCGGCAAGCGCGGCACGCCCGGCGCGGCGATCCGGCTCGGGATCCGCGGCGGGGGCTGCTCGGGTTTCAGCTACGTGATCGAGTTCTCGGACGACCCGCCGCGCGAGCGCGACCGGGTGTTCGAGTTCGGCGGCGTGAAGTTCTACGTCGACAAGAAGAGCCTGATCTACCTCGCGGGCTCCATGCTCGACTACGAGCGCACGCTGATGTTCCAGGGCTTCAAGTTCAAAAACCCGCAGGAAGCATCGAGCTGCGGCTGTGGGCATTCCTTTACGGTGCGCTGAGCATCGCGCGAGCCGTGGCTGATCCGTTCGAGACGCTCGGGGTGAAGCCGGCGTTTGATCTCGATCTCGGTGCGCTGGAGAAGCGTCACCGCGAGCTGAGCCGCGCGCTGCACCCGGATCGCTACGCGGGGCGGCCGCCGGGCGAGCGGCGACAGGCCCTCGGCCGTGCCATCGAGGTGAACGAGGCGTGGCGGCAGCTGAGCGATCCGATCCGCCGCGCCGAGGCGCTGCTCCAGCGCTCGGGCGTCAAGGTGGGGGAGGGAGCCGAGCCGAAGGCGGATCCGGTGCTTCTGATGGAGATGATGGAACAGCGCGAGGCGCTGGCCGACGCGCGGCGCGCGCGCGACCAGGCGGCGCTGGAAAAGCTCGCTGACGGCATCCGGAAGCGTGAGGCGAGCGTACTGACGAGGCTGGGCGCTGGCTTCAAGTCGCAGGCGACCGGCGACGACCTGCTCCGCCAGCTCGGCGAGCTCCGCTACTACCGCCGCTTCCTCCAAGAAGCCGCCGCCATCGAAGACGAGCTTTTCTGATGCTGCTGGACATTTTCGATCCCAAAGCGCCGCCCACACCGGTCGGCATCGATCTGGGCACGACGCACTCGATCGTGGCGCACATGCGCGACGGGCGGCCCGTGGCATTCACGACGTGTGACGGGGCGGCGCTCCTGCCGTCGATCGTGCACTACGGTCCGCACGGCAGTGTCATCGTGGGTGCTTCGGCGCGGCCGTACGCGACGCGCGCGCCCGAGCGCACCATCGCCAGCGTGAAGCGCTTCATGGGCCGTGGCGCTGGTGACTCGGAGACGCAGCGACTTGGCGCGTACCGCTTCGTCACGCCGGAGAGCGACGACGACGCGAAGGTCGTGCACTTCGATCTGGGCGACGCCAGCGCCACGCCGGTCGAGGTGAGCGCCGAGATCCTGAAGAGCCTCAAGCAGAGCGCGGTCGACCAGCTGCATGCCGTGGGCGGCGCGGTCATCACCGTACCGGCGTATTTCGACGACGCGCAGCGGCAGGCCACCCGCGATGCAGGTAGGCTCGCAGGCATCGAGGTGCTGCGCCTGCTCAACGAGCCCACGGCCGCGGCGCTGGCCTACGGGCTCGAGAAGAAGGAAAACGGCCTGTTCGCCGTCTATGACCTGGGCGGCGGGACGTTCGACATCACGCTGCTCACGCTGGAGGACGGCATCTTCCAGGTGCGGAGCACTGGGGGCGACAGCGCCCTCGGCGGCGACGACATGGATCGTCTGATCGCCGAGCGCATGCTCGACGCCATGGGCTGCAGCGACGACGCGAGCCGCACTCCGGAGGTGATCAGCATCGCCCTCGAAGCCGCGCGCCGCGTCAAACACGGCCTGACCGACGCGGCGGAGGTGCACGCCGAGCTGCCGAAACGGGGCGGCGGCGAGGTGTCGTTCGCCATCACGCGCGCAGACTTGAACGAGCTGATCCAGCCGCTGCTCGACCGCACGGGCCGCGCCTGTCGCCGCGCGCTGCGCGACGCGGGAGTTGCGAAGGAACAGATAGACGGCGTGCTACTCGTCGGCGGTTCGACGCGCGTGCCGCGTGTGAAGAGCTACGTGGCGGAGGTGTTCGGGCGCGAGCCGCTCGGTGACATCGATCCGGATCTGGTCGTCGCCTATGGCGCGGCGGTGCAGGCGGAGCTGCTGGCGACCTCCAGCGACGAGGTGCTGCTACTCGACGTGCTGCCGCTGTCGCTCGGGATCGAGACGATGGGCGGCGGCGTGGACCGCATCCTGCCGCGCAACACGACCATCCCTGCCGGGGCGAAGAGCACGTTCACGACCTACGCGGACAACCAGACGGGCTTCGAGATCCACGTGGTGCAGGGCGAGCGCGAGCTGGCCGGCGACTGCCGCTCGCTGGCGCGCTTCACGTTGCGCGGCATCCCGCCCATGTCCGCCGGCATGGCGCGGCTGGAAGTGACCTTCCACGTCGACGAGAACAGCCTCCTGCAGGTGCACGCATTGGAGCTCACGACAGGGCACCAGCAGAAGGTCGAGGTCAAACCGAGCTACGGCCTGAGTGACGAGCAGGTGGAAGACATGCTGCTCGACGCGCTCGACCATGGCGAGGAAGACTACGAGGCCCGGCGGCTGGCCGATGCGCGAGTGGAGGGCGAGCGCATCCTGCTCGCCACCCGCAAAGCTCTCGACAACGACGGCGACCTGCTCGAAGGCGACGAGAAGGAGCAGATCGAAGCGGCGTTCCGCGCGCTCGACGAGGCGGTGCGCGAAGCCAAGCACGCCTCCATCGTGCAGGCGCGCATCGACAAGCTGGACGACGCGACGCACGGGTGGGCCGGCCGCCGCATGAACCGCGCCATCGCCCAGGCGATCAGCGGCAAGCGCGTTGGCGACGTGGAAGGCACGGTCACGCACGCGGCCGGCGTCGACGCCCACGTCGAAGCCCACGCAAGGAACAAGGCAGGCTGATGGCCAAGGTACGCTTCCTCGACCAAGGCATCGAAGTCGAGGTGCCCGTCGGCACGACGATCCTCCAGGCCTCGCGCAAGGCCGGCGCGCCCGAGGGCGATGCCTGCGGCGGCGTCTGTGCCTGCAGCACCTGCCACGTCTACGTCGAAAAGGGCCTCGAGCTCCTCAGCGAAGCCGAGGAAGAAGAGGAAGACATCCTCGACAAGGCTTTCGACGTGCGCATGACCTCCCGCCTCGGCTGCCAGACGCGAATCGAGCAAGACGGCGAAATCGAGGTCCGCATCAGTGAGGAAAGCCTCGACGCCTTCTACAACGAGCACCCCGACGTAGCGCGGCCGACCGGCTGAACGCCGTTTCGCAGCGTTCCGAGGTTGCGCGGCTGCCAGGCGGTACGAGCGGCAGGCGGCCCGCCGTCTCGCGCTGGCGCCCCGCGGCGGACTCCGGCGCCCGGCCGGCCGCTCGATGGGGAGCGACTGTCGCTCGCTTCCCCTGCGCGTCGGGATCATGCGAAAATCGCTGGACATCCGCTGGGCTAGATTTCCCCGCGTATTCGACCGTCCCGCACCGGGACAGCACAGACGACCCATGCGCGCATTCCTTTCTGCTCTCGCCCCCCTCTGCCTGGTGGCGACTCTCGCTTCGACCGCCTCTGCCGCGCCGCAGCCGCTGCGGCTGCACCTGGGTGCCGGCGTGGCGCACGCCTTCACGGGTCACCAGAAGGACGAGCTCGGCTTCGGCGCGACGGGTCTGGGCGCGGCCGAGCTGCCGCTGACCCGCGAGGTGGGCGTACAGCTGGAGCTCGGAGCGCTGTGGCTGTCGCAGGGCAGCGCCCCGGAGGATCCGACGCTGGCGCGCGGGGGGGCCGCGACGGCCTACACCGGCGGGCTCGGCCTGAGGGTGCGGCCGTTTGCAAAGAGCTACCAGTTCGGCAAGTCCGTGAGCGCGGCAGGGCTGTGGGCGGCGGGCTCGGGCGGGGTCGCGGCGACAGGGGGGCTGGCGCGCGGGATGCTGGACGCCCAGGTGGGCTTCGACCTGCTCTACGACCGTGGCAAGCTCGGAGTGGGGCCGATGCTCGGCTACCTGCACGTGTTCCAGCCGAACGACACGCTGCGTCCGGACGACGCCAACGTCGCGATCCTCGGCGTGCACGTGATGTGGGACACGGCCCGACACGAGATCGGTGACCGCGACCACGACGGCATCAAGGACAACGTCGACAGGTGTCCCGACGACCCGGAGGACAAGGACGGTTTCCAGGACCAGGACGGCTGTCCGGACCCGGACAACGACAAGGACGGCATCCCCGACAAGGTCGATCACTGCCCGAACGTGCCGGAGGACAAGGACGGCTTCGAGGACCAGGACGGCTGTCCGGACCCGGACAACGACAAGGACGGCATCCCCGACAAGGCCGACCAGTGCCCGAACGAGGCGGAGGACATGGACGGCTTCCAGGACGAGGACGGCTGTCCTGACCCGGACAACGACAAGGACGGAATTCCGGACAAGGAAGACCTCTGCCCGAACGAGCCGGAGACGAAAAACGGCTACGCGGACGAGGACGGCTGCCCCGACGAGGAGCAGGTCCGGGTCGTTGGTGACAAGATAGTGCTCGATGACCGCGTGCACTTCCGCGTCAATTCCTGGATCATCAGGCCTGTGAGCTATCCGCTCCTGAACCACCTGACCAAGCTGGTCGCCGATCATCCGGAGTACGTGCACATCGATGTGCAGGGTCACGCCGACGAGCGCGGGGCGGAGTCGTTCAACAAGAGGTTGAGCGCGAACCGCGCCAGGGCCGTGCTCGAATACCTCGTGAAGCACGGCATCAAGGAGAGCCGGCTGAGCTACCAGGGCTTCGGCTCGAGCCGCCCGCTGGTCAAGAAGAACAACCCGCACGCCTGGTTCCTCAACCGGCGGGTCGAGTTCAAGGTCACCCGCGAGGTGAAAAAGGTCATCCACAAGAGCGACAAGCCGACGAAGCCCGGCGCGGCTGGCTCGGGACCGGAGAAGCCGCCCCAGCCAGATCCCGGCTCCGGCAAGTCCGCGGCTCCGTCGGCGGGAGGGAAGCCGTGAAGGGGCTCAGGCTGCTGTTGTTGGCTCTGGCAGCCGCGTTGCTGTTGCCGCTGGCATGCACGGAGACGGGCGTGGTGGGCGGCAGGTGCCGCGAAGGGTTCACGACGTGCAGCGCGCATTGCGTGGATCTATCGACAGACCCGGACAACTGCGGGGCCTGTGGCAAAGCGTGTCCGGCCGGCGTCAAGTGCGTCTCGGGCAGCTGCGGCGGCGCGGTGGAGGGAGGCCTGGACGGCGGGAGCGACGCGGATGCCGCGCCGACGGACAGTGGCGACGCGAACGTGATGCAGGGCGACGGCGCCGAGCCGCACGACGGCGGTGACGCGGAAGCCGGCGACAGCGGCAATCCCGACGGTAGCGAAGGCGGGATCTGTTCCCCGCCCTACAACGAGCCCGGCAAGTGTGGCGACTGCAACACGAAGTGCACGGGGGCGGCGCCGATCTGCTCGCCCGCCGACGGCGGCTACGCGTGCGTGCCGCTGTGCACGGCGCCACTGGTCAAGTGCGGCAACCAGTGCGTCGACCTGAACAGCGACTCGAAGCACTGCGGGTCCTGCAACAAGGTGTGCCCGACGGGGCTCTGCCAGGGCGGCAAGTGCGTGGGCGCGAAGGCAGGGCATATCGTCGCTGCCTGCATGAGCTACCAGCAGAACTTCCAGACCTCGTCGCAGACGGTGCTTCTGGGCAATGCGGTGTTCCTGCCGTTCGCCAACCCGATGCGTATCCTCGCCTACGACCAGTACGTGCAGAGCAGTGTGCGCCAGCGCGTCGACCAGACCATCGGGTGGGCCGCTGCTGCCCGCGGCCGCACCTACAACATCACATCGGTCAGCACGGTGGCCGCCGTTCCACAGAAGCTCAACGTGCTCGACTACGACGTGTTCCTCGTCTACGACCAGCCGAACGCGCCGGCCGGCGCGCTCGCGTCCGCCGGTACCGCGTGGGCCACGACACTGGACTCCTTCGCGCGGGCGGGCGGCGTGATCGTCGTCCTGAGCGGCGGCGACGGGGTCGGCGAGATGCCGGACCTGCTCACCAACTCGAACCTCGTGCCGGTGAGCGCCGAGACGGACGTGACGAACAGCCAGCTCTACAACCGTGCGCCTACCGACGCGATCGGCGTGAACGTGCTGACGCCCTTCATCGGGACGCGCAAGAGCTGCACCTTCACCACTTCGGTGACCCCGGACGCGACGACGACCTTCGTGATCACCGACCAGGGCCCCACCGGTCCAGTCGGCAGCCCTGTCGTGGTGCACCGCACCGCGTTGCCGTAGCCGGCGACGCGGGGCCTAGGGAGTCCAGGTGAGGCTGGCGTCGGGCGCGCCTGCATCGCGGCGGCTCGCGCCCACGATCCGGCGCGGGGCGGGGGCGGCATTCGAGGGCGGTTCGGCGGAGGGGACCGTGTCGCCGTGCAGCCCGCCGAGGAGCCGTCGCTTCAGCCGGTTGGTCGCTTCGACCAGCTCGTGGCCGGCGTCGTGTGCGGGGCCTGTGGAGAAGATCGCCACGACGTGCTCGAGCGCGGTGTGCCTTCCGAGCGGGACGAAGGCGAAGCCGAGCAGCGCGAACAGCACGACCGCGAGGTCGATGGCGCGACGGCCGAGCTTTCCGATCACGCGCGGAGTGTAGTCGGGCCCCGCATGCCGGGCGAAATTGCTGCGGACGGGGCCCGCGGGTCAGTGCTTGCCCGTGATCCGGAGCACGCGCTTGATGAGGGCCGGGTCGTACGTCCCCCGCGCCAGGCGTTGGACCGCGCGGACCAGCACCTGGCGCCAGGCGGCCTGATCGGCGGGGGTGGTGCTCACAACCTGCATGCGGCGGACGAGGCGCTTGTGCGACGCGGCGTCGAGCTGGCGAACGCGGTGCTTGCTGAGCTTCTGCAGACGCTCTTCGAGCTCGAAGAAGGTCTTCCGGAGGTCGGCGGGCAGGTCGTCGAGAGCCTTCTGGCGCATCACGGTCCCGCCGATGGCGCACACGCTGACGGTACTCGCGATATGATCGAGGTAGGGCGTCCACTGCAGCTGCTCGGCGGCCAGAGACGGCGCATTGACCACGTCCACCTTGTGCGCCCGGAGGGCAGGCAGCACCTCCATCGGTCCGAGCGCGACCGGCACCACCTGGCCAATGCTGGAGTAGACGAGCGGCGCCATCGGTTCGCCCTGCCACATGACCGGGTGATGGCCGCGAAGATCCGAAGGGCGGTGCACCGCGAAGCCGTGGCTCATCTGACGCACCAGCCCCACGTCGCCCCAGCCGAGCAGGTGGAAGCCCTTCTTCTCGAAGCCTTTCGCGAGGTCGGGGCCGACGCCCCTGCGCACCTTGTCCAGCTCCGCCCATGAATCGACGACGCCGGGCAGCTGCAGCACCATCACGTCGCGATAGATCCGGGACAAGCCGACCGAGGTGAGCGCGGCGCCGTCGAGCTGGCCGCTGCGCATCTTGCCGACCACGGTGTCGTCGCTGCCCTGGACGCCGTTGTAGTAGACGGTGAGCGCGAGGCTGCCGTGCGTCTTCTTGTCGACGGCGCGCTGCCAGACGCTGAACAGCTTGCCCCACGACGAGCTCTTCGGCGCCATGGTTGCGATGCGCAGCTTGTGGCCCGCCGCGTTCGCGCTCCGCGCCGACAGCGCGAGCGGCGCGGCGAGCAGCAGGGCCAGGAGCGTCCGTCGCATCTTCCTGATTATGCATGAATCCTGGCCTGCCGAGAACAGGCCGGCCGGTTGGTCGCACGGGGGCGACTCCGACCGTTTTTCGTCTGACGGGGAGCAACCCTTGTCCCGGTAGTCGAGTTGGACCGACAATCGAAGACGGCTCGCTTCGTTCCCTGGGAGGGTCGATGTTCCGTATCCGTACGCTTTTGCTGTCCCTTCTGTTCATCGGCATCCTTCTGCCGGCCTGCGGTTCAGAGGAATCGAAGAAGCACCCCGACGGTGGCAACCCGTACGGGGCCGACGGATCCTTCTTGCCCGATGGAAGTGGCCCGGACGGCACCCCGGAGGCGTCTCCTGACGCAGCGCCCGACGTCAGTACGGACGCGAGCCAGCCAGATGCTGCGCCCGACGCGACGGCGGACGCCGGACCCGACGCGGCGACCGATGCGGCGCCCGACGCGACGGCCGATGCGGCGCCCGACGCGACGGCCGACGCGGCGCCCGACGCTCCCGGCGACGCCACCGCCGAAACGTGCGCGGTGAACGCCTGCGGCACCTGCACCACGCTCACCGGCAAGGTGGGCGACCTGTGCAAGACGTGCGGTACGCTCGAGTGCTCGACCGACGGCAAGAGCCTGGTCTGTAACGATCCCGGCAAGAACGCCTGCAACGGCTGCACTACGCTCGCCGGCAAGCCGGGGGACAGCTGCGGCACCTGCGGCGGCCAGCTGGTGTGCAACGGCACCGACGCGCTGAAGTGCAGCGGCGCCACACCGACGAACACGTGCAACGGTTGCACGACGCTGGCAAACCCGCCCGGTACGTCTTGCGGGGTGTGCGGCTCGGGCCAGTACGTCTGCGACACGACCGAAACCACCAAGTGCAGCGACCCGGTCAAGACCCCGGCGCCCGGTACGAGCTGCGGCACGTGCGGCACCTCGCAGTACGTGTGCTCGCCCAACAACCTGTCGACGACCTGCCAGAACCCGAACGACGTGAATGCGTGCGGGACCTGCACCACGCTCAGCGGCTCGATCGGCGGCGCCTGCGGCAGCTGCGGCCAGCTCGAGTGCTCCACCGATAACAAGAGCCTGGTCTGCAACGACCCCGGCACCAACGCCTGCAACGGCTGCACGGTGTTGTCGCATCCGCCCAGCACCAGCTGCGGCACGTGCGGGACGAGCAGCTACGCCTGTACGGGCAAGGACTCGACCGCGTGCCAGAACGCGAACGACACGAACGCCTGCAATGGCTGCACGACCCTCGCCAACCAGCCTGGCGCCAAGTGCGGTACGTGCGGCACGAGCCAGTACATCTGCTCGGGTACCGACAAGACGGTGTGCCAGACGCCGGACGACCGCACGGTCGGTGTGGACATGAGCTACACGGTCGCGAGTGTGGGATTCCAGGGCACCATCTCGCCCGCCACCCCCGAGGCCGTGACCTACGTGCCCGGGCGCGACGGCAATCTCGCGGCCGTGACGCTGGTGATGCTGTCCCAGCAGGTCAAGGGTCTGAAGATCGGCAACTTGACGCTGGCCGCCTACGTCGGCGTGCCCGGCGGCAAGTCCACCCTGCTCGACACGGCGACGCTCGCGGGCGATGCGGTTCCCGCCAAGCAGAGCACGATCCTGTTCAAGTTTCCCACTCGGCCGAAGGTCACGACGGGCACGTCGATGTACTTCCTCATCCAGACCACCTCGGACATCTACCGGTACCAGGTGTGGGGCGACGGCGTGGGCAAGGGACCGGATAACATGTTCGCCCTGACCGCCACCGGCGGTTGGCAGAAGTTCGCCTTCAGCCCCTATGCCGTCGTCCAGCTCCTGGCCTGCTTCTAGGGCCGCAGCCGGACGAGCATGTAGCGGCTGCTGCCGGCGAGGATCTCGCCGGCAGCCGGGAGCGAGAGCACATGGGCGCCCGTGGCGATCAGGTAGCGCGCGTGCGCCGCGTGGGCCCGGGCGAGCAGCGTCGCCGTCGAAGTGAACGGGTCGGGTGGACGCGGATGGCGCGGATCGTGATCGTCCAGCGGGACCGCCTGAGACGGGCGGCCGAGCCCGGCGATAATGGCGTAGAAAGCGAAGTCCGGCGTGTCGATCAGGATTCGCCCGCCATCCGGAAGGACCGCATGGCGCGCATTCTCGCCCACCTCGATCTCGGGCTTGCGGTCGACGAATGCGTCGCGGCGGGCGAACCAGGGGCGAATCATCAGCGCGGCGAGCGCGACCCCCGCGGCCAGCAGCGCCGTGAACACCCTGCGGCCGCGCGCCTGGAGTGCGCTCCAGACGTGCAGGCCGAGATCGCCGGCTAGTACGGCACCGGCGAGCCAGATGGCCAGCACCGCGCGTTCGGCGTGATGCGTGGGCGCGCCGTCGCGCAGATCGCCGACCACCAGGAACACCAGCAGCGCGAGCAGCAGGATCCCCGCGCGGCGATAGCGGCGGAGCTCCGTCGATAGACCGAGAGAGACGGCCGCGCCCAGCGTCGCCAGCGACACCACCGCGACCTCCGGCTCGCATCGCAGCACCCTGAGCGGGAAGGCCGTCAGGCGCATCGCGAGCGACGCTGGAGCCGAGCCGATGGCGCGGCGGTACGCCACCACGCGCTTGACGAAGAACAGCGCATCACCGTGCGCCATCACGCCGTGCAGCATCCAGCCGAGCGCCCCTGCCGCGGCCACCAGCGCGCTTGCGCAGAGCCACCACGAACGGCGGCGGAATGCGTCCCACGCGGCGAAGAGCGCGAACGCCGCGGCGACGGGCCACGCCTCGTAGCGCGACAGGCACGCCGCCGCGAGTGCGACCGACGCGATGAACCGCCGGCGCGGCGACGCGGCGGCGCCCGCCGCTCCCAGTAGGATCAGCGCGGCCGTCGGATAGTCGGGCACCGTTGCTACGCCGAGCCAGGCCGCGTACGGGATGCAGCACGCGAGCAGCGCGCCGAGCAGCGCTCCGCGTCGCGAGGCGCCGAGCCAGCGCGCCGCGACGTGGACCACGACGGCCGCGGCGATGCCGAGCACGAAGGCCGTCGCGCGTGCCACGTCGATGGTCGTGCCGAACACGTCCATCACAGCCCCGGTGAGCCAGAACGGTAGCGGCAGCCAGCTCGTGCCGCTTGGATCGAACGACGCTGCGTGGGCGAAGCGCTGGGCGATTACGACGCGCGCGAAGTCGTCGTCGCTGACCGCGCGGAACCCGGTCCACAGCACGGCCAGCGACACCAGGACCTTCGCGCCCGCGACGAGCAGTGCGTCGCGGCGCGCCGCCGTGGTCAGGGTCGGGTCCGGATGCGTCGCCTCGGCGATGGCCCCGCTGCCGGACGACATCGCTCCTCGGCCGCCGCGCGGCAGCTACTTCTTCGCCGGCGCCTTGACCGGGATCGTGTCCTGGTGCTGGGTGCTCTTGGCGCGCTGCTGGAGCGACTCATCGCTGGACGACGACGCGTAGGCCAGCGTGATGCTGGTGAAGAAGAAGATGGTTGCGGTGACCCAGGTCGTCTTGGACAGGAACGTGCCCGCGCCACGCCCGCCGAACACCTGTGTGGCGCCCTGGCCCGTCAGCGCGCCGAGCCCGCCGCTCTGGCCGGGCTGCAGGAGCACCACGAGCATCAGGAACAGGCACGCGCCGATGTGCAGGACGAGGAGGGGGGTGTGGAGAAGCTCGAGCATGACGATTGCGGATGTTGGGGGCTAGACCTGGGACGGCGCTGCTGCCACGATCTTTGCGAAGGATGCCGCATCGAGCGACGCGCCTCCGACGAGAGCGCCGTCGATGTCCGGGCAGCCGAGCAGGCCGGCCGCGTTGTCCGGTTTGACGCTGCCTCCATACAGGATGCGGGTGGCCCGCGCCAGCGCCGGGGCACGTTTGGCGAGCCGGCCGCGCAGCGCTGCGTGCACCTCCTGGGCCTGCTCGGCCGTGGCCACCTTGCCCGTGCCGATAGCCCAGACCGGCTCGTAGGCCACTACGCCGAACCCCGGTTTGTCAGCGAAATCATTAGTGAAAGCGTCGAGCTGCCGGAACACCACGTCGAGCGTCTTGCCCGCTTCGCGCTCCTCCAGCGTCTCGCCCAGACAGGCGATGGGCCTGAGGCCCGCGGCCATGGCGGCCGCGACCTTCTGCTGGACGAAATCGTCGCTTTCGCCGAACAGATGCCGCCGCTCGCTGTGGCCGATGATCACCCAGGTGCAGCCGGATTCGAGAAGCATGGGCGCGTTCACCTCGCCGGTGAAGGCGCCCTTGGGCTCCGGATGGAGGTTCTGCGCGGCCACGGCCACCCGGCTGCCCTGTACCTCGTGGGCGATGGCGGCCAGCGCCGTGAAAGGCGGCGCGACGACCACGTCGACCGCCGCGAGATCGCCGAAGCCGGTCACAATGTCGCGGGCCAGCGTGCAGCCGGAGCCGCCGCCGAGGTGCATCTTCCAGTTGCCAGCGATCAGCTGCTGTCGGCGTGGCATGTGTGTCTCCTGTCAGTCGGTGGAGCCCGGGGCGCGTAGCGCCTCGATCCCGGGCAGCTTCTTGCCCTCGAGCAGCTCGAGCGCGGCGCCGCCGCCGGTCGAGATGAAACCGATCCGCTCGGCCACGTCCTTGCCGAGGCCGCGCACGGCCGCGGCGCTGTCGCCGCCGCCCACCACGGTGAACGCGCGCGACTCGGCAAGCGCGCGAGCGACTCCGGCGGTTCCCTCGGCGAACGCCGGGCTCTCGAACAGCCCCATCGGGCCGTTCCAGAACACCGTCTTCGCCTTCACGATGCGCTCCTTGAAGGCCTGCACCGTGGCGGGGCCGACATCCAGCGCCATCTGCCCATCGGGCACTGCGCCGACCTTGAACATGCTGCCTTCGGTCGCGTCCAGACCGCTGGCCACCACCACGTCGGTCGGCAGCAGCACGTCCACGCCGCGGCTCTGTGCCTTGTCGAGAAGGGTGCGGCCGAGCGCGAGCTGGTCCTCCTCGATCTTCGACGCCTTCATGTCCGCGCCGCGCGCGGCTAGCAGCGTATTCGCCATGGCGCCGCCGATGCACAGCGCGTTGCACTTGCCGAGCAACGCCTCGATGACGCCGAGCTTGTCGGTCACCTTGGCGCCGCCGAGCACGGCCACGAAGGGCCGTTCGGGCGAGCCCGTGATGCGGCCGAGCGCGGTGATCTCGTCGCGCACGAGGAAACCCATGGCGCGCTCACGCATCAGCCGCGGCAGTGCCTCGACCGAGGCGTGAGCGCGATGGGCCGCGCCGAACGCGTCGTCGACGTAGACGTCCGCCAGCGAGCCCAGCTCGCGCGCGAAGCCTTCGTCGTTCTTCTCTTCTTCGGCGTGGAAGCGGAGATTTTCCAGCAGCACGACCTGTCCGTCGCGCATGTCGCTGACGACCTTCTTGGCCGCGTCGCCGACGCAGTCGTCGGGCAGCAGTACGTCCCAACCCGTTAGCTCGCTGAGCCGCGCGCCCACCGGCTCCAGCCCAAGCTCCGGAACGGCCTTGCCCTTCGGCCGGCCGAGATGGGACGCCAGGATCACCCGCGCGCCGGCCTCCATGGCATGCCGCATGGTCGGCAGCGCCTTCACGATGCGCTCGTCGTCGGTGATCGTCTGCGTCTTCTTGTCGAGTGGGACGTTGAAGTCCACGCGCAGGAAGACGCGTCGATTTTCCAGCTCCAGCTCGTCGATGCAGCGGATGCCCGAAAGAGTCGTGGCCATGAAAACCCCCCGTGTGGCTAGAGCTTCTTCGCTACGAGCCGGGCCAGGTCGATCATGCGCATCGAGAAGCCCCACTCGTTGTCATACCAGGAATACACCTTCGCGAAGCGCTCGCCCATCTGCTTGGTCATGGTGGCGTCGAAGATGCTGGAGCCGGGGTGGCCGATGAAGTCACTCGATACCAGCTCTTCCTCCGTGTAGTAGAGGAAGCCCTTCATTGGGCCGCTTTCGGCCGCCTTCTTCATCGCGGCGTTGATCGCTGCCACGCTGATCGGCTTCTCGGTCATGACGCTGAGATCGACGAGCGATACGTCCGCCGTCGGAACGCGGATGGCGAGGCCGTCGAACTTTCCTTCGAGCGCCGGGATGACCTGCGCGACTGCCTTGGCGGCGCCGGTGCTGGTCGGGATCATGCTGAGCGCGGCGGCGCGGGCGCGTCGGAGGTTGCCCTTGCGGTGCGGCAGGTCTAGCAGGTTCTGGTCGTTGGTGTACGAGTGCACCGTGGTCATCAGGCCGTGCTCGACGCCGAAGTTGTCGAGCAACACCTTCGCCACCGGTGCTAGACAGTTCGTCGTGCAGGAGCCGTTGGAGATGACCTGCTGCGAGCCGTCGTACTGGTCGCTGTTCACGCCCATCACCACGGTCAGGTCCTGGTTCTTCGCGGGGGCGCTGATGAGCACCTTCTTCGCGCCGGCTTCGATGTGGCCGATCGCCTTGTTCTTGTCGGTGAACAGGCCCGTGCACTCGAGCACGATGTCGACACCGTGGCTCTTCCACGACAGCTCCTTGGGGTCCTTGATGGCGGTGACGGCAATGTCCTTGCCGTTCACGGTCAGACCCTTGTCGGTGTGGCCGACGGAAGCCGTCTTGAAGGTGCGGTGGACCGAGTCGTACTTCAACAGGTGGGCGAGGGTCCTCGTGTCGGTCAGGTCGTTGATCGCGACGATTTCCAGGTCGTCGATCTTGTTGTCGTGGATCGCCCGCAGAATGCAGCGGCCGATGCGCCCGAAGCCATTGATGCCGATCTTCGTTGCCATGAGTGCTCCTCGCCTGTGCTGGGACCGCGCAGCCACGCAAACTACCGGCCAGAGCCCGCCGGCAGCATCTGCGCGGGCTCGGGAACCTACTCACGGCGCAGATGGTGGTCAAGCCACACACACGCTGCGCAAAGTCTGCGCACAAGACGGCAAGATGCCGGAATTTCCGGGCTGCGGGCCTTCCGTTGACACCAGACCCGCTGCTGCGCGCGGTGCAGACGGCAGAGCTGCTCCGGCAACGGCCGCCGCGGCGCGGGCCCTGCTGGTGCACGGGGACGTCCTGCTCGGCGCGGGCGTCGGGCTGGTGTCGTGCGTACACGCGCGGCCACGGTGCGGCCGCTCCGCGCGTTGATCGTGGCCTGGACCGCCTGCGCGTCGATTTCCGGGCGTCTACGCGATCGCGACGCAATCCGGCGGGAGAGTCGAGGTGGAAAGCGAGCAGGGGAGGGGCACCACCTTCCGCGTCTACCTGCCCGAAGCGCAGCCAGTGGTACAGCGGGAACAGGAAAACGAGCACGCGCCGTCCGCCACCGTCCGCGCGTCCGTGCGAGGCACCGCGCGAGCGCCCAGGCGTGAGTGTCAGGGGACGACCGAGCCGCGCGGTCGGGTCGTCATGCGCCGAGCGCGATACACGCCCCAGTACAGGGGCATGCGGACTTCCCACACCGGCTTCGAGGCGGCCGAGACCTCACTGATCGTCGATTGCGTCCCCAGATCGATCGAGCCGAAACAGACGAGCGTGTTGCCGTTGTCCAGCCGCTGCGCGCCGCCCCAGATGCGGGCGAAGATATCCGGGTCGGGACGGAACTGCCAGACGGCGTGCGCCTCGTTCGTGCCGGATGGATCGTAGGTGTACGCGAGCTCGGCCGCGAGGCTGGCAATGAACAGGGCGCTGCCGTCCGCTCCAGGTCCGGCATCGGAGGCGTGTCCCCGCCCCGCGCTCTGCTCGCCGCCGGAGCAAGCCAGCGTCGGCAGCGCGCAGCCGAAAAGAGCTGCGAAGCAGACCGAGACACGGGTCTTGCAGAGAGCTCTCCTCATCATCCCTGCCACTTCCAGGCTACCCACGAGGTCCTTCACCGTCAAAAGCGCGCCTGCCGGTCCGCGCGGCGCGGCTCAGTTCGCCGGCTCGATGTCGATCGAGTCGAGGAACGTGTAGGCGTAGTCGCCGGTCTTGGCGGATTTTCCGCCGACCACGAACGAGATCGCGCCGTCCATCAGGTCGACGGTTGTGCTCTTGACGATGACGGGCTGGGCGTCGGTCGTCACTTCGTCGTCCACGAGCTTCGTGCCCTCGACCGAGAGATTGTGCGGGTCGTTCGGGTAGCCCTTCGCGGGGCGGCCGACGGCGACGGTCACGGTGTATTTCCCGTTCTCGATCGCGAACTCGAACAGGTTGTCGCGGCCGTAGTCGTCGTAGACGTAGCTCTTCTGCGTGAGCGGAAACCCGGACACGTTGTCGAAGCCGAAGAGCGCGATGGACGGATCCTTGATGTACTGCCCGCTCCAGCCGTAGCCCTTCTTGTCGTTCCACGGGTCCCAGCCGATCTTCATGTAGGTGTGGCCGCCCACGACCAGCGGGCTTGCCGCGGGCTGGCCTTTCGGATCCTGGAAGTTCAGGTAGTACGCCCCGCGCTTGCGCACGTTGCTGTTCGCCTCGAGCACCGGCAGCGTGGAGCGTGAGCCCTCGATGTAGCGGCCCAGCTCGTAGCGCAACGCCATCAACGCGTCGGCGTCCTTGGTCCAGCTCGTGAGCCCCGAAGCGACGCTCTTGGCCGTTGCGTCCGCGGGACCGGCCTGGTCCACCACCGGATACGCCTTGCCGTTGGCGAGCCACAGGTACTCGTAGTCCTCGAAACCCTCGCGCAATAGCTCCGCGCGGATGGTCGGCCGCGCGCCGTCGAAGAAGCGCCCCGCGTCGTAGTACGCCCAGCCGCGGATGCGGCGCCCCCACGCGACCCACGGGATGATGCGCTCGTGCATGCCCTGCGTGTCGACGCGCGTCGGGTTGAAGTACGGATCGGGATCCTGGTCCAGGCTGTAGAACCACACCTGTTCGCCGTGGTCGCGTTGGCGCTGCCAGGCGTATTTCTCCTGGTAGGCGCGCACGTGAGCGATCCAGATGTCGTAGCCGCACGCGCCGCCCGGGTCCTCGGCGATCCCGGGCTTCGGCTCCTCGCTGATGGCGATGCGCAGGTGCGGCGCTGCGGCCTTGGTCAGGCGGCACAGTGCCGCGGCGGTCTTGTAATCGGCCGCGTTCTGCGGCTCGTTCTGCACGTAGTAGTAGGCCTTCTTGTCGTAGCCGTTCTGGACGATGTACTGGTCCAGCGCGGCGAGGTACTTCGACCACGCGGCGTTGTAGGCCGCGGTGCCCGCCGGGTCGCTGCCCAGGTTCTGACCGCAGAACGTCGTCGGGCGCGGCGTGGAGTTGTCGACGAACTGGAACAGCATCGCGTTCGGGTAGCCGACCCCGTTCCAGCCCTGGCCCAGGATGTACTTCTTCGCCAACGCCTTGATCGAGTACTGGGCGCCGTCGTTCGGCTCGTCGTAGAAAGCGCTGCAGCGATTCGGGTTGGCCGAGCTGTCCCAGGTGATGTTGTAGCCGAGGCCGCTCGGCCAGGTGGCGCTCTTCGGCGTCATGCGGTGCTCGAAAAGCAGTGTCTTGGCGTCTTCTGTGCTGCTGCCGTTCGGGATCAGGCTCTGTACGCTGACGTTGAGCTGCGTTGCGAAGTGGATGTCCTTCGGCATGTCGAAGTCGAACACGTGCAGCATGACGGGCACGCTAATGGCCGCGCCGGAGCCGGGAGTGAGCGTCAGCGTCGTCGTGTGATCGCCCTTCGTCGTTCCGTAGGGGACGTAGACCGTGAGCCAGATAGGCTGCGCCTGCGTGCCGCTCAGCGTGACCGAGCCGCCGGAGGCGAGGGGAGTCAGGTGCTCGGGCCAGCCCTGATCGTAGCCGACCGTCGCGAGCTTGACGCGCTGCCCGGCGGGTAGGTCCGAAAACTTCGCGACCGACACCTTCACGCTGCCGCCGGCCGGATCGACGACGAGCTGAGCCGGCTCGAACTCGCCGCGCGCCGCTGCGAGCTTCAGCCCCGACTTGGTTGCGCTGGGCGCCCGCTCGTTGGGAAGCACCTTGTGCGTCGCGGGTGTGGTCCAGAGCGTCAGCGCGTTCGTGCTCTCCTTCAGCTTGTAGGTGTAGTCGGTGGCGTCCGGTTGCACCGGCGCGGTGTTGCCCGTGCCGCCGCCGACGCCCGTCGCGCCGGAGCCGCCGCTGCCGCCCGCGCCGCCGCCGTTGTTCTTCGAGCTGCCGCAGGCTGCCGCGATCAGCAGCGCCGCCGGCAGAAGCACCCTCACCCACCCAGTCACCGAAGTCATGACCGAACATCTTACTCCCACCTTGGCTGCTCAGCTACGATGCGTTCCTGCGCGTATGGGTTGGTCCGGCGGTTGTTCTTTCGATGATTGCGCTCGGTGCTGGCTGCAGCAGCAGCGACAAGAGCCCCGGTGGTAGCGGGCGGGGGCTCGGGCGGCAGCGCCGCGTCTAGATGACCGATCGCGATCCTCTCCTTGTCGTAGGTCGGGTGGTCCGGCACGGTCCAGCCGTGGCGGGGCGCGGTGTGCCGCGCGTTCGTCGACTCCGTCCTCGCCTGGTACCGCTGTCGCCTCGGGGCGCGCGGCGTCGTCGGCGGCAGGAGCGGCGAGGTCACCGCCGTGCAACGCGTCTCGAGCGATCTCAGGCTCGATCCGCACTTCCACACGCTGGCGCTGGATGGGGCGCTGCGGGAAAGGAAGCGCTCTGCCGCTACATCCTCCGCGCGTCGTGCCGCCGCCACCACCGACGCAGCAGGACAGCGACGCCGATGCGTGCCCGACGTGCACCGGCAAGAAGGACAAGCCGGCCACCCGCCGCTCGGGTTATCGCCCCTGGCGCCAGCTTCCGATGCGGACGTTCAAAATCGACGTCGAGCACTGCGGCAAGTGCGGCGGCAGGATGAAACTGCGCGCCCTCGTCATCACCGCCGATGGCATCCGCCGCTACCTCCGCTGGCTCGGCGAGCCCACCGAGCCGCCCGTGCTCGCGCCCGCGAGGGGGCCACCCTTCTTCCAGAGCCGCGCCATCCGCCGCCGGCTCGGTGAGGCCGTGCAGGCGGAGCTGTTCGACGCGCCCGCCTTGACCCGATGTTGCCCCGGTGCCCGCGGTGCCACCCGTTCCGCCCGTGCCGAGCACAAGACCGCCGGTGCCCCCGCCGCCGGCGGCGCCGGCCGAACCGCCCGCTGCTCCCGCGCCGGATCCGCCGCTTCCGGTGTGGCCGCCGTTGGCGACCGCGTTTCCTCCGCCTGCCGCGCTACAACCGCCGACCAACGCCAGTGCGACTACCGGACCCAGGATGTGACCCGTCACATTCCCACCTTCAGGCAGCAGGGTATCCCAGGCAGTTCCGGGCTCTCCGGCAAACCAAGCTGGCTGATTCCACGTCGCGGAGCGCGAGCTCCGGATCGGTTGGGAGCCGCCATGACGGGTCCACCCCGGCGCGTGCCCGGGCCCGCGGCCTCGTCGCGGGACATTCTTCGAGCCGTCGTCGTCCCGCCATCGTGCCGCCATCGTGCCGCCATCGCGCTCGCGTACAGTCCGGCTTCACGCTGCTCATGGACTCTCCCGGCACTCGCCGCCGATTCGTGGCCTGCTTGCTGTTCGCGGCTGCCGTTCTTTGCGGCTCGCTCGCGGCCCGGGCGGCATCCGCCGACCTGAAGCTCTGGCGGGAGCACCCCGACAGTCCCGACACGTATCGCGACTTCTAGGCGACCGGCTATCTCCAGCCTGGGTACATCTGGCGGCAGAACGACCCGAACGGCCTCAACGACAACCAGGACAACAACTTCTGGGTGCAGCGCGCGCGCATCGGTTTCCAGTCGCAGCTGATGCGCTACGTCTCGATCAAGGTCGAGTACGGCGCGCGGGTGAACGCGCTCGAGGACGCCTACGTCGACGCGAAGCTCCACCCCGCGTTCAACGTTCGGCTCGGGCAGTTCCAGGTACCGTTTCTGCGCACCTATCTTTTCAGCGACTCGAAGCTCGCCTTCATCGACCGCGTCGTCTACACGCCCCAGGCGCAGGAGCGCGACGCGCTGCGCTTCCTGGGCGCGCGCGACATCGGCTTCGTATTCAACGGTCGGGTGCCGTTCATGCAGGGGCCGAACGCGCCCACGCTCTCGTACTGGGCGGGGATGTACCTCGGCAAAGGCATCAACCAGAGCAGCAACTTCAACGACGCCTACATGTACACGGCGCGGGTGCAGCTCGACGCTCTGGGCGTCCCCGACGGCGCGGACGCCCAGAGCGACCTCGCACGCAACACGACGCCACGCGTATCCGTCGGCGGCGGCGTGTACTCCAACAGCGACGACCGCAAGATCTGGAACCGCGGCTTCACCGCCGACGCCGAGTTCCGCTACCAGGGACTGTACGCGGAGGGCAGCTTCGTCTGGTTCAAGGATAGCGCCTCGGCCGGGCTCGGCAGCGCGCTCGGCTACGGCGACTTCTGCACCGGTGCGCCCGGCCTGACGCCCCAGATCGCCACGGGCGGTAGCGCCCAGATCGGCTACACGCTGCCGGCCCTGCTCACCGGCGAGCACCAGTCGGTGGAGGTGCTGGCGCGCTTCGACCAGGTCAACCCCGAGTCGCCCTGCAACGTGAACACCGGTCACTGCGCCTTCTTCGGCGGCGGCACGAACACGCCCGGCTACGTTCCTCCGCCCACCTACAGCGACACCGACAATCCGCCCTCGCGCTATCGCGTCACCGCCGGGCTGAACTTCTATCCGAACAACAAGCAGCAGCTCAGGCTCAGCCTGAACTACATGCTGAACCGCGAGACGGAGAACGTGGTGCAGAGCGGCACCACGTACGTCGGCGTGAAGAACGACATCATCTGGCTCCAGATGACTGCCGGTCTCTGAAAGGAGCACCGAGATGACGAAGTACGCTCTTTTTCTGACGATTCCGCTGATTGCGCTTTCGGCTGGCGCGTGCGGCGAGAGTACCGGCAAGGCCGGCGGCTCCGGAGGCGGCAGCAGCGGCGGCGACCTGCCCTACACGCCCCAGGGCTGCGGCTACCAGGTCTCGGCGCCCGACGGGACCGAGGCGTCGCTGGGCGGCGACGCGGTCGGCTCCGATCCCGCGCCGCGCCACATCCACGTGAGCTTAGTGGGGCCCACCGACTCGACCTTCGCGGTCAACTGGTACGCCGGTATCGACACGACGCTGAGCGACTTGGTCTACGGCGCGGATCAGAAGAAGGTCGAAGCCGCAAACGGCGCCGCGGACGGCGTCACGCTGCAGAAGGGGCACACCGTCCTGTATGGCAGCGATAGTCCGCTATTCAAGGACCAGAAAACGCGCGTGCACGAGGTGCACGTGTGCGGGCTCACGACCGGCACGACGTACTACTACAAGGTTGGCGGGCCTGGGCACTGGAGCAAGGTCGAGAGCGTCGCGACCGGACCTCAGCCGGGTGGGACCAAGCCGTTCCGCTTCGTGGTCACGGGCGACTCGCGCAACGAACCGACCGTGTGGGCCCAGGTCCAGCAGAAGGTGCAGGCCGAGGCGCCGGATTTCCAGATCTTTAGCGGTGACGCGGTGAACATCGGGGCGAACCAGAAAGAGTGGGATGACCTGTTCGCAGCCACGACCGGCAGCTTCAAGACCGAGGACTACCTGGCAACGGTGGCGCTCATGCCCGTCAACGGCAACCACGACAATCTGACGGTGAACTACATCGCGCAGTTCGCGCTGCCGCAGGTCGTGAGCAAGGGTGAGAGCGCGCAGGGTGAGGAGTGGTATTCGTTCGACTACGGCAACGCGCACTTCGTGATGCTGAACGACACCTCGGCGTCCACCAACACGATCACCGCCGAGGGGGATTGGATGAAGGCGGACCTGGCCACGGTGGACCGGCAGAAGACGCCCTGGATCTTCGCCGTGCACCACAAGCCGACCTATTCGTCAGCCTCCGCGCACGGCTCGGACACGACGCTACGCGCGGCGTGGCAGCCCATCTTCGACAAGTACAAGGTCGACATCGTGTTTAACGGCCACGACCACGACTACGAGCGCAGCAAGCCGATTCGCGGCTTCCAGAGCGGCGGGCAGAATGGCCAGGTGGCCTCGGGCAGTGGAGCAAACGGCGCGCCCCAGGGCGAGAACGGCACGGTGTACGTGGTGGCCGCCGGGGCCGGTGCACCGCTCTACAGCGTGGACGGCGACTACTTCACGCAGGTCCACGAGAAGACGCGCAACTACGTGGTGATCGACATCGACGGGCGCACGCTGCACTACAAGGCGATGCGCCTCGACGGCAGCGAGATCGACAGCTTCGACTACCCCAAGTAGCGCGGAGGGGAAGCACGAAATACGTGATTTCCGATGGTTCCGGCCGTCGCGAAAACGTTTCTGAACCGCCGCGACCGTGCCAGCCGAGACAAGCATGCTGGCGCTGTCATGCTGGAACGAATCATTGCCGCAGACGCCCTCGGCGTAGTGTTTCAACCTATCCGCCGGCTCGGCAGCGGTCGCGTCGTCGCGTATGAAGTGCTCGGGCGCATGCTGCGCCCGGTCGACGACGTACCGGTACTGGGTCCGGCCGAGCTCGTGGAGCTCGGCGCTATCGAAAATCGCCTGTTCGAGCTGGAGCGCGCGTGGCGTCGTGTCGCCATCAAACGCATCGCAGAGGTCGTCACCGACAACGCGACGCGCTTCTTCCTCAACGTCGACACGCGGATCGTCAACGACCCCCGATTCCGCCCGGGGACGACGCGCGCGCTTCTCGAGCGGTATGGTCTTTCACCGGAACGTTTTGTCTTCGAACTCGGCGAACGCGACCCGGAGCTCGGCTCGCAGCGCATCGCCGACCTGCTCGAGCATTACGCGATGCAGGGCTTCGATGCCGCCCTCGACGACCTCGGCACGGGGTACGCCTCGCTGTACGCGCTGGTTTCGCTGCGGCCGCACATCGCCAAGCTCGACAGGGCGCTAGTCGCGGGGATCAGCGGCGACCCCTTGCGCCGCGATCTGGTGAGCGCGCTCGCCGACTTCGCGAACAAGTCGTCGATCGAATTGATCGCCGAGTGCATCGAGACGGCCGAGGACAGGGACACGTTGCTCGAGCTCGGCGTGCCGTTCGGACAGGGCTACCTGCTCGGTCGACCCGCGCCGGACCCAGTCGACCCGGAGCCGCCGCCCGGCCCTGTTTCCAGCAGGCGCCACCTGGTGCTGGTACGCAGCGCCTAGAGAGAGCGCCGGGAGAGTGCGGCGGCTCAGGCCGAATCGGCCGTGACTGCCGGGCCCTGCATGCGGAGCGGTGGCGCCACCAGCAGGCCCAGCCCGAGGGCGGTGTAGACAAGCTCCCTGCCGCGCTTGACCAGCGCGAACGCCGCGCCCGCTTCGAGCGCTGCCGGTACGCCGAGCGCGGTCAGGAAGCCGACATAGCCCACATCCTGCACGCCGATTCCGGCAGGTACGAAGAAGAACAGCTGGCGCACGAACGAGACGGTGGCTTCGATGGCCAGCGCCTGGCCGAATCCGACGTCGACGCCGAGCAGCCGGAGCACGATCAAGGTCTCCACGCTTTCGGTGCACCAGGCGATCAGGCACGCGAGCACCGGGCCGACGAGCTCGCGGGGAGACAGGCCGCCGACGCGCGCCATGTGAGCGTCGCTCTCGACAAATCCGGCACGCCGCTCCGCCAGGCGGCGGCCGATCCGCGGCAGGCGCGCGAGCAGAGCGTGGAGCCGCTCCGCGATCGCGCTCTTCGACAAGCCAAGCGCCATTCCCGCTGACGCAGCGATGAGGATCAGCGCGGTCGCGAGCACGAACCACTCGAGCCCAGCGATTCCGATCACACCTCGCGACAGGCGACGCAGCGTGGCGTAGCCGAGAACGAACGCGAGCGTGATGTACCCCGCGTGCGACCACAACCGCGCGTACTTGCGCGCGGCCGCTGCGCCCACGCCCGCGGTCACCGGCAGCGCCGCGTGGCGCTGCAACAGAACCGGCTTCATCGACTCGCACCAGACCACGCCCGCCGGCAGGCTCTGGGAAAGCGCCTCGGTCGCGATGCGCACGCGCAGGAGTGTCAGGAGCGACAGCCGGTAGCCCAGCGACTCGACGAGGCGTTGCCAACCCATGGTCTCGCTCACGAACGAGACCGCCTGCGGCACGAGCGCAAACAGCAGCGGTGCGCCGGTGCCAGCGATCAACGCCGTCACGCGCGCGCGGTCCACATCGTGGAAGGCACCGAATACCAGCGTGCACGCAACAACCCCGCCGATGGCGGTCGGGACATGCTTGGCGAGGCTCCGGGCCTTCACGTCAGAGCATGCTGGCAGCGCCAGGCAACGCGCCCGCGTCGGTGGGGAAACGTTGTGGTGTCGCAGACCTGGGAAATCCCGGGTCTCGGCAAGTCCGCAGGCTCGGGATTTCGTGGCTTGAAACGAGGGCATTTGTCAGCTCGCAGACCTCGAGGGGCGAACATCGACTCGCACCGGGAGCCAGAGCGACTTCGGTATCAGAGGTCGTTTCGGCTGCGTCCGTGGTCTGTCGTGACGAACAGCGTTGCGCGGCGGCCTTGGCGGCGCGGTCGTGCTAGCCGGCTTCGAGAGCTGTGGGCACGCTGTCGCCGTTTTCGTTGGCGGGCAGCAGACGGGACCCCTCGCCGATGCGCATCACCTTGCCGCGCCAGTGCACTGTGCGCCGTACGGCTCCGACCGCCCAGACGCCGGCTATCAACAGGTCCTTCAGCAGGGCCAGAACAAGATCCCGGGCATCGAGCGTTCCGCGCAGGCGGCGCATCTGCAGCGCGTCGATGGAGCATTTGGCAACGAGGCCAGCTGCACCCAGTGCCAGCACGAGGGACGAACGAGCACCCAGCGCCTCGACTGCGAGCAGCGCTACGAGCCATAGGCTCGGGTTGAGCAGCGGCTCGCCGAGGTAGATCCAGGGAGAAATGCGGCGGCGCATCTGGCTCCAGCGGACGTGCCGCGCGATGAACTCGCGCACCGTGCGCCTGGCATTCACGGTCTCGATCAGGTGGGGGCTGAGCGCTACCCGGTAGCCGGCCGCCTTGAAGCGCTTCCCGAGCAGGTAGTCCTCCGCCAGAACGTTGCTCACAGAGGCGAAGCCGCCGAGTCTTTCCAGAACGGTGAGTCGGAACAACATTGATTTGCCGATCACGCAGGGATGCGAAGCGAGCACCTCGGCGCCGCACACGGAAAGGGAGATGAACGAGTTGAGGTGGAGGTTCTCGAGCAACGCGCCCAGTGTTTCCTCGCCGGCCCCCGCGATCAGGCTCGATACCAGGCCGACGGCGGGATCCGCGAGCTCCGCCGTAAGAGCCCGGAGATAGCCCGGGAGGGCGCGCACGTTCGAGTCGGACACGACGACGTGGTCGTAGCGCGCGTGAGCCGCCAGCATGGTCAGGTTGTTCACCTTGGGGTTTTCCCCGATGTGTCGTGCGCCAAAGACCACTTTGACGGCTACCCCGGGGAACTCGCGGCGCAGCCGGTAGGCGACGTCGAGCGCCGGATCGTCAGCGCTCTCGGTACCGAGGATGATCTCGAAACACGGGTAGTCCTGGCGTGCGATCGAAGCCAGGTTCTCGAACAGCCCGTCGTCGACGCCCTTCAGCGGCTTGAGCACCGAGATGGGGGGCAGCGGGCCGCTGTCGCGCTGGCGCTTCAGCACGCTCAAGACGCTCAGGTGCGTGGCTAGCGACAGTGCGAGCGAGACGAGCGCCAGGCCGAGCAGGGACGCGATGAAGGCGTCGTGCATTCGTGATCCTCGTCGACCACTGTGCACGCCATGGATGTCAACTACGCGACCCTCGCGAAACAAGCTGGAAAACTCCAGCGCTCCGCGAGGGCGCGGTTCAGCTCGGCGATTCGGCGAAGCGGTAGCCGACGCCGCGCACTGTCTGCACGTAGTCGCGCGCGCTGCCGAGCTTCTCCCTGAGCCGCTTGACGTGAGCGTCCACCGTGCGCACCGAGATCTTGATAGTGGCGCCCCATACGGCGTCGAGCAGGGTTTCGCGCGATTGCACGCGGTTCTTCCGGTCGTAAAGCGTGACCAGCAGCTTGAACTCTATGGCGGTTAGCTCGACCCCCTGTCCCTCGACCCAGACGCGATGCGCGTCCCGATCGACCGCAAGCGACCCGAACTCGATGGTGGCGGCCTGCGGCGTCTCGACCACGGACCGCCGCAGGATGGCGCGGATCCTGAGCACCAGCTCGCGCACGCTGAACGGCTTGGTGATGTAGTCGTCCGCGCCCAGCTCGAAGCCCACGACCCGGTCGATTTCCTCGCCTCGCGCGGTCAGCATGACCACCGGGGTACCGCGTGTCGCGGCGTCGTCCTTCAGTGCGCGGCAGACTTCCGTCCCCGCCAGGTCGGGCAGCATCAGATCGAGCAGGACCAGATCGGGTTGCTGCTCGCGTGCCAACCTGAGCCCTTCCCGGCCCCGCTCGGCGGCCAGAACGTCGTAGCCCGCCTGCCGGAGGTTGTAGTCGAGGACCTGGACGACATCGGATTCGTCCTCGATGACGAGGATACGAGTCATGCGTCGATCCTGCGTAGCGGGCTCATGTGACCGCCTGGTGACGACCGTGTAGCACTTCATCCAAGGCGTGTCGGGCAGGCTGCGTTACGTCGGAACGACGCGCCGTCGACCGTCGCGTGCCCACCCCCGCGGCCGATTGTGACGACGGGCCCGTGGGAAAGCGTCGCGTTCAAAAGGCCTGTGATCCCGCCAGTGCGCGCAGTTGTCCACAATCCGCAGAGCCTGCCGTTCACGAACAAGTCACGCAGTAGACGCGGTTCCATCACGTCCGTGTGCGAGATGCGTTGACCAGTTGTTGCGGGCACGTCCCGCAACCGTCAACGACCGCCGGTAGTTTCCCCGCCGTCTGCAACCAAGCAGCGAACGGAGAGAGAGCATGGGACTATCTACAAATAAGATGAGCAGGTTGTGGGTGGCCTGCGCCGCCGCATCGGGATCGATGCTTGCGGCCCACGCGGTCCACGCAGCGAATTGCACTTCCCTTCCAAACCCGATCTACGTCACCGGGTCGAGTGCGGTGCAGCCGTTCCTCGCCGGGCTCGGCACTGTCCTGGCGGCGGGGAGCAACCCTATCACCATCGTCTACAAGAAGCAGGGCTCGTGCACCGGCGGCGACGCGATCGTCAACGACACGAAGATGACGGGCACGGCGACCTACTGGACCGCGTCGAGCAGCGTCAGCGGCGAGACGTGCGATCTGCCCACGGCCGGCCTGCCCGCCGACGTGGGAGCGTCGGACGTGTTCTGGACGAGCTGCGCGGGGTCTGGACCGCTGCCGTCCAACGTGGGCGACTTCTTCGGACCCGTGGAGGTCATGACCTTCGTGGTGCCGAAGGCCTCGAGCCACCAGTCGATCAGCGCGGAGGCGGCGTACCTGACCTTTGGCCTGGGCCAGGCAGGCAAGACGCCCTGGGTTGACGAAACCCAGCTGTTCGTGCGCAACGCCCAGTCCGGCACGCAGTCGGAAATCGGCACGGCCATCAAGGTCCCGCCGAGCAAGTTCAAGGGTATCGACTCCGGCGGCAGCAGCGGCGTGCTCACCAGCGTGTCGAGTGCCACTAACGTCGACAAGGCCATCGGCATCCTCAGTACCGGTGAAACCGACGACGCCCGCGACAAGATCAAGGAGCTGGCCTACCAGCACTACGGACAGAGCTGCGGCTTCTGGCCGGATTCCTCGCCGACCTCGTTCGACAAGATGAACGTGCGCGACGGTCACTACCCGATCTGGGGACCGCTCCACATGTTCGCGTACGTCGACAAGAACGGCAAGGCGACCAACTCCAATGCATTGCTGCTCATCGACTACGTCTCGGGCGCGAAGGAGCTCCAGGGCGCGAACCTGGTCGATGTCACCATCGACGCTCACCTGATTCCGCAGTGCGCGATGCAGGTCACGCGCACCAGCGAGATTGGCGCACTCGCATCGTATCAGCCCGCCGCACCGTGCGGTTGCTACTTCGACAAGAAGACCACGGGTCAGACCTCGTGCCAGGCCTGCACCAACGATTCCGACTGCAGCACCAACCACTGCCGGCACGGCTACTGCGAGGCGAACTGATCATGGCAAACAGGCACTTTTCCTGGATCGCCGTCGCGCTGTTCGGTAGTGCGCTTGCGCTGACCACGGCCTGCGGCTCGAGCGATAACAACCCCAGCCCGAGCAATCCGACGGGGGGTTCCGGCGGAACAGCAGGTTCGGGTACGGGTGGCACTGGCGGCATGAGCACCGGCGGCACCGGCGGCATGGCCACCGGCGGCACTGGTGGAACCGCCGGCACCGGCGGCGGGAACTGCACCGGCACGGACTTCCCGAACTGCTACTCCTGCGCGCCGAAGACGAACGACCAGTACCTGAATGCCTGCAAGAGCGGCTGCCAGGCGTTCGACAACAGCACGCTGTCCGAGCTGAAGAACGGACAGCTTCCGCCGCTGCCCTGAGCGGCGCCTGCGGGGTCCGGCGTGGAATGGGCTGCGCCGGGCTCCCGCTTCACCTGGATGGATGCGTGAGACCGAGAGCTCTAGTTCCCTGTGCGGCCATCGTCGCGATGACCGTGGCTGCTTCTGCAAGCGCAGAGGCGGCCTCGCCGCCACCGGCCGGGGTCAGAGCGCCTGCCGCGGCGGTCGAGAAGACCCACGCTGCGACGCCACCGAAGAAGCCCGCGGCGCCGAAGGCGGATACCGCGCACGCGAAGAAGCCCGGTGTCGACCTGCTCGCCGGCATCCGCGTCGGCGGCTACCTGCAGGCCCAGTACGAGAGCCACCAGGACTCCGAGAACCAGCTTCAGCAGGGCGGCGCGCCGCTTAACCTCGACCGCTTCGTCCTGCGGCGTGCGCGCGTGAAGGTCCGGCGCGCCTGGAAGTACAGCTCCGTGATGATCGAGCTCGACGCCAACACGGTGCACGGGCCGTCGTCGTTCGGCGTCCAGCACGCCGAAGCGTCGCTTTTCTATCGGGGAGACAATTCCGAAGACGAGCTGCCCATCGCAAAACTAACGATGGGGCTCTTCGACGTTCCCTTTGGCTACGAGCTGACCGAGTCGCCGAAGGAACGCCTGTTCATGGAGCGCTCGCGGCAGTCGCTGGCCTTCTTCCCGGCGGAGCCGGATCTCGGCATTGGCCTTTCCGGCAAGGTCTTGTTTGTCAAGTACGCCGTTGCCGTGATGAACGGCGAGCCGAAGAGCGAGGTCACCGGGTTCCAGCTCCGTGACCCGAACAGCCAGAAGGACGTGATCGGCCGCGTCGGCGTCGACGTGCCCATCGGCAAACGCTTCCGCGTCTCGGGCGGCGTGTCGGCGCTCAACGGCTACGGCTTCCACAAGGGTACCGACAACACGAAGAACGTCGTGGTGTGGAAGGACCTGAACGAGGACGGCCAGATCAACACCGGCGAGCTGGAGGCGTTGCCGGGCACCTCGGGCACGGTGTCAGAGAACTTCTTTCGCTGGTCCGTCGGGGCCGACTTGCAGCTTCGTATGAAGACCGAGCTCGGCATGACGCAGTTGTACGGCGAGATCGTTGCCGGTTCGAACATGGACCGCGGTCTGTTCGTCGCGGACCCGGTGCTCACCTCGATCGATGCGCGCGAGCTCGGCTACTACATCGGCCTGGTACAGCAGGTGACGCCGTACGGGGTCTTTGGGCTGCGGTATGACTACTACAATCCCAACGCCAATTTCCTCGACCGGCAGGGCGGCAAGATCATTCCCTCGACCCAGGACATGCAGACCTGGGCGCCGCTGGTCGGTCTTGTGCTGCCGGGGCGCGCGAAGCTGCTCTTGGAGTACGACATCATTCGCGACTACACGGCGCGCGACTCGAGCGGCGTACCGATCGACCGCAAGAACAACGTCTGGACGCTGCGCCTGCAGGGGGAGCTGTGAAGCGCCTGTTCGCCACGTGCTCTGTGCTCGTGCCTCTGGTCCTGGGGTGCGGGCCATCCGTCGATGTGGCCAGCGGCGCCGGGGAGCCGATCCGGCTCCAGAACGGGCAGTTTTTCAAGGGGCCGCTGCCCACCGGCAAACAAGGCCCGGAAGTCACGGCTATCGATAGCCGCAACAACATCATTCCAGAGGGTCAGACCGGCAAGAAGATCACCGGCAACGCCGCCAAGGGGGCGATGGCCGTGGCCGTCCGTTTCGACGACATCGGCAGCGGCTACTGGCTCGTGCCGGTAGGGCCGCCCGACCCGCAGACCCAGGGCGAGCTGACGTGGACGGTGCTCGCCGACTTCGCGCGCAACGCACGCGCGGGCGACCACAACCTGATCTTCTCGGCGTCGGATTCGCAGGGGCGCTTCGGGCCAAAGAAGTCCACCGCCGTCGTGGTGACGCCGCTCAGACCCGACGGGCACGTCGTCGTGAGCCTGACCTGGGACTCCGAGGCCGACCTCGACCTGCACATCGTCGCTCCCCGCGGCAACGAGCTCGACCCGAAGCACCCCAACACGCTCGGGCTCGACGAGGCGGGCGCGCCGCTGCCGGGCAACGGGGTGCTCGACCGCGACTCCAATGCTGCCTGTCGTCTTGACGGTTATCGCGAAGAGGACGTCGTCTGGCAGGACGCGCCGAACCCCGGGAACTACATCGCGCGCGTAGACATGTTCGATGCGTGCGGCGCGGCGTCCGCGGACTTCACGCTCGACATCTGGATCGACAACAAGCGGATTTTCACCCGCAGCGGGCGACTGATAGCCCTGAACGCAAGTGGCGGCGGTGCCGGCGCTGGCCTCTTCGTCACCGAATTCCACTTCTAGAGAAAGAGGTACATCATGCTCATGGCCAATCTCGAGAAGATCGCGTTGCTTGGAAGCGCGTGGGTTCTGTACGCGCTGATGTTGTTGTCCGTGCTGTCGATCGGCGTGATGCTCGATCGCTGGATCTACTTCAAGAAGCATCGCGGCGACGCCGGCGAACTGGGTGACTCGGTGGTCGAGCGGCTGAAGCACGGCGACCGCCGCGCTGCGCGCGATGTGCTCCAGCACAGCGCGACGGTCGAGTCGAAAGTGGTCCTTCCCGCGCTCGACTGGATGGACGGCGGGCCCGACGCCGTGTCCGAAGCGCTGTCCGCGCAGATGCAGCGCAAGCAGAAGGAGCTCAACCGAGGCATGACCTTCCTAGGCACGTTGGGCAACAACGCGCCCTTCGTCGGCCTGCTCGGCACGGTGATCGGCGTCATCCAGGCATTCCACCAGCTCGGGCAGGGACACAGCCAGGAAGCGATGGGCGACGTGATGGTTGGCATCTCCGAGGCGTTGATTGCGACGGGGGTCGGCCTGTTCGTCGCGCTGCCGGCAGTGGTCGCGTTCAACGTCGCGCAGAAGAAGATCGGTGACATCGAGAACAACGTGGAGATGATCGGCAAGCAGCTGCTCGCCTTCCTCAAGTCCGAGGACAAGATCGTACGCGAGTTCCGCATGATCGACGAGTTGCCGCCGCGCGCAGGGCACGCCACCCCGCGTTCGGAGGACGACACGCCCACCGACGCCGTCGAGGCCGCGCCCATAGGCGACCACCAGCTGGTGTCCTGAACGGAGGCAAGCGATGGCCGGTACGATGAGCAAGGGCGGCAAGGGTCGCGGGATGATCACCGGGATCAACATCACGCCGATGGTCGACGTGGTGCTGGTGCTGCTGGTCATCATGATGGTCTCGGCGACGTACATCGTCTCGCAGAGCCTCAAGGTGGACCTGCCCAAGGCAGCGAGCCAGACGGACTCGGTCGCTTCCATCGCCGCTGTGACGCTTTCCAAGAACGGCAAGCTCTACTTCAACCAGAAGCCGGTCACCGAGGCGGGCCTCATCGCCAGGTTGAAGAGCTCCTACGCTGCGAATCACGACATCAGCCTGATCGTGAGCGCGGACAAGCTGGTGCTGCACGGCAAGGTCGTGCACGTGATCGACCTGGCGCGGCTCAACGGCATCACCAAGTTCGCCATCAATGTGGAGATCGCCCACTAGCGGGTAGAACCGATGCGCTGGATCACGGTGACCTGCGTCCTCAGTGCCGGAGCGCACCTCGCGTTGCTGAGCGGCCTCAAGGAGATGCCGCAGCCGAAGTTCCACGCTTCGGAGGATATCAAGGTCGTCGTTGCCCCGAAGCCGAAGCCGAAGCCGAAGCCCTCCAAGCCCGACAAGCCGAAGCCCCCACCGCCGCCTCCGGACCCGGTGAAGACCCCGCACGCCAATCCGCGACCCGCCGCGAAGCCCCAGGCGCCGTCGCCCGAGCCGCCGCCCGAGGCGGCGCAGCCCAAGACGGCGAAGAACTTCGCTCCCGGCCTGTCCGACTTCGGGATCTCCATGTCGGGCACATCCGCAGGCGGAGGCATCGCCGTCGGACCGGGCGGCGGCGGCGTCGGCTCCGGCGGCAGCGCGCCCAAACCGAAGACGGTGGTGCATGAAAAGACGTTGAAGGCGAAGAAGCAGGCGGAGCCTGTGGCCGACCAGTGCGACGAGGCGATGGTCAAGGCCAAGCCCAAGGGCTTCGTACAGCCGCAGTACACGGACGATGCGCGCTCCGCCGGCGTCGAGGGGCGCGTCCGGCTCCGCATCACGATCGACACTTCAGGAAGCGTGTCGAACGCGACGGTGCTGTCCGGCCTCGGGCACGGGTTGGATCAGGCGGCGATGGCGGCTGCGCGCCTCATGAGGTTCGCGCCAGCGACGAAGTGCGGCAAGCCGGTGCAATCGTCGTTCGTGATCTCGATGCGCTTCGTCCTCGGAGAGTAAGGGTGAGACGACGCTTCGCCGCGGCAGCACTCACGGCGCTGGCGATCCTCGCTGCTCGACCGGCGTCGGCGCAGCAGGGAAGGAACAGCCAGACGCCCTCCGAGCAGCACAAGCTCACCAAGCTGCCGAAGCTCGTGCATTTCGTGAAGGCGCCCTATCCCGAGAGCGAGAAGAAGGCCAGGAAGACGGCATCGGTGACGCTCGTCCTTGCCATCGACGACAAAGGCAACGTCGAGGACGCGATGGTGGTCAAGTCTGCCGGCAGGGCCTTCGATGACGCCGCGCTGCAGGCCGTCAAGCAGTTCAGGTTCTCGCCCGCCGAGATCGACAACAAGCCGGCTCCGGTGAAGATCACGTACCGCTACGAGTTCGTGATGAAGAAGGAGCCGAAGCAACCGGTCGTCAACTACGAGGGAATGGTGAAGAACCGCTTCACCAAGAAGCCGATCCCGGGTGTCAAGGTGGAGATCCAGGGCGTCGGCGAGGCGACGACGGACGCGCAGGGTCACTTCTCGTTCAAGGAGGTGCCGCTCGGCAAGCACGTGATCACCATCTCGGGGCCTGGTCTGACGGCCGTCTCGACTGAGGAGAAGCTGGAGAAGGGCAAGAAGCTCACCGTCAAGTACGCGCTCGAGCCCAAGGAAGAAGCGCCGCCGGGCGAGGAGAGCGACCTCGAGATCGTCGTGGTCGCGCCGAAGATCCAGAAGGAAGTCGTCTCCACCGAGATCAAGACCGCGGAGGGGCGGCGCGTGCCGGGGACGCAGGGCGACACGCTCAAGGTCGTGCAGAATCTGCCGGGCGTGGCGCGCTCGTCATTCGGGTCGGGGCAGCTGGTGGTGTGGGGTGCTTCGCCAGAGGACACGCGCATCTACGTCGACGGCATGCACATTCCGCTGCTCTATCACGGGGGCGGCTTGCGCTCGACGATCAACAGCGATCTGGTCCGGGCCATCAAGCTCTCGCCCGGCGGCTACGGGGCCGAGTATGGCGGCGGGCTTGGCGGTCTGGTTACGATCGACACGCGTGCGCTGAGGACGGACCGCGTGCACGGCTACGCCGCGGCGGATCTCATCGACGCTTCGGCGATGGTCGAGGCGCCGGTAGCGAAGCACACCCGGGTCGCCGTCGCGGGCCGCAAGAGCTACCTCGACAGGACGCTCAAGCTCTTCACGTCGAAGGATGTCGGTGACTTCATCCCGATCCCCAGTTACTACGACGCGCAGCTGAAGATCACGCACGACCTCGGGCAGAACGAGTCGGTCGGCGTGTTCGGGCTTGTCGCTCGCGACTCGCTCACGCGCCGGCTCGACGATCCCGACCCGGCGCAGATGAAGACGCAGGATACGTTGACGGCCTTCGAGCGCGTGGAGCTCAGCTACAAGCGGGAGATGAAGAACGGCTCGAGCGTGTTCGTGACGCCCTGGGGCGGGCACGACCACTTCAGCACGGTGTCGTCGTTTGGCGGCACGCCGACCCAGCTCGACGTCCGCGGCAATGTGTACGGCCTGCGCACCGCCTGGCGCGGCAGGGCCGGCAAGAGCAACGTCGTCACCCTGGGCCTCGACGTCGAGGCGAGCAGGTACTCGCTGGAACGCAAAGGGTCGGTCACGTTGCCGCCGCGCGAGGGCGACATCACTGTGTTTGGGCAGCCGCCTGGCGACCAGGTCAACGCCGACAGCTGGCACACCACGATCGCAAACATCGCGCCGTACGCGCAGGTGGACGCGGGGCTGCTCGGCGACCGCTTGCACGTCACGCCGGGTCTCCGCATCGCGTCGTACGTGACCGGCGCGAGCCGCCAGACCCCGGTCAAGGGCGAGACGCCATCGGTCGGCATCACGAACCAGGACACGGCTCCCGAGCCGCGCCTGGCTGTGCGCTACCAGATGGTTCCGCGCCTCGGATTCAAGGCGGCCATCGGGCTCTACCACCAGGCGCCGCAGCCCGACGACCTGTCTGCGGTGTTCGGCAATCCCACGCTGGGTGTCGAGAAGGGCGTCGAGATGCTGGGGGGCACGAACTTCAAGCTGACCCAGCAGTTGTCGCTCGAGGAAGTCGTCTTCTACTCGAAGTCGAGCCACCTGGTCACCCGTAGCGAGTCGCCGACGCCGAAGCTCGCACGAGCGCTCGTGCAGGAAGGGCAGGGGCGGGCCTACGGCATCCAGCTGCTGCTGCGCGAAGAGCTCGCGAAGGGCTTCTTCGGCTGGGTGAGCTACACGCTGATGCGCAGCGAGCGCAAGGATCACCCGGACACCGGCTGGCGTCTGTTCGACTACGACCAGACACACGTCCTGACGGTCCTCGCGTCCTACGATCTCGGCGCTGGCTTCACGGTGGGCGGACGCTTCCGGTACTCGACCGGGTTCCCGCGCACGCCGGTTGTCGGTTCGTTCCCGAGCGCGACGCGTCGCGACCTGTACGAGCCGATCTTCGGCGCGCAGAACTCGATCCGCATTCCGGCATTCGTGCAGGCCGACGCGCGCGTGTCGAAAACCTTCAAGCTCGGCTGGGGCAAGGCCGAGGCCTACCTCGACGTGCAGAACGTGACCAACCGCGGAAACCCCGAGGAGATTGTCTACGACTACCGCTACCGCAACCGGAAGTACATCACCGGCCTTCCGATCCTTCCGGTAGCGGGTGCGAGGCTCGAATGGTGAAGTCGTCTCTGCATGTTCTCGTCGCTGCGGTCGCTCTGGCCGGCTGCCGTCCGACGTTCTCCGAGCGGTCGTCCCGCCTGCACGACGAGCGCGTGTTGGCGATCCAGTCGTCGCCCGCCCAGGCGTCCCCCGGAGACGACGTGAGCTATCGGGCGCTCGTCGCCTCACCCGGGGGCACACTCGGCCAACTCGGTATCGACTGGGCCTATTGCACGCAGCCGAAGCCGGTCGACGAGCTCAACGACATATCCGTCGAGTGCTTCGTCCGGCGCGGCGATCAAGTCGTGCCGCTCGGCACCGGTCCCACGGCAAAGGGCACGATCCCCGCCGACGCCTGCCGCCAGTTCGGCCCCGACGTGCCGCAGGCCGTCGGACAAGCCGCGGGCAGGCCGACCGATCCCGACGCCACGGGTGGCTATTACCAGCCGCTCCGGCTCTTCGTTCCGGTGCCGAAGGCCGGCGAGCTGCTTGCGCTGGGCTCCACCCGCATCACGTGCGGCCTGCCCGATGCGACGCGCGCCCAGCTCGAGGAGTACCAGAAGAAGACGCAGCCCAACGAGAACCCGACGCTGTCCGCCGTTGAGCTGGTGCGTGGACAGAGCACCGAGCCGCTATCGACCAAGGATGCTACGACGCTCACGCAGGTGAAGCGACGCGAGAAACTCCTGCTGCGCGCGTCCTGGCCGTCTTGTCCCGACAAGTCAGCATGCGGCGACGATATCTGTAGTCCCGGCGAGGACGTGCAGGGCTGCCCCGGCGACTGCACCGACCCGCAGGGCTGCGGCGGGTCAGAGCCGTACGGCTACTTCGATCCGCTGCGCCGCACCGTGCGCGACCGTCAGGAATCGATGCGGGTGTCGTGGATCGCGACCGCGGGCTCCTTCCAGTACGACCACACCGGTCACACCGAAAGCGAGTACAAGAGCCTGTCCACCGAGGATCACTGGACCGCCCCGGACGCTGCCGGCCCGGTCGACCTGTGGGTCGTGCTGCGCGACTCGCGCGGGGGGGTGACCTGGGGCGCGTACCGCGTCCAGGTGCAGTAGCTGCGGAGACACACGCTCGGCGTGGCGTTCATCCGGGGCCTCTGTGGTCCGCTTCTTGCTGCGGTTCCGGGTCAGGTATCCTCCAGGCCTGGAGACGCTGCGAATGAGGTTCCGGGGTCACGGTCCGTTACCGTGGTGCAACAGTTCGCGCCGAAGTCGAGCCATCCTCCGACTCGCGCGCGCATTGCTCGGCATGGCAGCTGTCGGCTGCAGCAATGGCGCGCCGGCCACCACCGCGACGCTCTGGCCGGAAGCGGACCAGCTCTTCCACACCGACTCGCGCTGGATCGGCGGTGACGGCGCCTACTCGGTCGACCTCGGTGCAGGGCGCGTCCTATGGCTGTTCGGCGACTCGTTTATCGCAGAGACGCCCGCGCGCGTGCGCGACGAGGCCTTCATGGTGCGCAACAGCGTCGCCATCCAGACCGGATATGACCCGAGCCGCGCGTTCATGCGTTTCTACTGGTTACGGGAAGACGACCATCCCCGCTCGTTCATACCCGAGGACGGCAAGGAATGGTACTGGCCGGTGCATGGGCTCCGCGTCGACGATTCGGTCGTTCTGTTCTACGAACGCGTGCGCACGCCTGCCGGCAATCCGTCGGGCTTCGAGAGTGCAGGCTGGACGGCGGTGCGCGTCGACGATCCCGACGATGAACCGTCTGCATGGACGCTCGAACCAACGCACAAGCCGAAGGACGACCATGGCGTGCAGCTTGGCAGCGCGGTGCTGCGTGAAGGCGAATTCGCCTACGTCTATGGCGAGCGAAGCACTGCGGCGAGCGCCTGGTGGTTGCCTTCAGTTGCAAGGGCCGCGGCTTCTGCCCGTCGTGTCTCGGCCGGCGCATGGCCTCGACCGCCGCCGATCTCGTCGAGCACGTCCTGCCGCCGGCTGCGCCGCTGCGCCAGTGGGTGCTCACGCTGCCGTTCGAGCTGAGGGCGCGGCTCGCCTACGACGGCGAGCTCTCGGGCGCGGTGTGCCGCGCGTTCGTCGACGCGGTGCTCGGCTTCTACCAACGCCGCCTCGGGGCGCGCGGCGTCGTCCGCGGCAGGAGCGGCGCGGTCACCGCCGTGCAACGCGTCTCGAGCGATCCCAGGCTCAATCCGCACTTCCACACGCTGGCGCTGGATGGCACGCCGCGGGAAAGGAAGCGCTCTGCCGCTACATCCTCCGCGCATCGTGCCGCCGCTGCCGGCACGGCAGGACAGCGACGCCGATGCGTGCCCGACGTGCACCGGCAAGAAGGACAAGCCGCCCACCCACCGCTCGGGCTATCGCCGGTGGTGTAAAGTTTTTTGTGTCTGGGGCCTGATCCCGGCCATCAGTTCATCAATTTCTTCGTGACCGCTTCGAGCTGCTTGGCCTGCCAGGTAGCGCGGCTCCCGACGTGCTTCAGCTTGTTCGACGTGATGGGCGTCGTCGCCCAGCCGTACTCCAGGCGTAGCGCCGTGAAAACAAACA
>Ga0114931_10000162_pt1 | contig 75231 bp, 65 predicted proteins | sample 2SBtaG_FD_89579 | JGI IMG/M metagenome (GOLD analysis project Ga0114931, IMG submission 89579) | Deep subsurface microbial communities from Kolumbo volcano to uncover new lineages of life (NeLLi) - 2SBTROV14_V59a metaG | ecosystem: Environmental > Aquatic > Marine > Volcanic | place: Kolumbo...
GGGACGACGCCCATATACAAGATTACCGCAACGTCTATTGACGCTCAGGCAGCGACGTAGCCCGATGGCCGGGGGGGGGGAGGGGCCGTACGGCTCGCTCCGGCCGGAGCACCAAGGGAGAGGGAGAGAGCAAGCAAGAGGCCGGGCGCTGCAGGCGCCCGGCCTCTTGCAATCCACTGCATATCCGCCCGGATTTCAGGAAGTTTTCGGTTTGTCGTCGTCAGACGGCCGGTCGATGTTCGATTCGATCTCATCCCGTACTTCTCGCGACGCACGCTTGAACTTTTGAATCGACCGTCCCATCGCTTCGGCCACTTCGGGGAGCTTCCGCGGACCGAACACGATCAAAATTATGAAAAATATGATCAGCAGTTCCTGCCAACCGAGCGGGCCAACGAGTGCAAACAACATACCCACTCCCTCCTATTCCAGCGTATCATTCCCCGGACACATTACCAGTACCAGCGCAGCATAAGGGACACAATGAACACACCGATGACGCTCATCAGATTTACGCGCAGCGAAAACCCCAGCGTAAGACTGAACACAACCAGATCCAAATGAAGCGGCCCCACGTGAAAATCGGTTGAATTCACAAAAACATCGCGAATTACCTTGCCATGGGGGATCAGCACACCGATCACATCGCCGATCACGGTACCGGTAATGATCCCCAGGAACAAAATCAGGGCCACTACAGCCAGGCGTCTTCTTCTCGGAGCCACGCACACCCTCCCGGGTCGATTCAAGAACTACAGCGAGAATACGCAAGCATCATCACCGCGGCAACCCCGATTCCCGATTCCAGTCCAGACGCAATTTTCGGTAGTCGGCGCCGAGTATGAGCGTCGCATCCTCCACACTCCCCTTTCTATCCTGGAGCACCACGCGGCCACACCCCAGGGCATCGGCGAGAGCCTGGATATCCGCATCTTCGCGCCTCGCGGCGATATACGAGTGAGCGTAGTCAAATCGAATGGCATTTCCCACACGAATCACGTCGACGCCACGACGCCGTAATCCGTCCCGCGCCACCGACGCAATGCCCTTTTGCCCTGTTCCATTGAGCACTTCCATCCGGATCCGTTCGCCGTTGCGGATACCACCCCTGCGAATGAAGAAGCCATAGGTGATCGACGCAGCACAAAGAACCAGAATCACACCCGAAATGGCGATGAGCACCCTCTGGAACAGGTTCGACGGATGCGCGCCCCGGCGTTGTCTTGCTATCCTGCCGGTAGAAGATTTTTTTCTGCGGGACATCGTCACTCCTCCCGCTTCGCATCCGGCAGCGCGTCGCGAATTCGCTGCCAGGTTTTCGCCAGATCTTCGGATACTACCCGGGCATCGCCCACCGTTGACATGAAATTTGTGTCGCCGTGCCAGCGCGGCACAACGTGCATGTGGAGGTGTCCAACAATTCCCGCCCCGGCGCTCCGACCAAGATTCGCCCCCACGTTGATGCCGTCCGGTGAATAGGCGGTGCGTACCGCGCCCTCACTGCGGGCGATGAGTTCGACGAGTTCGCATCGTTCGGAAGTTGAGAGCTCACCAAACGATTCCGCGTGGCGGTTGCACACAACCATCACATGGCCCGTCGTGTACGGGAATTTGTTGATGATCGTATACCAGTGTTCGGCCCGTTCGATCACGAAATTCTCGCCGTCATCGGCCGTGTGCTCGAATATGCGACAGAACAGGCACCCGGATTCTCTGGCGTCGCCGTTCATCAGGTACACCGACCTCCATGGCGCATAAATGCGCTTCACGATAGGCCCCGCAGATAATCCCGCACGGCGTGGAGTTCTTCTTCCGTGTTCACGCCTGCGACCTCGCGCGCGTCAGGGATGCACCAGGCCTCCACCCCTCGCCCCTCTGAACGAAGCAACTCGATTACATCGGTCAGGTAATATTCGCCCTGCGTGTTGTCGCGCCCCGCCCGGCGAAGCGACGGGAACAGCGCTTTGCTCTCGAAACAAAACATCCCGGAGTTGATTTCATTGATCCGCCGCGTGGCCTCGTCCGCGTCACGGTGTTCGACGATGCGCAACAACGCACCGCTCTCATTGCGCACGATCCGCCCGTATCCCATTGGGTCGGCCAGCCTGGCTGTCAGCACCGTCGCACTCGCGCTCTTCGCGCGGTGATACCCCACAAGACCCTGGAGCGTAGCCGCCCGTAGACCCGGCACATCCCCGTTGAGCACCACGACCGTGCCCACCGAATCGTCGACAAATGGCTCTGCCTGCTGCACGGCGTGCCCGGTTCCGAGTTGTTCGTGCTGCCAGGCATACTCGACGCCAGTGCCATCGCAGGCGTCGCGTACGCGCTCACCCTCGTATCCGATGACGACAACAACTCGCAAGAACCCCGCTTCGTGGACCGCGTCGATCACATAGCGCACCATCGGTCTCCCGTCGATTTCGTGGAGTACCTTCGGGATATCGGATCGCATGCGAGTTCCGTGTCCGGCCGCCAGAATGACCGCGACGGCGCGTGGTATGGGGTCGGTTGGCGTCATGGGTTCACTCAAAAAGGGCCACGTCCCGATCCACGCGGTCTCCGTCCACCAGATACACGCAATTGTCGATCAGGCGCGTCGCGCCCACACGCGCGGCAAGGGCAAGTATAACCCTGCCTGCAATCTCTTCCAAAGAGCAAAGATCGACGGCGGTCCGGCATTCGGCGTATTCCACGTCCAGTCCTGCTCCGCTCATCCGCTGCTTTGCGATTTCCTCGATGCGACGCGCGCTACGCTCTCCTGAATCGAGCGCATCTCCCGCCGCGCACAGTGCGCTGTAGAGCGAGGTGGCGCGCCCGCGCTCCTCCGGCGAGAGGTAGGCATTCCTGCTGCTGCGCGCGAGGCCGTCCGGTTCCCGCGAGATGGCGGCCAACGCGATGCGTACAGGGCTGTTGAGTTGATCGACCACTCGACGAATGACCAGGGCTTGCTGCGCATCTTTCTGGCCAAAGACGGCCATGTCCGGCTCCACAATGTGGAACAGCTTCATAACCACGGTAGCCACGCCACGGAAATGCCCCGGCCGTGCCGCACCGCACAGCACATCTGTCAACCCCTCTTCATCCACCCACACCGACTGGGAAACCGGGTACATCGTGCGTACCGCGGGCACGAACACAACATCCACTCCCCACTGCCGGCACAGATCAAGGTCCCGATCCACTGTGCGCGGGTACGCGTCCAGGTCCTCGCCGGGACCGAATTGCGCGGGATTAACAAATATGGAGACAACGGACATAGCGCGCGGCGGGGTTTGCGCTACGCCCACGCACGCGCGGTGGCCGGCATGCAACGCACCCATCGTCGGCACAAATGCAACGCAACGATCGGCGCGACAACCTGCGAGGTAGTCGCGCAACGCTACCGTGTCACGGAACACGTCCATGCACATTAATCCTGCGAATAACTGTGGTCGATATCGGGGAATTCCCCTGCACGCACATCCCGAATGTACGAATCGAACGCATCGAGCATTTGCTGGCCGATGTTGGCGTATCGTTTGACGTACCGCGGGGTGAATTCGTCGTTCATACCGAGTAAATCGTTCACCACCAGAACCTGCCCGTCGCAGTACGGCCCGGCGCCGATGCCAATGCACGGAATCGCCACCGCACCGGAGATCTGCCGGGCAAGTTGCCACGGGATCCCCTCGAGCACCATCGCAAAGCACCCCACTTCTTCGAGAAACCGGGCTTCGTCGACGAGCCGCGCGGCGCTTTTCTCCTCGCGCCCTTGCACGCGGTATCCACCGAAATGATGGACAGATTGTGGCGTCAGGCCGATGTGCCCCATCACCGGAATATCCGCGTCGAGGATCGCACGCAGCACCGGTTCCATGCGCCGCCCCCCTTCGAGTTTTACCGCCTCGGCGCCACCCTCTTTGACGAGGCGGCCCGCATTGCGCACTGCGTCGACGGAACTCGACTGGTAGGTCATAAACGGCAGGTCCCCAACCACGAGGGCACCGGGTCGAGCGCGTGTTACGCCGCGCAGGTGGTGGATCACCTCTTCCATGGTCACCGGCAGAGTGTTTTCGTAGCCGAGCACCACCATACCCAGGCTGTCCCCCACGAGAATCACATCGATGCCGGCGCGGTCTTCCAGCATCGCCGTCTGAAAATCATATGCCGTGAGCATGACAATTTTCTCGCCCTTGCGCTTCATCGCAAGGAGCGTCTGCACGGTTACCCGGCGCCGCCCACTCATGGGGACTCCCACGACGGCACGTAGAATTCGGTATTCACGACCGGTTCGGTGACCCTCTGGACGAGGTCGCGAAATTGCCGCTCATCGTTTACGAAGTCCATCGCATCGGTATTGACGACCAGCAGCGGGCCCGCACTGTAATTGAAGAAAAAGTGATTGAACGCGTCGTTGAGAGTTTCGAGATAATCGCGTGAGATCGTCCGCTCAAACTGGCGCCCACGAATTTGAATACGGTCATAGAGTGTACTGTTGGACGCTTGCAGATACACCACAAGATCAGGCCGCACCAGGCGCGCCTCGAGTTCCCCGGCAATGCGATCGTACAGCACAAGCTCGTCGTCGCTTAAGTTGACGTTGGCAAAAATCCGGTCACGAGCGAACAGGTAGTCGAGCACTACAAAATCATCGAAAAGATCATGCTGCGACAAAGCGAGCTGCTGGCGATACCGGTTCATGAGAAATACGAGCTGCGTCTGAAAGGCGTACGCCCCCATGTCGTCGTAAAAACGATCGAGAAACGGATTGTCGTCTACCTGCTCTTCTACCAGGCGCCCCCCGAGGCGTTGCACGAACAACCGGGCGAGCGACGACTTGCCCACGCCGATGTTGCCCTCGATGGCGATCGAGGAAATACCGGCCCGCTGAATCTGGATTCTCTGCTGGCTGTAACTGCTCACGGCTCACCCGCGCTGCGCCACCCTCGCCCGCTGACCCGAACCACACCGTCACCCTCTCCCGGGGGAAGATGCGCAATAAGTTGGTCGATTTTCGTATGCCCCGCAGGGCACGCGAATTCCGGAACAATCTCGCGAAGCGGAATGAGCACAAAAGCCCTTTGCCGGTAACGCGGGTGCGGCAGAGTCAATCGGGGCGCGTGTTGGACAACCCCGCCATACGCCACAATATCTATGTCGATCCGGCGCGATGCGTTGTGCCCGCCGATCCGCCCCAAATGGCGCTCAACCGCCTGCAAACGATCTAACAGATCAATCGGACAAAGTAAAGGTTGGACTTGTGCGGCGCAATTGATGAAGTACGGCACCTCGCCCATACCCACAGGTGCCGTCTCGTAGAGTCCGCTGAGCGCGATTACCCGGACGGCACCGCGGTGCACAAGTTCACGCACCGCGCGCAGCACCGACTCTTCGCGACGCCCAAGATTGGCGCCCAGCGACAGAATTGCGGTGTCCGTGCGCACCGTCGATCCGGTGCCCGCAAAGACCACCCCACCACCCTCTCAGAGCAGCGGCGCCGTGCGCGTGAGACACACTTCGACGTGCGATAGATTGTTGGGAAACGGAAGATTGAGCTTTCGTAGTCGAATCTCGACTTTCGACACGTTGAATTCTGCCAGAATCACGTTACAAATTTCTTCCCCGAGCGCCTCGAGCAGACGAAATCGACGTTCTCCCGACACGACCTCCATCACACGACTGTATATTGATTCGTAATTGATCGTGTCGGGGAGTGCGTCGGACCGGCACGCCGCGGTAAGGTCGGCGTGCAAATCGAGGTCAATCTGGATTTTCTGCCCCACCTCGCGCTCGGCGGGCGAAACGCCGTAAAATCCGAAAATTGTCACGTCGCGCAGACGAATGATATCGTTCAATTCGATTTCCTTCCGGACCCCGCAGCGGGGCCCCGCGGCACACACGCGCGCTCGCCCGGAGAAACGTTATCCGGCGTTCCCCGCGCGGCACCACCGGCTGGCGCGCCATGGTGGGCGCACGGCGATATACAAACGGGTGCACCGGGAGGGCAACGCCATTGCGTTCGCCGGCGCGTCTTATGGGATAATGCCGGAAAGATCGACGCGCACGACGCGCGGAGTGTCCTGACCGGCCTGAAATTGCAGGGTAAACGCCTGTTTCGCGGCATTTATGGGCGCGGCCATCACCATCGTCCGGCTGTAGGAGGCCGCCTTCCCGGCCGCACCGACCGCCGTGACGGCGACCGGCCGTGTCAGCACCCCGGCACCGACATCAAGGAGCTCAAACCAGGACGCTGGCCCACGCAGCACACGGTACAGGATCCAGTTGCCATCAGGCGACCATGATATATCCTGCATCGCGTCACCGGTTTTCGCCGTCAATACGCTCGTCGCCTGCCCCGAAAGGTCTACAAGATAGATTTCCGAAGACGTGGAAACTGCCATCTTCGTCCCGTCCGGCGACCAGAAAAATTCCCGCGGGTGCGCCGTCGCAGCAAATCCGGACACCGGAACGACAACCGCCCCACCAGCGTTTGTCGCCAGCAGACGGAGCAGTCCGTCCCCCGAGCCCAGAACCGCTGCCACCGGATTGGTTGCCTGGTTGTTCCAACGAATCGTCGGTGGCGTGAACGCTGTCGACGTCCCCGATGCAATGAGGCCTCCGCTGTTCGTCAACGGGGTGGTAGATGCCGAATCGGTAGTGACGACGTCGCCGGTAACCGGCAACCCGTAGAGTTCCCAGCGCTCGCTCGACGCGCGGTCTGAAACAAACACGAGCCAGCTGCCATCGGAGGAGAAACTCGGCCAAAAGTTGTTTCGCTGCCGGAGAACACCGTGGGTTCCTGTAGCAACTACAGTCTGGCCACTGGCGACATTGTATACGTATACGTCGAAGGTATCGGCATCACCGGTCGCCAGCCCGAAACGCAACCCCTGGTAGGCCAGGAGATTGCCGTCGGGGGAAAACGATGGAAACAGGAATGCGTCGCGCCGAGGAGCTCCCGGCTGCGCTGTATCGGTGGTAATCCGGGTCGCGGTCCCCGCTCCCAGGTCTTCCATCCACAAATCCACCGACGGGCTGGGTTTCTGGAATCCCGGAGGCGTTACTTCCGAGTACGCAGCATGGGAGAGATCGGGCGATATCGTCAGCCCGAAGCCCGTCGGCGATATCGACGTGTGCATAACCGGATCACTGGCAACCCCACCGACATATTGCCATACGTCGATCGCCGCACCCGAGATGTCGGCGCTGTGGATGTAGGCAAAATCCGTCCCGTTCGGCGCCAGGTGGATTTCGCCCGCATCCGACGCGATGAGTTCCACGGGATTGTTGACGAACACGTCGATGTTGCGCTTCGTCGAATTGACCGCATTGGCAGCAGCACACTCCACCTGATACAGCGACGACGTGGCCGGCGCGATCCAACGAACCGTGAGTTTGTTGGCTTCCAGGAATTGGCCGCCGTTCGCGCTCCAGTCCAACGTGGGAAAATCGCCCGCATTGGTCACCGGATTTCCATCGCCATCGGTCGCGACGATAACGGCCGAGCAGCTCACGGTATCGCCCGGCGCCGGGGAACGCGGCGACAGTATGATTTCGTCGATTCGAATCGCGAACGGCCCCAGCCCGGTGATGGGTCCCGGTTTGTTGTTCTTACACCCCGACACTGCGGCCGCTGCCACCAGGCCGAGAGCCACCACACACCGCCGGGCGTACCCGATCGAAAATCGTGTTCTGTTCAACAAAGAAACCTCCGGAACGGGTCCCCGGTGCGCTGCGCCGGGCCACCCGACAAAATCTGAGATGATTCAGGAGACCATGTACCGTAAGGTGGGGGTTTCGGGGCTACGATAGGGATAACCCCTTCAAATTTCAAGGGGTTTTTTGCTCCTCCCCCCCCCTGCCACGCCCTCCCCGTGCCGTGTTCCACGCCGGTCGGGATTTCTTACCCGCGAAACAAAAGGGCGCGCCGCGTTGCCACGGCGCGCCCGTCGTACGCGATGGTACGAACGACCTAATACATGCCGCCCATGCCACCCATGCCACCGCCCGCGCCACCCGCCGGCGCCGGCTTCTCTTCTTCCGGAATGTCGGTTACGACAACCTCGGTTGTCAGCAGCAACGAGGCCACACTGGCTGCGTTCTGCAGCGCCGAGCGGGTAACCTTCGTCGGATCGACGATTCCGGCCTTGAACATATCCACGTACTCGCCGGTAGCGGCGTCGTAGCCGATATCTTTCGTCTGCTTGAGCACGTGTTGCACAATCAGCGAACCTTCGGCCCCGGCATTCGATGCCACCTGGCGAAGTGGAGACTCGAGGGCGTGGCGAATGATCTCCACACCAATCGCGGCGTCGCCTTCCTCCTTGACGCTGTCGAGAGACTTCGTCGCACGCAGTAGCGTCATGCCGCCACCGGGAACGATGCCCTCTTCCACCGCGGCGCGCGTGGCGGCTAGGGCGTCTTCGACGCGGCCCTTTTTTTCCTTCATTTCCACTTCTGTTGCCGCGCCGACGTTGATGACGGCCACACCACCGGCAAGCTTGGCAAGGCGCTCCTGCAGCTTTTCCTTGTCGTACTCGCTGGTCGTGTCTTCGATCTGACGCCGAATCTGCGCGACGCGTCCTTTGATGTCGGCCTGCTTGCCAGCACCTTCGACGATCGTCGTATTGTCCTTATCGATCGTGATGCGCTTGGCCTTGCCGAGGTCGGCAGCGGTAGCGTTCTCGAGTTTGAACCCGGCTTCCTCGCTTATCACGCGGCCGCCGGTGAGAATCGCGATATCCTCGAGCATCGCCTTGCGGCGGTCGCCGAAGCCCGGGGCCTTCACCGCCGCGACGGATAACGTACCGCGCAGCTTGTTGACCACGAGAGTGGCGAGCGCCTCGCCCTCCACGTCCTCCGCGATAATGAGCAGCGGGCGCGACAGTTGCGCCGTTTTCTCGAGAATCGGGAGAAGATCTTTCATCGACGAAATCTTCTTGTCGTGGATGAGCACGACCGCATCTTCGAAAAGCACCTCCATGCGCTCGGCATCGGTGACGAAGTACGGGGAGAGGTAACCGCGGTCGAACTGCATACCCTCGACAACTTCGAGCGTTGTCTCCATGGCACGTGCTTCCTCTACGGTGATCACTCCGTCCTTACCGACTTTTTCCATCGCATCGGCGATAAGGTGTCCAATTTCCTCGTCGTTGTTCGCCGAGATGGTCGCCACGCTGGCGATTTCCTCGCGCGTCTTGATTTTCTTGCTGCGGTGACCGATATCTTCGACGACGGCATCCACGGCCGCGTGGATGCCGCGCTTGAGGTACGTCGGGTTGGCACCAGCTGTGACGTTCTTGATCCCCTGGCGTATGATCGCCTGCGCAAGAACGGTCGCCGTCGTGGTTCCGTCCCCGGCCACGTCCTGCGTCTTGGTCGCCACTTCCTTGACCATCTGTGCGCCGAGATTCTCGTACGGATCCTCGAGCTCAATTTCCTTGGCGATGGTTACCCCATCGTTGGTGATGGTCGGACTCCCGAATTTCTTGTCGAGAACAACGTTGCGTCCTTTCGGGCCCAGTGTTGTCTTGACGGCGTCGGCGAGTTTGTCAACGCCGCGCTTGAGTCGCTCGCGCGCCTCCGCTTCGTAGATCAGCTGCTTGGCCATGATTCAAATCCTCCTAACAGGCAGATATATAGAATGGGTCGATGCGATGATTCGTCCGACGGCGCGCCGTCAGACGATCGCCCAGATTTCGTCTTCCTTCACGACGAGGAGTTTCTCGTCCTCTATCGAAATTTCGTTGCCCGCGTACTTTCCGAACAGAACGCGGTCGCCCTTCTTGACCTCGGGTACGACGCGCTCGCCGCTGTTGGTCCGACGGCCTTTGCCCACCGCCACGACTTCGCCCTCCTGCGGGCGCTCTTTTGCGGTGTCCGGAATAATGATTCCACCCTTGCGGGCTTCTTCCTGCTCGAGGAGCTTGATGATGACGCGGTCACCCAGAGGGGTCATCTTCATTGCAATTTCCTCCTTCGCCTGCTTCTTAATCGCTTACAGAATTAAGAGTTAACGTTGTTTATCCGATGGATTTCCAATTATTAGCACTCGACTGATTAGAGTGCTAATTTCCTCGTACGGCTGAATATAGACTCGCCGCCACCGCGATGGCAAGTGAAAACTTTCCGGATGGGAAATATACCGGACGATGCGGGTTCAGGCGGACACGACGCCATTGATGCGGGCGATGCGGGCGAGTCCCCGGAGCGTCAAGTGGGGATCGCTTCGCCAGCCGGTACCGAGCGCAACGGCCAGCACACGGGCATATCCTCCGGTGAGGTAGCGAATCGACGTGTGACCGGTGAGTGCTTCCACACGCCGGATCGATTCGCGCACGCCCCCGAGCAGCGCCAGCGAGGCTCCGAGCACCATCGCCGATTCCGTGGTATCGATCAGGTCGGGAAACGGGTCGGTCACCGAGGAATAATCGATATGGGGAAGCTGGCTGCCTCCGCGACCGAGCGCAGCGATCGACATAACAGGCCCGGGCAGGATCACCCCACCGAGAAACCGGTTGTCGCGGACACGATCCACGGTGACCGCCGACCCGGCATCGACAACCAGCGCACTCCGCCCGCGCGTACCCAGCGCCCCCACCGTCGCGCAGATACGGTCTGCGCCGACACTCGTCGGAATCGGCACGGCGAGGTCGATCGGCAGCCGCGCCGACGCGTCGAGCACAAACGGTCGTCGCGGGGAATATGCCGAAGCCACGCGCGCGACGTCTCGTGTGAGGCGCGGGACCACCGAAGTGACGGCCGCGCCCTGCAATTCGAGAACCGCACCCGAGACCCTCCGCATCGCCAAATCCAGAGCCCCAACGTCGTCATCGGCCGGGGTTGCCAGTACTTCGGCGCCGAGAATTCGTTCTCCATCCACAACGGCACACTTGATTGCCGTGTTACCAATATCCACGCACAGCATTTACGTGATCTCCTCTATCGTTTCGTTACGAAGCAGAATCGTTTCATCCCCTTCGAGCGCGACGGCCAGCGCACCATCATCGGCCACGGCCAACACCGTACCCTGCGACGGGATTCCCTTCCACAGGAATGTCACGCGGCGCCCGCGCAACAGCATCCGGTCGTTGTAGGTCGAGGTCAACGAGGCAAATCCGTCCCGTGTAAACCGGTCGTACCACGTTTCCAACGTCGCGAGCAAGTTGGCGAGTAACATTGCCCGGTCGTGCTCCCGTCCCGAGAGAACGCGGCACGATATTGCGCGATCCACGCGCGCCAGATCCGCGGCCGTCGAATTGACGTTGACGCCGACACCGAGCACCAGCGTATCGGTGCGACCCCGCCGATGCGTCGCCTCGGCCAGAATTCCCGCGATTTTCCCACGATCGCAGACCAGATCGTTGGGCCACTTCACGCCAACCCGCGCACCCGTTTCCCGGGAAAGTACAATCGACATTCCCGTCGAAAGCGCCAGCGTGACCGGGAGCAAGCCAACCGGGTCGGTGCGGGGACGCAGAACGAGCGAGAACAGAAGATCGCGGCCTGCGCAGCTATCCCACCGATGATCGTGATGCCCGCGTCCCGCGCGTTGCTGCTCGGCGACCACGATCGTGCCTTCGGGATCCCCGCCACGAGCCAGTTCGAGCGCTACGTCGTTGGTCGATCCGGTCTCGGGATAGTAATAAATCCGCCGGCCAAAGCGCGCGGTGGCCAGGGTTTCCTGGATGCGCGTGGGGAGCAATCTATCGGTCGCCGTCACCCGCGCACCTCGAGACTGATCGACGCCGCGGGCGCAGAATGCGTCAATGCGCCGACGGAAATAAAGTCCACGCCGTCGAGTGCATACGCACGCACCGTATCAATCGCTATCCCGCCGGAAACCTCGATTTCGAGCCGCCCCCCTCCCGGTTGCTCGCGCATGTCGGCAAGCAGACCCAGCGCATCGTGTACCTGGGAGGGCGCGAAATTGTCGAGCATCAACCGGTCCACCCGTACACCAGATTCGACAAACGCAGCGAGCATCGCAGGGCTGTCCACTTCCACCTCCACAAGTTCCGCACCGGCCGGCCGTGCCCGCAACCGCGCGAAGAGTTCGGTCACCCCCCCGAGAACACGCACGTGGTTTTCCTTGACCAGCACCATGGATGAGAGGTCCGTCCTGTGATTGCTCGCCCCACCGCAGCGCACGGCATATTTTTGCAAATCCCTCCACAGCGGCGTGGTTTTGCGCGTATCGAGTATCGTAACTCCCGTGCCCTCCACCGCGGCCACAAAGCGGGACGCCAGTGTGGCCACCCCGCTTGCGCGCTGGAGCAGGTTGAGGGCGACCCGTTCGGCACGCAATACCGATGCCGCCGGCCCGCGCACGCACGCGATGGAAGCACCCGGGCCAGCAACACCCGAATCGCCCACGTGTGCGTCCCACTCGATGCGGGGGTCCACCTCGTGGAATGCCAGCGCCGCCACCTCCGTGCCCGCCACAACCACGGACTCGCCTGCCACCACGATTGCATCCACGCTGTTATCGCCGATCGCGAGCAAGCGAATTGTGGCATCGCGGTCGACACCGTCCTCGGCGAGCGCTGCCCGTACGCGCGAGCGTGCACCGTCGATATTCAACCCCTCATTTCGCGCCGTCACCGTTTCCTCCCGCGTTGGACCGCCGCGTCGCGTTCCAGCGCCAGAGACAGTTGCACATCCTCGAGACGATCGCGCAGACTCGCCGCCTTCTCGAAATGGAGAGCGCGCGCCTCACTGAGCATCTCGGCTTCCAGGGCCGCTGCAAGCGACTCTGTGGGCAAGTCAGATTCCATCACCATGTCCGCTCCGCCGGCTGCGCGTGCATCGGCCACCGAAGTGGACAGACGCACCTCGTCGAGCGACTTGATGATCCCGCGCGGTGTAATGTGATTCTCCTTATTCCACGCGAGTTGCCTCTGTCGCCGGCGGCCGGTTTCATCGATTGCACGCCGCATCGAGCCGGTAACCCGGTCGGCATAAAAAATTACGCGCCCCTCCACGTGGCGAGCGGCGCGCCCCGCCGTTTGAATCAAGCTGCGCTCGCTCCGCAGAAATCCTTCCTTATCGGCGTCACACACCGCCACCAGCGAAACCTCCGGCAGATCGAGCCCCTCGCGCAACAGGTTGATCCCGACGAGGACATCGAACTCACCCAGACGCAGTCCACGCAGAATATCCACACGCGCGAGCGCGTCGATGTCCGAATGCAGATAGCGTACTCGTATGCCGAGAGAAGAGAGGTAATCGGTCAATTCTTCGGCCATGCGTTTGGTCAGAGTCGTTACCAGAACACGTTCGCTCTTGTCTACGCGCGCGCGAATCTCTTCGACAAGGTCGTCCACCTGCCCGCTTACCGGTCGTACGTCGATATCCGGATCTACCAGACCGGTTGGACGAATCACCTGTTCCACGATTTCTCCGCCCGCTTCGCGCAATTCCCAGTCCCCCGGCGTGGCGCTGACGTGGATAAACTGCGGAATGAGAGAAATGAATTCTTCGAAACGTAGGGGGCGATTGTCGAGCGCCGATGGCAACCGGAACCCGTGTTCTACCAGTGTCCGTTTGCGCGAGCGATCCCCCTGGAACATCGCGCCCACCTGCGGAATCGTAACGTGCGATTCGTCGACAACGAGCAAAAAATCGTCCGGGAAAAAATCGAGGAGGGTCATGGGGCGCTCTCCGCTCTTGCGCCCCGACAGGTGGCGCGCGTAGTTTTCCACTCCGCTGCAGAATCCCATTTCTTCGAGCATTTCCAGGTCGTAGAGCGTGCGTGATTCCAGCCGTTGCGCCTCCACGAGGCGGTTTTGACCCCGCAATTCGCGCAGTCGTTCGGCCAGTTCGCTGCGAATGGAACGCAGAGCGCGCTCGAGCATCGGTTGCGGGGTTACAAAGTGTTTCGCGGGAAAGATGGCCAGACGATTAATACGGCGAAGCATCTTTCCCGTGACCGGGTTGGTCACCGACATCGCCTCGATTTCGTCGCCGAAAAATTCTACGCGAATCGCTTCTTCCTCGTAGGCGGGGCGGATCTCCACCACATCGCCACGCACGCGAAATGTCCCCCGCGTGAAGGCCACGTCGTTACGCTGATACTGGATGTCGACGAGACGGCGCAGAAATACCTCGCGATCCACTGTATCGCCCGCCGAAGCCCGTATCGTCATCGAGCGAAACGCCTCGGGCGATCCCAATCCGTAAATACACGACACGCTCGCAACAATCACCACGTCACGCCGCGTCATGAGCGATGACGTAGCGCGAATGCGCAGGCGATCGATGTCGTCGTTGATCGATGCGTCTTTCTCTATATAGGTATTCGTGGACGGTACGAATGCTTCGGGCTGGTAGTAGTCGTAATACGAAACGAAATACTCCACGGCATTGTTCGGGAAGAATCCCCGGAATTCCCCGTACAATTGTGCGGCGAGGGTTTTGTTGTGTGAGATGACAAGCGTAGGGCGCCCAATGCGGGCGATCACGTTCGCAATCGTAAAGGTTTTCCCCGACCCCGTGACACCGAGCAACACCTGATGACGACGGCCCGCATCAATCCCCCCCACGAGCTGCTCGATCGCGGCCGGCTGGTCACCGGTCGGTGCATACGCCGACGACAGGTCAAACGACGACTCCACCGACTGCCTCCTCCTCCACGGCGCCCACAGCCGCCGGGGGGTTACGCCGCTGCTGCACGAGTAGCGCCACGAGAACGACGATAATCCCGATGAGCACGCCTACGAGGATTCGGCGTGGCATGCGGGATGGTTGCAATTTTTCTTCGTGCAGCGACTCTTCCACATCCCACGTGGCACCACCACCCCGTTCTCCCTGCCGATTCTCCAGCGTGCGCAGGAGTTCGCCACCGTCCAGACCGAGATACACCGCGTAGGTGCGCAAAAAACTCTTCAGGTATACTTCGCTCGTAAACACGCCATAATCGTCATCTTCGAGCGCATGAATCATGGGCGGAGATATTTTGGTCGCTCTGTGCACGACTTCGATCGTCAATTTCTTCTGCTCGCGGGTGCGCCGCAATGTATCACCAATTGTACTCAGACCGGACTCTTCCATGATTCCTCCGCCGGCTACGCGTCCGTCAACATCCGAACTGATGCGACAACGGTGTCGAATTCGCTGCGGACACGCGCCAGCTTCTCGCGCTCACGCTCAATAATTTCGGGGCGGGCTTTGCTCAGAAAACTATCGTTCGCAAGTTTGCGCTCGATCCCCATCAGGTCGTTTTCCAGTTTTTTCTTCTCCTTGAGCAGACGCGCTTTCTCCGCATCGATATCGACCAGATCCGCGAGCGGCACGATTACTTCGCACGCGCCCACGGCGGTTCCCGCCGCACCGTCACTGCGGGCCACCAGGGGCCCGATGTCGACGTTCGCGGCGCGCGCGAGTGCCAGAATGCCTTCACGCGACTCCTCAAGTACCCGTGCGTCATCGCCGGTGGCGCGCACTCCGACGTCCACGCGGGCTGCGGCGGGAACGCGGTATTGCGCGCGAATGTTGCGCGCCGCGGTTACGACATCCCGGAAGAGTTCCATCTGCGCGTCGGATTTCTCGTCGCGCAGAACGCCGTTACTTTCCGGATAACCGTGTTCGAGGACAAGGCCGGATGTCATCGGCAGTCGCGACCACAACTCTTCGGTAACGTACGGCATCAGCGGATGCAGCATCTTAAGCAACTCACCGAGTACGTAGAGCAGCACGGCGAGCACGGTGCGCCGGTCCCCGTCGCCATACAGCCGTATCTTGGCAATCTCGAGGTACCAGTCACAGAATTCGTGCCATGCGAATTCATAGAGCCGTGACGGTGCTTCGTTCAACCGCCACTCTTCGAGCGAACGATTCACGTCTTCGGCGCAATGATCGAGCGCACTGAGAATCCACCGGTCGTCCCAGGTCAGTTCGGGAGAAAATGCCAGGCTCGATTCGTGCGCACGATGCCACGCGTGCGCGAACGCCGGCTCGTCCGCCGCCGGCTTCCCGTCCATCCACACGGCGTGGGTTTCCTTGTCCAGTGCGCCGAGTATCATGCGCGACGCCTGCCACACTTTGTTGACGAAATTACGCCCGATTTCGAGCTTCTGTTCGTCGAAGAACACATCTTTTCCCGGCGGGGATAACATGGCGATCGTAAACCGAAACGGGTCGGTTCCCCACCGCTCGATGATGTCCAGAGGATCGGGCGAATTCCCGAGCGACTTGCTCATCTTGCGCCCCTTGCCATCGCGGACAATCCCGGTCAGAAAAACGCGGGAAAACGGAATTTCACCGACAAACTCGAGCGCCGCCATGATCATGCGCGCCACCCAGAAGAAGATAATTTCGGGCGCCGTCACCAGCACGCTGGTCGGGTGATATCGTTCCAGATCGCGGGTTTTTTCGGGCCAACCCAGAGGAGAGAACGTCCACAGCCAGGACGAAAACCACGTATCGAGCACGTCTTCGTCCTGATGGATCCGCGTGCCACCACAACCGCCACACGCGTCGGGGTCGGTGCGTGAGACGGTGATGTGCTCGCACTCGTCGCAATACCACACCGGAATCCGGTGCCCCAACCACAGCTGGCGCGATATGCACCAGTCACGGATGTTCGTCATCCACGACATGTACACGTTGCGCCAACGTTCGGGGTAAAACGTGATTTTCCCCTGTTCCACGACCTCGATCGCCGGCGCGGCCAGAGGTTCCATCCGCACGAACCACTGCCGCGAGAGCAGCGGCTCAATCACCGTGCCACAGCGGTCGTGGTGTCCCACAGCGTGTCGGTAGGGCTCTTCCCTGACAAGGAGCCCTTCTTCGCGTAGTCTCTCGATCACGCGGATTCGCGCGTCGGCGCGATCAAGTTGGGCAAAATCTTCACCGGCGGCCTCCGTCATGCGGCCGTCCCGGCCAATGACGACGACGGACGCCAGGTTGTGTCGCTGGCCGATCTGGAAGTCATTGGGGTCATGGGCGGGCGTCACCTTGACGAATCCGGAGCCGAAGTCGGCATCAACAGCGTCATCGGCGACAATTTCCAGCTCCCGTCCGACGATCGGCAGCGTGCATCGTGTGCCCACGAGGCCCCTCTTATCGCGGTCCGCCGGACTGACCGCGACGGCCGTGTCGCCGAGCATCGTCTCCGGCCGCGTGGTGGCAACCACGATATCGGCGCCACGGGCCGGATACCGAATCCACCACAGGTGCGAGTCTTTCTCGCGGTACGTCACTTCTTCGTCGCTGATCGCCGTTTGGCACGATGGGCACCAGTTCACGATGTAGTCGCCGCGATAGACCAGATCCTTTTCGTAGAGGCGGACGAACACTTCGCGCACCGCGCGCGAGCGTGCTTCATCAAGGGTAAATGCTTCGCGCGTCCAGTCAAACGCACACCCCAGATTCTTCATCTGATCCACAATGCGGGCGTGGTGTTCGTCTTTCCAGTGCCACGCGTGTTGGAGGAATTCCTCGCGCGGCATATCCTGCCGTCGCCTGCCCTCGGCCAGCAGTGCATTCTCCACGACTTTCTGCGTGGCAATGCCCGCGTGGTCGGTACCGGGAATCCAGAGCGTGTTCGCGCCCCGCATGTGCCGCCAGCGGATCAGAAGATCCTGCACGGTATCCCCGAGGATGTGCCCTACGTGGAGCACGCCGGTGACATTCGGCGGCGGCAAGACGACCACGAACGGGTCGCGATTGGACTGGTCATCCGGAGCGAAAATTCGCCGCTCGTCCCACACCGCATTCCAGCGCGCCTGCGCGCGACCGGCATCAAAATGCTTATCCATCTGTTGATTCATACTGGGGGAGTCCAATGAAGCCATTCTGGATCATAAATGCTTAAAAACAGAGACAATAGCACGACCCCGACCGGCCGGTCAACGTACGGGTCGGTCCGGAACCACCCAGGCAATCCGATTGCCCGCCGGGCTGATCGCAACCCGCGTAATCGGCGCAGACGCGGCGTGAAACACGCGATGCCAGTGACGATCTCCACGCAGCCGTCGCGCCACAATTCGATCCCCGGCACCCATCACCACCCGTCCGCCCGGCGACCAGGCGCAATCCTGGGCACCCGGCGGCGCGGCAAACAGGCGCCGCGTCTCCAGCGACGGACGCACCAGTTCCATCAGCACCCACGTGCCGTCACCGCGCGCGAAGTACGAAACCGAACCGTGCGCGCCCGGTATGCGGTGAATCGAACGGCCGATGTCCGAAGCAATCCGGATTTCCCCCCGTTCCCGCAAATCGACGAGGCGAAGCGAATGTGGATGCCCCACGATAAACAGCGCCAGCGTGTGCCGATCGGCCCATGCGTAGTATCCCACCGAATCCACGTCTGCCCGAATCAGACGCGGATGCGTGCCGTCTGTGTCGAATGCCCAGATCCTTTGTCTTCCATCGCTCTCCACGCGTACCACGGATATCCCCCCGCCCGGCATGGGGCGTGGGGAAAACTCACTTTCGGGCGTGTCGCTGATTCGCGTCGTGGTATCATACTCTGCGTCCCAGCGCCATACGTCGGCCTGTCCCGTCGAATCGATCGACGAGAACCACATGGATGTGCCGTCCGCAGAAAACGAAGGCTGATTGTCGTAACCGGCGCGATGGGTCAGGTTGTGCGGCACACCAATATCGAGTGAATCCGGCGTTTCGACGAGATTGGCCACCATGATATCCACCGAGGGAGGTTGCGCGCGAACTTCACCCGTTCGCCCCGACCCCACGGCCCAAACCAGTGCCAGTGTCAGGCCGAACCCGACGCGTTGTAAACCCGTCATGGCGATCCTTTCCATAGGGATTAAGGTAATGCAGCAGCATAGCGCAGTTAATCCTTATCGGTCGCGTTTTTTGTGTTGGAAGCCGCGAACAGGATCGACGGATGTGTGGAGCGTGCCGGATCACCCCGGCGCAGCCACGGTTTCCATGGATCCTCGAAGTTGGGCCGCAGGAGCACGACAATGAAACGAATCACCATCATCATGGGCCTTGTTGGCGCAGTGCTTGCGCTGGCCGTACCGGCCAGTGCGCTCCGGCGCGTGCCACGCACCGGCCCCTATTTTAACCGGCTTGTCGTTTCGGGGTACGCGGGCAGCGGATTGACCGTCGGTGAATTCGCGAGCAGCAGGCCCGGCGACGGAAACCACAAGTCCGGCGCCGTCGGCTATGCCGTCGACGTGGAAATGTTCTTTGTCCCCGGAGTGTCAATCGGCGCCACCATGGCCGGGCATACGTTCGAAGACCGCAGCGACCCCTCGCTCGAGACCAACCTGACCACCTTCGCCGGATTTCTGCGCTACGTTGCGTACACCGGTGACGTCGTCCGGCCGTTTCTTCGCATCGGTCTGGGCGGACAACGTGTGCAATTCCAGGACCGCGTCAATCGTTTTCGTTCAGATTTTGCAACCTATGTGCAGGGCGGGGCGGGTGTGATCTTCCGCGTCAGCAACAGTTTCAGCCTGGACGGGCAGGCACTGTACAATTACGGATTCACCGAGAACGCGTACGTACCCGACGCGGACGCGATCGTGGGTTTCGACACGAAATACTGGACCCTGTCCGGCGGCGTCAGTCTGTATTTTCCGTGATGGCCGCGTGCCCGGACCGGTACGCAGCGAGATGGAAACCCCGACCCCGCCGGGCGGTCGTGTTAGCCGATCGCGATCGCCGCAATGCCCGCAAACATACCCAGCTTTAGCAGGCGACTCACGCGTCCGAACGTCGCCTTTTCCGGATGGCGGGTGACCATTACTGCGCCGATCACAAGCAGCGGCACCACAACGAGCTCCATCAACCACGTGTAGCCGTTTCCGTACGTGCCGACAACCGCCGGCACGGGAATGACGGCGGCCAGTACCAGCATGGATACCGCCGCGATACGCGCCGCGGTGGACCGGCCAAAGCGACTGGCCAGCGTGCTCACCCCGAGCAGCCGGTCTCCTTCGATGTCTTCCCCACCTTTGATTACCTCGCGGCTGAACACAAACGCAAAGGCAATGGCAATGGGCGTTACCGATTGCGCGGCGTCACCCGCGGTGAGCGCGCCGGCCAGAAATGCGCTCGCTCCCACGGCCGCAACAAGGAGGTTGCCAACGAGTAAGACGCGTTTGAGGCACGCGGCATAGGCGAAGAGCAACACGTGCCAGGCGGCAAGCAATGCAATCACCTCCCCGGGAAGGTCGCCCAATCCCCGCCACGCCAGAACGCTCACCGCACCGATGGCGACCGTCAAGACAACGTATTCGATACGCGCGTGCACTCACGTCACGCGTTCCGACGGCAATGGGCGCCGAGGCTTGTTAATGCGATCGACGGACTCGTCAAACAGGTCGTTGACCACGTTGCCCGCGCCGGTCACCAGCGCGGTAAGCAAAGCCACGAGGACCAACGGAGTGGCGCCATGTCCGCCCGCTACATGAAAACCGACAGCCGCGAACAGCGCGGCCGCGAGCATGTTGTGCGGGCGGGTGATTTCCAGGAGGGCCAGTATGCGGCGGGTCATGGAGTGCACACGCTAGAGAAATTCAAATCGGGCCTCGAGCCGAAACGTCTGCGTGCTCTCGTTGTCACCGCGCAACCGATCCGCGTTCGTCACTCGCCGCCATTGCCACGATGCATCCATCCATTGATTGCGGTCGAACTCCCATCGAAATCCCAGCCCGGCGCTCAACGTACGTTCCACAATTCCCGATGGGAACGGGGGGTTCGTGGGGTCGCCGGGAAGGAATTTCCGAAAATCGTTTCCCGCGCCCACCGCGAGCCCGGACACAAACGCGCGCACAATCGCGTTTGCCCGCGGGTACGTTTCCGCTTCGATGTGCCATTGTTCCGTATCCGGCCCGGGGGCGGCGCCGAGCGGCACGTCCACGCGCGGATCGCCCGGACCGCTGACGTACGCGGTAATCGAGTCCCGGTGCGTCAGCGTATAGATATCCACGAACCGATAGCGGGCTCGAATCGTAGCGGCCACCGGCGCACTGATGGCAAAGCATCCGCCCACGTCGGCGGCAAACTTGTCGGGGTTGAGCCCGTCGCGTTCAAACTGGGCATCATCGATCAACAGGCTCGCATAGAGGAGAGCGCCGTGTCCGGCGGCTACCTTGGCGTCGATCGACCACATTACATTGTCGTCGCCGCGTTCGTTGAACTGGTTCGCGTAGAAGCTCGACAGGGGAATCGCATACACCGGATCGAGCCCACGACCGACGTACACCACAGTTTCGTTCAGGCCCAGTGACGCCTTCCAGAACGCAATCTCCAGACGGTGTCCGGCGAATCGCCGTTCGGGAGAAAACGAAAGTGGCCCATCAAAAAAACTCAGGCGCAAGGAGCCGAGCCGAATACGCCCGCCCAGTTGATCGAGACTCAACGCGTTACCCGGCGTGATCAAATTGTTTTCGTCGGATGGACCCCAGTCTACGTACTCACGGCCGTAGTACAGGTGAACCTTGTCCCATGCCGCGATCACGTAACCGCGCTCGAACAACGACGTCAGCCCCTTGAAACTCTTTTCTCTGCGCGACGGTTTGGCGTTGCGCACGCGATCACCGCGCTGCAGGCTCCAGATCAAGCGGTAGCGCATGTCGAGGGTCACCCGATCGGCATAGTGAATCTGAAATTCGGGGTTCGATTGCAAGAACGGGTCGATCCGATCGTCGAAGGCCGGGCGCTCGACGGAACCAACGAGGTCGACGTCTCCGGTCAGGAGCAGGGGGGCATCCGGCAAGTAGATCGTGGGAGGGTCATACCGCGTCTGGGGGTCGCGCGCGGCACCAAACGCCGTAAATTCCTTTTCGAGGCGCTTGAGCTGGTAGCGGTCGCGGGGTGAAAGGCGCCGATCCCACGCGCGCTTCGACAGTTTGGTTACGATGTCTACAAATTCGGACCGCGTGAACGGGCGGTCGTCGGGAAGCCGACACAACCCCAGTACCTCGAACCGTTCGATGGCACTGTACGCCCAGTTTTCCAGGGGAATAAACTCGCGCCCCACGCACGCGGCCTGCTCCGATTTCGCCGCGAGAACGATCGCCGCAATCGCCACCATCCGGATGGCGTACACACCACGCCGTATGCGATGGGAATTCAGCTTACACGGGACGCTGCTGCCCGCTCGAATGGAAGCGAGAATCTGCCGCGCGATAACTCGCGCGCGCTTCATCGGCCATACCCGTGCGATCATACGCAACTCCGAGAAAGTAAAACGCCCGTCCATCCTGCGGCGACAATTCGGTGACGCGCTTGAGCACCGCGATCGCCCGCGCCGGTTGGTCCATGCGGTTATAACACACACCAATGTAATACAGGATCGTTGGATTCTCGGCATCGTTTCGCAGAGCCGCCTGCAGCGCCTTGAGAGCTTTGCCATACATGCCGCGGCGATAGTGTACGAGTCCGGTGTAGAAGCGGGCCGATGCGTGCAATCCGTCCAGTTTGAGTACACGGCGCAACGCTTGCTCGGCACCCACGAGGTTTCCCTGCTCGTAGAGTGCAAGTCCCAGGTTGTAATGCGCTTCCACGCTGTCCGGCGCAAGTTCGATGGCTCGGCGGAACTCGCGAATTGCCCGATCATGACTTCCGCTCTCTCCGTACATCGCCCCCAGATTAAAATGGGCTTCCGCACTGTGCGGGTTGAAGTGCAGCGCTTTGCGAAACAGTTCGATCGCCTGGTCCCCATCTCCACGCAGGTCGAGCAGGCATCCGAGGTTCGTGTACGCTTTGGCGTGCGCGTTGTCGAGGGCGATGGCCTTGCGGTAGTTCCTATCTGCCGCCTCACGCTGTTCGTTGCGCGCCAGAGTAACCCCGTAACGGTAGTAGCACTCCGCGTTTCCTGGCTCGAGTTCGATTGCCCGCCGGTGCATACGTACCGACTCCGGCAGCTCCCCGAGACGATCGAGAATCCGGCCGAGAAAATAGAATGGCAGGGCGCGATCTTTTCGCGCTGCGGCAAGCCGTTGAAAACATCCGCGCGCAAGATCGAACTCACCGCGCTCGAACAAAAAACGGGCGGCCGCGGCCAGGATTTCGTCCCGCAGATCGGGATTTCGTACGAGCGTGCGGCACCGCGCCGCCGCCTCATCGCGCTGTCCCACTTCCCAGAGTGCACAAATCAGTTCCAGCTCGAGATCGGGATCGTCGGCGCTTTCGGACACCCTTTCCCGCAGTTCCTGAATCCTGCGCCGGGTACGCCGCAGGCCCTGCCGATCCGGCGGAAATGGCAACGCGAACCTCCAGAAAATAACGGAACCTGCTGTCATTACGTGACATACAGTGGATGTGAAGCTATGCCACCCGGAAAGATACTGTCAAGCGGTTTTTACAGTGACGCAACCTGTTGTCGTATAAAAAAATAGCCCGCCAGGGAGGGCGGACCAAGTCAATCTCTCGGGGGCTTCCGGGGCCAATGGCCCCGGAAGTCCCCGTTCAGTCGTTCTGGAGGCGGACGTCGAGGACCACGCGTACCGTTCCATCCGGTCCAAGCTGCGAGCGTTTGATGATGACCGGTACGTGCACCGAAGACGGCATGCGCACTGGCGGTTTCGACTCCCGCCGGGCCGCGGCGGTACCCGCGTTTGGCTCGGATTTCGGCTGTGGGGGGATCGTGACCGGGCCTGGCTCCGCGACCCGCGTGGGTGCGTGCGCCGGAGTGGAGACCGAATCGGCGTCGGGTGGCGAAGCGGGTGCGTCGGCGGCCCCAGTGGACGACACATGCCCGGCCCCCATCGGATCGGTGATAAAATCGTCAAGCGGTTCGTTGCGCGCCGCTTCGGATGCCCGCACGACCTCATCAAATTCCACGACGCGTCCGACATCATCTATTTCGCCCGGCACTGCCGAAACCATTTCTTCGCCATTTGCGGCCCCACCCGCCACCTCCCGGGCGCGGGTCGCGTCAACAAGCGGCGATCTTCCAGATTCCGACACGGCCTGCGCGTGCGACGCTTGCCCTTGCGACGTGCCGGAATGGTCTGCGGGCGACACATCGAGTTCGCGTAGCGCGCTGTCAATGGCGTCGTCCACGCTCTCATCTCCGGGTTGCAACGCCGCCGCTGCGGCAACGGGAATCGCCCCCGACTGCCCTGCGTCCGTAGTCGCGGGCTGAGCACCGGGCTGCCTCCCCTCCATACCCGGCACCGGATCCGCCGACGCCCTGCCGGACGCGCCCGGCCCGACGGGAGACGGTGTCCCCGCCAGGGCCGACGCCGGGGCAGGCACCGGTTCCCCCGGTGGCACAGCGCCGGCCGGGCCACCACTGCCAACCAGTTCGCCGCGGTCGAGTCGTTTCTTTAGCCGACTGTAGAGCAGGCCTGCGATACCACGAAACGTCTCGTAGACCCCCGTGCCGGCATTGGCCGTCGCTTCGTACGCGGGCACGTTCAGTATATTCAGATGCTCGTGAAGTTCGCCGACGGGTATCGCATCGGGCAGATCGCGCTTGTTGTACTGGATCACCCACGGCAAATGATCGAGGCTTAAACCGAGTTCATTGAGGTTTTCTTCGAGGTTGCCAAGGCTGTCGATATTCTCTTGCAGCATGGCCCGCGATGAGTCGGCCACGAAGACCACGGCATCCACCCCCCGCAGCACGAGTTTACGGGTGGCGTTGTAATACACCTGTCCGGGGACCGTGTAGAGCAAGACGCGCAGGGGGTAGCCACCCACCGCCCCGAGTTCCACCGGCACGAAATCGAAGAACAGCGTACGGTCCGTACGCGTTTTCATCGATACCATCTGCCCCCGGGCCGACTCCGGCAATTTGCTGTGGATAGTTTCGAGATTTGTTGTTTTCCCGCTCAGCCCAGGCCCGTAGTATACAATCTTCGCATTGATCTCTTCGCCCGTCTGATTAAGGACGACCATGATTCGTGTCCTTTCGTGCCCCCGTCGCCGGACTGTCGCACCGATCGTCACGCGAAACGCCTCGCTACGCCTATCCATCCCCGAACATCGTGCGCGCGCAACAACAGACAGTCAGGATGCCGGGGCAGCCGCAAGAAAGTGCTTTGATGCGAATGGCCAGGGTGAGAAACTCAAGCGCTTTACGCGCGGACTGTCCCGGCGCGGACGCCAGCGCAAGGAACATGCCAATTTGTCGTCGCGAAAAACCGGCTAACCAGTTGTCCAATTTCGTGTTACACGCCCCAACATGCAGCAAGAAATGGCCGCGTCGGGCCCGTCGTGCACTCCACGTCGGATTTCGTGCAAACGGCACCCGCACCGGCGCATTCGGCCAGAACGTGACCGTAGTTTTTCCTTTGGGCCGGCGCGCGTGAAACCTGCTCCGAACCGGAACGTGGGCCTGTGGCTACTCGGTGCGTCGAGCCTGTCCGCCGTGGCCGGCGACCGTCTCAAGCAGTTCGCACTAATCAGTATGGTCGGTCTCATTGCACCGGGATCGAGTATTGAGCTGCTCAAACTCAACGTATTCATGCAGGTGCCGATGCTGCTGTTCACACCACTGGTCGGCGTACTGCTCGACCACATCAACAAGGCGTGGATGATGTTTCTGGCGTGTCTCCTTCGCGCCGCGTTCATTGCCGCCATTCCGCTGGTATTCCTTCACTCGGGAGAATCGCTGTACGCGCTCTACGGCGCCGCATTCGTCCTCGCGGGGATCGACTTGACGTTTGCCCCCGCGCGCTCGGCGATCCTTCCCGAACTGGTTCCGCGCGCACAATTGCTCTCTACAAACGCAGCATTCTGGTCGATCGGCATCGCCAGCACGCTCATCGGCATACTTGGCGGAGGCTGGCTTTTCGACGCGAGGGGTTGGAGCACCGCGTTCCACGGCGGCTCGCTGTTGTACATGGTCGCTGCCGTCGGGATGGCCGCGCTGGCTATTTCGCAACGGGGACCGACCGGCGACCGCGAGCCGGCATCGCCGTCGGCAGCGACGGGCCCGGATCCCAACCGACCGCGCGCAGCGGTCCTTGCCGTCCGCGACGCCGTTCGGCTGATCCGCCGGGACCGCGCGATTGCCGTGGGACTCTGTGCCCAGGCCGGGATGTTTGCCGTAGGGGGGGTCGTTGCCGTCATCGCCGTGGCACGTGTGCAGGAATCCGTTGTGAACGGGCAGGCATTTTTTCTGGCGATTGTCGCCGCCGCCCTCGTGGTGGGACTGGTCGTTGGGTCGGGACTGCCAGCGATTTTTCACTCCCAGGCGCGTGCAGGCCGCGTGGTACCTGTTGCCACGCTCATCGCGGGCGTTGCCCTGGCCGGGCTCGGGCGCACCGTGGGCATCATCCCGGTGAGCATCTGGGCGGCCGTCCTTGGTCTGTCCCTCTCGCCGGCATATATCGTCACCGAAACATTGCTCCAAAAACACAGTCCGCGCGAGTTTCTCGGGCGTGTGTTCGCGGCGCGTGAAGCCCTGGCAAAATCGGCGTATCTCGTGTTCGCTGGAGCCTCGGTAGCGCTCAATGCCCTCGTCGCCAAGGGGCCGATCCTGGTGGGAACGGGCCTGTTTCTTGCATTGCTGGGGGTGGTTCTTGAGCGGACCAACTGGCTCGACACCCCGGACGCACAGGCAGGTGCAAAGCAACAATGAGCGTCATGAAAAAAATGATGAAGGAAATGTTTGCCCGGCTGATCAACATTGAGGTCGGCGAAGAGGTGATGGAAAAGCTCGTCCCGGTCATCGAAGGTGTCATGGAAAAGGTCAACGGTCAGGTTGATCTGGACACCGTACAGGGCCAGAACACGTTTCGCGCACTGATTTGCAGCATGGTTGCGCACGGATGGGGGCTGGGGATGCACCCGGACAACAATCCCACGATCAACGTGGACGGGAAAAAACTTGAAGTAAAAGCATGCAAAGACATCCTCGTCCCGATGGCCACGCTCAAGGCCATTCGCTACGTAAAGAAAGATCAGTACGGCCGGGTAAAGAAGGCCCTGTTCGAGCCCGATCAGAACGCGCGCATCTGGAGTTCGATCGACGATATGCTCGGCCGGCTCGCACGCGACAAGTGGCAGGATTGATTCTTCAGGGTTTCTCTGGCGCTCCGTCGCCCGACTCCGATGTATCGCTGGCCGTCGGCGGCGGTGCGTTCTTTTTTTCCATCTCCAGCACGCGCCCTCCCTCACGGTACTTCACCGAGTCCATGATGCGACGAATGAGGAACACTCCGCGTCCCCCCGAAAGTAAAACGTTGTCGCCATCGCGTGGGTCGGCCACGGATTCCGCGTCGAAGCCGTCTCCCTGATCCCGAACACGCATCCGGAAACGCGAATGGCTCACGTATACCTGTACGTTCACTTTTTTTGCCGCATCCAAACCGTTGCCGTGGACCATTGCGTTGGTAATCGCCTCATCGCACGCCAGGGGAATATTGACGCGGGCATCCTGTGCGGGAAATCCGAATTCCTTGAGGACCATCGAGACCAGGTGATTGATGCCGAGAACATACGCCAGTTCGCTGGGGATCAGGAAATCGAGGCGGGCCTGCGCACGGCGCATCAGATCGGGATGACGTTTGAACTGCGGCAGATTGGGCGCGACCGCCGTGAGTTCCCGGGCCACATCGAGCTCATCAAATGGCGGCAACAAAATGCTATGCACTCCGACCGACTGCAATCGAAGCGACGCTCTCTGGTCGCACAGACCCACCACCCCGAGCAATACCAGCTGGGGATAATCGAGACGCAATTCGCGCAGCGCCGGTATGTCAATGCGATCGGCTGTTTCCTCGCAGAGAACAACGAACGCCAGGGTAATTCGATGAAGTTCGGCCAGAGAAGTCGAGAGGGCGGTAATTGTCGGATACCGTGCGGCGATCGGTGGCATGCCGGCGCACTTCTTCGCAACCTCGTCAAAAAACCCGGGATCAGAGGTTACCGCAAACACCGGCGCATCATTGCGCACGTGTTTGCCTGCAACGCCGGCACCGGCCCGGGCATCAGAATACTTCCTGTCCATCCGCAAGAATCTCGTTCAGCGCGTCCTTAAAGTGGTTTGTGGAACCGGCGACGTCCTCCCCGACCTTGTCCTTGTAGAGATTCCACGACTTCTTGATTTCCTCGCCAAGAGTCGTCATCAGGGTACCGTCCTGAATTGCCTGGTCCCGTTTTTCGCGATTGTAGCACAGGATGTCGGAAACGAGAACACGAGCGAGCCGCCGCGCGCGGTCTTCCTTGGAGCCCCCACGATGGGAACGCTTCGACTTCGATTTCTCGACCGGCGCCCCGCCCGGAGTTGATGGGGCGGGCGCGCCCGGCACGGGCATCGGCGCGACTTGTGCGACAGGAGCAGGGGCATGCGGAGCCGGCGGCGGTGTTACGCCGGGCGCCGGGGCGGACGCCCCGGCCGGCACGGTTTCGTGGCGAGGCGCAAGCGTGAATACCGATTTGCACTTCGGACACCGCACCCGGATTGGCTCGGATGGAACCCTGTCTTCGGGAAGAAAGTACCTGGCAGCACAGCCCTGACACTGGATGATCATGGTTCTATTTCCTTGCTACGCGCGTGGTACAGCCGCTGAGGCCACCCCACCACCGCGGCCTGGTCTGCCTGTATCCAGGCGCAATCGGTGCAGATCCCACACCGGCCTTCCCATTCCGCAATGGATTGGCAATCGAATGGTTTTCGGTAGCACCACGAAGCAACTATCACGCCAAGAGACAGATTACAGCCCGCATCAAACCACCGTGACGTCCTGCTCGTTTCCCAGGAGTGCGTGCAGGTATTCCCGGCACAACGAGCCATCGACACCCCGCAGTGCGGAATCTTCGGCGAGCAACCCCTGTACGGCATTCCGCGCACGCTCCACAAGACGAACGTCCCGCAGAGGATTGGCGAGCTTAAATCCCGGAACGCCGTGCTGGCGCACGCCAAGGAACTCGCCCGGACCGCGCAGCCGCAGGTCTTCTTCCGCAATCCGGAATCCGTCGGATTCTTCCACCAGCACGCGCAGCCTGTCGAGTGTATCCGGCGCCGCGTGCTCGCCGCTGAGCAGAAAGCAATACCCGGGCTTGCCCCCGCGGCCCACGCGACCACGCAGCTGATGGAGCTGGGAGAGCCCGAAACGCCCCGCGTGATGAACCACCATGATCGTCGCGGCGGGCACATGCACACCGACCTCCACGACGGTGGTCGCGACGAGTACCCGCAGGTCTCCCGCGGCAAAGGCGCGCATTACGCGATCTTTGTCCGCGGCGTGGAGTCGACCATGGAGCAGACCCACCGGCACACCCTTCAGCGGACCACGGAGCAGGTCGGAATAGGCAGACTCCGCCGATTCCAGATTCTGGCCCTCGGTGTCTTCGATGACCGGGTACAAAAGGTAGGCCTGTTCGCCATGGGCCTGCCGTTCCCGAATGTAGGCATACATCGCTTCCCGTCGCTCCGGCGGAACAATGCGTGTCGTGACGGGCATGCGTGTCGACGGCATCTCATCGATTACGCTAAGATCGAGGTCGGCATACGCGGTCAGCGCAAGCGTGCGCGGTATGGGTGTGGCCGTCATGACGAGCACGTGCGGCGGGGTGGCCCCGCGCGTCAAGGCCGCGCGCTGGCGCACGCCGAACCGGTGCTGCTCGTCGATGACCACCAGCCCGAGCGACGCAAAAGAAACCGCGTCCTGGATCAGCGCATGTGTGCCGATCACGGCCCGAATTTCACCACGGGCGAGCCGTTCGTGGACGGATTTTTTTTCGGCCGCTTTCATCGACCCGGTCAGCAGCGTGACGTTGATGCCCAATTTGGCAAAATGGGGTCCCAGCGTAGCCGCGTGCTGCGCCGCCAGAATTTCTGTTGGCGCCATCAATACCACTTGATGCCCCGCTTCGACGGCGGCGAGCATCGCGATACCCGCGACGACGGTCTTGCCAGAGCCCACATCACCCTGCAGCAGCCGGTTCATCCCGCGTTGCCCTCGCAGGTCGGCGTGAATCTGTTCGACCACCCGCCGCTGCGCCGTCGTCAGATCAAATCCCAGTGCGTCGAGGAACCGTCTCTCGAGCTTGCGCTCCACCCGGATCCGCGGGGACGACCCGGTCGCAGCCCTCCGCACACGCTGGCGAGACAGCGCCAGCTGCATATAGAACAACTCTTCGAGTTTGACCCGTTCCATGGCGCGTTCATGAAGCGATTCCGACTCGGGAAAGTGGATTGCGCGAAGTGCCTCGGCGCGCGACGGACACTCTGCATCCCGCAGCGCCAGCGGAAGATTTTCGTGGATCACTCCGGCATACGCCTCCAGTGCACGCTCTATAACGCGACGGAGATAGTTTTGCGTGACGCCGCTGGTAAGCGGGTACACCGGCGTGATGCGCCCGCCGATCTCGACGCTCGCATCCAACGAGTCATCGACCACCTCGAACTCGGGATTGACCACCTGACGCTGTTTCCGATAGTAGGACAAACGCCCGCTGACGATCAGGCGCGTACCCGTCTTGAGCCTCTTGAAAACGTACGGTTGGTTGAACCAGACGAGCTGCACCACGGCAGTGTCGTCGGCGACTGCCACAACCACGCGGGTGCGCCGCCCGCGCGGCCGTCCCCGCGTCGCGCTCTGGACCCGCCCGCAAAAAGTCGCGTCGACGCCGGGCTGCAGAGACGATATCGCCACCATCGTACGCCGGTCGTAATAGGTACGGGGAAAATGCGTGAGCAGATCGTTGACGTTCTCGATCCCGAGATTCGCGAGCACGCTCGCGCGCCCGGGCCCCACGCCGCGCACATAGCGGCACGGATCGGCAATCGAACGCGGCGGGCCGGAGCCGACCTTTCCGGCCTGCCGGCGTGAAGGAAAGGATGTTGAGTTCATTCGCATACTGCCTGGAGTGTACCGCGCGCGACGTGAGTGGGTCACGTCCATCCATCAGAATCCGGCAAGCGTGGATCCAAAACGCAGCACTCACGATCGCACCGGTTTATCGGCACAACTTCGACCAGAGTCAGAATTGGACGATAAAGCACGCTGACGCCACACACGTTACCACACGCAACAACAATCGAACGTCGATTTCGCGATCGACGCGTTGACACCCCGCGGAAACGAAACTACACTGATCATGGCAAGGGTTCTCGGCAAATCGTCACGCGGGTAGTTTCTGGGACGTTTTTCCTCTTCCTGTATTCGGTTCCAAGAAGTTTCGGCGACGTTTGGACGGGAGCCCTTTGCTCGATCTTCTCCATGCGTCCCACCCTGTCGTCGTACGAGATGCAATACCGATATCCGTCCGCCGACACGATTCGTTGTTCCCGCTAGGCATCGTCGAGGTCCATGCGCCCGGTCGTCTCGAGTGCGTGCGCTGCCAGATCGTCCGGATGTCGGGATAGGTACGTACGAAGCAGGGCGTCGGCCTCCGCGCCGCATTCGTCTCTGCGCAAGGCGATGACTACGCCGAAAACGGCTCCCGCATAGTCGGGGTAGAGCGCGAGCGCTTCCTGATAGGCGGTCTTCGCCGCCGCTGACCGGCCACGCGCCAGGAGAACGTCGCCCAGAATCTTGTACAGGTCGGGGTAGTTCTGGTGCAATTCGATAGCCGCCCGTATGCCACGTTCGGCCCCGTCCAGATCCCCGCCGCGGAAGCGGGCGAGTGCAAGCAATTTTCCGGCCTCGATATAATCCGGAGCAATACGAGTGACGGCCTCCACATGGCGTGCCGCATCCTCATAGCGCCCTTCGGCGATTCGCGCCGAAGCCAGAACGCAGCAAAGGTCAACGCGTTCGGGATGGGACGCAACGATGCCCTCGAGCCGTTCCCCCGCATCCGCGGCGCGTCCACGGCCAAGATCGTGCAGGGCCGCGGCAATTGCGGCACCGGTCAGATCGGGCTGAATGTGGAGCGCGCGGCGCAGCGATGTCGACGCTCCCTCGACGTCACCGGTCGCGTATCGCACCAGACCGGCAAGGTAATGCGCCCGCGCATACTCCGGCGCGATTGCAATCGCGCGTTCTAAGGCCTCCAGAGCACGATCGTACTCGCCGAGGGCCATCAACACGGTGCCGTATTGGGCGTGCACATCGGCAAACGTATCGTTTTCTTTCAACGCTTTTTCGATCCACGTGCGGCTTTCCGCGTACCTGCCGCTTCGATAATGTGCCGCCCCGAGGTAATAACACGCATCCACATATCCCGGATTGATGTCCACGGCACGCTGGAGGGATTCGATCGCCTCTCCGGTACGCCCCGCCTCGAGATAGGCGAGGCCCAGCTTGCAGTGCAAGTCCGCGTACGAAGGCTTTATCTGAACTGCCTGCGTGAAGCACTCGGCCGCCGAGGTATACTCGCCGCGGTTATATGCGTCGATTCCGCGCCGATTCCAGGTATCGAAACCCGTGTGCCGATCGACCAGTTCGCGAAGTGCGCTCAGAGCGGGGTCGTCAAACTCGCGCGCATTGAGTTTGTCGATCAGAATGCGACTGAGCGGATTGGATGACCGCCGCGCGGCTTCCAGAGCGCTGGCAAACGAATCGGCCGCGCGCTCGAAGTACCCGGCATCGTGTTGCGCAATCCCCAGATAACAGCGCGCCTCCGCATATTCCGGGTTCAGCGCGAGTGCGTGTTCCAACGATTCGATCGCACCGGGGTAGTCGCCGGTATGATGACGTACCACGCCCAGAAAATAATAGAGATCGGGGTAATGAGGATTTTCGGAAAGGGCGAGTTCAAAATTCTTGCGGGCGCGGTCGAGGTCTCCCCGGTAAAACAGCGCGATTCCGATCTTCGCATGCGCCTCCGCCGCATAAAACGCACCAAGGCGCGTGATCGGATTCGATCCCTCCGCTGGACGCGAGAGCAAGCCCGCCAGCACGTCGGCCGCTTCATCGTAGCGGCCGGCGTTGAACAACGCGATACCCTTTTCGTAGTCCGCGTCCGCCGAGCCCTTGAACAGCCGCGTCCAGAACGGCACGAGACCTCCCGCTAGTCGATCTGCTTGCGAACAAATGTCGGCACGCGGAACCGATCCGTATTAAACGACCGGATAGATCCATTATTCATGGGAAGTTCCTCATCGGACCCGCGGGTCACGTCTTCTTCGCCCGTCTCGGACAGCTCGATTACATCGTGGTCTCCATCGAGCAATTCGGCGAACACGATTTCTGTTCGCTCTTCGCCAGGCGCCAGCAGCGCACCGGCTTGCTCCCGTTCCGCCGGGACAGGACTATCCGGCAACTCGACCGGGGGGACCGGTGCAGCCGACTGAAACGCGGCACGCACGTCATGATCTCTATATGTTCCTTGCGTCGCGCCGACTGAGCCCATGCCGTGGTCCATACCATCCACGGTGGACGCCGCCGCCGGTGTGGCCCCGCCTGTTGCGTATGCCGGGCCTCCTTCGGTCACCGGCGTTGCCAAATTCGTCGTGGCCTGCGCATCGCCGGTGTGCACAACCGTCGCTGCCCGTGGGTTCGGCGCGGGTACATCCGGCGGGAGAGAATCTTCGTGCGCGTCGAGGGCACCGGGGGCATCGCCAGCGGCCACTTCCCCGTCGCCCGTGGAAGCCATTGCGCGGACGCCAGATAGGGTTATCCCGGAAACGGCTGGCCCAGCCGGCGTAGAGGCCTCCAGCGACGCCGACAATCGCGTTGCTGGCGCCCCCGTGGTCACACCCGGCGCGCTCGAGCCCATGATGGGTTCGAGTCGATTCCCGGCGTGGTGAAACCCGGTGGCGATCACGGTAACGCGGATATCCCCGTCGGACATCGACTCGTCGATCACCGTCCCAAGAAACACGTGCGCACCCGGTCCGGCTTCGGTATTCACGATGCTCGCCGCGCGGCTGATTTGTTTGATACCGAGCGACGGAGAGCCGGTTACATTCACCAGAATTCCGCTCGCGCCGTTAATCGAAACGTCTCCGAGCAACGGGCTGCGGATGGCCGCGGTTGCGGCCTCTTCGGCCGCCGCCCCCCCCGATGCCACACCTGTGCCCATAAGCGCCGCGCCTCCATCCTTCATAACGCTGCGTACATCCGCAAAATCGAGATTGACGACACCGGTACGCGTGATCAGCTCGGATATCCCGCGCGTGGCGCTGCACAGCACTTCATCCGCCTGGGCAAACGCATCGAGCATCGTCGTATCGTCCTCGGCCGCGTCGAGCAGACGATCGTTGGGAATAATGATCAGGGTATCGACGGCGTCTTTGAGGGCTTCGATCCCCTCTTCGGCCTGGCGCATACGGGGGTTGCCTTCGAAGAAAAACGGACGGGTCACGATTCCGACCGTCAGCGCACCCGCGTCGCATGCGAGCGTCGCAACCACCGGCGTAGCCCCCGTACCGGTCCCCCCCCCCATACCGGCCGTCAGGAACACCATATCGGCGCCGGTGATGGAATCGCGGATTTCGTCGAGCGACTCTTCTGCCGCCTGGCGGCCCATCTCGGGATCCCCACCGGAACCCAAACCCCGGGTGAGATTCTCGCCGATTTGAATTCGTTCATTGGCCTGGGATTCGCGCAACACCTGGAGGTCGGTATTAACCGCCGTAAATTCGACGCCCTTGAAGCCGGCGGCGACCATGCGGTTGACCGCGTTTCCGCCGGCTCCGCCCACGCCGACTACCCGCAGTACCGTAAGTTTCTTTTCATCTTCCATCTGGAAACGCATCGCAGATCTCCTTTGCGAAGTTTCTTAGATGAAACTGGCGATGGCCCGCTTCAACTGGTTTAGTGAATGCAACCAACGACGCGCCAAAATAGCCGGTCGTGGAAACTCATCCGGCTCCACTCGATGGTCGTGCAACAGGCCCACCCCGGTGGCGAACCTTGGATGTCCGACAATCTCGGCAAGCCCGTCCACCTCGACAGGATGGCCAATGCGCGCCGGTAAATCAAACACCTGCTCGGCGACATCACAAATGCCACGAAGCATCGAGCTGCCGCCGGTGAGAACTACGCCCCCACCGATTCTCTGCTTCAATCCGCTGCCGGTAAGCTGCCGGTCGATCAACGCAAACAACTCCGTCACGCGTGGTTCTATAATCCCCGCAAGCAGATGCCGCGCTACCCGGCGCCTGCCAGCATTGCCCGTGGTCACCACTTCAATTAATTCGTCCGCGTCACCAGCGGGGTATACCGCTCCCCCGAAACGTATCTTGATTTCTTCGGCTTGAGCGTGCGACGTACGCAGTCCGTACGCCACATCACCGGTCACATCATTCCCGCCGATTCCGATGACGCCGCTGGCGACAACCCCTCCATCGACGTACACCATCACATCGGTGGTCCCACCTCCAATGTCGAGGAGCATACAACCCATCTCGCGTTCGTCATCGGTAAGCACGGAACGCGCGGAAGCAAGGGGCTCAAGCACCAGTTCCCCCATCGGAACCCGCGCCAGTTCGAACGCCTTCGCGACATTGTCGAGCGCGGGTCGCGACGCCGTAACCACGTGTACGCGCGCCTCCAGCCGGGCCCCGTACATGCCGGCAGGTTGCCGAATACCCCTTTGCTTGTCAACGATATACTCCTGTGGAAGGGTATGGATGATTTCTCGATCATATGGCAAGGAAAACTTTCTGGATGCGGCCAACGCACGAATTACATCGTCACCCGTAATTTCTTCGTCGATGTCCGCGATGGCCACCACACCGCGGCTGTTCATGCTGCGGATGTGTTCGCCAGCCGCTCCAACACGACACTCGGCCACCGACACGCCCGCCATCCGCTCGGACTCCCGTACGGCGCTACGTATCGCACCCGCAGCCCGTGGGATATCGACGACGACGCCCTGCTTCATTCCGGCCGACGGCGCCGTTCCCACCCCGATCACCCGGGGGCGCCCTTCGATCATTTCCGCGATCATCGCCGACACTTTGGTCGTGCCCAGATCGACGCTCGCACACGTTTTCACACGATTTTTCATGTTGTACCTGCTTCCCTCAGACCCCGCCGCGAAGCACAATCTGATCGTCGAATCTAAGGTCGATGAAATGGGTCTTGCCCGTGACCGCAATGTTCTTACTCATCGAAAAATACTTTCGTATTTGTTCACCGTAGTCCCGCTCGCCAAGAATAATCACCACGTTGCGCGCCAACGATCGAATCTGGATACCGGCTCGATCCACCTGCAACTCGGCGATGTCATCTACGAAACGTCCGCCGTACCGCTTGCACGCTCCAAGCGCGCGCAACGCGCGCAACAGACCCGGCGAATCGCTTACTTCTCCCGGGCGAACCTCACCGCTCGCCACGCCCCGAATTACAGGGAGTTTGAGCAATGGCGTATACGCGTCATCCGGCATCACCATTCCGCTGGCATCCACCTCCAGAAGCCGGCCGGCCCATACAAGCGCGACGGGCGTCCGCTCTTCAATCGCTACCACAATTCGGTCGGGGAACACGCGCCGCAGCGACGCGTGGGCAACGCGAGGAAACGATTCGATGCGGGCTTCATATGTATCCAGCGGTGCCAGGAGTATGTTCTGGCCCGGTAAATCCGACAGCACTCGATTCACCGCCGACTCATTGATTCGCGCGAGTCCAGAAAACTCTACACGGTGAATTGCGAATCGCGTGGATGTCGTCGCGTAGTCGTACATGTAGAGCGACGATACAACCAGCACACCCAGACCGAGGACGACAAGGATCCGACGAGCCGCCCTGCGCATCGCCTTGCGGCGCTCCAGCTTCGTGCTAACGATTCCCAATGACGATCACCTCCGTTCGCAGCATGACGCCGTATCGGCGTCGTACCTCGTTGCGCGCCAGACGAATCAGACCTTCCACATCGTTCGCCGTTGCGCTGCCGTCCACATTGACAATGAAGTTGGCGTGTTTTTTTGAAATCATCGCTCCCCCTCGACATCGTCCCTTCAGGCCACACCCCTCGATCAGCGCAGCGGCGAATTTCCCGGGTGGGTTGACGAATGTGCTCCCGAAGCTGCGTTCAGACAGCGGCTGGGTTTCTTTACGGGCAAGCGATTTGTTGTACACGTCGCGTCGTATCGGACCGGGCGCACAGCGGAATGTCGCGGCGACCACCACCGCGCCCTTCGGCAGTCCGCTACGCCGGTACGCAAAGTCCACGTCCCCGGCACGAATCGTTTCGAGCGTACCGTCCGCTCGCACCAGGCGCACGCGCTGTAACACATCCCTGACTTCGCCCCCGAACGCGCCGGCGTTCATCCGCACAGCTCCTCCCACGGTCCCCGGAATACCGATGCCGAATTCGAGCCCGGTGCGCCCGGCCCTCGTCATGGTTCGTGCGAGCCGCGCAAATGACGCCCCGCCTTCTGCTCGCACACTACGCTGATTCACGCGCACGCGACTCAGGTGCACACTCATCTTGAGCACCACACCATCGAATCCTCCATCACGAACGATCAGATTTGACCCCTTCCCGACCACCACGTATTCGATCCCTCGTTTCATGGCATAGCGAACGATGCGGGCAACCTGCGCGATCGACCGGGGGGTGACCAGCACGCGTGCCCGTCCCCCCACACCAATTGTGGTGTGGCGTGACATTGGTTCGTCGACGCGCACCGCACCGCGCAGCGCGCGCCCCAGATCCTGCCCCACGCAATGCCAGTTCGGTGCGGACGCGCTCATGTTCGTTTCCCCCTCTGCCCGAGGCGATCAAGAACAAGAGCGGGCACCTGGGAAATACTCCCCGCACCCATGATGATGACAATCGCGTTTTCCATAAGATGATCCTCGAGGGCGTCGACCATCCCTTCAAACGATTTCACATATGTTACCGGTACTTCGCCGCTGCGGCGGATGCTCTCAACGATTAATTGTGCGTCCACCCCGGCAATAGGGTCCTCACCCGCGGGGTAGATATCGGTAATCACGACGTGTGCCGCGCCGTCGAAACACGAACCGAATTGTTCGAACAGAGACTGTGTGCGCGAAAAGCGATGCGGCTGAAACAGAACAATTACCGGGCGGCTAAAATTACCCCGTGCCGCACGAATCGTGGCGGCGATTTCCGTGGGATGGTGCCCGTAGTCGTCCACCACCGTGACCCCCGCAACTTCGCCGCGCACTTCGAAGCGCCGGCCAACCCCCGCGAACCCCTCGAGCCCGAGGCGTATGGAATCGAACGGAATTTCCATCTCGAGACCCACGGCGATAGCGGCGAGCGCATTGCGCACGTAATGATCGCCGGGAATCTTGAGCGCCACGGTGCCGAGCATCGATCGACCCCGGACTACGTGAAATTTTGTTCCTGACGGGTCCCGTGACACAACCTCTGCTGTTACATCCGCCTGTCCGTCGAGTGAATACGTAATTCGCCGACGGGCGATACGGGGGCCGATGTCCATTGTGTTCGCGTCGTCCGCACACAAAACCACCGCGCCGTAAAACGGTACTCGATTCGCATAGTCGACAAATCCCTGCTTGATTCCCTCCAGGTTTCCATAGTGATCGAGGTGTTCGCGGTCGATGTTCGTAATCACCGCTATCGTAGACGGCAGACCAATAAACGATCCATCGCTCTCGTCCGCCTCGGCGACGAGGTATCTACCGCCGCCGAGGCGCGCATTGGTGCGCAGCGACCGGATCTTTCCGCCTACGATTACCGTCGGATCAAGCCCGCCGCCGTCAAGGACGGCCGCGACCAGCGATGTGGTTGACGTTTTCCCGTGCGAACCGCCGACGGTTACGGCAAATTTTAACCTCATCAGTTCAGCCAGCATTTCGGCACGTGGGATCACCGGAATTCCCGCTGCGATTGCGGCCGCGACCTCGGGGTTGGTGTCGTCGACGGCACTGGAATACACCACCACATCGGCATCGCTGCAGTTTGCTCCGTCGTGACCAACGGCCACACGAACGCCGAGCGACACGAGACGCCGCGTGGTGTCGGATGCACGCAGGTCGGAACCCGATACGGAAAACCCGAGATTGACAAGAACCTCGGCAATACCGCTCATTCCGATACCGCCAATTCCCACAAAATGGATTTTCTTGGTTCGCCCCAGAAACACCATCACATTACCGTTTCAACCCTTCTCCCCGCTCGTTCCCCGGAGCGGGTCTTTTTTTTTACCGCGGCGACGATGCCCGCTGCGGCACGCGCTGCCGCGTCCTCCCGTACCCATGCTCCCATCGCCGCTGTCATTCTATGGCAGAGCGGGCGATCATCGAGCAACGCGGAAACCTGTCGGGCAAAAATCCGTGCATCGAAATCGGCATCATCTACCACCAGGCACCCACCGCGTGCGGCCAGCGGAGCAACATTCCGGCGTTGGTGATCGTCGGCCGCGTGCGGGTACGGCACAAACACAGTTGGAATCCGACGTGCGGCAAGCTCAAACACCGAAGACGCACCAGCCCGCGCGACCGCCACATCGGCAACCGCGTAGGCCAGCGCCATGTCGTCAAGGTATGCGAAAACGTGGACCGCGGCGTGACCGGGCGTGGGATGCCCCGTGGTGTGTTTACCGCGCGCAATGCATTCCATCGCACGACGGCGGGTTTCCTCGGCACGTGCCCGACCGGCCAGAATGAGAAGTTGAACGCCCTTGTTACCAAGCGCATCGGACGCGTCTACCGCGGCGTCGCACAACGAACGCGCGCCCCGGCTGCCCCCCACTACGAGGACAACGCGCTTGTGCGGATCGAGTCCGAGATGGCGCAGTGCACGATCGCGGTCGATCGTGCGGAATTCACGCAACGGATTTCCGATCACCTCCACCGGAACCCGGCGTGGCATCCAGTTCTTCGACGATTCGTATGCGAGCAGCACCAGGTCGGCGAACCGCGCAAGGCGCCGATTGACGAGTCCCGGTACCGAGTTTTGCTCCTGCAGTATGCGCGGCGTTCTCGTAACAATGGCCGCGATCACCATCGCGGCGCTGGCGTATCCGCCCGTTCCCACCACGGCATCCGGACGAACGCGTCGCAGAATGCGCAATCCGCCCACGATCGCTCGCACGAGCAGCAGCGGTACGCGCATCCTTCCCGGCAACGACGCGCCGCGCAGACCGGTTCCGGGGAGAAATTCCAATGACTCTCCCGTGGGCTCGAGAATACTTCGATCGATGTCTTGATCGGCCGCTACGAAAACAATGTTATCTGCGGCACCGCGTTGCCGTAATGCGAATGCCATCGCCAGGGCCGGATAGATGTGACCACCCGTGCCCCCACCCGCGAAAAGAATCCGTAGTGGTGTGCTCATGCTCTCGCCCCCGTCGCCGGGGATGACCACCGATGGCCCCGCCGCGACACGGAAAGCAGCACACCGACAGCGAATGCATTCATCACCAGAGCCGACCCACCGTAGCTGAGGAACGGGAGCGGAAGCCCGGTAACGGGGAACAGACCGGTGGCCACGTACATATTGAGAATCGCATACACAAAAATTGTCGCGGAAACCCCGACAGCCAGCATCTCGCCGAAGCGGTCGTCGCAGTTCGACGAAAGTTTCAGCGCACGCAAGGCAAGCAGGAGAAACATCCCACTGACCAGCAGGGTTCCAATCAAACCGATTTCTTCGCCGAGGATCGAAAAAATGAAATCGGTATACGAATCGGGCAACCAGTTCAGCTTCTGCTCGCTCCCGCCAATTCCAACGCCGAAAATACCACCGGATCCGAGGCCGATGAGCGACTGGTGAACCTGCCAGCTGATCTCTCCCGCATTGCCGTGGCCGAGCGCCCAGGCAGCAGTTCGTTTCATGACATATCCGCCGTGCAGAAGACGCAACCCCGCGCCTCCGGCGAAAACTCCCGCCAGCGCAAGGAGATGGGCAATGCGAGCCCCACCGGCGAACAGGATGATCATCGAGATCAACGCGGTAGCAGCCGCCGTCCCGTAGCTGGGCAACCGGGCGATCAACACCGTTACGCCGAGAACGGCCATCGCAGCCGGCAGGAATCCCGTGCGGAACCGCGAGAAATCTTTGCCTTTGCGCGTAATCCAGTAGGCGAGAAAGAACATAAGTGTCACTCGGGAAACATCCGACGGCTGAATGGTGCCGCCCAGGAGCGGAAGCGCATACCACCGAGGCGTATTGCGCACGTGCTGCCCGAACACATACAGACCGGCGACGAGAGCGATGCCAACCAGAAGAAGCGCGGGAGAAATCCGTCGATACACGCGATAGTCGATCTTCATTGCGAGTACCAACACGATCAATGCAATCGCGACGCGAACGAGATGACGGCGGGTCAGGGCAAACTGGTCGTCAAATTTCCCGCCGGCAAAGAATGAACTTGACGACGCCACCATGCTCAGCCCGATTCCCAGGAGAATGAGCACAATCACCAGGCACCGCTTATCGTAACAAAGTTGCAGTCGTCTTCTCGATATGGCTGGCTGCGTCATTGCGATTCCTCCAGCTCCTCCACGCATTGACGGAACACCTCTCCGCGCTGTTCGTAATTGTCAAACATGTCAAAACTTGCACAAGCAGGCGCGAGCAACACGGTATCCCCGGGTTGCGCTGCACTGCGTGCGACGGCTACGGCTTCACCCATCGATGTTGCAGGCGTACACTCCCATCCACTCCCCAATGCCGCTGCGATCACAGCGGACGCTTCGCCGATCAACACGGCGAGCCGCACCCGATCCCCCACCCGCCGGAGAAGCGTAAAATCCCCGTCCTTGTCACGCCCTCCAAGAATAACCACCACACAACCCCGTGCGCTTTCGATGCTGCGAATCGCGGCATCCACGTTTGTCGCCTTGGAATCGTTGACCCACCAGACCCCCGCGAGAACCCGAACGAGTTCCATTCGATGGGGAAGAGGCCTGTACTTACGCAGCGCGGATGCTACGGTGTCGGTGGGTACGTCAAATGCGATGACCGCGGCAATTGCAGCCATCGCGTTCTCGGCGTTGTGCAGTCCAAGCGGTGTAAATTCGTTGCGTTCGAGAATACGTATCGTGTTGCCGTCGCGTACCTGCACGAACACATCGTCGACGAGGGACACGCCGCCGTCCGGAGATGGGTCGAAACCAAATGACGAATTCGTTCCAGGGTTTTGTGCCGCCAGGGCAACGCCCACGGGATCCCCGCGGTTGTAAACGAAATGGGTGTTTTCGTCCCGGTTCCGCAGGATGCGCTGCTTACTCTCGACATATGCATCAAAACGATTCTGGTAGCGGTCGAGATGGTCGGGGGTCACGTTGAGGAGAACCGCGACTCTCGCGCGAAGGGCATCGATGGTGTCGAGCTGGAAGCTGCTCAGCTCGAGCACAACAATATCGTACGCCCCGTCGACTACCGACGAAAATGGCGTACCCACGTTGCCGGCAACAGCAACGGTGTACCCGCTCGACGTCAGAATATCGCCGATAATCCCAACCGTCGTGGATTTTCCATTCGTACCGGTAACGCACACCAGTGTCGACCGGCAAAAATTCCACGCAAGTTCCACTTCACCGATGATGCGGGCGCCACGTTCGCGCGCGGCCCGGACAATCGGTGCATCCACCGGCACGCCCGGGCTGAGCACCAAACAACCGGCCCGAGCCACGTCGGACTCGTGCGCGTGAGATACGCGGCCGCTCCATGGTTCCGCGGCGATTTCCCGCATCCAGCGGAGAACACGGCCTCCATCCGAATCATACACGATGGAGTCCACGCCATGGCGAGCGAGTAGCTCGGCGGCGGAACGACCACTGCGGGCGGCGCCTACGATCGATATGGGTTTTGATGTATCGAGTTCCATGCAAACCTATTGTAATTTCAAAGTACTGAGGCTCAGCAGAGCCAGCAATGCGCCCATTATCCAGAATCGGACGACCACTTTGTTTTCGTGCCAACCGCCAAGTTCGAAGTGGTGATGCAACGGAGCCATACGAAACACCCGTTTGCGCGTCAAACGAAACGCGCCAACCTGGATTATGACGCTGAGCGCCTCGGCCACGAAGAGCCCGCCGATAATGACCAGTAGTAACTCGCGTTTGATCAATATCGCGACCACCCCCAAAGCCCCACCAAGCGACAGCGACCCTGTATCCCCCATGAAAACCTCGGCGGGGTGCGCGTTAAACCACAGAAATCCCAGTGCGGCCCCTACCACTGACATACAGAACACCGCAAGTTCCCCGCTGCCTTCGAGGTACATGATGTTCAGGTAATCGGCGAACCCACGGTGTCCGGATACGTACGACAATCCCGCGAACGCCAGGAAACAAAACGCGCTCAGGCCGATCGCCAGACCGTCCACGCCATCACTGAGGTTCACGGCATTGCTCGTACCGGCCACAACGAATGCCACGAATGGTACGTACACGATGCCGAAATTAATAAACATCCCCTTGAGAAATGGAACGCTCGTCAAGGTTGCGACGTCGGAGAGCAACCCACCCCGGTAGAGAAATACGCCGAGCGTCAATCCAAATCCCAGTTGGCCGAGCATCTTATACCGCCCGATTAACCCTTTGGGGCGACGACGGATCACACGCAGGTAGTCGTCCAGAAAACCGATGGCACCCATCCAGCACGTGGCGGCCAGCACGATCCACACGTACCGATTCTCCAAATTGCACCACAGCAACGACGGGACAATGATTGCCGTCAAAATGAGGAGCCCTCCCATTGTCGGCGTTCCCGATTTAGCCTTGTGTGTGCTCGGTCCTTCTTCGCGGATCACCTGAAATACTGCGCGTGTCTGTAGAATTCGTATGAAAAAAGGTCCCAGTAGAAAGCTGATTGCCAACGCCGTAACCATCGCATACGCCGCACGAAACGTGATGTACCGGAATACGTTAAACAGCGAATGATCCGCGTGCAGCGGGTACAGCAGGTGGTACAGCATGCCTCACGCCCCCTTTTCTTTCGGCGAATCGACAAGCGCGCGTACTGTCTTGTCCAGGCCGCAAGCTCGCGATGCCTTGACAAGCACCACGTCGTCGGGCGCGACCGCGTCGAGAACGCGCCCGGTAAGATCGGCCAGTTCGTCGAACCGTTCCAGCTGGCAGCGCGAAGACGAAAGCAGTTTTTCAATCGTGGCGCCCTGTGGTCCGATCCAGAACACAAGGTCCACCACGGACGCGGCGAGCGCGTTACCAACCTCACGAACCCGATCATCCGCATGCGTGCCGAGTTCCAACATGTCCCCGAGTACCGCGATGCGTCGTGTCGCCGCAACCTGGGCGAGCATAAAAATAGATCGCAACATGCTCGCCGGACTCGCGTTGTAGGACTCGTCGATTATCGTCGTTCCCCGAACGTGGTGAATCCGGCCGCGACCATCGAGTGGAGTCACGCCCGCCAGCGACTCGATGGCCAGGCCCTCATCAACGCCACATACCTGCCCGACCGCAACCGCGGCCGCGGCATTAAGCACATGGTAGCTTCCCAGGGCCGGAACACGGGCTGCTTGCCCATTGACAAAGAATGCGGTACCCGACACCTCCTGCTGGATAGAGGTGACGCACGCGTCCGCGCCGGCAGTGCTTCCAAACGTCACTACCCGCGCACGCGTACTTTCGCCCAATGACAGGAAGTAATCGTCATCTCGAGGAAGTACCGCGTATCCCTCCGGGCGGATGCCGGCAATCAACTCCGACTTGGCTTGAGCGATGCCAGCGCGCGATCCGAAGTGTCCGACGTGGGCATCACCGATATTGGTAATCACGCCCACGTCCGGTTGCAGTACCTCTGCAATTGCCCCGATCTCTCCGGGTTGATTGGCGCCCACCTCGCAAATCAAATACTGCGCGTCCCCGTCGGCATCGAGTACCGCGAGCGGAGCGCCCACCGTACTGTTCAGGTTGCCCGCGTTCGCATGAACTCGATAGCGGGTTCGTACCACAGCGCGTACATATTCTTTGGTCGATGTTTTCCCACTGCTGCCGGTTATTGCAATTACACGCGCCCCCACCGCCACACGGTGGGCCGCAGCCAGAACCCCCAACCCGCGTTGCACGGAGGTCACCAGTGCAAAGGGATAACCGCGTTCCCGGAGCACACGCGCAATCTCCTCCTGCTCGATGACAACGGCCACGCACCCGGCTTCGAATGCAGCGCCCACGTACCGGTGGCCATCTGCACGCTCTCCGCGAATGGCAAAAAACAGACGTCCGGAACAAGCGCCACGCGAATCTACGCACCCTCCGTGAAATTTCCTGTCCGCACGATCGCCAAAGTGCATCTGTCGCAACAGCCCATCGCCGGTTTCCAGGACCGTCCGCAGCCATGTCAGGGGGTGCCCGCTCATCGATCCATCTCTCCCAACACTGCGCTGGCTTCGTCCCGGTCGCTGAACGGCACCTTTTCGTCGCCAATCCACTGGTAGTTTTCGTGCCCTTTGCCGAGCAGCGCCACCACGTCACCGACATTCGCACCCTCAATAGCCCTGCGAATCGCCGCCGCGCGGTCGGGTTCTACAGTTACCTTTCTGCCCTCCGAGATCCCGTCGAGAATTTCCGCGTTGATCGCGCCGACGGATTCGCGGCGGGGGTTATCCGTGGTGATGATGCATTCGTCGGATAGGCGGACCGCGATTTCTCCCATCATTGGACGCTTTTCGCGATCTCGATCTCCGCCGCAACCAAACACGGTAATCAGCCGACGTGCGCCGAAATTCCGGCACAACGCCAGGGTGTTTTCGAATGCCGTGGGCGTATGCGCGTAATCGATGACGACTACGGGAGCGTTGCTCCCACCGAGGGTCTCGAACCGACCGGGAATACGGCTGAGCCGCGCGATGCCGTCACGAATCGCGCCGGCCGAAGCGCCGGCTACGTGCGCTGCGGTACCGGCAAGACACGCGTTGGTATCGACGAACGCCCCGGCCATTGGAGTTGTAACCGCAATGGATCCCGTGTCGGGAAGATGGAGCACCATCGATGTCCCCTTCCACGACCGGCTGACGTTGTCAACGTACGCATCCGCACGATCATTGGTTCCGACGGAGACGGAGCGCCCCGCTGACGCCTCGCCGATTTCACGCGCGACCGGGTCGTTTTTCCAGTACACGAGCGTTCCCTCGCGACCCCGGCGACGCGTTCCGGTCAGTGATCGACAAAATGTTTCTTTTGCATCCCGGTAGTCGGAAAATCCGTGGTGGTAGTCGAGGTGGTCATGGGTCACGTTGGTCAGGATCCCAACCTCAAAGTCCAATCCCCATGTTCGATGTTGCCGCACCGCATGCGAACTGACCTCCATGACCACCCCGACACATCCTGCGGATTCCATCTGCGCGAGCATCGTGTGCAGGGTGACCGGATCGGGCGTGGTGTGTGTACTCGGGTGCAATTCGTTTTCCCCCCAGCCGAGGGTACCGATCAAACCGAATGACCCGTGCGCGGGACGATCAAGAATTGACCGCAATATCCACGACGTGCTGCTCTTACCGTCTGTGCCGGTGCAGCCGAAAAGCCGCAGGCGATCCGCAACGTTGCCGTTGATCCGGGCCGCCAGCAACGCGGCCGCGCGTGCGGTACTTTTTGTGACCACCACCGGTACATCCACTTCGTCGGGAGCGCACTCCACCACCACAGCGTTCGCTCCCCGGGCAATTGCATCGGCGACATAGTCGTGGCCGTCGGCAAGCGTGCCCGGGACCGCGACAAAAGCATCTCCCTCGCGCACCCGCCGCGAGTCAATCGCAACGCCCGTAATGGTTACGCCGGAATCGCCATGGATCCGCGCATCGCCCACTTGATCGATCAGCTCCCCCAACGTCATCGTACGCCTTCTGCCGGATGCGTGGACGCGCTGGGCCCCCGCGCCGGCCGGCGTACCTGTACGCGAATCACATCATCGTTCGTTATCGCCACACCCGGTGCCGGCACCTGGTTGACCACCCGCCCATCACTACCCTGGCAGAGTACATTCACACCAAGCATGCGCGCGCGTGCCAGCGCCCCGCTTCGCGTCAGGCGCAAGAGGTTTGGCGCGGGTTTTCCGCCGGGCGTCGGCGCGGAAACGGTAGTAATTTTCATGGCGTCGTCGAACCAGTGCGTAGAATTGATCATCGCGCTGATAATCGCGGAAAAAACGGGCGCCGCCGAATCGCCTCCGTAACGCCACGCGTAGTGCGGCTCATCCATCAAAACCAGGCAGGCGATACGGGGACGAGCAAACGGCGCAAAACCCACAAAACTGGCTACCACGCGGTTGCGTGCATACCCTCCGCGGCCGGCCTTTTGCGCCGTACCGGTTTTTCCTGCCACGGACAGGCCGCGGACTCGCGCCCGGGTTCCGGTTCCACGCTCCACGACACGGCGGCAAAACGTTCGCATTGTCGACGCGGTTCTTCGCGAAATGACCTGGCGAACGACCACAGGGTCGAGCCACTCGACCGACCCGTTTTCCCGGGTTATACCGCGGACCACGCGCGCAGCCATCATGCGACCGCCATTCGCAATTGCCGACATCGCCATGAGCATTTGCAACGGTGTTACCGCGATTTCCTGACCAAACGCCATTGTCTGCTGCGTCCGGCCCGACCATAATTTTACCGGCGGAACATATCCGGCGGACTCGGCGGGCAAACCCGCCCCCGTTTTTTCTCCGAAGCCGAAGACGCTGATGTACCGATAAAACGACTCCGGGTCTATGAGCCGCGCCGAACGCGCCATCACGATGTTGCTCGATACGGAAAATGCCTCTTCAAATGTAAGTACGCCGTGCGCGTGTGTGTCTTCGATTTTTCCAAACGGGAAGTTCCAGTGGCCGTTCCCCGCGTAAAACGTGTCTGCAGGAGATACCGCACCGGTTTCGAGTAGCGCCGATGCCGTCACAATCTTAAATGTCGATCCGGGTTCGTACACGTGCGAAACCGAACGCAGGGTCCACATGGAATCGGGCGCCGAATGCGAACGCGAATGCACCGTCGGCAGCTCGGCAAGAGCAAGAATGTCTCCAGTGGTAACATCCACCACGATCGCAGCGCCGGCATGTGCGCCACAACGGGTGACGCCCCGTGTCAGTTCGAGTTCGCATATTTCTTGCACACGGGAATCAATTGTTAGATATACGTCCCGGCCATGACGCGGATTCTTTTGTATCTGGGAATATTCGCGATCGACACTGTAGCGGCCATTGCGAATTACTCGCTCCACCCCGGCCTTACCGTGCAATACGGGATCGAGCGATGCTTCGATACCCCCGGCGCCAGCGCCGTCAACGTTTACGAACCCGACCACCTTAGCCGCGAGTTCGTCGCCGGGATACACGCGCCCCGGGATATGATGTACTTCCACCCCCGGTATGCGGCCGAGCTGCCGGGCAACGCTGTCGGGCAATGCGCAGTGACGGCGTAAATAGGAGAATCTTCGCAACGCGAGCGCACGCTGCGATTCCCGCCGTGTGATTCCCACCGTACGGGCGAGCGCACGAATCACTTTTTCGCGATCGCGAACGTGCAGCGGACGTAGAGCGATCGAACACATGCGAACCGAAATGGCAAGTGGGGCTCCCGACCGGTCGAATATCGTGCCACGGACCGGCGGAATACTGCGTAGCGAAACGTGCTGGCTCAGGGCACGTTCACGGTACGCGTCGTGCCGAACGTATTGGATGTCGATCAATCGCACCCAGAGCACCGCCGATGCGGCAAAAAACCCAAAACCGACAATCACCAGCCTGGTTTTGTGTTGTCGCCTCGTCATCGCCGCAATACCTCGGTAAGGCCATCGAATGCTCCCTTTGGTCCCTCCGCAGTCTGGCCACGATCGGCCGCCCCGGGCTCGCCGGTATTGGTCCGGTTGGCGTCGCCCTTTATCCGCACACGCGTCACCGTCAGCGGACCAGCTTCAACCATGCCCAGGTGTTTTCGGCAGTAGGTCATGATACGGTCCCGCGAGGTCACTGCGCGATATTCACCCATCAGCACCGCTGTTTGTTCTTCCACGTCACGTACGGTGTTGCGGCGGCGTGCGATTTCTTCCTGCAGACTACTCGTGTATACCTGGGTGGAAACGTAGGCCAGCAGGACAATTGCGATTACCGTGTACGACAATGTCATCAAGAACACGCCCAGACGCCCGGAGAGCGCGTCGGCAATGAACCGCCACGTCCGCGACAGCCCGGGTTTGCCCTTTCGGCGGCGAGTCAATGGAGCACCTCGGCGGCACGCAGACGTGCGCTCCGAGCACGCGGGTTCGCGGCCATTTCCGCTTCGTCGGGTCGTACCGTACGCCGTGTAAGTGTGTGCAGGGTAGCCGTGTGCCCACACACGCATGCGGGAATCCCCGGTGGGCACACGCAATCGGAACTTTCGCGGCGAATAAAATTTTTTACGCGCCGATCCTCCAGCGAGTGGTAACCGATTACAACGAGTCGCCCGCGCGGGTTAAGGAAGGATACAACGTCACGCAGCGCCGCGTCGAGTTCGTCCAGTTCCCGATTTACCGCGATACGCAGAGCCTGAAATACACGACTGAGCTCGCCGGCATTCTCGCGGCCGCCCAGGGCACGGACGACGGCCCGGCGCAGGTCGGTGGTCGTTTTCATCGCGCCGGCTTCGCGCGCGCGCACCACGGACCGGGCAATTCGTTTCGGTCGGCGGACTTCGCCGTACTCACGCATCAATCGGGAAAGACTGCCGGCGTCGAGTTGGTCGATCAGCGTTTGTGCGCTCGGTCCGTCTCCACTCATGCGCATGTCCAGCGGTCCATCGCCGCGGTAGCTGAAACCGCGGTCCGGCGTGTCGAGTTGCATACTCGACACACCCAGATCCAGAAGAACGCCATCGACTTTCCCGACGCCGGCGAGCGCCCGGGGGAGGTTGGAAAAACAGCTCTCAACGAGCCGAACGCGTTTGCCGAAGCGACGCAGACGCTTTGCCGCGATTTCGAGAGCCCCGGGATCGCGATCAATTCCCACCACTTCAATCCCCCTGTGCGCTTCGAGAAGAGCTTCCGTGTGGCCACCAGATCCCACTGTGCCGTCGGCGATAACGCGGGTGCCTGGATATACCAGGTAACGCGAGACCGCTTCCACCAGCACGGGCACGTGGGATAACGTCATTATCGGTCGCCGGGCCCGGCCCGGCATCGAGCGCAATTCGTCAATACAACGAGTCGTTCAACTCTTGAAAGGCCCTGGCGAAGTCGTTATACCGGGCCTTTACGAACGCCGGGTTCCACACTTCGATCCGGAACGCCATATTGATGACCAGCACTTTGTCACCAATCTTACAGATCTGACGCAGCCGCTTCGGAATACCGATCCGCCCCTGCGCGTCGGCACGGGCGGTTTCCTTGGACAGCTGGACGAACCGGAGAAAATCCGTCTTCATATCGCTCGGCGCCTCCTGACGCAGGCGCTGCTGAAAATCGTCCCACTGTGAGCTCGTCCGAATTTCGAGGTGTGGTTGCTCCCCGGTGCCGGGGAGCAGGTAGAGGTGGTCGCCCTTTTTCAGACCAAACTCAGCGCGGATATCGCGACTGAGCTGCAAACGCCCCTTGGCGTCAACGACCTGTTGATAGTTTTCGTTGAATCGTTGCATTGGCGACTTAACGCATTACAAATCAATGAATTAGATGCATTAGGGATCTCGCCCCACTCTTACGCGATTCTATCCGTTTCTAGGGACTAGGGTCAAGTCAAAAAGCCAGGGCATGGGGAGCGCGCGCAGATTAGTACATAAACTACTTATTGGTCGTCAGTTACATACAAAAAAAAAGTTCTTGAGGTGGGGCAAATGCCCTGTCCGGCTCCTAGCAGTCCACCGGACGGCGGGCCACGAAACGCGCCGTGGCGGCCAGACGGCGCACCCCTGGAATCCGCTCGCCAATGGATTCGAGAGCGCGGATCAGCGGATAACCCGCGTCCGGTGCATTCTTGAACACAAACAGAAAATGGGAGGGCCGGTCGATTTCAAACCCTGCGTTCTGCAACAGGCGCTCAATCGCGGCGTCGGGCAGAGGATGGTGATACGAATAGGGATGGTAATCGCCGCGCGCCGTGCCTTCCTCGGGGTAGCACATTGTCGGCAGGCGGCGTTGCAACCACGTCCAGCGGCCAATCACGCGCTTGGCTCGCTCCACGAGACTGCCGAAATTCGGGGTCGATAACGCGAGCGTACCGCCGGGACGCAAAACACGAAAGCACTCGGCCAACGCACGGGGACGGTCGTCGAGGTACACGTGCTCGAGCGTCTCCACCATCGTGACCGCATCGAATGAACGATCGGCAAAGGGCAAACTGGCGACATCTCCTCCCGCCACATCAAATGGCACGCCGTTGTACGCGGCAATTTCCCGCCCAACCGGAAACTGGTCGACGATCAGGTCCATGCCCACCGCACGGTATCCGAGCCGGGACAGAATCATCGCATGGAATCCCCACGCCGATCCGATGTCGAGCACATCGCCCCCACCGGGAAGCGCACGGTCTACTTCCGCGAATCGTCGCAACATCATATGGCGTCTCGCGGGCGGCCCGAGATACCAGTAGCGCAACAGGTCGGGCATCGAATCGCGCTCCATCTCCGGCGGCACATCGATCCGGGGCAGCGTTCTGCTCATCGCGCAACCTCCTCGATGCGATAGAGGGTGTAATACCACGGTCCTGGCTTGCGAATCCCGAGGTTTCGAACCACCGTGCCGTAAACGCGCTGGAACTTGTGGCCATCGAGTTCGACTCCGTCGAAGCGTGCATCTACCTTTTCCCGGTCCACGAGGTAATCGACGTGCGGGTAGCCCGGTAGATTAAAGTACCGGGCGTTCGCCACGATATTTTCGTAGTCATATTGTTTTCGCAACCGACCGGTCTCGGGCTCAACGAGCCCGCCGAGATCGAGCACGCGCCGGTTTGAATAAAACGCGAGGTACCCGATGTCGGCCGCGGCAACCACCGCGTCGGGCGCGGCATTCGCGTCGATGTACCGGGCAAGTTTCGTCATGCAATGTTGCAGATCAAACGAAAACGCGCGCGACGGTGGCAGCACGACAAGAAAATAAAATAACGCGTTGGACGCGACGGCCGTGGCAGCGAGTAGCGCAATGGCCACCGTGGCACGGCGCCGGGCGCGGAACACCTGTTCCCACCCCGCCCATCCGAGAACGCACAGCGACGGGGCGATGAGCAACATATACCGCGAAAGAACCTGTATATCGAAGATTACATACGCGCATGGCAATGCAACCGTCCACAACAGCAGAAATCGGACCCGCCGGGAGAAGACAACGGCGTGCCGGCGGAATGCGGCAATCGACGCAATGATTCCCAACACGGCGACAGCCTGCGTAGCGCCAATAATTCGGGCAATGGGTGAAAACCGCGCCATCAGTTCCCCCGGGTGGACCATCAGTCCCCCGCTCTTGGCCCCGGCAGTATTCGGGAGAAAACTCCCGATGTGCAGCCGCGCAAAAAGAAGCCATGGAATCAGGAGTGCGCCGCAAACGAGCAACATCGTAGCCACGTGCTTTCGATCTGTGTCACGCCGGCTCAATGCCGACGCAATCCACACCGGCACGGCGAGGTATACCTCGGGACGAACGAGGCTGGCGATCGCAATCTACGCCCCGAGCCGCGCGGAGTTCGAACGACTGCGTCCGGCGTCGAGGGAAGCAAGACACACAGCTGTCACGCTCAACACGGCTGTAGATGTCTCCATGCTCAGTGCAGTCCAGCGCACGAACCACGCGTTGGCGGAAATCGCAAACGTGGCGGCCACCGCCACCGGAAACGATGTGATGCGGCGGGCCAGCGCAAAAAAAACGAAAATGGCCAGAACTCCCGCAAGCCAAGAAAGCACCCGGCTGATCGTAATGAGAACATCCCCGGTGCCGAGCACGCGCCCGAAGGCGGCAAGTTCCATGACCCAGAGCGGGCTGCTCGTCCCAAATGACGTTTCCCCGGGATTAAACGCGTACTCGGCGTAATCGGCGATGTTGCGCGCGTATTGGATGTGAATGAATCCGTCGTCGGTAAATCCGTTGTGCAGGGGAATGACCATCGCCGCGAACACAACGACTGCCCCTACAAGCGCGAGAATGTGTGTGCGACTCACCTGGAAACCTCCCGCGCCGCGTCCAGAACGGCCGCCAGATCCCCCACCCGCTGCTCCCGGGAAAATTCGGGGTGCGGGCTGAGATCGTACGCCGTATTCAGGTTTCCCGAACGCCACTGGTGAATGAAACACTCGATGTTGTCCGCAATGGCGGCGTGATCCGGCGGATCCGCCGCACGGCCTCTCCCCAACGCCACAACCAGATCCCGGGCTTCTCCGGCGGGCGCTAGCGCCAGAATGGGACGCCGCGCACCAATGTATTCGTACAGCTTTCCCGGCACTAGGCCCCGGTAACGCGGGTCGGCATGCTTGACCAAAAGAAGAACATGCGCGCTGCGCTGCAGTTCGAGCGCTTCGGCATGCGTTGCCGTCACGATAAATTTCACGACACCCGTGAGATGGTGTGCCGCCACCGCCGCGTCGTTGGCATCTTCACGCGGACCCGCCAGAATAACTTCCAATTCGTCCGCGCGCAGGATTCCGCGATCGATTACGCGCCGCAACGCCCGCAAGAACGGCTCTACCGTTCGGTTTTGCGTGAGCATGCCCGTGTGGACCATGCGCAATCTATCCGCCGGTGGTTTCGCTCCGGACGCATTGGCAATTGCCGCTGCATCGGCGTCGTATCCGTTGGCAACCCGTGTCACGGGCGTTCCAGGATACCGACCGCGCACTGCATTCTCATGCCATCTGGTGGCTACCACAACGTGTGCTCGTCGCATTACCGAAGCTTCGAGCCGTCGATGCATCGAGCACTGTAACGGACCTGCCGAATCGAGAAGGTAGAGATTCATCCACGGATCGCGGAAATCGGCTACCCACGGGATCGACTCGCGTCTGCTGATGGTACGCGCCACCAGGTGCGCCGTTTCCGGAGGCGAGGTGGAATATATCGCGTCGAACCGGCGTTCGCGATTGAGTTTGTGCGCCGCCCGCACGGCGAACGGGTACCAGCCGATATACGTGTCGGGGATCAGCACCGCCGCAGCGACACGCCGCAGCGGCGCGAAGCGCGCCGAAGATCGTGTCTGGCGCCGGTTGGACGGCGGACGCATTCGCGCCAGCAACGACTGTCCGCTGAGGGTGCGCGTGCGTACCACGCATACGTCCTCGGGAATTCTCCGGCACAGCGAGCGGTCGCGCACCCAGTATGCCGCACCATCCGGCGCCACAACCGTAGGCTGCCACCCGTGTTGCGCGAGTCCCCGTACGAATGAAAGTGGACGATAGACGCCCCCTCCCGACGTGGGCGGGAAAAACGGAATGATCATCAGCACATTTTTCATCGTCTGCTTCCACCGGGATTCGCCTCTAGACCCACGATGCCAGTCGCGACAACCCCCGCGACGAAAGTAATGCCGCCAGAGAGGCGCGGTCATTCGCGCTTAGCAAACCGAGCATGCGGACTACCTGGCGATACAACAGAACACCGACAGGCGCCCAGATTATTACCACCCGGGCGGCCAATCCGCTTTCTCCCCACACAGCGAGTACCACGACGGGAACGGCACACGCCACACACGCCGGAGCAACAAGACGAATTGCGTACGACCACGCCGCTGTGAGTCGCTGACGATCCGCGTTACCGGAAGCGACTACGGCGGTGGCCAGTTGGGCACCGCGCGCCGCCGCGAATGCGATGCCGGCGCCCAGTACTCCGATGCGCACAATCAAAACCACTGCGGTGCCCAGATATACCACGGCCCAAACAAGATCGCACAGCAAAGCCCGAGCCACAGCGTCTCGTGCCTTCATGACCGTGGTCAGCGGGGCCGTCACCGCGGCAAACGGAACGCCAACAGCCATTGCGGCCACAAGAACCGCCGCCGACCCATAGCGTTCGTTTGACGCCACGCGAACGATGAGCGGTGCGTATGCCGCGGCGTACGCCGCGGCCAGCGTTCCAACGACTACGCTAAACCGGATGAACACGCCAGTAGCCGCATCGGCTTCATCCCGTCGACCGCGCACATCCAGACGCGTGATTTCGGGCTGGAGCGCCACAACAGGTACCGCCATGAAACGTTCGATCAGCCGTACGATGCGTGCCCCGACGTGAAAAAACGAAAGTACATCGAAAGCGACCACCCGGGAAAACACCCAGCGATCCACGTCGGAAAACGCGACCGCGACGACGCTGAGCCCGGTCGCCCCGACCCAGTACGACAGGTAGTCCGAAGAACCAGCGGCGCTCTGTCCGCGGTCGACGTTTCCGGGCCGGACATCGCGAAGCAACCGAACAGCGAGCCACGGCAACCCGACAACGACCGTGCCGATCGATACAACACCCAGGATAAACAACAAACGATCCACCGTCAGCGATGCACGGTCGGAGAATATCCATGCAACCTGCACGGCAAGCCCCGTTCCTTCGAGAAGCGTCTGGGTTCCAAAACGACGCAGCCCGTTAAACCCACCATATACGATGAGTTTGAGCGCCACACCGAACGCCAGCAGGGCAAAGCCGTGCCCGGGAACGGCCCGCGCCAACACCATACCCGACCGGTGCGGGAAACTGCCCCCATTGGAAGCGACAATTCCCATAAATATCCACACGAGCAGCGCACACAGCGCCACGCTCGATCCCGTCAGAAGCGCGGCACGCCGGCGATTACCCGATACCTCGTGCCCCGGCAGATAGCGTACAAGCAGAGCGGGAAGTCCGTTGGCCGCGAGCATCGACACCAGTAATGCCAACCCGCGCATCGCCGCGAAGCGACCGAATTCGGACGGCGCCAGAGAATCGGATAGTATCTTGATCTGCGCAAGCGAGAGCAACGCAGCAGCACCGGTCGCGGCGGCGAGTGCAGCCGTGTTGCCGATAAAACGTGAGCGGTCGACCGGTGGCGAAGCAGGTATGGCCATTGGGTTACGTGGCGTAGTATCGCGCGATTCGCGTCACTGCCTCGGCCACATCGTCGCAATCGCCCTCTGACATTCCAGGGAATAACGGAAGCGAAATACACTGTTCGTAATACGACTCGCATTCGGGAAATACACCGGAATCCGAATGGTACAACGCCCAGAACGGGTGGCGGTATACAGGTATGAAATGTACCGAGCAACTGATGTTTTCCGCATGCAGGGCCTCGATAAAACGGTTCCGCCCGATTCGCAGGGAATCACAGTGTACACGGATGACAAACAGGTGCCACGTGTGAAAATTTCCGAAACGTTCGACGGGCAGGGTGACCTGCTCGCACGGAGTCAGCCGGTCGATCATGCGCACGGCGGCCACCCGCCGCTGCGCAATGAGGCCGTCGAGTCGGGAAAGCTGCGAGAGACCGAGTGCCGCCTGCATATCGTTCAGGTTGCTCTTGTACCCGGACTCCAACACTTCGTAATACCAGGATCCGCGATCGCTGTAGCGGGTCCACGAATCGCGGGACATTCCGTGATACGACAACAGCCGCACCCGCTCTGCCACATCGTCCTGATTCGTCGTCACCGCTCCCCCTTCGCCCGTGGTGAGGTTCTTCGTGGCATAAAAGCTGAACGCGGTTGCATCACCAAATGTCCCGATTCTCCTGCCCCCCACCTGCGCTCCGAATGCGTGTGCGGCGTCTTCGACGATGCGTAATTCGTGACGACGCGCGATAGCCATCAACTCGCCGATTCTGCACGCCTGCCCGCCGAAGTGCACAGGCATTATCACGCGGGTACGCGGGGTAATCAGAGCTTCGACGTGATCCGGATTCACGCCGAAAGTCTCCGACTCAATGTCTGCCAGAACGGGGATCGCGCCAACATGAACAATCGCGTGGACGGTCGACGCAAATGTGAGCGCCGACGTGATTACCTCATCGCCGGGTTTTACGCCGGCCGCACGCAACGCAATGATCATGCCGTCGCTGCATGAACTGACCGCCACTGCGTGACGAGCACCGGTATACGCGGCGATACCGTGTTCGAATGCCTCGGTTTTCGGGCCTACGGTCAACCATCCAGAACGGAGCGTGTCCGCGACGGCCGCCACGTCGTCTTCGGTAATGGGTGCGCGGTAAAATGGAAGGGGCTCGGGCCGGATCGGTGTGCCCCCCTCTATCGCCGGCCGCAACTTCGGGCTAGACACGAGTGGACCCTCCTGAGCACCTGCCCGGGGCATCGTGCCGCAGCGACGCGTCCGGGATCCACGAAGACAGCAATCGCCGCACGCCCTCATCGTTACCGCCCTCGGCGCATTCCCGGAGCGCCCGCACGCACCCCGCGGCGTCAAACCCATCGGGGAGCGCGGCAAGGGAACGAATTATTTGTTCATGCGGAGATTCCACGGTTTTTTCGCCCGGCGCTACAAGATCTTCGTGTAGCTTTTCGCCGGGACGCATACCGGTAAACTTTACTTCCACATCCGCGCCGGGACGCAAGCCGTGCAGAGCGATAAGGTCGCGTGCCAGTTCGAGAATTCGAATCGGTCGCCCCATTTTCAAAATGTATACTTCGCCACCCTGTCCCATGATCGATGCTTGGACAACGAGCATGCTCGCCTCGCGGACCGACATGAAAAATCGGGTAGCTTCCGCGTCGCTCACTGTAACGGCCCTACCCTCACGGATTTGCCGGATAAAAAGTGGTACGACACTACCCCGGCTTCCGAGCACATTACCGAATCGCACCGTAATATATCGCGTTCGCCCCGGTTGATCGGACGACTTCATCAGGTATTCAGCGATTCGTTTGGTAGCACCCATCACTCCATGCGGGTTTACCGCCTTGTCGGTGGAAAGCATTACGACGCGATCCACACCCGTCTGACCTGCTACCTGAATCACATTCCACGTGCCGACAACATTATTCTTCACCGCCTCGCATGGAAACGCTTCCATATAATGAACGTGCTTGTGGGCTGCGGCATGATAGACGAACTGAGGCGTGTGTTCGGCAAACCGGCGCTGCAGTGCCGGGCGGTCACGTATGTCCGCGATGACACTGACCGTTTCGAGTTGGGGATAAGCCGTGCGCATCTGCTGTTCCACGTCATACACCTGGTTTTCTCCCCTGCCGAGAAGCACGAGGCGACGTAGCGGGAACAGCCCTATCTGCCGGCAGATTTCCGCTCCGATCGACCCGCCCGCACCCGTGACGAGGACGGTTTTGCCTGCGAGGCACTCGGCAATCGCATTCATATCGAAGTGTACGGACTCGCGGCCGAGGAGATCTTCTGGACTGGCGTCTCGAATCTGCTCGAGGTGTACCGGACCATGTATGATTTCGAGCAGTCCGGGAACAATACGGAACGGCACACCGGCATCGCGGCACAGCGCAATCACATGGCGGATAAATGAACGCTCCGCAGTCGGTACGGCAATAATTACCTCGTCCGGGCGCTCATCGCGAACCACATCGGACAAGTCATCGCACACTCCGAGAACCGAAATGTCCGCCACCATTTTTCCCACCAGAGACCTGTCATCGTCGAGAAAGCCGACTACGGTGTACCGGTCGGACGCGCGCACGCGGATTTCACGCGCGAGCATCTGCCCCGCTTCCCCAGCACCGACAATCAAAACCCGAACGCTCATCGAACCACCATTGCCGATCGGTCAGAGTATAAGGGCCACACGCCGCACAATGGACTTGCCCCCCGCGGTAATTCGCAACATGTACACGCCACTGGCCGCAACAAACCCGTTTAACGTACTCAGATCCCACGCCACGTCGCCGGCGGACACGTTGTTCCGCCGCTGCACCAGCTCTCCTTCGAGGGTAAAAACCTCCACCGTCACCGGAGAAGTGATTGCGCCGATATGCACTGCATCATGGCCCTTACGCCCCACTACCGGGTTGGGGTATACGTACGCGCCCGACAAGTTCACTGCTCCCGCCGACGCGGGAGAATAGTCGAACACCAAAAGGCCCCGCAGAGTGCCCACGTACACTTCGTCGCGCGTGGGGTGGATTGCAAGAGAGCGGCAGTTGGCATCGGCAAGCGGGGAAATGACACTCAACGGATAACGCAACGCGGCAAGCGAACGTTGATATTCGGGAGCCGTCGACCACGCGTCAATCTGCGTGTCATCATCACGGTGGATCCGGTTCAGTCCCGACGCCGTTGCAACCCAGAGGTTTTCGTCGTGGTCGAGCGCCAGCGCACTGACCTGCGGGCTCAGCAGCCCCGGTGTCAACCCCGTGAAGGGACCGATGTATGTGAGATTGGAAAACTGCGACCACTTGTACAACCCGTTGTCGGTCGCAATCCACAGCACGTTGTCGCTGCGCAGAACAACGTCGTTAATCTTCCCATTGATTTGTCCGGGATCGGCCCCGACCCGGAGGGGCGTGGCCCACTGGTCATCCGCCAGATTCGTCAGTTCAGACCACGAGTATCCACCCGGGATCCAGGGCTGGATGCCGTACTCGCGCAGTGCAATAAATGCGAACGCATCGGCAAACGCCACCGCGACCACGTTGCCATCGGGCATTGACGGATCCGTCGCGGGGTTGATCTGCTTCCATTCGTCGAGTGCGGGATTATATATCTGGATTCCCCACCAACCGGCGGGAAGGCCCGACGCGGGTTCGGCGTCGGACAAAAACCATATATTCCCGTTCGGGTCTTCGGCGGCATTTTGCAGGCGGAGCGACCCCAACCCATCTCCACCCCCGTCTCCAATCCCGATGTGACGCCACGTATCGGTGGCGTAGCTCAAATCGTGGTGATCATCGAGCCTGTCGAGATCACGAGGATTGGTGGGATCGCTGAGCGTGCAAAACCACTTGATACCACGCGAATCCGCCAGGCATGTGAGATTGGCAAAACGATTACTCAACGAGTCACTCTCAGGGATCGACCCATTGTAATTCATCCACGTTCCCGACGGAGTCAGTCGCCCGACGTAGTTAAGAAAGAACGACGCCCACAGGGACCCGTCCGTGTCGAACGACAGGCGGAGCACGTCGGCACCGCCGGGGTCATTGGGACGCAGTGACTTCAGTTGCCCGCCACGGATGCGAATCAAATTCGCGCCGCGCTCCTCGGACGGGAGCGAGAGCCCGGCATACACGTCCCCACCGGGAACCACCACGAGGCCGCGAGCCTGCGTCGCACTGCCCCGTAGGTCGTAGAGAAACACCATAGAATCCATCCGGCTCATCGCCCAATTCGTTATACCGGTTTGGCGGTACACAATGAAACGGTCGGCCGCCCACATGGACTGACCGTCAAAAAACACCGAGTGAATCGACCGTCCGGTAAGCCCCAGAGATGTCCACGAGCTGTCGGCAGGGTTGAAGCGATCGATCCCATCGTCGCTTCCCACATACAGCATCGAGCTATCACTTCCGAACACGTTTGCCGACGGCGGTGCTCCCGCAACCCGCTGTATCAGCCCAAACCGATCGAGGACAACAACGCCACTGTCTGTGGCCACCCAGACGAAATTCCCGAGCGGAAACACGTCGACCACGCGGTCGTCGGGCAGACCGTCGCGCTTAAAATATGGAGAGGTGGGAAACCCACCCGAAATGGTTCCCATCCCGTTTTGCGTTCCGTACACCAGCGACTGCCCCCAGGCGGCGACGGAGAGCACATTGTTGTCGGCCAGACCATCGATCTGCTGGTTTAATGACCGTACCACGCGCACGCGTCCCCCCCGAAGGTCCAGGCGGAAGACGCCGATGTCGGCCGACCCCACCCAGAGATCGCCCGACGCATCGAACACAAGACAGTTCAGTACGTTCGACGGCAGCCCCTCGACGTTGGTAAAGTGCTCAAAACGGTTGGCCGCCGGTTCGTACACGAGAAGTCCGCCGCTGGTCGCCGCATACACCTTACCGTCGCGCCACACAAGTTCGCGGATCTCACTCGACGACAGGTGATTGACCCAGGTTCCGGCGGTAGCACCCATTGTAGACAGCACGATCGCCCCGACGCACAATCCAGTCAGAAAGAGCCCGATTCTCTTCCGGATCGTCATCACAAAACCTGCTTCCCAGGGGGTAGTGAATCCGCCGGCGCAAGCCGGACGAATCGGCGGTGACCGGCAAGCATGCGTGGCAGTGTAATGGTCAGAACGCGCAAGTTCTCCAGAACCGACCCGTCGCGCAAATACGCGGCATCCTGCGCGATGAGATCAGCGCGGTTCACCGTGTCGCCGTCGGCCAGACGCCAGTACCCGGTAACCCCGGGTCGCACGCCCAACCGCAGGCGGGAGAATTCGCCGAGCCGCTCGGTGTCGGCTCCGCTCAGAGCAACGGGACCCACCAGGCTCAAATGGCCCACAAACACGTGCCAGAACAATGATGAATTGACGAAATCGGACGGCCCCCGCGACGACTCGGCATCGCCGGCGACCGATATGGTGACAGGTTCTCCCTCGCACCCGATCCGTTGGACAACCGTAAACGGGCGACGCCCCCGGGAACGGGCGCGCAACCAGTATACCACGCACACGGGAACCGAGACCATGCAAAAACATGCCCCCCCGAAAACGTCGAGCAGCCTGCGCCCGACGTGATCGAGCGCATGGCGCGCCCGACGCGGATACGAAATCACGGATCGACCGCCAAATTCTTCTACCACCGCACTCCGCTGAACAAGAGCTGCGTGCCCCGTAACCACGGTTACGTCCACTACGCGCCGCTTGCCGATCGCGACGAGAAGAGCAAGACTCTCGTCATCGACCGAGTCGGAGAACACAATAATCTGCTGTGCGCGGTATCGGCCGATCATCGACTCGACCGCGTCGATGCCGAGCACACCAGGCACCCCATCCGTGGGATCGATAATTCCCACCACCTCAATACCCATCCGCGCAATCCGGCCGACATCCGCCGCCAGCTTGCGGGCCACCGCGCGAGGCCCAATGACACAGGCTGGACGCAAATCCACTTTATGGGCGAGTAACCGGCGGTGCACCGCACGGACGATCGATCGAAGTATCCATGTGTATACAACAGCGAACCCCATCACAAAAACAACGACCATGCGCGAGTACGTTCTGATTTGCCCGAGATACGTACTGGTCATCAAGAGAACCGACGCAAAAAATACAGCGCGCATAATATGAAACAGCTCATCGCTGAACCGCGTCTCGCGACGAATTCGATAAAGCCCGAGGGCACCAAACACGAACACGAACAACAGGTTGAGAAACACGACGAAGCGCGTATAGTCCGCCAGCGGAAATATCGGGTTTGGAAATACCGAATTGAGCGCGGCGCGTAACCAGTACGCAGACTGAAACGCTGCGTTAAACGCGACCAGATCGATTCCCAGAAACAGGAGCAGCTTGACGACTTCGCGGTGACGCTTGATGCCATATACAACCGTGTTCCATTTTTCGTAGTAGCGCATCAAACTTGCAAGGTGCGCAACAAATGACCGGTTAACGACCGACTGTGCACTCTGCCGTTTATAGCCGTGCGTGACAACAGCGTCCGCATGGTAGTACACCCGCAGTCCGTTTTGTTTCATGCGGTAGCACCAATCGACATCCTCGAAATAGAGGAAAAACCGTTCATCCATCATCCCCACCGACTCTACCGCGTCGCGCCTTACAAACATGGCGGCGCCCAGCACCCAGTCTACGGGGCGTGTCGAGGCGTGATCGAAGTCTTCCATCAAATGTTCCCGAACGGCGCGCGATTTTGGAAACAATTTGCCAATCGGCGTCCGCCGCATCACCAGCACGCGAAGCGTATAAAATCGGCGACACGAATACTGCACGCTTCCATCGCGAAACAACAACCGCGGCCCCACGATCGCTGCATCGTCGTGCGCATCGGAAAACTCGCAGAGCATCTTCAGCGCGTCGGGTTGCACTTCCGTGTCAGGGTTCAGAATAAGAAAATAACGACCCGACGCGTAGCGAATTCCTGAATTCACCCCGCGCGAATAGCCAAGGTTTTCGTGCTCCACCACGAGCGTCACCGACGGGTATTCGGAACGAACGATTTGCACTGTGTTGTCACGACTTGCATTGTCCACGACAATCACCTCACACGTTCCTGTAAATTGCGATCGTGCCAGTGCATCGAGACAACCGCGGACAACGTCCGCACTGTTGTACGTGATGACGATAACCGAAATGTCCAAGGAATCACCCTAGGGTATCTGGCCGAACAGCGAGGAAAAACGCAACTTCCACACCATGAATGCAGCTTCCCATACGATGCGTCTTGACATTTTCGACGTGCCGATGAGGCGATCAGCGAATACGATAGGTATTTCCAGGATGCGGAATCCACGTTTCCAGGCGTGGTAGTTCATTTCGATCTGGAACGAGTAACCGTCACTCTTGATACGGCTCAGGGGAAGAGCCTCGAGCACCTCCCGGCGAAAGCACTTGAATCCACCCGTGGCGTCATGGAGCGGCATCCCGGTGACGACACGTGAATAAATGTTGGCGCCGACACTGAGTATTAATCGGGATAGCGGCCAGTTCATCACCGTAATTCCGTTGACGTATCTTGATCCGATCACCAGATCGAAATTATCTATATTACTCACAAAATCGGGAATCGCCGATGGACTGTGCGAGAAATCAGCGTCCATCTCGAACACGTACCGGGTATCGGTTTTCTCGAGCGCCCATTGAAATCCCTTGATATATGCACCACCCAGTCCGAGCTTCCCCGGCCGGTGAATTACGTGCACTCGATCGTCGCGTTCGCCCCATTCTTCCACCAGGCGACCGGTGCCGTCGGGAGAGTTGTCGTCAATTACGAGAACATGTAAATCGAGCGGAAGCGCAAGCAGTTCACGCAATAAGCGCTCGATGTTGTCCTTTTCGTTGTATGTGGGCACACACACGAGGTAGTTCACACACTCCTCCTCCTGCGATCCCTTACCGTGAAGCCCACAAAAATCAATGCGACCACAATCAGAGCGGTCGAAGACGCTCGCCGCCAGCGGCGGACCAGAGTTGCATCATACCGAAATGTAATTTCATGTTCACCGGCGGCGATGGCCACCGCGCGCAAAATATAATCCGCCCGCAACACCATCCCAGGCTTCCCATCCACTGTGACTTTCCACTCCGGGTAATATACCTCGCTTAATACGAGCAAGCGTGGCGTGTCAGCGCGTGTTCGGAGCGTTATCGTGTTAAATGTAGACGACTCGATAGTCGCTTTACCCGGGCTACCTCTTGTCGGTGCGATCGATGGTTTCGATTCGAGTACCGCCTGGTGTCGCGGGTTGAATCCGTTTCCTACGAGTACACGCAACGCGTCGTCTCCCCGTGCTACGCGGTACGAACCAACAAGGAATGCGCGCGGTAACGCCGATGGGTTTCGGTATACATAGCGTGGTTGGTCGTCTGCGTTGCGGCCGTGCCAAATTTCAGTGACTTGATTCTTCCACGGCAGCGGCGCGCCCGAAACGAAATACCGCGCGTTGAGCAAGTCAACCAATCCGAACCGACCGCGCATCACCAGCGCGCCCATCACCCGCATGTACCTGTCATAGATGGCCAGCTTCGCCGGGTGATACCCCCCCACCGATGCCACTTCGAAATTCATGAACCGGTTGGAGGCGAATAGCGCTCCAAACGGACGCGAGGGCGAATCAAGAGGCAGGATACGGTACGGCCCATTGAGCGTCTTGAGAAAATCGATCAGGCTGTCGGGATGCTCGTACCGCTCCTTTGCGTCGCGCGGGTAAAGGACACGGTATCCTTCGTAGTGCCGGAATGTTTCCGGGTGAATGATATTTCGGTCTACCAGGTGCAAATCGATCAGGCCCAGCACAAGAAGAAGCCCTATGGCAGCGGAGGCGGGAAACCGTGGATAATTGAAGTATAAGAACAACACGGCCAGGATGGCCGACAGGCACACAGCGAATCGCATCAGGTCGTCGCGCATAAACGTGCCGGCTACCCGGGCAACCATGAGCTGCTGCGCGGCGCTGTGCGCGCTGCGGATATGGCCCGATATCGATTTCGCAAATGACCCCGACCAATACCCCTGTGATAGCACCACAATCATGAATACCACGAATGCCGCAGCCAATCCGATGACGGCGAATTTCTTTCCTCCTTCCTCGCCAATCCGCATCGCGGCGTCCATACCAATGCCTGCCAGCAGGACGACGGCGAACTGCTGCACGATGAGTATCATTACCGGAACGCGGAACTTGTCAAAAAATGGCATCCAGTGAAACATCGGCTTGTAGACGAGAGGGAAAAAACTTCCGAAGGAAACAAACGTGGTAAATACGGAAACGGTGCAGAGAAACCATACGAATCGCGTGCGCGCCCGCGCCATTGCAACCACCGCGAAGAAAACGGTGATCAGCCCGAGATAGTTCGGATAGTCGGTAAACGGCATGTGACCAAAATATGTGTCTTTGCCGAATCCGAATGCGTACGGAAACAGAAATGTGAGCGATTCCATCGGGTGGAGACTCCACGACGTCGCGTAGCGGTAGCTGAGCCCACCGGCCGCGGATGCACCGCGGATGGAATGCCGTGCGTATTCGTGTACAGGAGCGGTCAATTCCGCGCTGATGAGCAACGATACTCCGGTCACCGCCGCGAGTACCAGTACGCCCCAGGCGACGTCTCCAAATGCGTGTGCCACCGTATACTTTCCACCGAATTTGCGTCGCAACCATTCGGGCAACGCACCACCCTCCGGCTTGCGACCACGAATCGCGTCGGCAATCGCCGCCCCACCAAAAAACACCAGGTGCATGCCCACTAGCAGGTACGTGTAGAACGAGATCTGGAGGTGGCCGCGTAACATCGAAAGACCAAGTACGAGGGCAAGTCCGGACGCGCTCGCCACTGGATTGACCCGCGTCCAAACTCGATGCTGAAAAAGCAGGGCGAGAGGAATAAACGCAGAAGAGCAAGCCTGGCTACCGTGTCCATACACCGCCACTGCAACAAGATTGGGCATCCATATCATCAGTGCCCCGGCGGCCATAGCCGGCGCCCATGATACGCTACGGTCCCGAAGCAGTGCGTACACGGCGATTCCCGTCAGCCAGGTATGAAATAACAACCACAGGGCACGCGGGAAGAACAGATACCGTGTGAGCAGGCCAATGACATAGTTCAACGGGTAGACCGGAGCGTAGGAAAGGCTCCCGTACGAGGGCATTCCGGAAAACAAGTAGGGATTCCAGAGCGGAAATTCGCCGGCCGCGCGGGCGCGTCGGCCAACCGACGCGAAGCTCGCCGCCGCATGGGCATCGCCGGAGAAAATGATCCGACCGTGGAATACCAGCTCCGGGTAGAGGAGGCATATCGCCAGAACCATCAGAACGGCCGCAACAAGAAACTCGAAACGCAGCGGCAAATCGATCGCATCCGGAACTACGGTGCGCCCTCGCACCGTTTTTGCGGGTTGTTCTGCGTTCTTGCTGGAGGTCATAAAATGTCCTGCCGATATTCTAGCACACCGTCACAAAACGGGTAAATCAACCTTTTTCAGCGTGTTGCACGTTCCGTTGGGCCAGCGAGAGCACAGCGTCCACACAATGCGCCCACGAAAACCGATCGAGGTCGGCCTCGATCGCGCCCGGCATACGCCCCGGCGCATCCGAATCAAAAAATGTCAAAACGGCGCGCGCGAGTTCCTCCGGGTTGTCGGGCTCGACCACCAGGCCGGTCTGTCCATCGCGCACCACATCCGGTAATCCGCCGACGCGTGTCACCACAACGGGAAGCCGAAAGCTGAACGCCGTCTGCACGATGCCGCTCTGCGTGGCAGAACGGTACGGGAGCACGGCAAGGTCGGCCGCACGAAAATACAATTCCACGTCCTCGTTGGGTACATAGCGGTCTTCTACGAGCACGCTATCTTTAATCCCGAGACGCCGGATTTGTTCGTCGTACGGCGCGCGCTCCTCGTAAAACTCGCCCACAATCAGCAACGTCGCGTCGAGTTTTTTCCGCACTCGTGAAAACGCGTCGAGCAATACGCCGAGGCCTTTGTATGGACGAACAAGTCCGAAAAACAGCAGCACGGGTCCGTCGATTCCGAGTTTTCGGCGCGCAGAATCCCGCGTAAACCGTCCGTTGTCGAACCAGTCATAGATCGGATGGGGATGGAACACGCTTGCCATCCGGGGGAGCATCGCACGCAGCCGTTCGCCGTCCTCATTCGACTGTACGATGCACGCGTCGGCCGCGGACAGGCCCGCTCGGGCAAGCACACGATCCACCACGGAGGATTCGTGAGGGAGCACGTTATGGCAGAGGAACACGATCCGGGCACCCCTTCGTCTTCTACGTACACCGCGCGCCACCGAGCGCATCGAAGGGGCGAAGAAGGGATGCCACCACTGCACGACGACAACATCCGGGTTCCAGTCCGCAATGCATCGTGCTGCACGCCTCCACGACGGAGGCCAGATTGAATCGATTATTCGTGACGACGTATAACCAAATGGAGATGGCCCCTCGTCGAACTGCGTGCGCCCCGGAAACAGGAAAGACGGGTAGAGCCGGCGGAAATTCCATACAGAAACGCGGCACGAGCGGGAGAATTCCCTCTCCAGCATACCGGTAAAGTGGGCGATGCCGCCGCGGTACGGCCAGGACGGTCCCACGAGCGCCACCCGTATCACGCGTCGCCGTCTTCCCCGTCCCGCGGTCCGACGGCGTGTTCTCGAAACACGTAGTGTGGCGCGCGCGCGCTACGCGACGATATCATCTCCGCGAGGAGCCCGATCGAGGCGATCTGCAACGCGACGATGATCAGGACGAGTCCCAGGAGCATGATGGGTCTCACGCGCAGACCGTGGCCCATTAGCCACTGGACGAGAAACACAACCTGCGGCACAAATCCCAGAACAAAAAACACGATCGCGACGCGGCCAAAGAAGTGCAATGGGTTGAGGGCACGCCGCGTTACGAACATTACCGTGATGAGATCGAAGAATCCGTTGAGAAACCGCCGCGCGCCGTACTTGCTGTGGCCATACTTACGACGAAAGTGCTTCACACCCAGCTCCGACACCCTGAAGCCTTCCCACGCAGCCAGGACGGGGATGAACCGGTGCAACTCTCCGTACAACGTAAGCGCTTTAATCACATCGCGCCGATACGCCTTGAGCCCACAATTAAAATCGTGCAGGCGAACGCCACTGAACGCAGACGTGACGGCGTTGAACACGCGCGATGGGACCGTCTTGCTCAGCGGATCTTTGCGATCAATTTTCCACCCCGAAACGAGATCGGCGCCCCGATCGAGCTCTGCGATAAGATTTGGTATTTCTGCGGGGTCGTCCTGCAAATCGGCATCCATCGTAACCACAATATCGCCACGCACGACTCGAAAACCGGCGTTCAGTGCCGCCGATTTCCCATTGTTCCGGCGAAACGATACCACGCCGACGCGCGACGATTTCGTGCGGAGTTCCCGAAGAATTGCGATTGTGCGATCGGTGCTTCCGTCGTCGACAAAAACGTATTCCGCATCGTACGCATTGGCATTGACGACATCCTCCAGCTTGGCGAATAACTCCGGGATGCTCTCTTCTTCGTTGTAACACGGAATCAAAACGGATATTTTCACTCGTCCCCATCCCCTCCGCCGATTCGGGCGTAAATGGATCGAATCCACTCAAGCTCCCGGGCAATCCCATCCTCCAGAGAGACGGCCGGGGCGAAGCCGAGTTCACCGCGTGCACGGGTTGTATCAGCAAACGTGTGCGTTACATCGCCACGCTGACGCGCGGTGAAACGCGCGTCCACTGTAGTTCCCGGTATCGCACCGATAATGTCCAGCACACGGTTGATCGTCACGCGGATTCCGCCGCCGATATTAAACACAGTTTCATCGCCAGCGTACGCCATTGCCCGGATATTGGCATCTACCGCGTCACTCACATAGGTGAAATCCCGTGTCTGCTCGCCATTGCCGTATACCTCGATCGGATCACCACGGAGCGCTGCCCGGATAAACTTGTGAAACGCCATGTCCGGACGCTGCCGCGGCCCGTATACGGTAAAATAACGCAGGCACACGATCGGCATCCCGTAGGCGCGGCCGTAGAGCAGACAGAGATTTTCCGCATCAAGTTTCGATACACCGTACGGGGAAATCGGGCGGGTCGGATGGCCCTCATTCATCGGAAGTTGCGTTGTTTCGCCGTACACGGAACTCGAACTCGCATAGACAACGCGCTGCACCGGATTGCGGCGTATCGCCTCGCACAGCCGTTGTGTGGCGCGAATGTTGCAGTCGATATATGTATCGAATTCGTCGCCCCAGCTCGCCCGCACGCCCGCCTGTGCAGCCTGATGAAAAACCGTGTCCACATTTTGGAGGGCAGCATCGAGATCCGTATCATTGATCGACTCGCCGACAAATTCAAATCCGTCGTGTTTGAGCAGATGGGACAGGTTGTCACTCTTGATCCGTTTGTCGTAATAGTCGGTCAGGCAATCAATCCCCACCACCGCGAACCCGTCGGACAGCAGTCGTTCGGCCAGGTGGGAACCGATAAATCCGGCTACGCCGGTAACGAGACATCGTGCCTTCATCGCGCGATACTCACTGACTGGAGGAGCCTTTTCCGGCGCTAAGATTGCGGTCGAGTTCCCCGATTAGCCGTCTTGCTTCGTCATCACTCGGGTGTTTCGCCAACCAGGCCGACAGGTAGCGACGCGCCCGCCCGAACTGGTTCGCGCGAACGGCCATCAGGTAGCCCGACATGACAAGGTCGCGCAAGCCGGGAACCTCCGGCTGCCCCCGATATCTGGCCAGCACACTATCAATCAAATCTGCCGCCTCGTCATAATTCTGCAGGCGCTCATACACGCCAGCCAGTCGGTATACAAACGCCACATCATTCGGGTTCTGTACCATGCGCCGTTTGTAATAATTGATTGCCTTCGTGGTATCCCCGGCATCCAGATAAAACAGGCCAAGCATCTGCCGTGGCGGTTGCATTTGCGGAGAAATTTGATTGGCCGCCTCCAGATAGCGCACGGCTTTATCGTACGAACTGTCCTGGTGGGCGATATATGCCAACTGTATAAACGCCGCCGCATAGTTTTGAATCAGGTGCTCGGTGAAGCCGGGCAGATAAATGGAATGGTCTCGCTTCCAGTCGGCCGTGAGGATGCCCGTGTAGTCAAAATTATGTACGACGTTCATCTCCATCCGCGACACATTGATCATGTTGTCCCCTTTGCGTTGGACAACCTTGTACTCGAGTCCTTGCATTTCCATATACTTGCGGTACGGCGCATACGTGGCCGGCGGAATCGTGACGGCAAAATAAATCGGGCGCCTTTTGTCTGCGGGCAACGAAAAATTAACCTTAAGAATTTCGCGTACGGCGAGATCGCGTATCAACAGCCATCCGTTCTTTACCGGTACCGGGCGCAGCTGATCGACCTGGCGATCAGACCACGAAATAGGAACTCTGGGCGGGTTGTCACGGCACTGGCGGATGTACCACGGTGTATTCAGCAGGCTGAGATTGATTACACGGACATCCTTTCGATAGGATTCCACCTCCTGGATATACCACAGAGGGAATGTATCGTTGTCTCCGTTAGTAAACACCACCGCGTTCTTTTCGAGGCCGACCAGCATATTGTGCGCATAACGCGAGCACACCGTGTTGCGCGATCGATCATGCGAGAAGAAGTGATGGGCCCCGGTAAAGAATGGGAACGCCACAAAAACCGCGCACATAACGGCAACGACGGGGCTTATGCGATTCGTCCCGCGCGCAAGCGTCGCTCGTAACTCCGAGAGCAGGCTCGCCGATCCCATGCCGATAAATATCGCGAAAAAGTAGAACCCGGACGAATAGAAATAGGCCCGTTCGCGGACCTCGTGGTCCGTGAAATTCAGAAATACGATCAGTCCCAGACTCGTCACGAGCAGCGTGACGAAAAGCATGATAAAGGTTTTGCGGTGCCGCACAAAGTGGTCGACCATTCCCCACACGCCGAGCCCAATCGGCAACAACGACCCCATGTTGAGACGACCAACGTACGCTCGTGCCATTTCAAACTGCGCCTGAAAGTACCCGTTGAATTGCGCGAACTGGAACCCCCAGCTGGCATGGCGCGGAAACATGTGCGTGGGCGGGTACTGTTCCCGGCGCAACACGGCGTAGAGCGCCCGCCATGTTTCCGGATTTCCTTCGTCGAGGATGGGATTGAGCCGGGAACGGATCAGCAAATAGAGATGGACAGATAGCCCCAGGAAGAACAGCAACGTGGTAATGGTTGCAAATGATGACCGGCGCGACTGCATCCAGAGGAGCACGACGGCATACATAGCGAGGAACGTCAGCGTCAGCTTGCCGTTGCGATAGAGCGTCGCGTCTGCGATGAAAATCGCGACACCGACGCACGCGAGCAGAAACTCGAACGTACTGAAGGAGCGGTCAGGGGTCATCAGGATGTAAAAGAAAATCCCCGAGAACACCAGGATTGTTCCCAGGTGGAAGCCCACCGACAAAGCCAGCAGATAGAATGTCAGGTAGATCAGGAACGTGGCCCGCTCACCACGCGGCGACTCTCCCCATTTGAGCGTGAGCCACATCATGAATCCCATGAGTGCATTGCTCATGGCGTACACTTCGGCTTCGGTCGCGTTCGTCCAGTACGTCGAACTGAACGCCAGGAACAACGCGCCGGTCAGAGCCCCGGCCACTTTGACGAGTCCGTCCGCGAGGGACTCGCTCTTACCCAGCGTAAAATCGAGGAAGCGGATGGTGAGCATGAAGGCGAACAGAATCCCCGCACCACCACAGAACGCAGAGAGCAAATTAACCTGTTGGGCCACCCCCAGGCCGGGGATGGGCAGCATGGAAAACACCCTGCCGACGAGCACGTAGAGTGGCGTGCCGGGGGAATGGGGGATCCCCAGACGGTAGGCGGCGGCGATAAACTCACCCGAGTCCCAGAAACTCGCTCCACCCTGCATCGTTCGCGCGTACAGGACGAAGCTCAATACGAACGATATCGCCGCGCCAATCCAGAACAGCCGGCGAATCCCCGTATCGTACCCGGATCGGGAATCTGTAGGATTGGGTGTTGTCATGATAGGAAAGACGGCCCCTCGTGGCGTCGCAGTACACCATTGTATTTCCACCCTCGAAGAAGGTTCCACGCATTTCCTGCGACCCACGTGAGAACCCGCCCGACGCTACAGGATCGCCACCATAAGATCAAGTTGGAAAACATCATACGACACCCCCCCGATTCCGGTGGTGTCGGCGAATGAGGAAAAAGACCAGCCCGAGCAGGCTGACAGCCACCGAAATGACATAGGTGAGAAACTCGACGGCAAAGGCGTCGGCACGCCCGATTCCCACGCGGCCCAGCAGAACAACGCCGAGCCCCTCGCGGATTCCGAGTCCATTGATCGTCACCGGGGGAATCATCGCCAGGCTCAGGAGAGGAACGAATACGTAAAACTGAACGAACAGGCCGTGGGAAAACGAAATGCCCAGGGCCGTTCCGACGAGGATGTGCGTCGCCACCCGCATACACTGGATTGCCAGCGACAGCCCCACGAGACCACCAACCAGTCTCTTCCTGTTTCGATAGGCATGAAGGTCATCGAGTACGCGGATCATCTTGCTTCCGATCCCGAACACACCGATTCGCCCCGCCACAACGCGGAGCAGGCGCCCGGGCGCGCGGAAAGAAAACAGCGCCACGGCACCACCAACGCACACGGCGAACAGAATGAGATATGCGCTCCACGGCGTCCCAGCCCCCCCGGATAATACCATCCCCGACACCACCGCCGCCGTTGCCGCCGTGGCCAGTACGCACATGGCTACGATACCGATGACACGGTCAAGCACTGTGGCGGCTATCGCATTGTAGACGCGACCACCGGTTCGGGTGATGTCGTACACCTTTACGGCGTCGCCCCCGATGTTGGCCGGCAGAAAATTATTGAAGAAGAGGCCCACGAAATAGAAGCGAAACGCGCGCGGCCACGAGATTTCGATTCCCGCTGCGACGAGCAACCGGTACCACTGGACCGACGCCAGCACGTTGCTGCAGAAGAAACACCCCGCCGCCACCGCCAGCAGCCTGCGGTCCATCCCGGCGACCAGACCGAGCAGGTCAGCCGAGGGGATGCGCCGCAACAGCACCACCATGAGCGCGGCGCTTACGGCAAACTTGGCGAGCCCTTTTACCCAGGGCGCCAACGAACCGCGCGCTGCGTCAACTTGCTCACCCAATCGACCCCGCCTCACGCACAAACAATTTCTCCATCTCATCGGCACAGCGGTCCCACGTCAGCGACCTGGCCCATTCCATTCCGGCAGCGCTGAAACGCCGCCAGAGGTCCGGGTTGCCGAGTATCTCCACGGCACGCCGTGCAAACGCACCCACATCGCCGTACGGAACGAGGTATCCGGTACGTTCGTGCAGTACAGAGTCGCGGAGCCCCGGTCTGTCACTCGCCACCACGGGCACACCACACGCGTTCGCCTCCACGACGGTCAGCCCCCACCCCTCTTTGGGACTCGCGTTGAGAAACAGGTGAACGCGGTTCAGCGATGCGACGAGTTCCGCGGTTGGCAGGTGTCCGGTAAAATCGACGGAGTCACCGAGATGGAGCCGTCCCGCCAGATGCCGCAACGCCGGCAACCCGGGTCCGTCACCGACGATGACGAGCCGCGCATCGGGCAACGTTTCGCGAATTTTCGCGAACGCAAGGAGAACAATATCCACCCCTTTGTACTTTCGGAGACGACCGAAATGAATGATGGTCGGACGATGGGATCGTTCGCTCCCGGGAAGCACGCGGTAGGTGGCATGATCGAGCCCGCACAGGACAACATCCACGGAATCACGTGATATTCCACGCGCCACGAGGTCGTCGCGCGTACTCGGACTGATAACAGCGAAACGGTTGTTACGGTAAACCCGCGGTATCAGCCGTTCCCACAGGTAGACGTATGCTCCAAACACGGGATTCGTCTCACGGAACACCGTGGCACCGAAGAGATGTGGGATGATGGGCATTATGGGCACATCTGTGTACCACGGCAGAAGGAATGGAATCTTGTTAATGTCTTCCAGAATGAGGTCGACGCGTTCGCGCTGGAGGTACGCGCGCAACGCCTGGGGCAGCATAAAATTCGCGTTGTACCAGGATCCGTAGCGAACAACGTCTATTCCGTCGTACGCATCGAATTGTGTCGAGCCCGGGAAGCGTGACGCAAAAAGGGTTACGCGATGACCACGTGCTGCCATTCGTACAAGTATCTCGTGAAGGTGAGTTTCGGCACCGCCGGCCTCGGGGCTGCGGCGGTCGCGCCAATTAACGGCCGCGAGGTGAAGCGAAGACGACATGTCAGCGTTTCCTGCCCAGGCACCCTATGACCATCGAGGTGGAGAGGCGTACTCCCAGGGGCACGGCGCGATAAAACGCCTCGCGCACCGATCGGAACGTACGGTAGCGCACCGGTTCCATGGGAAGCCGCAGGCCCCCGCGCAACGCTACTTTGCGCAATCCGCGGTACCACACCGGGGGAAACAGATTGCGGCCGTACGCGCCCTCTACATCAAAACCGGCGTCCGCAAGCAACGCGTACAATTCGCGGTACGAGAATTCTGTTTCCCAACCGGCAAACCAGCGGTCGACGAACATGAGCATGTGCTTCGCCATCGTGTAATAGTGAAATCGCTGCGGCACGTCCACAAGAACCCGCCCGCCGGGGCGAAGAATCCGGTAGTTCTCGCGCAACAGGGCGAGGGGGTCACGAAAGTGCTCAAGAAGTCCCTGGTGAAAAACCAGATCGAATGATTCCGAATCGATCGGTAGTGCAAGCGCATCCCCGCAGACGATGACAACCTCGTCACCGAGGTTTTCCCGCATCAACCGTAATGATTCCGACGCATAATCGAGGGTCCAAACCTCCGCCCCCCGTGACGCGAGATGCGCGCTGTCGCGTCCGGTACCCGCACCGACCTCGAGTATGCGCAATCCATCCAAATTGACGCGCTGCGCGAGAAACTCGACGATTCGATCATCGTTGGCATAGACATCGCCGAGTTCCCGCGTGGATGCCCAAAAGGTATCCCAGTGATGTTTTTCCGAAGCCCGTGCCACGAATTCCGCGCCCCTCAGTATCCCACGAGCAGGCGCTCGGCGAGCATCGGCGGCAAACCAGCGCGTAGGATTTTTTCCGCGGCGCGTTCGCGGTCGTAATGCACGCGAAAATTTCGGGCCATAGTGGTAGCAAGATCGTAAATACAGTACGACGCGTCGGGGTTCCCGTCGCGCGGCTGCCCAACACTTCCGACATTTATGACGTAGCGCTGCTGGGACACATCAAGCACGGCTTCGGCGCCGGGAACAAAGCGCTCGGCACTGCCGTCGTCACAAAACACAACCGGAGAGTGTGAGTGACCGACAAACGCCACGCGGTGCGACTCCATTGCGCCGAACGCGCGTTCTGCCGACTCGTGGTCCAAAATATACTCCCACTCGTCGGGGTGAAACGGCGATGCATGGACGGCAAGAAAGTTGTTATTTTCGGAATACTCGAATGGCAATGTGCGCAGAAA